>ERZ1026848.43-NODE-43-length-67200-cov-26.360980_pt1 | contig 67200 bp, 60 predicted proteins | sample MGYA00380154_ERZ1026848 | MGnify/ENA primary metagenome ERZ1026848 (study PRJEB33269, sample SAMEA4719790) | human gut metagenome | biome: human-associated habitat; feature: organic feature; material: feces | place: Cameroon | collected 2013-10 ...
CGCCTGAGCGTTGCCTAGGCAACTCCGCTGGAATCCCCTGATTTCAATCAGGGGAAGATGTCAAAGTTGCCCCCTCTTCAGTTGCCCCTCTTGATTGTTTTCAACGGGTGCAAAAAAGCCGCACGGCTTGCGTCATGCGGCTTGGGGTGAGCGTCGGGTCGAGCCTTATTCGACCGTGACGCTCTTGGCAAGGTTGCGGGGCTTGTCCACATCGGTGCCGCGCGCCAGAGCCGTGTGGTAGGCCAAAAGCTGCAGGGGCACCACATGCAGCATGGGCGAGAGATCGCCGTAGTTTTCCGCCAGGCGGATGACGTGCATGCCTTCGGTGTCCTCAATGACGCTGTCGCCGTCGGCAAAGACGTAAAGCTCGCCGCCGCGGGCGCGCACCTCCTGCATGTTGCTCTTGAGTTTTTCCAAGAGCTCGTCGTTGGGGGCGATCGTCACAACGGGCATATCGGCGTCCACGAGCGCCAGCGGTCCGTGCTTGAGTTCGCCGGCCGGATACGCTTCGGCGTGAATGTAGCTGATCTCCTTGAGCTTGAGGGCGCCCTCCAAGGCAATCGGATAGTGCATGCCGCGCCCGAGGAAAAGCGCATGCTCCTTGCGGGCAAAGCGCTCGGCCCAGGCGATGATGGAAGGCTCCAGGGCCAAGACGCCCGCCATGGCCGCCGGAATGTGGCGCAGGCGCGAGAGCGCCTCGGCCTCGTGCGCGTGCGACAAGCGCCCCTTGAGCTTGGCAAAGACGAGCGTGAGCAGATACAGGGCCGCCAACTGCGTCGTAAAGGCCTTGGTGCTGGCCACGCCGATCTCCACGCCCGCACGGGTGATGTAGGAGAGGCGACACTCGCGCACCAGGGCGCTTTGCGCCACGTTGCACACGGCCAGGGTCTTGTCCATGCCCAGACTGACGGCATGCTTGAGGGCTGCGAGCGTGTCGGCCGTCTCGCCCGACTGCGAAATCGTCACCACCAGGGTGTCGGGGTCGGGAATCGAGGCGCGGTAGCGGTATTCGCTGGCAATCTCCACCTCCACGGGAACGCCCGCGATGGCCTCCAACCAGTACTTGGACGTGAGGGCCGCGTAGTAGCTCGTGCCGCAGGCAAGCATCAGGATGCGGCGCGTGCCGGCAAAGACCGATTCGGCCTGCTTGCCAAAGAGCGTGGACGTGATGCCCTGCACGCCTTCGAGCGTGTCGGCGATGGCCCGGGGCTGCTCGAAGATTTCCTTTTGCATGTAGTGGCGGTAGGGGCCGAGTTCGGCCGCACCCGCATAAGCCTGCACGATGACGGCCTTGCGCTCGACGCTCTGCCAAGTCTCGCGTCCGGTGCGCTCAAAAAGCCGGCACTCGCCCTTGGTCATCGACACGAGGTCGCCGTCTTCGAGGTACACGATGCGGTCGGTGACGCCCACGAGGGCCATGGCGTCGCTGGCGATGTAGTTTTCGCCCTCACCCAGGCCCACCACCATGGGCGAGCCCTGACGGGCGCCGACGATGCGCCCGGGATGACGCTGATCGACCACGGCCACGGCATAGGCGCCCGTGACACGCGCCAGGGCCTTTTTGAGGGCCTCGAGCAGATCGTCCTCAAGGTAAAAGTTCACGAGGTGCGCGAGCACTTCCGTGTCGGTCTGGCTTTGCATCGTGATGCCGGTGGCCACGAGCTCGTCGCGCAACTCGGCAAAGTTTTCGATGATGCCGTTGTGCACAAGCGCCACGCGCCCGGCAATGTGCGGGTGCGCGTTGGCCACCACCGGGCCGCCGTGCGTGGCCCAGCGGGTGTGGGCGATGCCCGTGCAGCCCGTCATGCCTTCGGCGCGCACCTGTTCGGCCAGATCCTTGACGCGCGCCACGCTGCGGGCGCGCTCGATTTTGCCCTCATGCACCACGGCCACACCGCAGCTGTCGTAGCCGCGGTATTCCAGGCGCTTGAGGCCCTGCAGGAGAACGGGAACGACGTCCCGGCCGGCCACGCCGGCCACAATTCCGCACATGCTCAGTCCTCCGGCGCCTTTTCCACAAACGTGTAACCCTGCGGCACGGGCGGCATCCAGCCCTCAATGGTGGTCTGACGGGCCCTACCGAGCGTGAGCTTGCCTTCGGGGGCGTTGCGCGTCAGGGTCGTGCCCGCGCCGATCGTGGCCTTGGCGCCGACCTTGACGGGAGCCACAAGCTGCGTGCCCGAGCCAATGAAGGCCTTGTCGCCGATTTCGGTGCGGAACTTTTCGACGCCGTTGTAGTTGCACGTGATCGTGCCCGCGCCGATGTTGACGCCCGCGCCCATCGTCGTGTCGCCGATGTAGGAAAGGTGATTGACCTTGGAGCCCTCTCCGACCGTCGACTTCTTGATTTCCACGAAGTTGCCCACGTGCACCTCGTCGGCAAGCTCGGCGCCCGGACGCAGACGCGAATAGGGCCCGATTTTGGCGAGCGCGCCCACCGTGGCCGAGTCAATGTGCGTAAAGGCCTCAATGCGCGTGCCCGCGGCGATGTGCGCGTTGCGGATGACGCAGTAGGGACCCACGTAGACGTTGTCGCCGAGCGTCACTTCGCCCTCGAAGATGCAGCCCACGTCGATCGTCACGTCGGTGCCGCAGGTGAGTTTGCCGCGGATATCCAGGCGCGAGGGATCGAGCACGGTTACGCCGCTTTCGGTGAGCTGTTCGGCCAGGTGATCCTGCCAGATGCCCTCGAGGCGCGCCAGCTGCGTCTTGGAGTTGACCCCCTCGACTTCAAAGCTGCGGCGCGGACGGGCCGAATTGATGCGCACGCCGTCGCGCACCGCCAGGCCAATGACGTCGGTAAGGTAATACTCGCCCTGGGCGTTGGAGGTCTTGAGTTCCGAGAGCCACCCGGCCAGGCGCGCCGTGGGCAGCAGCATGATGCCGGTGTTGACTTCGCGGATCTGCTTTTGGCCTTCCGTGGCGTCCTTTTGCTCGACGATGGCCACGATGCGGCCCTTCTGGCGCAGGATGCGCCCGTAACCGGTGGGGTTGCGCAGCACGGTGGTGAGAATGGCCATGCCGTCGCCGGCGGCGGCCATCAGTCGTTCGATCGTCTCGGGCTGCACGAGCGGCACGTCGCCCAAGAGCACGAGCGTGTAGTCGGCCGCCGGATCGAGTTCGGGCAGCGCGCACTGCAGGGCGTGGCCCGTGCCCATCTGCGGCTGCTGCAGCGCAAAGCGCAGGCTCTCGTGGCCGCCGAAGGCGGCCTTGACGGCCTCGGCGCCGCAGCCGACCACGACGACGGTACGCGAGACGTCGGCGAGTTGTTTGACGCTTTGCAGCACGTGGCCGAGCATCGGGGTGCCGGCCAGCGGCTGCAGCACCTTGGGCAGGCTCGAGCGCATGCGCTTGCCTTGGCCCGCGGCGAGAATAACGACGTTGATCATGTCGGTGGATCCTTTTGTGATGCGCCCTTTTGTCTTTCGGTGGGATTCGGGCGGGGTGGGTAAAAACTTCGCCTCAATTGTGCCATCGGCACGCAGCTTTGTGCGATCGAAAAAAACCGCCTCGGGCACGCAGCCGTCGGCGGTTTGTGGATCGGGCGTCGTCGCGCGTTATTGGGCGTCGGCCTGCTCGATGCCGGCCAGCAGCCAGCCGCTCGAGTCGTCGTCCTTGCGCACGAGCACCCAGCGCTCGTCGACCTGTTCGAATTCGCCGTCAAACTTCATGGCGCCCTTGAATTCGACCACGGCGATGTGTTCGGCCGCGTCGGCCATCTTGGCCACACCCAGGAGCTTGACGTCGAGGTTGACGATCTCGCTCGTCTGCTTGGCGCCGCCGCGCTCGCGCAGGCGGTGCGTCAGTTCGATGAAGAGCTCGTCGGTCGTAAAGTCGGCCAGCGAGTTGTAGTCGCCCGTATCCCAGGCCTTCTGCAGGCGCACGAAGTTTTCCTTGGCGACCTTTTCAAAGCCTTCGGCGTCAAAGCCGGCCGGAATTTCCAGACCGTCGGCGGCCTGGCCCTGAGCGGCCTCACCCTGGCGCGAGAACATGTCCATCACGCTGCCCGCACGGGTGCCCATCGCTTCGGGCTTGAAGGCCGGTTCGGCGGCAGCCGGCTGTTGCGGCTGAGCCTGGCTGTAGCTGTTCTGCGCCGGTTCCGCCTGCTGCGCGTAGCCGCGCGGCGCGGCGGCCGAAGCGGCGCCGGCGGCGCGGGAGGCAAAGCGGCCGAGCACCATACGCACCACAAAGAAGAGCACGAGGGCCATCAGAACGATCATGATGATCTGACCGAGGCCTTCGGACAGGCCCAGGGCGCTCAAAAGAGCCGTGATACCCAGGGCGGCGGCCGCCCCCATCAGGATGTTGCGCATCATGGAGGGCTTGGCGGCATTGGCCGCAGCATTGGCCGCAGCGGGAGCCTTCTGGGTGGAGGCGGCGTTCTGACGCGCGGCCTGCCCCTGCAGGCCCGGGGCCTGCGGCGCGGGCGCGGCCTGACGCAGGGCCGGAGCCGAGCGACCGAGGCTGGCGCCGCCGCCGAGACGACGGGCGGCTTCCGCACTGTCAATCACCGTGGTGAACATCACCAAACCAACAGCCATAAGGGCAAGAATCTTTTTCATTTTTTCCTTGGAAAATTGCATTGGACCGCCGTCCGACACGCAAACACCTGCGCGTCCGTTACCGACGGCGTCCGCACATTTTACGGGAACGCCGCGGCCTGACGAGCAGGTGTTTTCGTTGATGTGTGTGTAATTGTGTTGCGTCGGAACGCGGGCCGATCAGGGCTTGAGGCCGATGTGCAGGGCGCACACCCCGAAGGTCATGTTCTTGTAGGTGACCCGATCGAGCCCGACCTGGGTCATGATGCCTGTCAGGGTTTCCTGATCGGGATGCATGCGGATGGATTCCGCGAGGTACCGATAGCTTTCGGCGTCGCCCGCGATCTTTTTCCCGAGCCACGGCATCAGCTTGAAGGAATACAGGTCGTAGAAGGGCTTGACGATCTTCCAGCAGCGGCTGAATTCGAGCACCACCACACGGCCGCCCGGGCGCACCACGCGCATCATTTCGCGCAGCGCCCGATCCTTGTGCGTCATGTTGCGCAACCCGAAGCTGACGACCGCCACATCGAAGTAGTTGTCTTCAAAGGGCAGCTCTTCGCAGTCACAAATGGCAACATGCGCCTGGCTGCCGACGGCCTTGAGGCGCTTGACGCCTTCCTTGATCATCTCGTGGTTGATGTCGGTGGCCCACACTTCCCCGCTCTGGCCCACGACGGCCCCGTAGCGGATAGCCATGTCGCAGGTGCCCGAGGCGATGTCGAGCACCTTGTCGCCGGGCTTGGCGCCCGACAGTTCCACGCAGGTGCGTTTCCAGGCGCGGTGCATGCCGAAACTCAGGATGTCGTTCATCAGGTCGTAGCGCTTGGCCACGGACTCGAAGACCGCTTTGACGTCCTCTTCCTTTTCCTTTTCGGGCACGGCACGGTAGCCGAAATCCACCTGCTTTTGATCGCGTTCGGGCTGATTCACTTTCAGGCTCTCTGGACTCAGTGTTGATGCGACGGGCACGTGGCCTTGGGCTTGGGCATGAAGGGCACGTTGGCCGGATCGGCCGGGTCGCGGCTTGCGCCCGCCTCCTTGAGGTCCTGCAGATAACCGGCCCAGAGCTCGTCCTGACGCGAGCCGATGTCCTTGAGGTACTCCCAGCTGTAGATGCCCGAGTCGTGGCCGTCGTCAAAGATAAAGCGCAGGGCGTAGCGGCCCGTGGGCTCGACGGCCCGCACGTCGGCGTCGCGCTTGCCGACCTGCAGCTTGGCCTGATCGGGCGTGTGACCGGTCACGTCGGCCGAGGGGGAAAAGACGCGGAGAAATTCGAAGGTAAACGAGTAACTGCTGCCGTCGTCGAAGGCAATGTCAAAGCGCTTGCTCTTCTTGTGCAGGCTCATTTCAACGGGATTGACCATCTGCAGGGTGTCCTTTTAGCAAAAAAGCGCGCCCGAGCGCGCTTGCGAATGTCTGTCAGATTGGTGCCGCCGGCGGGACTCGAACCCACATCACAGCCTTCGGAGGGCCATATTCTATCCAGTTGAACTACGGCGACGGACGGCAAGCATTATACGGAACACGGCGCGGCTTTCGTACCGAAGGCTCCTCTTTGCACCGGCACGTGCCCGTCAGATGCCCGCCGGATCGACTTCAATGGTCCATTCGGTGCCCGTGTTACGCGCATCGGGCTTGGAAAGCTCGGCCATCCAGGCGGTCAAAAAGGCGTGCAGCCTTGCCCGCGAGGACGACTCGACGAGCAGCTGCGCCCGCTCCCAGTCCTTTAAGCGCATCAGGGACATGGGCACGGGCTCGTACACGAAGATGTCCTCTTGGCTCATCGCCTCGGCCGCGGCCTTGGCGCGACGCAAAAACCCGAGGGCACGCTCGAGGGTGCGCGCCTGCGCCGTCAAAAGAGCCTGCCGGCAAAACGGCGGCGAGGCGCTTTCCTCGCGCTCGGTGAGAAGCCGTTCGGCAAACTGCTCGTAGTTTTGCGCCTTCATGTCGGCGTAGATGGGATGCTTGGGGTAGCGCGTCTGAATGAGCACGCGGCCGCTGCGCTCGGCGCGGCCCGCGCGGCCGGCCACCTGTAGGAGCGTGGCGAAAAGCCGCTCTTCGGCGCGCACGTCCGGGCTCATGAGCTGCGCGTCGGCGTTGAGAACCACCACCAGGCTCACGCGCTTGAAGTCGTGCCCCTTGGCGATCATCTGCGTGCCGACCACGATGTCGACGTCGCCGGCGTGCACCGACTCAAAGGCCGACTCGGCCGCCGACTTACTGCGCACGCTGTCGCGGTCGATGCGCAACAGGCGCGCCTGCGGCCAGAGCGCAGCGATGGCCTCCTCGATGCGCTGCGTGCCCGTGCCCACGGGCACGATCTCGGCGTTGCCGCAGGTCGGGCAGCGCACCGGCACCGGGTAGCTGCGCCCGCAGTGGTGGCACACAAGACGCCCCTCGCTCTTGTGAAAGACGGTAAAGCCCGAGCAGTGCTCGCAGCGGCTCACCCAGCCGCAGGCCGTGCAGCTGATCACGGGCGCGTACCCGCGTCGGTTGATGAACATCAGCACCTGGCCGCCCGCTTCAATCGTCTGCGTAACCGCTTCCTTGACCTCGTCGGAAAAGACCGCGGGCTTGCGCTTGGACACGTCGATGAGGTCCATCTGCGGCAGATGGGCCGTGGCCACGGCTCGGTGCGTGAGCGTCAGGCGCTTGTAGGCCCCCTGCCGCATTTGCTGCCAGGTCTCGAGCGAGGGCGTGGCCGAACCGAGCACGCAGGCGATCTTGTTGTCGTAGGCGCGTTTAAGCGCCACGTCGCGGGCCGAAAAGCGCATGCCCTCGCCCGCCTTGTAGCTGGCGTCGTGCTCTTCGTCGACGATCACCAGCGAAAGTTTTCGGAAACTGGCGAACACCGCCATGCGGGTGCCCACCAGAATGCGGGCGCGCCCTTCGTGCACCGCCAGCCAACTGCGGGCCCGCTGCATGAGCGTCAACTCCGAGTGCATCGTCACGACGGTCAGGTCGGCAAAGCGCGCCCGAACGCGCCCCTCGAGCTGCGGGGTGAGGTTGATTTCGGGCACGAGCAGCATCACCTGCGCCTGAGGATCACGCGCCAGCACGCTTTCGATGATGTGCAGATAGACCTCGGTCTTGCCCGAGCCCGTCACGCCAAAGAGCAAAAAGGGCGCGTAGCCCGTGCTGAGCGAGACGGCGTCGGCCGCGGCCTGCTGCTCGTCGTTGAGCATGGGCGCGGGCTCATAGGCGATTTTGCGCTCCTTGAGGGTGCGCAGCCGCTCAAGGCGCTTGTCGTAAGCGGGCGTCGGCGGCTTGCGGAAAAAGGTGGGCAGGGCCGAAAGAGCCGCCTCGCCGCGCGGCCGCAGGTAGTAGTACGCGGCAAAACTCATCAGCCGCAGCCAATCGTCCGAGACGGGCGGCACGTCGTTGAAAACGTGCAGCACGGACTTAAGTCGAGCGGCGGGCACGTCGCTTGTGTCCGCCAGCCCCGTCACCAGGGCCACCACGCGGCGCGATCCCAAGGGCACGAGCACCCGATCGCCGATCTGCGGCACGGGATTGTCGCCGATGGCGTAATCGAGCTCGGGCAGCGGCGCCTCAACCAGGACTTTGACAAAGCGTGCGGATGGCATGAGCGGATGAAAAAAGAGTGCGGAATCAGTTGGTCGTCACCGACGTGAGTGGCATTTTACGGGCTCCTCGCCCTCGGCAGGCGCTTGTGCACAACCGCCGCTCACCTGTGGATAACTGTGTGGAAAACACGTTTTTGCCCTGTCCCGCAAGGGGATAACTGCGGCGGGACAACCGGAGGACACGCCCCTGGGCACTACAACAATATCCTTTAAATTCAGTGATTTACTGCGATTTCTCAAAAGAAAACCCCTCGTTTTGAGGGGTTTCCCGTGCGTCTTGGCTTGTGATCAAAGCTGTGGATAACTTTGTGGAAAACGCTTTTTCCACTACTTCTTGGGGCTGCCGCCCCCTTGTTCCACAAGAGCTTTTTTAGCCGTGCATCTTGCGCGAATAGTTGTGCACTTCGTCGACCAGAATGCGGACCGCTTCCGGATCGGTGTGCTGACTGATGCCGTGGCCGAGGTTAAAGACGTGCCCTCCGTTGCCCACCGGACCGAAGCTGTCGATGACGCGGCGCGCTTCGCGGCGGATGGCCTCTTCACCGGCAAAAAGAACCGTCGGATCGAGGTTGCCCTGCAGGGCGACCTTATCCTGCACGCCGGCGCGGGCCTTGGTGAGGTTCACTGTCCAATCCAGGCCAATGCAGTCGGCGCCGCTTTGGGCCATGGCCTCAAGCCACAGGCCGCCGCCCTTGGTAAAGACAATGACGGGCACCTTCTCGCCGTCGTTTTCGCGCTTGAGGCCCTCGATAATCCGCTGCATGTACTTGAGACTGAAGTTCTCAAAGCAGCCGTCGGCCAGGGCGCCGCCCCAGGTGTCGAAAATCTGCACGGCCTGAGCGCCCGCTTCGATCTGGGCGTTGAGGTAGGCCGTCACGGCGCGGGCGTTGACGTCGAGAATGCGCTCGAGCAGGTCCGGGCGCGTGTACATCATCTTCTTGATGGTCGCAAAGTCGCGCGAGCCGCCGCCTTCGACCATGTAGCAGGCCAACGTGAAGGGCGAGCCCGAAAAGCCGATGAGCGGCACGCGGTTATTGAGTTCGCGGCGAATGACGCGCACGGCCTGCGTCACGTAGCCGAGCTTTTCCTCCATGTCGGGCACGTACAGGGCGTTGACGTCCTCTTCGGTGCGCACGGGCTTGGCAAAGACGGGGCCTTCGCCGGCCACGAAACTCAACCCCAAGCCCATCGCGTCGGGCACGGTCAGGATGTCCGAAAAGAGAATGGCGGCATCCAAGCCGAAACGTTCCACGGGCTGCAGCGTCACCTCACAGGCCGCCTCGGGCGACTTGGCCAGGGCCAGGAACGAGCCCAGACGCGCGCGCGTGGCGTTGTATTCGGGCAGGTAGCGGCCCGCCTGGCGCATCAGCCACAGTGGGGTATAGTCGGTATGTTCGCGTTTGAGCGCACGCAGGAAAGTATCGTTGGTCGGTTTCATGGGAAAAACAAAATCTCAACTAAGCGTCCGAGAAAATACGGATTCTCGCACACCAACCCTTTGTTCTTGGTTAAGAGCGGACGGCGACGGCGTTGTCGTAAGCGTTCACGCGAGGCCGGGCGCCAAAAAGGATGCCGTGGCGGGGCTTTTTGACGGCAGACTCAAGGTGGCGCTGGCCGCGCCGCCCGTCGACGGCAAGGCCAACGCCAAGCTCTGTTCCTTTCTGGCCAAGGAGCTCGGGACGGCCAAGTCGGCCGTCACCTTGATTGCGGGGGACACGAACCGCGAAAAGCGCGTGCGCATCGAGGGCGTCACCCCCGAGTGGGTGGTCGTCAAACTGATGCCGACGGACAATTAACGGATCACCAGCACCGGGCGGTCGGCTTCGGCCAGAGTCTTCTGGGTTTCCGATCCCAGGAACAGGCTACCCAGAGAGCTCAGGCCACGGCTGGCCATCACGATGAAGCGCGCGTCGTAGCGCATGGCCACGTCGAGAATGCCCTCGTGCGGCGTGGCGGCATGTTCGGCGATGATGCGATAGCGCACGCCGGCCTCCTGCGCCTGCTTGGCCACGACATCGAGACGCTCGCGCACTTCCGCGGGTTCCCCTTCCAGACCGTCGGCGGGCGCTTCCCCCTTGACGACGGTCATACCCAGCAGGGGCAGGCCCATGGTCTGGGCCAATTCCACGGCGGTCGTGATGCCCTTTGCCGACAGGCTGCTGCCGTCGGTGCAGACCTGAATCACATCCGTAAAGTCTTGTGCGTCCATCGCGATATCCTTTCCTGAAAATCACTCAATTGCCCGCCGCACGGCGGAAGCGTCTTAATGCTAGCGCATGGCGGCCGCCGTTGCGATTCGGCGCAAAAGAAAACGGCCCTTTCCGCGAGCCTGTCGGGCGAACATGCCGCCGGTCGGTTCGGAAAAGAGCCGTTTCCAAGCCAAGGCCTTGAGGGCCTTCGCTTTCGGTTAGTGCCGCATACGCTTGATGTAGGCGATCTGCGCAGCCAGGGCCGCCATGGTCGCTTCGAGCTTGGCAATTTCCATATTGCTCTGCGCCTTGGCGCGGTGAAGCTTCGCTTCTTCGAGCGCCTGCTTCGCCTTGGCTTCGTCGAGATCCTTGCTGCGGATGGCCGTATCGGCAAGCACCGTCACGCGGTCGGGCTGCACCTCAAGGATGCCGCCGGCGACGAACACGTTTTCCTGAGCACCGTCTTGCGTCGTGATGCGCACGGCACCGGGACGAATGCGGGTGATCAGCGGCACGTGTCCGGGCAGAATGCCGAGTTCACCTTCCTGACCGGGCAAAGCCACAAACTTGGCCTCACCGGAGAAGATGGCCTCTTCCGCGCTGACGACGTCAACAAAAATCGTAGCCATAGGTTGCTCCCATAAATCGGCTGGATTCCGGCGCGAATCGGACAGCGTCCGAAGACGGCATCCGCTTCAACGCTGCGCCGGGATTACTTGATCGTCTTGGCCTTTTCAAAGGCTTCGTCGATCGTGCCAACCATGTAGAAAGCCTGTTCGGGCAGCTGATCGCATTCGCCGTCGACAATCATCTTGAAGCCGCGAATGGTTTCCTTGAGCGGAACGTACTTGCCGGGCGAGCCCGTGAACACTTCGGCCACGTGGAACGGCTGCGACAGGAAGCGCTGGATCTTACGGGCGCGGGTCACCGCGAGCTTGTCCTCGGGCGAGAGTTCGTCCATACCCAGAATGGCGATGATGTCGCGCAGTTCCTTGTACTTCTGCAGCGTTTCCTGAACGCGGCGAGCAACCGTGTAGTGCTCTTCGCCGATGATGTTGGGGTCGACCTGACGGGACGTGGAGTCGAGCGGGTCAACGGCCGGATAAATACCGAGAGCGGCAATATCACGGCTCAACACAACGGTGGCGTCCAAGTGGCTGAACGTCGTGGCGGGCGACGGGTCGGTCAAGTCGTCGGCGGGAACGTACACGGCCTGAATCGAGGTAATGGAACCCGTCTTCGTGGAGGTGATTCGTTCCTGCAGCTTGCCCATTTCTTCGGCCAGCGTCGGCTGATAGCCCACGGCCGACGGCATACGACCGAGCAGAGCGGACACTTCGGTACCGGCCAGCGTGTAGCGGTAGATGTTGTCGATAAAGAGCAGAATGTCGCGGCCTTCGTCACGGAAGGCTTCGGCCATCGTCAGCCCCGTCAGAGCGACGCGCAGACGGTTGCCCGGCGGTTCGTTCATCTGACCGAACACCATGGCCACCTTGTCGAGAACCTTGGACTCTTCCATTTCGTGGTAGAAGTCGTTGCCCTCACGGGTACGTTCACCGACGCCGGCGAACACGGAGTAGCCGCCGTAGGCCTTGGCGATGTTGTTGATCAGTTCCATCATGTTGACGGTCTTGCCCACGCCGGCGCCGCCGAACAGACCGATCTTGCCGCCCTTGGCGAACGGGCAGATCAGGTCGATCACCTTAATGCCGGTTTCGAGCAGGTCAACGGACGGGCTCAGTTCGTCGAACTTCGGAGCGGCACGGTGAATCGTGCGGCGCTCTTCTTCGCCGATGGGACCGCAGTCGTCGATCGGGCGGCCGAGCACGTCCATGATTCGGCCCAGGGTCTTGTGACCGACCGGCACGGAAATGCCGGCGCCGGTGGATCGAACCTTCATGCCGCGCTGCAGACCTTCGGAAGAGCCCATGGCAATGGTGCGCACGACGCCGTCGCCGAGCTGCTGCTGCACTTCGAAAGTCAGGCCGGATTCGGCCAGGGTATTGGTCTCGTCCTGTTCGAGAACGAGAGCGTCATAAACCTTCGGCATCGAGTCGCGGGGGAATTCAATGTCCACCACAGCGCCGATGACCTGAACGATTTGTCCGATACTCATTGGTTTTTCCTCGGTATTCAAATCTGTTTCTTAAGACACGGCGGCGGCACCACCAACGATTTCGGTGATTTCCTTCGTAATGCCGGCCTGACGGGTCTTGTTATAGACGAGCTGCAGTTCACCGATGAGCTTCTTGGCGTTGTCCGAAGCGGCCTTCATGGCCACCATACGGGCAGACTGCTCGGAAGCCATGTTTTCTGCAACCGACGAATAAATCAAAGCTTCGACGTAGCGCTTGAGCAATTCGTCGAGCACGGTCTGCGCATCGGGTTCGTAGATGTAGTCCCACGAATACGCATGCGGTTTTTCCCCGAGGGATGCGAGCTTGTCGTCGGTAAGCGGCAAAAGCTGCTCAATGACCGGTTCCTGCTTCATCGCGTTGATAAAGCGCGAGTAAGCCAGGTAGACGCAGTCAACCTTGCCCTGCGAGTAGGCATCGAGCTGCACACGGATGGCGCCGAGCAGACGTTCGAGCTGGGGACGATCCCCGAGCTGCACGGCCTGACTGACGACTTCGAGACCGGCGTGGCCGCAGAAGGCAACGGCCTTGTTGCCGATTGCCGTCACCTGCAGCGTCACGCCTTCCTTGCGAAGGTCGGCGGACTTGTGCAGGACCAGGCGCTGGATATTGGTATTCAGCGCACCGGCCAAGCCCTTGTCGGTCGACACCATGATGAGCGCAGCCTTACCGGTCTGAGCCTTGTGCTTGACGAGGAACGGATGGCTGTACTCCGCACGCGCCTCCGACAGATGCGCAATGATGTTGCGCACCTTGTCGGCGTACGGGCGGGCTGCGCGCATACGATCCTGAGCCTTACGCATCTTCGAGGCCGCAACCATTTCCATCGCCTTGGTGATCTTGCGCGTGTTCTGCACGCTCTTGATCTTTCCGCGAATTTCCTTTGTACTAGGCATGAGGTCCTCTCAGAGTGTGTTGGTACCGATTACCACGCACCGTTCTTCTTGAACTCTTCGATGGCAGACTTCATGAGGGCGCTGTCTTCCTTGGACAGTTCCTTCTTCTGCTCGATGCGTTCGATCAGATCGGCGTGGTGCTGCTGCAGGTATTCGCGCATGGCGCGTTCGCACTTGAGCGCTTCCTTCACGGTGACGTCGTCAAATGCACCCATTTCAACAGCGAACAGCGTCACAGCTTCTTCCCAAACCTGCAGAGGCTGGTACTGGGGCTGCTTCATCAGTTCGGTCACAACGCGGCCGCGTTCAAGCTGCTTGCGGGTGGCTTCGTCCAGATCGCTGGCGAACTGCGCGAAAGCGGCCAGTTCACGGTACTGGGCCAGAGCCAGACGCACGCCGCCGCCGAGCTTCTTGATGACCTTGGTCTGAGCGGCACCGCCCACACGGGACACCGAAATACCGGGGTTGATGGCGGGACGGACACCGGCGTTGAAGAGGTCGGTTTCCAGGAAGATCTGGCCGTCGGTAATCGAAATCACGTTCGTCGGAACGAACGCGGTCACGTCACCGGCCTGCGTTTCAATGATCGGCAGAGCGGTCATCGAACCCGTCTTGCCCTTAACGGCACCCTTGGTGAAGCGTTCCACATAGGTGGGGTTCACACGCGCGGCGCGTTCGAGCAGGCGGGAATGCAGGTAGAACACGTCGCCGGGGTAGGCTTCGCGTCCCGGCGGACGACGCAGCAGCAGGGAAATCTGGCGGTAGGCCCAGGCCTGCTTGGTCAAGTCGTCGTAAACGATCAGGCTGTCCTGACCGCGGTCGCGGAAGTATTCGCCCATCGTGGCGCCCGCGTAGGGGGCGATGTACTGCAGAGCGGCCGATTCGGAAGCCGTCGCAGCCACGATGATCGTGTAGTCCATGGCGCCGTGCTCTTCGAGCTGACGCACGACGTTGGCGATCGTGGAGGCCTTCTGACCGATCGCAACGTAAACGCAGATCAGGTCCTTGCCCTTCTGGTTGATGATCGTGTCGATGGCGATGGCGGTCTTACCGGTCTGGCGGTCGCCAATGATCAGTTCGCGCTGGCCGCGGCCGATCGGGATCATGGCGTCGATGGACTTCAGACCCGTCTGAACCGGCTGGCTCACGGACTGGCGATCGATAACGCCGGGAGCGACCTTTTCAACCACGTCGTATTCTTCGGTCTTGATCGGGCCCTTGCCGTCGATGGGCTGGCCCAGAGCGTTCACCACGCGGCCGATCAGAGCCGGACCGACGGGAACCGAGAGAATGCGACCGGTCGTCTTGACCGTGTCGCCTTCGGAAATGTGTTCGTAACTGCCGAGAATCACGGCGCCGACGGAATCACGTTCAAGGTTGAGCGCGAGGCCGTAGGTGTTGCCGGGGAATTCCAGCATTTCGCCCTGCATCACGTCGTGAAGACCGTGCACGCGGCAAATACCGTCGGTCACCGAAACCACGGTGCCCTGGGTACGGAGATCAGCCGAAACACCGAGGCCTTCGATTCGCTGCTTCAGCAGTTCGCTGATTTCACTAGGATTAAGTTGCATTCTTAGAGCTCCGAAATTTATGCGGTGAGCGCCGCCTTCATCTGCGCAAGACGCGCACGAACCGAACCGTCAAGGACACGGTCCCCCACACGAACGCACACACCGCCGATGAGGTCCTTGTTGATGGACACTTCGGGGCGCAGCTTCACGCCGGGAAACTTATTGCTGAGGGCCTTGACAAGCTGATCGACGTCCTTCTTGGTGAGCGCGTAGGCGGACTCGATGTAGGCGTCAGCGACACCTTCGGATTCGTTTTTAAGCGCACGGAACTGCGCGGCGATCTCGGACAAAGCACTGAGACGACCGTTTTCGATGACTGTGCGCAGCAAGCCTTTCAGCTCGGAGGGAGCCTCCTCGCCGATCGACCCGGCAAGCAGGTCATACATCTGGTCATCGGTTACCTTAGGATCGGACACGAGTTCGGCAACCTGCGGTTCAGCCACCGCAGAGCTGAGAGCGCAGAGCGACTGCTCGATCTCAGCGGCATGCGCAGCATCCCCACGTTCCTCCAGAGCCTTCCACAGGCCCAGAGCGTAAGGGCGGGCAATCGTCGAAAGTTCAGCCATGATTAGAGCTTCGCCTTAAGTTGTTCAAGAAGCTGGGTGTGAACGGACTTGTCCACTTCGCGAGCCAGAATCTGCTCGGCACCGGCCACAGCGAGGGCGGCAACTTCATTGCGAAGCTGTTCGCGGGCACGCTGAATTTCCTGAGCCGCTTCGGCCTTGGCGCTCGCAATGATGCGGTCGGCTTCGGCCTGGGCGCGTTCCTTGGCGTTTTCAACGATGGCGGCACCGCGCTTTTCGCCGTCCGAGACGATGGTCGTTGCATGAGCACGAGCTTCTGCTTCGATCTCGCGCCCCTTGGCCTGCGCTTCGGCAAGAGCCTGATTGCTCTTGTCGGCGGCGGCAAGACCCTGGGCGATCTTGTTTTGGCGCTCTTCGATCGCTTTGATCAGAGGCGGCCAGATGAACTTCATCGTGATCCAGCACCCGATGAAGAACACCACCATCTGTACAAACAGAGAGGCATTAATGTTCATTGTCAACCCCGTTTCTGTCGCAGACCTCGGCGGCGGTCAGCCTGAGCCGGCCCGCCGCATCGGTTCTCACGACAACGTCAATTAAAAATAAACGGTAAGGACCGGCGATCAAAGAGCCGGCCCGCAGAACCGAGTATTAGCCGACGAACGGATTGGCAAAAGCGAACATCATGGCCACGCCGACACCGATCAGGAAGGCGGCGTCGATCAGACCGGCCAGCAGGAACATCTTCGTCTGAAGAGCGTTCATCAGCTCGGGCTGACGAGCAGCGGATTCGAGGTACTTCGAACCCATGATGCCGATACCAATGCAGGCGCCCATGGCACCGAAGGCGATGATGAGGCCGGAGGCCAGGGCAACCATAGCAACGTTGGTCATTGCAAACTCCTTAAGTTTTTCCGATTAGGAATGAAAAAGAGAGAAAAGAAAAGGAAATTCTCGATCAGTGTCCTTCATGAGCCTGACCAATGTAAACCAAGGTCAGCATCATCATGATGAACGCCTGAAGAAGAACGATCAAAATATGGAACAACCACCAGCACAGGCCGGCGAAGATCTGCGCGAACACGCTCAGGGAACCCCCAACCGCGCCGAAACTCATGGCATAGCCGCCGAGCAGGGCGATCAGGAAGAACAGCAGTTCGCCAGCGTACATGTTACCGAACAGTCGCATACCCAGACTGATGGTCTTGGCGAGGTACTCGATCAGGTTCAGTGCGGCGTTAAAGGGCCACAGCAGGAAGTGGTTGCCGAACGGAGCCGAGAACAGCTCGTGGAACCAACCGCCGGCACCCTTGATTTTAAAGCCGTAGTACAGGCTGAGCAACAGCACGGACACGGAGATACCCATGGTGCCGTTCAAGTCAGCCGTCGGGAGCGGACGCAAATAGTGGATGCCGAACAGACCGGCGACAGCCGGCAGCAGGTCGACGGGAACCAAGTCGATTGCGTTCATCAGCACGACCCAGACGAAAACCGTCAGCGCACAGGGGGCAATGAAGGTGCGATCCCCGTGAACGATCGATTTACTCTGCTCTTCGACCATATCCACAAGCATCTCAACGGCGCACTGGAACTTACCGGGAACGCCGCTCGTTGCGTTTTTCGCCACACGGCGGAAAACGAACAACGCGAGGACGAGCATGAGAATGGAGAAGAAGATGGTGTCGTAGTTGATGACCGAAAAGTCAATGATTGACTGCATTTTGCCGGAAGCATTATGCGTCAAGTGATGAAGCATATACTCGGTCGAGCTCAGTGCTCCTTCTGTAGCCATAACCAAATCCCTTTGGGTCTCAGTGTTTAATAAAGATCGAAATCAGCTGCCCGAAGACTCCGGCAACGATACCGGCGAGCATGGCGGGCCAGTTGAGTTCGGTAAAGAACATCGCGGTCAGCGCGAAAAGTGCGCAGATTACGAAGATCTTGAGAAGTTCGCCCAGCGGTATAACGATCGGAGGCACCGGCTTTTTACGGACCAGACTCCGAATCAAGTACAGAGCAAACAATGCGTTGGGAATGACAACACACAAACCGCCAGCCGCGGCAGACAATCCCACAGTTGAATCGAACCAGATCCAAACCACGAGCGCTGTCACGATGACGGTCGCAAATTGCCAGAACACAACACGAATCAGTGCTTCACGATTCATATCGCGCTCAGCTTCCTTTAAAACGGTGGTATTTTACGTGTGTACATACTCTTTAACAAGTACCTGAAGGACTTATCACTCTTACTCCCGAAGGAGTACGAAAACGATTCCGAGCCCCTTTTCGGGGGCGTCGCGCTCGCCCAACACCGGGTCATGTCCGTCTTGGACGTCTGCCTTCCCCCGGACGGGGGAACCCCCTAAAGACCCTGCCGGTTACATTTGTTCCGGCGCGAGCTTGGCGATGAGCGCGTCCAGGTCGTCGAGATCGGCAAAGTCGATGACGATCTTGCCGCGGCCCTTTTTGCCGTACACCACCCGCACCGGCGCGCCGATCGAGTCGGCGAGCCGCTCTTCGAGGATACGGTCGTCGGTGCTCTTTTCGGGCTTGGCCTTGGGTTCCTTGTCCTTTTCCGACAGACGCGCGATGAGCCGTTCGGTTTCACGCACCGACAAATCCTTGGCGACGATCTCGTTGGCCGCCTGAATCTGCTCGGCACCGCTTAAAGCCAAAAGCGCACGCGCGTGCCCCATGTCGATCTTGCCGTCGGCGAGCATCTGCTTGACCGCCTCGGTCAGGTTGAGCAGTCGCAACAGGTTGGTCGTGGCCGAGCGGCTACGGCCGATCGCCTCGGCGGCCTGCTCGTGGGTGTAGCCGAACTCCTCGATGAGGCGGCTCACGCCCATGGCCTCTTCAACGGCATTGAGGTCCTCGCGCTGCATGTTCTCACTCAGCGCCATCGCCAGGGCGCTCTTGTCGTCGACTTCGCGCACGATGGCCGGAACCGTCTTGCGGCCGGCCAGCTTGCTCGCGCGGTAACGGCGCTCGCCGGCGATGATCTCATAGCGGCCCGCGGCGGTCGGACGCACGATGATCGGGCTGATGACCCCCTGCTGGCGGATCGACTCGCTCAACTCCTGCAGCTTTTCCTGCTCCATGAGCGTGCGGGGCTGATACTTGCCTGCCTTGAGCTGCGAGATGTCGAGTTCCTGCACCACGGGCCCCGTGGGCTTGTCCTGACCGGAGGCGGCAGCGGCGGCGGCCGCGTTGGCCTTAACCTTAGGTGACGTGGGGATATTTGCGGGCACTTCCTCCCCGAGCAGCGAGGACAGACCCCGGCCGAGGCGGCTCATTTTCTTTGCTGACATAACGCGTTACTCCTTCTGAGCGGCTTGCACTTCGTCTTTGACGCGGCGAATGAGTTCACGGCCGAAATCCAAATAGGCCTTCGCACCGGTGCTCGACTTTCGGTAATACATCACGGGCTTGCCGAAGGACGGCGCCTCGGCCAGGCTGACGTTGCGCGGAATGACAGTGTCGAACACCACGGCCCCGAACGTCTGCAGCAGCTCGTTGCTCACGAGGTTCTGCAGCGAGATGCGCGGGCTGTACATGACGCGTAGCACGCCGATCACCTTAAGGTTCGGATTCTTGTTGGCCACCACGCGGTTGATGGTCTCGACCAGATCGCTCAGCCCTTCCATGGCGTAGTACTCGCACTGCATCGGCACGATCACGCCCATGGCGCTGCAAAGCGCGTTCACGGTGATGAGCGACAGAGACGGCGGGCAGTCGATGAGAATGAAGTCGTACTTGTCGTCGACCTTGGACAGGATGTTCTTCAAAAGATTGTCGCGGTCCTTGAGTTCGGCGATTTCGAGTTCGGCCGCCGAGAGCTCTCGGTTGGAGGGCAGCACGTCGTAGCCGCCCACTTCGCTGCGGCGCACGACCTGCTCGAATTTGACCCGCTTGTCGACCAGAAGATCATAAATAGTGAGTTCACACTCACTTTTTTCAATCCCCGAGCCGGTCGTGGCGTTGCCCTGTGCGTCCAGGTCCACCAGAAGAACCTTCTTGCGCTTTTTGGCCAGAGCGGCCGCCGTGTTTACGGCCGTGGTGGTCTTGCCCACGCCGCCCTTCTGGTTCGCAATACAAAAGATATATGCCATCTTGTGTGTGTACTCCCTGCGTGTTTTCGTGCGTCAGACTTTCGGAAGCTGTGCCCACAGCTCCGAGAAGCCGTGCCAGAACGTCGAAACGCCCAAACAAATCAAAATGAAGGAAAAAATTCTTGCCAGCGCATCCGCGCCCGCCGCCCCGACCGCACGCGTGATGCGGTCGCAATAGCGGTAGCAAACCCAGACGAGCAGAATGCTCAGCGCAATGCCCACGATCGTGCCGATCAACTGGCCGACGTCCGAGTAGGGCGTCGCGCCCAGGGCCACGGCCACGGAAATGGCACCCGGCCCGGTGGTGAGCGGCAGCGTGAACGGATAGAACGCCATCGTGGAGAGCACGCGGGCGCTCTTGGGCTGACCGGCCGGCGCTCCGTCATCCTGAGGAGGAGCGTTCAGCGCCTGCCAGCCCGCACTGAAGAGAACAATGCCGCCGGCCATGCGCAGCACCCCAATCGAGATGCCGAAAAAGTTCAGGATGATGTTGCCGGCAAACAGGCACACCAACAGAACAATAATGGAATACAGGCCGATCTGATTGGCCATGCTCGCCCGAACGTGCGGGTCGACGCCGTTGGTGAGCGTCAAAAAGAACATGGCGCCGCCGAACGGATTGAGCACCGGCACGAGCGCGGCAAAGACCATGATGGCTGCCGCGTACAAGCTTGCAAATTCATACTCGAGCATCACAGTTATCTCCCAGCGAAAGCGCCCAAACAGCCGCATCCGCCAAAGTCCCCGTTTTGTGTCTACTTTTCAATTGATTTCAAAGGAAATTTTTGGTCCAAACAGCAAAAACGCGTTTAAATGGCCTCAAACTACCGTCCTACCTATCTTCTTAGGCTTGAGAACAATTAAAACACGATCGATTTTGCCGTTTTCAAGCGTCAGAGGCAGCTCTTTTTCGATTTCCACGTCGTCGGGCAGTTCGGCAATCTCGTCGTCGGGTATTTTTCCCTTCATCGCGAGCCACCGGCCATTTTCCGCAAGCAGTCCGCGCGTGAGTTCGATCATATCCTTCAGAGAGGCAAACGCACGGCAGGTGATCACCTCATACTTTTGATCCCCGAGCGTTTCCACTCGGACGTGCAGTGCCTTGGCATTGCTCAGGCGACAGGCCACACAGGCCTGACGCTGAAAGATCGTCTTCTTTTGCACGGCGTCCACAAGCGTCACGGACAAGTCCGGTCGCATGATCGCGAGCGGTATGGCAGGCAGTCCGCCGCCGCTGCCCACGTCGAGCACGGTTTTGACCGCACCGACCATTTCGTCGAAATGCTGAACAAGCGTCAGCGAATCGGCGATGTGCAACCGCACCACATCCTCGGCGCTTTTAATGCTCGTGAGGTTGTAGGTTTTGTTCCACTTGAGCAGCAGCGTAGCAAACCTCGCCAGACGTTCGGCTTGATCGTCCGTCAGTTCCAGAGCGATTTCCTCGCGCACTTTGTCGCGGATTTCCGCCGCGGTAAATTCAATGCTCACGATGCGCTGCCCCACTTGAGTCGTTTCAGGTACACCAGCAGTAGCGAAATAGCCGCGGGCGTCACCCCGGAAATGCGGGACGCCTGTCCGAGCGTTTCCGGTCGTGCGGCCTTGAGTTTCTGGCGCACTTCAAAGGAAAGACCGATCACCTTGTCGTAATCGAGATCGGCGGGCAGCGCCATGGTTTCGTGCTCAAGCGTTTTCTGCACTTCCTCCTTTTGGCGCTCAATATAGCCGCGGTACTTCAGGGCGATTTCGATCTGCTCGATCTGCGCCTCGTCGGTCAGCGAGGTTTGGCTCACCAACTCCTCATTGTTTTTGCGTAGGGTCATCAACGTTTTGTAGTTGACGTCGGGACGGGAAATCAACGCCGCGAGGTTGTACTCGCGCTCGATGGTCGTGCCGAGCACGCGTTCGGCTTCGGCCGAGGCGATGATTTTCGGGTTGATCCACGTTTCCTTCAAACGCGCGAGTTCGGCTTCAATGCTTTCACGCTTGCGCATATAAAGGGCGTACTTCTCTTCCCCGAGCACCCCCAGGCGATGGGCGCTTTCAGCCAGGCGTTCGTCCGCGTTGTCTTCGCGCAGACTCAGACGATATTCCGCACGGCTCGTGAACATGCGATACGGCTCGGTCACACCGCGCGTGGTCAAATCGTCGATCATCACCCCCAGATACGCTTCGTCGCGTCTCGGCGTCCACTCTTCTTTTCCGAGCGCACGGGCGGCCGCATTGATGCCGGCGAGCAACCCCTGGGCCGCCGCCTCTTCGTAACCGGTCGTGCCGTTGATCTGACCGGCGAGGTACAGGTTCTCGATTCTCTTGCACTCAAACGTACGCTTGAGTTCGCGCGGATCGTAAAAGTCGTATTCGATGGCGTACCCCGGACGCAGCAGATAGGCGTTCTCCAACCCCGGAATACAGTGAATCATTTCGAGTTGCACGTCAAAGGGAAGGGACGTCGAAATGCCGTTGGGATAGAACTCGTTGGTCTGCAACCCTTCGGGTTCCAGGAACACCTGATGGCTGTCCTTATCCTTAAAGCGCTGCACCTTATCTTCAATGGACGGACAGTAGCGCGGACCAATCCCCTCGATGATGCCCGAGTACATCGGCGATCGATCAAGGTTGGCGCGAATGATGTCGTGCATGCGCTCGTTCGTGTGCGTGATCCAGCAAGGCAGCTGGCGCGGGTGTTCGATCTGCGGCTCCATCAGAGAGAAGGACGGCACCGGATCCATATCCCCGGGCTGTTCCTTGCACTTGCTGAAATCAATCGAGCGACCGTCGATGCGCGCTGGCGTCCCCGTTTTCAGACGCCCCTTGGGCAGTCCCAGATCAATCAAACGCTCAGCCAAACGAATGGACGGCGGATCCCCGGCGCGGCCCGCGGAGAAGTGTTCCAGGCCGATATGCACCAGGCCGTTGAGGAACGTGCCGCTGCAGATCACCACACTCTTGGAGGAAAAGCGGCACCCCGTTTTGCTGACCACCCCGCAGACGCGGTTGTTTTCGACGATCAGATCATCGGCGGCCATCTGGAACACAAAAAGATTGGGCTGATTTTCGATGCGCTTTCGCATCGCCACACGGTACAGATTACGGTCGATCTGCGCACGCGTCGCACGCACGGCCGGCCCCTTGGAGCGATTCAGAATGCGGAACTGAATACCTGCCTCGTCCGTCACGGCCCCCATGGCACCGCCCATCACGTCGACCTCTTTGACGAGGTGACCTTTGCCGATACCGCCGATGGAGGGATTGCAGGACAACTGACCGATCGTGTCCATGTTGTGCGTGATCAGAAGCGTCTTAGCGCCCATACGAGCGCAAGCCAACGCCGCTTCCGCGCCGGCGTGACCGCAGCCGACCACGATCACATCAAATAAATCCGGGTAATTCATTTTGATTTGCAGCGGACCCGACGATCTCCAACCGATCCGCATCCGCTTCTTTGAGAAACACTGACGGAACAAATTGCCGTTTCACTCTCTTCTGAGGCAATTCATTCTTTTCTTTTGGCTTTGCAAATTTTACTTTTACCGTTCTGTGCCGCGCATCGATTTTCCGAAAAACTTCAAAAAAAAATCTCACCACCTTTCTCTTGCCCCTCCTTCCCGCTGCAACCACCACCCCCAAAGCATTCCACTCCAACCTCTCTGTTTCACGTGAAACAAACCTTACCGGTCCGACAACAGCAACACCTTATATAAAAGAGTCACCAGCCTCTCTTTCTAAACTCTTCACTCAACACTTGGAGTCATACCGCTCGCCCGACTACTTTTCCAAAACCTCCACACCTCTATTTCACGTGAAACATGCTCTCCTATTTTTTCTTTAAACCGGAACATCCCTCCGTGGCAAAAGACTTCAAATCTGCCAATTAGAAGAGCGAAGAGAGACTTTTGATGGCCATACCCTGTTGAAAAGAGAAAGCAAATCGTCAGCCGCATCCTGGCCCACGAGATCACCGTCACGGAGGCCTTGAAGGAATATGGCGTGGCGCAGAGCTGCCTGTTCCGATGGCTCAAGCCGTTTCGCTCCTCCGACAAGTAGGAGAAGAGCGCACCGAGCAATGACTTCCCGCCACTGCCGCGCGGGATGAACCTGCGCTCCGCCCTCGCGGCCGAAGGCTACTGCCGCTTCGTCGGGATGGACTCAACCGACACCGGCAAGTTCTGGCGAACCAACGGAGTCACGATCGAGGAAATCAAAGAGTTCAGCGCCTGGCTTGTCGAAAACAACGACGTCGTCGTTTTGGCAAGCCCGACACGGGTGCACGAAAAAGAACTCATCCAGAAGGTTTCCGAACTCAACGAGACCACCAAACATCAGGACAAAGAGCTCGAACGCAAGGAAAAGGCGCTGGCCGAAGCCGCGTCGTTGCTGGTGCTATCAAAAAAAAGCACGGAGGATCTAGGGGGGCACGGCAAGTTGATCAACCCCCAAGATCGCCCCGAAGCCGTTGAGCTGATCCAAGAAGCCGTAGCGGGCGGTGCGCGCGTGGTCAAGGCCTGCGAGGTGCTGGGCATTGCTCCGAGCACGTACACCAAGTGGGCCAAGGACGAAGACTCCAAAGATGACCGACTGATGCGCAAACCCGGGGCGAAACCGCGGCGAATTCCGGATGAAGAACGCGAGCGAATCTGTGACCGTCTCAATGAGCCGGACGTCGTCGACATGAGTGTTCGCCACGCCTATTACGAGCTGCTTGACAGGGGGAGTACCACGGGTCCGAATCCACGCTGTACCGCATCCTGTGCGAGAACAAAGCCAACAAGCGTCGCAACGGAACGCGCACGCCCATATCACGCCACAAGCCGAGCAGTTACGAAGCCTCCTCCCCAATCAAGTGTGGGCCTAGGACATCACGTACATGCGCGACGCGCAGCACGCCACGCGTTTTTACTACGTGTTTGCCGTCGTGGACGTATACAGCCGCTCTCGGGTGCACTGCAATGCCTTTGAAGCCGAGACCGCCGAGAACGCGGTGACTTTTCTGCAGGCGGCGTTTGACCAGCGGCACATCCCCCTTGTACTGCACTCAGACAACGGCGCTGCCATGAAGTCCGCGCAAACCTTGAGACTGCTCAACGAGCGCGGTACTGAGGTTCCGCGCAGCCGGCCGCGAGTGAGCGATGACAACCCCTACATCGAGTCCTTGTTCAAGATGATGAAGTACGCCGGATTCATGGGAAAGCGCAAGTACAAGAGCTTAGAGCACTGCAAGAAGGTATTGGCTGCCTTTGCCGCGAAGTACAACCACAAATGGGCGCACAGCAGCGTCAATAACGTGACGCCCGCCGACCGTCACCTTTGGGTGGACGTCGCTGTGTGCCGCAAGCGCCAGCAAGTGCTCGAAGCCGAGCGGGCCAAGAACCCGGAACGGTGGATCAGCAGGCAAATCAAGCAATTTGTGCCCGCCGGCAGCCAGTGCTTGCCCCCGGACAGATCGGTGACAACCGTGGCCGGAACCGCATAAGAGAATGGCCTCGCACAACCGCACGAGACCACCCCTTTGCGTTTACGGTCATTAAGATCCCTCCCTGTGCCGCGCTGCGGAGTTTATCAATCCAAACCCATTTTATGTTTTCTCAATATCCCAGGGGAGCGAAGCCCCGGAGCAGAGCCCCGCGAGAGATTACATTAGCAACCCCGTCGACCCCCCACGGGAAAAATGAAGTGACTTGACAAATACCGACATCCTCACGAAGTCGATCTCATCCTGGTCGCGTTGTTTCACGTGAAACACTCCCTCCACGGCAATTCAAACTCACTCCTCTCGTCTCTCATCCTCGACGCCCATTTCAATAACACCTCTGCCCCGCCCCTCCGCCACCTTTCAAAACCCTCCCCCGACATCGTTGCCCTTCTCTCGGTTCGACTGACAAGGCAAACCTTTCACGTGGAACACCTCCATCCCTATCCAACCTCCCGACTCTCCCTCTTTCCAACAATCACCCGTACGACTTCTCATCCTCCAATTTCCTCTCCGACCTCAGCTTCAAAACTCCGCCGGAACATCTTGGTTTATTTCACGTAAAACATCATCGCCAATTCACAGCACGTACCTCACGCACTACCGTCCAAACTCACCCCATGAAATGTTCCACGTGAAACCATTCCCTCCACTTTGAGCCCCTCATGTTCCACGTGAAACAAAACACCCCCTCTTTCAAATCGGACCTATCACCCGCACTCGCTTCCCCTTACTCAGATCTTCGCCTGTTCTTCTTGTTCCACGTGAAACATTCCAACCGACACGACGAATACCCGCTGACTATTTCACGTGGAACATTGAGAATTGATGCAAGAGCTTCTCTTCATGCTCACTATGTTTCACGTGAAACATCATGGCGAAACTTTAATATTTTCTTTTAATATCAATTGGTTAGTTGAATTTCACAGGTTCACACATCTTTTCACCTACTCCCTTCCGTTAAACTGCTCCAATACCTGACAAAATCAGTCGGTTCCATCCTTCTTTGTGTGACCCCATGACGAATAAAGTGCATTCCGTGCCGATTCAGTCGGAAACCCAAAAGTCTCAGTCCCTACTGTTCAAAGGGCGTCTACCCGGCGAGCGCTCCTATCAAACCTCGGCGCACGGCGAAAAGGTTCCCTTCCGCCGCATCCAGCTCGAGTCGACGCCTGAGGCGTTCGGCGGCCACAAGCAGCCGGCCATCTACCTCACCGACGTCACCGGCCCCTTTGGTGAAAACGGCCCCGACGACGCGCTACCCGTCAAGCGCAACCGTCCGCAGACAGGTTCTCCTACACAGCTTGCCGCCGCCCGTGCCGGTATCGTCACGCCGGAAATGGCGTATGTTGCCACGCGTGAAAACCTGTGCCGTGACCTCGTCAAGCAGGAAGTCGAGCGTCTCGGCAACGAAAAGTTAAGCCGCCTGCTCGCCCCCGCTCTCGATGCGCCGCTCTTTACCCCGGAGCGCGTGCGCGAACTCGTGGCCGCCCGTGAAGCCGTCATTCCGTGCAACTTCCACCATCCGGAATGTGAACCGATGGTGATAAGTAAACACTTCGCCACCAAGGTCAACGCAAACATCGGCACCTCCTCATCCTCCAAGGACTGGCGCGAAGAGCTCGGCAAGCTGCAGGAGTCGCTTCTGTGCGGCGCCGACACCGTGATGGATCTGTCCACGGGCAAATCCATTTACGAGACGCGCGAGATGATCCTTCGCCACTCCCCGGTTCCCGTCGGCACCGTTCCGCTTTACCAGACGCTCGAGCGCGCCAAAAAGCCCGAGAACATGTCCTGGGAACTCTTTAAGGAAGTGATGATCGAACAGGCCGAACAGGGCGTGGACTACATGACGATTCACGCCGGCGTTCTGGCTTCGCACGTGGCTCTGACGCGCTCGCGTCTGACGGGCATCGTCTCGCGCGGCGGCGGCCTGATCACCGTCTGGATGAAGGAGCACAAGCGAGAGAACTTTCTTTACGATCACTTCGACGAAATTCTCGACATCGCCGCCAAGTACGACGTCACGCTCTCGCTGGGCGACGGTCTTCGTGCGGGCTCGCTGCACGACGGCAACGACGCGGCCCAGTTTGCCGAACTCAAGACGCTCGGCGAACTCAACCGCGCGGCCGGCAAGCGCGACGTACAGGTCATGATCGAAGGGCCGGGGCATATTTCCTTAAACGGCATCGCGATCAACCAGATCAAGGAAGAGGAGCTTTGCGACAAGGCCCCCTTCTACACCCTCGGACCTCTGGTGACCGACTGCGGCGCAAGCTACGACCATGTCACGGCGGCCATCGGCGGGGCCATCATCGGCTCGCACGGTACGGCCATGCTCTGCTACGTCACCCCCAAGGAACATCTGGGGCTGCCCGATGCCCGGGACGTGCGCGACGGCATGGCGGTGTTCCGCATTGCGGCGCACGCGGCCGACATCGCCCGCGGCATTCCGGGCGCCGCGCTGCGCGATCTGATGATGAGCTCGGCACGCTTTGAATTCCGCTGGAATGATCAGTTCAATCTATCCGTCGATCCGGCGCGTGCAGCGGCCATGCACGACGAGACGCTCGGCGGTAGCGGCGGCCGTGAGGCGCACTTCTGCAGCATGTGCGGTCCGGGCTTTTGCCCGATGAAACTTGCCCGAGACCTCTTTGACGAGTAAGCGGGGCCGTTAAAAACAAAGGCCGGACAACGCAAGGGAATCGGTTCCCCGGCGTTTCCGGCCTTTTTCTTGTGCGAAGGATTGGGGCTCAGGAAGACTTGTCATCCTCGGCTTTGCGCTTGCGCCCAACCACGAGCCAGGAGATCAGCAGCAGGGGCCACAAAAAGGCGCTCACCACCCACTTGATCATCAGGCCGACAGAGATTTGCCCACTCGTGTTGCGCCAGGTCAGCGAAAAAACGGCGATGGCGCCGGCCACCCCCCAGAGCAGCACCACGCAGTAAACCAGGGCGCGCTCGTTGTAGGTTTGCCCGAACGAAGCCAGGAAAGCGGCGATCGGCACGCACAGAACGGCGACAATGGCCGCGCAGACGGCGGCGGCAACGGCGTTTTGGGTAGAGTTTTTCGGCGGAAGACTCATAATGTCGGTAAACGGTATCGTGCTCAGACGTTCAATGGTGCACACTATACCCGAGACCCCTGCCATTCCACCCAACACGCAGACTTATGTTTTCCGATAAAGATCCGATCATTGCCCGCAGCAGCGCCCCGGGACGCGGCGGCATCGGCGTCGTCCGCATTTCCGGCTTGCAAAAAGATTTGAACGATATTTCACATGTTTTATTTCCCGAAAAGGTTCTGCTGCCGCGTCATGCGCACCTGCTGCCCGTTCGGGAGGCCGACGGCAGTCTGATTGACCGCGCCATCGTGCTTTACTTCAAGGCACCGGCCTCGTACACGGGTGAGGACGTGCTGGAAATTCAGGCGCACGGGGGACCGGCGCTGCAGCAGATGATTCTCGAGCGGTGTCTGGCGGCGGGCAAGCCCACGGGACTGCGCACGGCCGAGCCGGGCGAATTCACCAAACGCGCCTTTTTGAACAACCGCATGGACCTGGCGCAGGCTGAAGCCGTGGCCGACCTCATCGAAGCCAAGTCGAGCGCGGCCGTGCGTGCCGCCGCCCGCTCGCTGCAGGGTGAGTTCTCCAAGCGTGTGCACGAACTCAATGCCGACCTCGTGGAACTGCGCGCCTACATTGAGGCGACCATCGACTTTCCCGAAGAGGAAATCGACTTTATCGAAAACGGTCACGTCAACGAACGAGTGGCCTCCATCGCCACCAAACTCACGCAGCTGCAAAACGCGGCCATGCGCGGCAAGGTCCTGCGCGAGGGCCTGACGGTGGTGTTGGCCGGCGCCCCCAACGTCGGCAAGAGCTCCCTGATGAATGCCCTGTCCTGCGAGGACGTGGCCATCGTCACGGACGTGCCGGGCACCACCCGCGACCGCATCTCGCACACGATTCAGATCGACGGTCTGGCCGTCAACCTCATCGACACCGCGGGGGTGCACCAAACCGACGACAAGGTCGAGCGCATCGGCATCGAGCGCACGCTGCAGGCGGTGGAAAACGCCGACATCGTATTGCTTTTGAAAAGCGCCGATCAGAGCGAGTCGCCCGAGCAGCAAGAGGCCATGTCGCTCATCCTGCCGCGTCTGCGCGAGGGCGTTCAGTTCGTGCACGTCTTCAATAAGATCGATCTGCCCGGCGCGCAGCAGCTCGAAGAGGGCGAAGACATCCGCCTGTCGGCCAAAACGGGGGAGGGCATCGAGGCGCTCGTCGCGCGTCTTAAAGCCATTGCCGGTGAAACCGAAAGCGAGGAGGGGGACTTTCTGGCCCGCACGCGCCACCTCGATTGTCTGGCCCGCGGCGCCGAGCACCTGGCGGTTTTGTCGGGGGGCGCCGTCGGCCGTTCGGTGGGCTTGGACATTGCCGCCGAAGAGCTGCGTCTGGCTGGCAACGCCCTGGGCGAGATCGTGGGGCAAACCTCATCCGACGACCTTTTGGGGATGATTTTCTCCAAGTTCTGCATCGGCAAATAACGCAACCGCGAATCTGCGGCCGGTGCGTTTGATCGGCCGGGCGCAAAAAAAGGGACTCTTTTTGGGAGTCCCTTTTTTGTGCTGCGCTTTCTCAAGCGCCGCGCTTAGTGATTGACGGCCTTGAGGCGCTTTTCACGCTCGGCGGCAATCTGCTTGTTGACGTACCACTGCTGTGCGATCGAGAGCACGTTGTTGGTGAGCCAGTACAGCACCAGGCCGGCCGGGAAGAAGAAGAACATCACACCGAACACGAGGGGCATGATCACCATCATGCGGGCCTGCATCGGATCGGTCGGCGTCGGGTTGAGCTTGATCTGCAGGAACATCGTGATCATCATGACGGCCGGCAGAATGAACCAAGGATCGGGACTGGCCAGATCGCTCACCCAGCCGAGCCAGGCCGAGTCACGCAGTTCCACGGAGGCCAGAAGCACCCAGTACAGAGCCAGGAACACCGGGATCTGTAGCAGGATCGGCAGGCAGCCGCCCACGGGGTTGATCTTTTCCTTGCGGTACAGCTCCATCATTGCCTGCTGCAGACGCTGCTTGTCGTCGGCGTACTGCTCCTGCAGAGCCTTCATGCGGGGCGTGACTTCCTTCATGCGGGCCATGGACTTGTAGCCGGCCGCGGAAATCGGGTAGAGGATGAGCTTGACGAGAACCGTCAGCAGCACGATCGACCAACCCCAGTTGCCGCACAGACCAAACATGAAGTTCAGGATCGAGTAGATGGGCTTGGCCAGGAACGTGAGCCAGCCGTAGTCGACCACCAGATCGAGGCCGTCGGCCAGGTACGACAGACGGTTCTGGTCCTGGGGACCGACGTAAAGCGTGGCGGCGGTGCTCACGGACTTTTGCGGTTCGACCGTGCCGAGCTTGATGATCGAGCCGACGGCGTACAGGTTCTGATCGAGCTTGGCCGTGTAGAACTCGCGCTCCTTCTTGCCGTCCTGACCGCGCACGTCGGTCCAGGCCGAGATGAAGTAGTGCTGAATCATCGCAATCCAGCCGTTGTCGGTCTTGGCCACGTGGCCGGCCTTGTCGCTGATGTCGTCAAACGAGATCTTCTGGAACTTATCCTCGGCCGTGTAAATCGCCGGACCCGTGTACGTGTAGTAGAAGGTGCTCTGGCCCTCGGGCTTGTTGCCGTCGCGGGTGAGCTGGTAGTACACGGACGGCTTGACGGCCGTCTCGCCGTTGTTCTTGAACTCGTTGCGAACGGTCACCGAGTAGCGGCCGTCGGAGAGCACATAGGTGCGGCGCACCGTCACCTTGCCGACCGTGCTTTCAAAGGCGGCCGTGTAGACGTTGACCTCGCGGCCGAGCTCTTCGTCCATGCGCTTTTCGGTCTTGGTGCCGACGTACTTGAAGGAGGACTTGTGATTGGGGAACTCACCACCGATAAATCCCGTCTGCGCCACATAGACGCTCTTTGGCGAGACGGTCAGCAGTTCGATGTTGGGACGAGCCTTCTGTTCCTTGCCCAGGATCATGCCAGCGATGCCCACTTCGGTCCAGTCCGACTGCTGGTGCTCCTTGAGCAGCACGGCGTGCGTCACCACGGCACCAACTTCGTCGATCGTGAGCTTGAGCATGTCGTTGCTCACGTCCACGGGCTTGGAGGTGTCGATCATGCCCTTGGCCACGGCCTCGGCGCCGCTTTGAGCGACATCGGGCACGCCGGCGGCAGAGTCGGCCTTGGCGGCGGCCGTCTGTTCGGTCTGCGTGACGGCGGGTTCTCCAAAAAACGAGGGCTTTCCGTTGTAGACGTTCCAGTTGTCCCACAGCATGAAGCAGGAGGCCACCAGAATCACCCACATGAGGGTACGTTGAAAATCGCTTCCCATATCAGGTCCAATCTTTTTGTTGTCCGAATCAGACGAAACTTTACTTCGGTCGATGTGCGGCGGCGTCGTGACACCAGCAGCGCCAGCGGAACTTTCCGGGAACCGGATCGTAGCCGCTTCCCCCGAAGGGATGGCAACGCGCCAGGCGGGTGATCGTCATCCAAAGCCCCTTGAGGGCCCCGTGCTTTTCAAAAGCCTCAATCGAGTAGTTGGAGCAGGTCGGAATGAACCGGCACTGATGCCCCACCCACGGCGAAAACGTGAGCTGGTAGAGCCGGACCAGGGCGATGAAAAAGCGTTTCAGCATTTTTCGCTCCCAGTGCCGAGCTCAAGCGTTTTGAGTTTTTTGAAAAGCGCGGCGATGGCCAGATCCGTGCTGCGGCGCACCGTTGCCTTGGCCGCGGCCACCGTCGTTTCCCCGCGAACGAGCAGGGCAGTGCGGTAGCGCAGACTGATGTCCAGCCCGATTCCCTTTTCGGCACAGCGACGGCGCATTTCCGGCAGAGCCTGCCGGGCACACTCGCGCATGATGCGCTTGACGAGGGCTCGGTCGACCGAGCGTCTGACGTTTTTCTTTCCGACCGTAAAACCAAAACGGACGAGACCCGCACTCTCGCACGCCTGAGCGCACAAGCTTACGGAGTCGCGTCCGAGTCGGATGCTTCCGGGCCCTTGAGCGCGCAAAATCGTCCCAAAATCCTCCGAGCTCAGAATACGAGCCGATTTCGGAAACTTTTTTGCGCAAAGCCCGGGCGTCATTTGGCTCACCCTACGGCTGCGTTTTGCGGCAGCTTAGAGAGCCAGAACGTGACGGCCCTTGCGACGGCGACGGGCCAGAACAGCGCGACCGCCCTTGGTACGGGAGCGGACGAGGAAGCCGTGCGTGCGGGCACGCTTGGTCTTGGAAGGTTGGTAGGTACGCTTGGTAGCCATGATTAATTCTCAGCTTTAGTTAAAGGGTTTCAAGTCGGCGTTGCCGCGCCTTTCATCGGCCGCAGGCGTGCGTTTTCGCACGCTTGGCCGGCGGCGTCAGCCCCGGGCTGATTGTTGTCGGACCCAAGGCTCAAGAAGGGTGAGCGCTACGGATATCCGCTGTCGGATTTCGGCAGTTTCGGCGGCGCAAAAAGGCCTCCCCATACCGAGGCATCCGAAAAGCCTGATATTAAACCTTATTTTCGGGGTGTCTGTCAAATATTTTCGGAAAAATACCGACGGCGGGCGGCGGCCTCCCTCCGACAAGCGCCAAGTGCCCGTTTTCAAAGGATTTTTCCGCCTCGGCGTCAAAAAATAAATTGACACAGCATTTTGTGTTTTGACGAGCTCAACCATCTACGCGTCGTACCGAAGGGGGTCTTGGGGAACCGACAAGTGTCTGACGCAAAAGCGAAGGGTGCCCGTAACAGCTAAAATGATCGACCAACCCTCACTCCTCCCATGTCTTTGAAGCGAAGTTTCCGCCGCCGGCGGCAACCGAGCGGGAGTGTTTTCTCTTTTCGAGCACTATGAGCGATTTTTGGACCGATTGTCTGGAGCAAATTAAGAACGACACGCCGCGCGATGTGTACCAAACCTGGTTCGCCGATCTGACCGCGGAAGTCGAGCTTGAAGCCGACTCCATCACGATTTTCGCCCCGTCCGGCGCCAAGCTGCGTACGGTCCGCGACTCCTACGGCTCTACCATCGCTCAGTACGTCCACCGTCTGGCCGGCAAAGAACTCGACATCGTTTGGTCGGTGGCGCAGAACACGCCCGCCGCGCCCGTGTTTACCGCCGAGGGCCAGGAACAGGCCCCCGACATCTCCGCCACGGGCCTCCTGCCGAACCTGACGTTTGAAAACCTCGTCGAAGGCCAGGCCAACCAGATGGCCTTCGCTTCGGCCCTGCAGGTGGCCTCGAGCACCAAGTCGGTCTACAACCCGCTCTTTATCTACGGCGGCGTCGGCCTGGGCAAGACGCACCTGATGCACGCCATCGGCAACCGCTTCCTCAAAAACAATCCCAAGGCCAAGGTGCTGTGCGTGTCCGCGCAGCAGTACACGCAGGAATTCGTGGACGCCATGCGTCTGAAAAACGTCAATTCCGAGCGCTACACCGAAGCCATGCGCAAGTTCGACGCCCGCTACCGCGGCATCGACATGCTGCTCATCGACGATATCCAGAGTTTCCGAGACCGCGAAGGCACGCAGACGAACTTCTTTCTGACGTTCGAGAGCATGGTGCCGCACGGCAAGCAGATTGTTCTCACAAGCGACACATACCCCAAGAACCTCTCGGAATTCCAGGACCGGCTCTTGAGCCGCCTCACGCAGGGCCTGATCGTGATGATCGAGCCGCCCGAATTTGAGATGCGCGTGCAGATTCTTCTGCAAAAGGCCGAACGCTCGGGCATCGTCATGCCCCAGGAAGTGGCCGAGATCATCGCCAAGCGCGTCAAGAGCAACGTACGCGAGCTCGAGGGGGCCGTGCAGCAGATTCTGGCCTACACGCGCTTTCACCAGGTGCCCGTGACACTTGAGACGGCCAAGATGGCCCTGCGGGACATCTTCAAGGCCACGGCCACGCCCGTGACCATCGACAACATTCAAAAGGCCGTGGCCGAGTACTACGGCATCAAGACCAACGACATCGTGGCCAAGTCGCGCAAGGCCAACCTCGTGCGGGCCCGTCAGGTCGCCATGTACCTATCCAAGGAACTCACCAACAAGAGCCTGCCCGAAATCGGTGCACTCTTTGGGGGACGCGACCACACCACCGTCATCTACGCGCACCGCAAGGTCATGAGCGAGCGCAACACCGACGACGGTCTCAAGCACGACATTCACCTGCTCGAACAGCGTCTCAAAAACTGACAAATTTGTCCGTTTTTGACCCGCGCCGACGCGGCTAAAATCCCTCAAACCCGCTAAAATTAAGCATTCGCGCGCACGCCCGCGAGGGATGTTCGCGCTCAAAAGATTTTTTTTGAGGCAATCGAATCCCATGCAGTTCATCAAGTGCACCCGCGAGGCTCTTCTCAAGCCTCTGCAGATGGTCAGCGGCATCGTCGAAGGGCGTCAGACCCTTCCGATTCTGGCCAACGTTCTGATCCAGCAGGAAGGCAGTAAGGTCAGCTTTACAACCACCGATCTGGAAATCCAGATCCGCACGACGGCCGACGTCGGCACGGGCGAGAAAAACTGCAAGACGACGCTGCCGGCGGCCAAGCTACTCGCTCTGCTCTCGGCTCTGCCCACCTCGACGACCGAGGCGACCCTGAGCGCCGATGAAAACAAGGTGGTTCTGGCGGCATCCAATTCGCGCTTCTCGCTCTCGCAGCTGCCCGCCGAGGACTACCCCGAGCTCAACACGTCCGAAATGACGACGAGCTTTCAGGTCTCGGCCCAGAACCTCAAGCATCTGCTGCAGATGGTGCACTTTGCGATGGCCCAGCAGGACATCCGTTATTACCTCAACGGCATGCTGCTCGTGATCCAGAACAAGAAGGTGCGCACCGTGGCCACGGACGGTCACCGTCTGGCCTGCTGCGACGACAACGCCGAAATCGACTTTGACGGCAGCATCGAAGCGATCCTGCCCCGTAAGACCGTTCAGCAGCTCATGAAGTTGCTGCCCGACACCGACGAGAAGGTGCTCGTGGAAATCGGTAAGTCGCAGGCGCGTTTCTCCTTCGGCGACATCGAATTTCTCACCAAGCTCGTCGAGGGCAAGTTCCCCGACTACAGCCGCGTCATTCCGCAGAACAACGACAAGATCTTCCTGATCAACCGCGAAGAGCTCATCGGTGCGCTGCGCCGTGCGGCCATTCTGGCCAACGAGAAGTTCAAGGGCCTGCGCTGGATCGTCGAGCCGGGCTGCCTGAAGATTCAAAGCGCCAACTCCGAAATGGAAGAGGCCGAAGAGCAGATCAGCATCGCCTACGACGGCCCCGAACTCGATGTGGGCTTCAACGTCGTGTACCTTCTGGACGTTCTGGGCAACCTCAAGAACACGGAAGTGCGCTTTGCCCTATCCAACGCGCAGGGCGCCACGCTTCTGACGATGCCCGACAGCGAGCTCTTCCGCTACGTTCTGATGCCCATGCGCATCTGACGCCTGCCTGAGACGGCGGTGCGCCCGGCCTTGCCCTTTGCCAAAAAGGCCGCGCTCGTCGTTGAGGCGCCCCTCACACACAGCACAGTTTTTAACCAGATTATTCAGCGAACTATGGCGGATCAAGAAATCAAGTCGGACGTCTCGAGCACTTACAACGAAAGCAACATCAAGATCCTCGAAGGTCTCGAAGCAGTTCGTAAGCGCCCGGGGATGTACATCGGCGACGTCTCGGACGGCTCCGGTCTTCATCACCTCGTGTACGAAGTCGTGGACAACTCCATCGACGAGGCCATGGCCGGCTTTGCCTCCAAGATCTACGTCACCATCCACATGGACAACTCCGTGAGCGTGGTTGACGACGGCCGCGGCATTCCGACGGCCATCAAGTTCGACGACAAGCACGATCCCAAGCGCTCGGCCGCCGAAATCGCCCTCACGGAACTGCATGCGGGCGGCAAGTTCGACGAAAACGGATACAAGATCTCGGGCGGCCTGCACGGCGTGGGCGTCTCCTGCGTCAACGCCCTGTCCAAGTGGCTCGAACTCAAGGTGCACCGCGACGGCTTCTCGCACGCGCTCAAGTTCGATCACGGCGCGGTCATCGACCGCATCACCGAGATGCAGGCCGATCCGCACACCGGCCAAATGGTGGCCGTCAGCCCCATGAAGCTGCTCGGGCCGACCACCAAGCGCGGCACCGAAGTGCACTTTCTGCCCGACGCGGACATCTTCCAGCCCGTGGTCGAATTCGACTATGACACGCTCCTGAATCGCCTGCGCGAGCTCTCGTTCCTCAATTCCGGCGTGGACATCGAGCTCACCGACGAGCGCACCGCCCGTCACGTGCTCCTCGAAAGCGAAGGCGGCGTCAAGAGCTTCGTGCTCTTTAAGAACACGACCCGCAAGGCCATCCACAAGGATCCGATCTACATTCAAAAGACCGTGATGCAAAAAAGCGCCAAGGACAGCACCAAGGAAATTCCGGTGTACGTCGAAGTGGCCATGCAGTGGAACGACTCCTACAACGAGTCTCTGGCGGCCTACACCAACAACATTCCTCAGCGCGACGGCGGCACCCACGTCACGGGTCTGCGCGTGGCCATGAGCAATGTCATCCGCAAGTACATCGACAACAACAACATTCTCAAAAAGGGCGACAAGTTCGACATCGCCGCCGAAGACATGCGCGAGGGCCTCACGTGCGTTCTTTCGGTGAAGGTGCCCCAGCCGTCCTTCAGTTCGCAGACCAAGGACAAGCTCGTCACGAGCGAAGTGCTGCCCGCGGTCAACACGGCCGTCTCCGAAGGCCTGTCGACCTTCCTTGAGGAGCACCCCGATCAGGCCCGCGACATCTGCAACAAGATCGTCACGGCCGCCCGCGCCCGTGAAGCGGCCCGCAAGGCCCGCGAAGTCACCCGCAAGCAGGTGATCGGCGGAGGGCTGCCCGGCAAGCTCGCCGACTGCTCGAGCAAGGATCCGGCCGCCAGCGAAATCTTCATCGTCGAGGGTGACTCGGCAGGCGGCTCGGCCAAGACCGGCCGCGACCGCGAATTTCAGGCCATCCTGCCGCTACGCGGCAAGATCCTCAACGTGGAAAAGGCCTCGGTCGACAAGCTCCTCGATTCCGAACAGATCAAGACGTTGGTGCTGGCGCTGGGCACGCAGCTCAAGCAGGACTTCGACATTGGAAAGCTACGCTATCACCGCATCATTCTCATGACCGATGCGGACGTGGACGGCGCGCACATCCGCACCCTGCTGCTGACGTTCTTCTACCGTCAGATGCCCCAGCTGCTCGAAGGCGGCCACGTCTACATCGCCCAGCCGCCGCTGTACGGTGTGCTCACGGGCCGCCGCAGCAAGAACAACCTGGAAAACAAGATCTACATCAAGGACGACGCCGAGATGGAGCAGTACCTGCTCGACATCGCGCTCGAAGGGGCGGCCCTGTACCGCAACACGGCCGATTTTGAGGCGGGTGTGGCGCTGCGCGGCACCGATCTGGAAAACATGATCGCCGAATTCGAGCAGTCCAAGTCCGTGATCGAACGCCTGAGCCTGGTGATCGACCGCGCCGCGCTGCTGGCGATCGCCTCGGGCGTGGAAATGGACCTCACGGATCTCGCCAAGGCTTCCGATTGCGCCAAGGCGCTCGAAGCGGCCATCCGCGATCCGGAAATCAAGGTGACGGCCGAACACAACCCGGAAAAGGACACCGTGCGCATCCGCGTGAGCCACCACATCTACGGCAACACGCACACGACCTACATCGAGCCCGAATTTCTGCGCTCGAACGAGTACCGCGTGCTGCGCACCGCCGCGCAGGCCCTTGAGGGCGTGGTCGGTGAGGGGGCCCGCGCCGTGCGCGGCCAGGCCTCGCAGAACGTGCGCAACTTCGGCGAAGCCGTCAAGTGGCTCATGGATCAGGCCGAAGACGGCGTCAAGAAGCAGCGCTACAAGGGGCTCGGTGAAATGGGCTCCGAAGAGCTCTACGAGACGACGATGAACCCGCAGACGCGCCGTCTGCTGCGCGTGCGCCTTGAGGACGCGAGCAAGGCCGACGACATCTTCTCCATGCTCATGGGCGATGAGGTCGAACCGCGCCGCGAATTCATCGAAGACAACGCGATCTTCGTGAGCAACCTCGACATCTGACGACGCTTTCTTTTTGCGTCAAGTGCGTTGACGCTCGGGCCTGTCGGTACAATCAACCGATAGGCCTTTTGTTTTTGATAGCCATGAGTACTCCGATCGAACAGCAAATCGTCATCGCCGTCAGTTCCCGCGCCCTCTTCAATCTGGAAAGCGAGCACCGCATTTTTGAAGAGCAGGGGGTGGAGGCCTACCGCGAGTGGCAGATTGCTCACGCCGACGAGCCGCTCGAGCCCGGCACGGCCTTTCCGTTCATCCGCAAGATCCTGCACATCAATACGCTCTTCGGGGACAAGCATCCCTTCCGCGTGGTGGTGCTCAGCCGCAACACGCCCGAAACCGGGCAGCGCTTTTTCAATTCCTGCCGCGCCTACGAGCTGCCGATCACGGCCGGAGCCTTTACCTCGGGCCAGTCGACCTTTCCGTACCTGCAGGCCTTCGACGCCTCGCTCTTTTTGAGCGCCAACAAGGAAAACGTGCTCACGGCCATCGCTAAGGGGCAGCCCGCCGGGCTGGTGATCCCCACGCCGCAGTCCAACCTTGAGGAAGAGTCCGACGAGGAGCTGCGCATCGCCTTTGACTTTGACGGCGTCGTCATCGACGACGAGGCCGAAAAGGCCTTTCACGAAGAGGGCATGAAAGGCTTTTCGCAGCACGAACACAGCAAACGCGACATCCCGCATCAGCCCGGTCCCATGCACCGTCTTTTTACCAAACTCGGGCAATTTCAGGCTCTCGATGCCGAGCGCGGCAAGGGCGATCCGTACTACAAGCCCGTGCTGCGCGTCTCGATCGTGACGGCCCGGGGGGCCCTGAACGAAGAGCGATTGATGACGAGCCTGAAGAGCTTCGGCATGAGCGCGGCCGAACTCTTTTTGATGGACGGGCTGCCCAAAAAGCGCGTCCTGGATGTGCTGCGGCCCCACATCTACTTTGACGATCAGCTCAAGCACGTTGAGAGCACCAGCGCCACGGTGCCGAGCGTTCTCGTGCCCTTCGGCATCAACAACTTCGTCCAGTAACCCAAGCCTTAAAGAAGCGCCCCATGCTCTCGCAATGGCTGTACCTGCTCAAACCGATTGACTGCGGCCCCATGCGCCTGAAAAACAGGCTCACGGCCTCGCCCATCAACACGGGTCTGGAAAACCTCTCGAACCTGTCGATGCTCGCGGACTTTTACGCCCGCGCCGCCGCCGACGGCGTGAGCATGGTCACGGTCGTCTCGCCGGCGGTAAGCCGCTTGGGGCGCCAGGGCGAGCACGTCGTCGAAACGGGTTCGGACGACTTTCGGCGCTACCGCAAGATCATCGACGCGGTACACGTCTTTAACTGCCGCGCCGCCCTGCAGCTCAACCACGTCGGGCAGGACGCTCAAAGCGTCTATCCGCTCTCGAGCGTCTCGGGCATCTCGCGCTACACGGGCAAGAAGTTTCACGCCGCCACGCGCTTTATGATCCGCTGGATCATCAGTCAGTTCACGCAGGCCGCGCAATGCGCCGCGGGCGTGGGCTTTGACGCCGTGGAGATCAACGCCTCGGGGCGCTCCTTCATCGCCTCGTTTTTAAGCCCGGCGGTCAACACCCGGCAGGACGCCTGGGGCACCAATCAGCTCGGGCGCTTTCGGCTGCTGTTGGAAATCGTGCGCAACTGCAAGAAGGCCGTGGGCGAGACGCGGGCCATCGGCGTGCGCTTTAACCTGGTGGACCTCTCGCCCAAAGGCGCCGACTGGAACGAAATCCTGCGCCTGACGCAGATGCTGCGCATCGCCGGGGCCGACTACCTCATCGGCGTGCCCGGCGGCTTTGAAGAGCGTGTGCCCACGCACACGCACGCCATTCCCGAGGGCGTATGGCTGTCGGACTATGCCGATCTGGCGAGCTCCTGCGATCTGCCGGTATTTTTCCCGGAACCGGGCACCGACTTTAAGGCGCTCGAGGCCATTGCCCGCGAACACGACAACGCCGTCTTTTCCTTCGGCTCGCCGCTCATCGGCGACGATCGCTTTCTGCGCAAAAAACTCGGCCAGGCTGCGGGCGAAATCCGCCCCTGGATCGAGCACCACGACGCGGGCGAGCCCACCGACGTGCTTCGCACCAATCGACTTCTCAATCTCCTCGATCCCTGCCAGTTCGGTCTTTTTCCGTTGTCGAGCGTGCGCACGCCCGCGCCCAAGTCCATCGCCGTCATCGGCGGGGGCCTGGCCGGCATGCTTTTTGCCACCGTCGCCGCCAACCGCGGCCATCGGGTCACGCTCTTTGAAAAGGAGAGCGAACTCGGCGGCCTTTTGTATTTTCTCAGCAAAAACGAAGGCAACGAGAAGTATGAATTTTGGCTAAAAGAGCTTAAAAATAACCTACAGTTAGCCAAAGTTAACGTTATTTACAACAAGAAGGTCAATCTTCGCGAATTAAAGCGGCAGGGCGGCTTTGACCGCTACGTGGTGGCCACGGGCAGCGAACCGGAAATTCCCGACATCCCCGGCATCAACGCCTCGAACGTGCTGACCTACGAAGAGCTGCTCAACGGCGAGCCCGTGGGCAACCGCGTGGCCGTTCTGGGCAACGGCCGCGTGGCCCTTCATGTGAGCCACTACTTACTTGAAACCAGTGCTGAGGATCAGCGATCGATCGCCTCCTGGCGCAGCGCCTGGGGCGTGGACAGCGTGCGAGAACACACGGGCGGCGTGCTCGGGGTCGTGCCCGAAATCGAACGCGCACTGCGCCAGCTCTACCTCATCGAGCTCAATGCCGAGGTCACCCGTCAGCTGCTCTCCAAGCTTTACAACCGCTGGGAACTCACGTGGCTGCGCATGCGCGGCGCGCAGACGATCAAAAACGTCAACATCGAAATGATCGACAACTACGCGGTGCGCCTCTCGGACGGTCCCAACCGCGTCAACCGCCAGACGATCCGCATCGACCACGTCGTCGTTTGCTCGGAAAGCATCCCCAACCTTGAGGACCGGGTCGGCTGCTCGGCCTCCGAAGACCTCGTCACGGTCATCGGAGCGGCCGCGAGCAAACGCGGCTACATGAACTTCGCCTCCATCGTCACCCAGGTCTACGAGCGCGCCGGCATCATTTGACGCCCCCAAGAGCCCTTTGCCGCTCTTTTGACCTCCTGCTTATCCACAATCTTTCAAGCAAAGCCCCGCCGGCCTGCCCGTGCGGGAGTCTTCACGGCGCCCGTTTGCGCGCTTGAAACACCCCCTTTGCGGGGCTGTGCATAACGCCTCCCTCAAAACGCCTTTTGCCCTTTTCACCCTCAAACCCCTCGTGTGGATAACCGCGCCCCTGAAAACGCGTTTTGAGGTCCGTTTTGTCCACAAAGAGCCCCGGAAAAGGCCGCTTTGGGGGCCCAAAAGCGTTCTTTTGAAAGCCCCATCCAAAGGAAAAGCCTCCAAAATCTTTGAAAACAAACGATATTTCCTCTTTTAATGACCTTTTGGATCTCAGACAGTCCAGTGGGTTTGGCTGGAGGTTGGAGGGAGGAGTTTTTTAAACAGTTATCCAAAATAATAAAAATATTTATGTAGAAATAGTCGTAAGTAGGGGGTGGATAAGTCTGTGGGTAACTATAAAAAGTCGTTTAAAAACAATAAAAAACGGTGTTGATAACTCTCTTGATAACAGCTTGGACAGGCTGTGGATAACCTGTGGACGAATGTGTAGAAAAAAGGGGCCGGGAAACGAAAGGGCAAAAGTTATCCACAGGGGGCTCGGTTGTTCGAAGGTTGTGCACAAAGTTATCCACAGGCTGTGGACGGCCAAAACCGCGTATAACAGAAAAGTTATATGGTCGCTTGGCACGGTGCGGGGCTGTGCTAGGATTACTGCGGTTTTAAGTTTTTTCCTTGGGCTGCGGCGCTTTTGCCGCGGACCGGCAGCCGCTGTCGACTATGCCTACCGCCACGCTTTTGCCTTGGTTCGCACCTCGGTTATCGCCGGGCATCTCCAGAGTTCTGACCAGCATCGGTCACAAGACGGAACTTGTCAGGGGAGGACAGATCGGCACTTCCCCCTTTTTCAAACGCGTCGTTTTCGTGCGAAGCGGCTTGCTCGCGCAGGGGGTCATTCATCCCGTCACCAACGCCCCCTTTATGCTCACGCTCTCGGCCGCGGGCAGCTTTGGGGTTCTGACGCGCGCCATCGACGCCGTGGACAACCTGCCGCGGCGCTACTGGGCGGCCACGCAGTGCGAGGTCTTTACGGTGCCGCCCGAGATCTTCCTGCGCGTGGCCGAAATCGAGCCCGCCTGGAACGACGAACTCAACCGGTACGCCCTGTCCCGCGCCATCTGCGAGCGGCTCGGGCTCATGGTCTGTCAGGCCGCCTCGCCCGCGGAGCGGCTCGGCGTCTTTTTGGTGTCCCTCGTCAAGGCGGCGGGTACGCCCAATATCTGTGCTCTTCCCGTCAAAAGTTTTGTTAGATTACCGACTGCGCCCTCACGGCGTCTGACGGCCGCGCTACTCAACTGCCGGTTCGAACAGATCGATGAAACGCTGCGCGGATGGATGCGGGACGGACTGATGCGCATGAGCGGCTCCAAAGTGACGGTGAGGGCCGATTTGCTGCACACATACGAAACGTGGCTGCAGCCTTTCCTGCAGATGCAGCCTGCAATCGGACTCAAGGCGCCGGAGCGTCCGGCCTTTGACGTGTCGAATTTGATGTAAACCTTTTGAAGAAGTGGAGAAACAAGATGATTAAGCGCACTCTTTGCCTTTTGTCGTGCGCCGCGGCGCTCTCGACGGCCATGGTGGGCTGTGCCCCGTTGATCGTGGGCACGGCGGCCGTGGCCACCGGCGCGACCGTCTCGACGATGATCGACCGCCGTTCGGCGGGCACCGTCGTGAGTGACGGCGTCATTGAAAAGCGCCTCTCGCTCGAAATCCGTCAGGCCCTCAAGGAGCAGCTCGGCAACGAGCCCGACGGCCACATCACCGTGACGACCTACAACGGCAAGGTGCTTCTGACCGGTGAGATCGCCAGCCTCAAGGCCAAGCGCATCGTGACAGAAACGGCGCAAAAGAGCCTGGACGTCGTCAGTGTGGTCAACGAACTGGCGGTGATGGAAAGCGTGGGCTGGATGCAGCGCATGAAGGACTCCAAGACCGCCACGGCCGTGCGCTCGCGCATGGTGATGGAGGATCAGGTCTATCTGAGCCAGATGAAGGTGGTCGTTGACCGCGGCATCGTCTACATCATGGGCATCGTCACGCCGCAGGAAAACACGATTGCCATGACCGTGGCCGCCCGCACGAGCGGGGTGTACCGCGTCATCTCCGTCTGTGACGTCATGTCGGCCGAGCGCATCGCCGAACGCATGAAGATGATCCAGAAGGAAAACACCGCCAACCCGAGCGAAGGCGAGCAGCCCGCCTCCTAAGGGCAACGGGATCGTCGGGGGAGCCCGCAGCTCCCCCACAAACAACGACGGCAGGCCTTATCAGCCTGCCGTTGTCGCATCAGGACGCGCACGCGTGCGTCTGATCACTGTCGTGCGAGGCGTGGTAGCTCGAGCGCACGAAAACGCCCGCATGCGCCTTTTCAAAGCCCATGGAGAGGGCCAGATCGCGCCAGCGCACGAAATCCTCGGGCGAGACGTAGCGTCGCACGGGCAGGTGCGCCTTGGACGGGGCCAGGTACTGGCCGATCGTCACGCGCGCCACATCGTGCGCCCGCAGGTCTCGAAGCTCCGCCACAACCTCCTCGTCCGTTTCCCCCAGACCGAGCATCAGACCGCTCTTGGTGGGGATGTGGGGGTTGCGGGCGGCAAAGGCCTTCAGAAGCGCCAGAGACCCCTCGTAGGAGGCGCCCGGGCGCGCCACGCGATACAGGCGCGGCACCGTCTCGATGTTGTGGTTAAAGACGTCGGGGGGCGTGGCGGAGAGAATCTCCAGGGCCGTCTCTTCCTTTTTCTTGAAGTCGGGCACCAGAATTTCCACCTCAATGCCCGGCACCGTGCTTCTGAGGGCTCGGATCACCGCGGCAAAGTGGCCGGCGCCGCCGTCCTTGAGATCGTCCCGGTCGGGGCTGGTGATGACCGCGTACTTGAGTTTGAGCACCTTGACGGCCTTGGCCAGGCGATCGGGCTCGTCGGCGGCGGGCGGCTTGGGCGTGCCGTGGGCCAGATCGCAGAAGGCGCAGCGCCGCGTGCACAGCTCGCCGAGAATCAAAAAGGCGGCCGTTCCGCCCGAAAAGCATTCGGCGCGGTTGGGGCAGTTGGCTTCCCGGCAGACCGTCGAGAGCGAATAGTCGGTGAGAATTTGCCGCAGGGGATCCTCGGCGCCGCCCGAGACGGAGGCGCGCACCTTGAGCCAGGCGGGCTTGGGCAGCGTCGGCCCCGAGTCGCGGGCCGCCTCACGGGAAATGGGAAGAATCTTTTTAAAGCTGCGTCCGTCCGCCACCGCTCACCTCAGAACAAAAGTATGCTCACAATGCCGCCGACGGTCAGGCACAGTGAAAAGAAAAGTTCAAGTTTGACCGTGCCGAACATGACGGCGTTGAGTTCATTGCCCTCGCGCAGCGGCAGCTCGGCCACAAGCTTGATGCTCTTGGGCAGCGAGAGAAGGCACAGCCCCAGGCCCGCCACGGAAGGGTTCAGAACGATCGCCGCGGCCACCACGGCGTAGGGAAAGTAAACGAGGGCACTGTACACGCCCACCATTGCCGGTTTTCCCAGCAACACGGCCAGCGTGCGGCGGCCGACTTCCTTGTCGTGTTCGGCGTCGCGGTAGTTGTTCACGGCCAGCACCGCCGCGGCGATCAGCCCCAGGGCGGCGCCCGTCAGGATCGCTTCGATCTGCCACAGGCCCGTCTGCAGATAGGCCGTGCCTGAGACGGCCACCAGGCCGAAAAAGACAAAGACCACGAATTCGCCCCAGGGCGTGTAGGCGATGGGCTTGGGGCCGCCCATGTAGGCGTAGGCGGCCAGCACCGAGGCCACCGAGATGGCCAGCATCACCCAGCCGCCGACCCAAATCAGAAAGATCGTGTCCAAGGCGACGACGCCGATCAAAATCTTGATCATGCGCTCGACCTGCGCGACCGTGAGCCAGCCGTTGGCCGTGGCGCGCGGCAGCCCCTTGCGCGAGGCGCGTTCGGCCTTGCGCTTGGTGTAGCCCGCGTCGTTTTCCATGTTGCTGATGGCCTGCATCAGCAGCGACAGAGCCAGGGTGGCCAGGGCCACCACCACCTCAAAGGTGTGCGTGACGGCGGCGCTGACGGCCAGCCCCACGAGCACGGGGGCGGCGGCAATGCCAAGAGTCTTGGGGCGAAAACTCGCGCACCAGGCCGCAAAACTGCCGGGTTTGACGCCCGGTACCGGCGAAGGATTCTCTTCAGTCATTGTTGGTTTTCTCCTTCAGGGCGCTTTCAAGCGCGGCCAGCAGACGCCGGCGATACTCGTCCTTGACGGTCTGCAGGTCGGCCGCGGCGCCCAATGAGACCATATCGGTCATGCGCAGCCCCGTGTAACCGCAGGGCGCGATTCGGCGAAAGCCCGCCAGGTCCGTGGCCACATTGAGGGCAATGCCGTGAAACGAGCAGCCGCGGCTGACGTGAATGCCGATGGAAGCGATTTTAGCCAGCCCCTGAAACTGTCCGACGCCGCCCTCAAGGGCCACGTACACGCCCGGGGCCGTATCGTGCGCAAAGGCGCGGATGCCGAAGACGCCGAGCGTGTCGATGAGCGTGCCGAGCAAAAACTTCACGAAGGGTTTGACAAAGAGCCGTCGGCGCAGTAAATCGAGCAGGGGATAGACGACCATCTGGCCGGGGGCGTGAAACGTGATGTCGCCGCCGCGCTCGACGGGCACGAGCGGCACGCCGCCGATTTGGCCGCTTCTCTGTGCGGCATCGCGCCCGGCGGTGTAGACGGCCGGGTGCTCCACAAACCAGATTTCATCGGGCGTGTCGGCCGATCGGGTGCGCGTGAGCGTGCGCATCGCCTCGGCCACGGGCACGTACTCGGCCGTGCCGAGGTCGCGCACGATCGGGGTGAGGTCGGTCACAGAACGATTTTGACGAGCGGATGGGAGGTGAGCATCAGATAGATGCTGTCGAGCTGCGCGCGGCTGGTGGCGTGCACGGTGACCGTCAGGGCCGTGTAGCGGCTCTTGGCCGACTGACGGGCCGTGATGGAGGCCGGATCAAAGTCGGGCACGAGCTCGCGGACGGCCGCGCCGATCGTCTCGGCAAAGTGCGGCACGGAGGCGCCCATCACCTTGATGGGAAAGTCGCACGGAAACTCGATGAGCGAGTCCTGCTCCTCGACGACCTGCTCTTCGGTTTTGCGCAGGTCGGATTCGGGTTTGGAAGAAGACGTCATGGTGAAAACTTCGTCAGGGTTCGATGGATTTCCCGTCGGCCGTGACGGGGGCGGCGCGCTGCATCCGTTCTTCGGCCGGCTTCATGCGAAGCCGCACGGAGTCGACGAAGCGGCTCAGAAAACTGCCCGGGCCCACGTCGTGCATGGCCACCAGATCAAAGTCCTCCACCGGGTGATTGAGAAACTCCACGTGCAGCGTGCCGACCACGTCGCCCTGTTTGACGGGGGCGACGGCCGGCGACAGGTACTCAAACCGCATGGCAAATCCGCCCAGGCCACGGGTGACGATGTCCTGACGGCGCACGGTCACCCAGATTTCGCGGGCGGTGCCCACCTCGAGCTTTTCACGGTTGCCCATCAGGATGTCGACCTTGGTGACGAGCGTGTCGGCCGGGAAAAGCCGCAGGGTTTCAAAGCCCAGACGCCCGTACTGTAGGAGCGACTGCGTATCGGACGTGACCAGCTCGGCGCTCTTGCCGCCGAGCACCACCGCCACCACGTCGCGCGGCAGGCGGGTTTCTTCGGCGTCACGGTGCCAGCTGCCCGCCATCGAGACGGTGTCGGTGCTGCTCATCACGCCGCCGATGCCCTCGCCGCGCCACAGCAGCAGATTACGGCTGCGCAGGCTGTGGGTGGTGAAGTGAAATTCCTTCTGGGAGAACCAGCGGTAGGCCTGCGGATAGGCTTTGACGAAGGCCACCGTCAGGCGCGCCAGATCGTGCGCGCTCATGCGGTTGTCCTTGTGCACCGCCGGGGAGGAGAAAACGCTGTCCGTCAGCGCCAGTTTGCGGGCCGTCTCGTTCATGCGCGCGGCAAAGGCCTTCTCGTCGCCCGCCACATGGGCGGCCACGGCCAGCACCGCGTCTTCGGCACCCGTCACGGCGATGCCCTGCAGCAGGGTGCGCAGGGGATGCGGTTCACCGGGCACCAGATACAGGCGCCGCGAGCCTTCGGAGCGGGCCACGTCCTCGGCACGGATGCTCACGGGGGCCGTCAGGGCTTTTTTGTCGGTTCCGACCGCTTCGAGCGCCGTGTAGATGGTCATCAGATGCACGAGCTCGCCCGGATTGAGGGCCAAGTCCTTGTCGCGCGCGCTCATCACAAAGCCGCTGGCGCCGTCCACGAGCACCCAGGCTTGCGCCGAGGAGGTCAGAACGGGATCCTTGCCCGCCGCGTAGGCGGGGGCGGCGGCAAGGCTTAGAAAGCCGACGAGAACGATGAAAAAACGGCGGAAAATTTGCATGTGCCGATTTTAGCGGGCGGCCTTTCAGATGAGGGAAACCAATTGTGAGAAAACCCGACTCAGCTGCGGCAGTTTCTTAGCAAAGACGTGATTGGTTGCCGGAATCACATCGACGGTGAGGTTGTTGAGGTTGGCCCAGGCCAGCACGGAATTCAGGGACGCCAGCTCGTCGTTTTGCGCGTGCACCACGAAAGCCGGGCACCCCGGGTGCACGATGTCGAACTTGTGCACGGCAGGCCCCGCGTACAGCATGGCGGCGGGCTTGCGCACCTGCGCGGCCAGACTCATGACGTAGGTGCCGAAGGAAAAGCCCCCGAAGACGGCGCGGCCGCCCGCGGGCAGCACCTCGGCCACTTCGCGCATTTCAAAGACCGCGTCGATGACGCGCAGAAAGTCGCTCGCTTCGCCCGGACCGGCGTTGTATTCGCCCTCGCTGCGGCCGGCGCCGCGGCAGTTGGGACGCACGACGAGCCAGCCGTTGGTGACGAATGCCTTGGCCATCGTGGTGATGACCTTGTGATCCTTGCTGCCGCCCTGCGTGGTGATCGGATGGGCCAAAAAGGCGATGCCCTTGGTGCAGACATCGGGAAAGTCGATGTCGAGTTCGATCATTCCGGCCTCGCCGGCCGTTTGTGTAGTATGCGTTCTGCTCATGTTTCAAAGAACTCCAATTGAGAGCCTGAGTCATGCATTGTAATTGCTCCGACAGCCGCTCTTTCCAAGAAATTCTGCAACGTGCGGGCAGTGCGCTCACGGCGCACTGGTTCGAAGAGACCGGCAGCACCAACGACGACGCCAAGGCGATGGTGCGTGCCTCTTTCGACACCGTCGGCCTCGTGCTGGTGGCCGACCGGCAAAGCGCCGGGCGCGGCACGCGCGGGCGCGTGTGGGTCAATCCGGCCGTCTCGGTTCTGATGACCGTGGCCGTGCCGCTGCCCGAGAGCGTGAGGGAGTTTTCCGCCCTCTCGCTTGTGATCGGAGCGGCCTGCGTGCAGCAGCTGCAAAAGCGCAATGCCGCCGCGCGCCTAAAGTGGCCCAACGACGTGTGGATCGGCGGGGGCAAAGCCGCGGGTCTTTTGTGCGAGCTCGTCAAAAGCCGCGCGGGACGCGTGCATGCCGTGGCGGGGATCGGCGTTAATATTGATCTGGGCTCGGCCGGGCCGGCAACGACTGACGTTGCGCCCGCCGCGCTCTTTGAGAAGCTGCCGCCGGCGGCCGACGTTCGGGCGTTGCGCCGGGACGTGGCCGCCTCCCTGGCGTTGGCCATCGAAAAGGCCTGCCGCGACTTTTCGGCCGCGTCCGTTGACGCGGTGCGCGCTCTCTGGCCCACGCTCGATGCCTTTGCCGGTCAACGCGTGCAGGCGCAGCTGCCCGTAGGAGCAAGTCTGACGGGCCGGACCGTGGGGCTGGCCGCGCACGGCGAGCTGCTGCTCGAGGACGACGAGGGCCGCGTGCATCGCCTGACGGACGCGCGCGTTCGGCCGCTCGACAACGAATAGAGAAAAATCGTGACCGCTTTGCTTTTGGATCTGGGCAACACGGCGCTCAAATGGGCGACGTTCGACAAACCGGAGGAGCCGCACGCCTACGTGCACTGCGGCAATGACGTCGTGCCCGACGAGCTGCTGCACCGCTGGCTCAATCTCAAGCCCGAACGCGTGGTCGGCTGCATGGTGTCAAGCGAAAAATTCGCCTTCAACATCACCCGGCTCTTTAATGCCCACGGCATCAAGTGGGACTGGCTGCACTCCGAGCGCATCTTTCGCAGCCCGCAGCTGACGATCGTCAACAAGTACGACAACTACGAGCAGCTCGGCAGCGACCGCTGGCACGCCGTCATCGGCGCCGCCTCGCTTTACCCGGGCCGCCCGATTCTGGTCGTGCACATCGGCACGGCCACGACGGCCGACGTGCTTGTGCCCGAAGGCGACAACACGCAGGCCTTCATCGGCGGGCGCATTCTGCCCGGCCCCTCGATGATGAGCGAGGCGTTGCTCACCAAAACCCGCTGCCGGCCGGGTCGCATCGGCGTCAAAGCCGACTTTCCGACCAACACGGCCGACGCGATCACCACGGCCGTTTTAGAGGCGCACTTTGGTATCGTGGATCGGTCGCTGAGCAGTCTGCGGCACCTGGGCTTTGACGATCCGTGCCTCTTGTTTGCGGGCGGCGCCGCGCCGCTTTTCGCCCCCTACATCATGCAGGAATATCCGCAGGCCGTGATCAAGCACAACCTCGTGCTGCGCGGTCTGGCGATGCGCGCCAAGGCGGTCTGACGTGCGCTACGTCATTAATACCGTCCTGCTGCTGGCACTGGCGGCCGCGCTGTGGTGTTGGTTTGACCAAACCAACGGCCCCGTCTCGGATGTGGCCTCGGCGGTCAAGCTCGATGCGCGCGTACCCGACATCGTGCGTGAGGCCTTTGAGGCGCGAAAGCGGGACCGGCAAGCGCTGATCAGCGGCCGTAGCGGCCCGAGCGACTGCTTTGTCTGGGGCCCCTTTAACGCGCGGCAGATCGCCGCGGCGCAAAAAACGCTGCGCCGCAGCGGCCTGACCGAGCCCGCGCACATCGTCGATCGCTTTTTGCCCGAGCGCTGGATCGTGTATCTGGGCCCCTACGACAACGATGTGGCCGTCAAGGCTTTCGTCAAACAGTTCCGTCAGCAGGGCTATCGTCACGTGCGGCCCATTTTGCGCGGGGGTCTGTCCTTCGGGGTGGAGGTGCAGGCCTTTGAGACGCGCGAGCAGGCGCTCGGTTGGATCCAAAGCGACAAGAGTCCCGACGTGCAGGGTCTGCGGGTCACCAACCGCCGCGGCGAGCTCACCGATCAGGTCGATCTGCTTTTGCAGGGCATCACCGAAGACAAGCGCCCCAAGCTTGAGGCCGCCCAAAAGCGCTGGAAGGGCACGAGCGTGCGCGCCTGCTCGGACATGCCCTGAGGCTTTGATTGCCCCCCCCAACGAGGACGGCTCGGAAAAATCCGAGCCGTCTTCGTGTGTGCCTTATTCGCTTTCGAGCGAAGCCAAAAGCGAAGGCAGTTTTTCGAGCATCACCCGCGCCTGCTCTCGGCGCTTTTCGAGCACCTCGGGCGGACAGTTGCGGCGCCTCGGCGACCAGATCGAATCCGGAAAGAAGACGTCGTCCTTAAAGCGCGCGATGACATGCCAGTGCACGTGCGGCACCATGTTGCCAAGGCTCGCCAGGTTGATCTTGTCCGGATGCATCGTTTCGAGCATGCACACTTCGCACAGGCGCACGGCCTTGCGAACCATGTCGCTTTCTTCCGAGGTCAGATCCGTCATTTCGGCGGCGTGGCGCTTGACGATCACGCGCACGAAACCGGGCAGATCCTCATCGGAGGCGTCGATCACGCGTACGAGACTGCCGCGCCAGATCACGCGCTCGCCGACGGGGTTGCAGAGGGGACAATTGACTGTCATAAGCGTTGAGGGTGAACCCTAATCAAAAAAAGGAGCGGAATTATACGAGAACTTTTTCCATGCCCTCGCCCGAGACTTCCTTGACGAAGTCGTTGAGCCAGTTGCCGCCCAAACGCAGTTTGGCCATTTCGACGGCGAGGAACTCGGTCTGCGTCCCGGTCGATTCCGAATAACGGCTCATGCCCTGCAGACAGGCCGGGCAGGTCGTCAGAATCTTGACGGCGCTGCGGTCGCGTTGCGCGCACAGGGCGTTTTTGACCTTCAGAACGTTCTCCTCCTTCTTAAAGCGCACCTGCGTGGCGATGTCCGGACGCGAGACCGCGAACGTGCCCGCCTCACCGCAGCACGACTCGGTCAACAGCACGGAGCTGCCGTCCGAGGGCTTGATGATGTCGTTGACGACCTTGACGGGCGAGGGCGCCGCCAGGGGCGTGTGGCAGGGATCGTGGTACATGTAGCGCGTGTTCTCGTCGCCCGTGACGGTGATGCCCTTTTCGTGCAGGTACTCGTGCACGTCCATCAGACGGCACCCCGGGAAGATTTCCTCGAAGTGATAGTCCTTGAGCTGCTTGAGGCACGTGCCGCAGGAAATCAGCACCGTCTTGATGTCCAGGTAGTTGAGCGTGTTGGCCAGGCGGTGGAAAAGCACGCGGTTGTCCGTGACGATCGAGTCGGCCTTGGCGATTTGACCGGCGCTGCGCTGCGGGTAGCCGCAGCACAGGAACTTGGGCGGCAAAACGGTCTGCACGCCCGCGTCGTACAGCAGCGCCATCACGGCCATCGACACTTCGGAAAAGAGCCGCTCGTTGCCGCAGCCCGGGAAGTAAAAAACCGCGGGCGCATCCTTGGCCGTGGGCTTGCGGATGATCGGCGCAAAGGCCGGATCCGTCAGACCCAGCACGGCGCGCATCGTCTTGGGCATGCGCGGCTTGGGCAGCTTGCGGTTCACAAGGGTGATGGTCTGCTCGACCACCCCCGGACGACCGATCGTGTGCGTCGGACGGGTCATCTGCGAGCGGGCCGCGGGCGCGAGGATGTCACTGGCGAGACGCTCGGCCCTAAAGCCGAGGTTGACCAGCCCCTTGCGGGCCCATTCGACGGCGCGCGGGTTGGTGAGTTCGAGGAACTTCATGCCCGCGAGCTTGGCCGGGGGCGTCGTCGTCTTGCCCGTGCGCTCCAAAAGGGCGCGCAGCATGATCGTCACTTCGCCGAAGTTGATCTTGACCGGGCACGGCGCCATGCACTTCATGCACAGCGTGCAGTGATCCGACAGATCCTCGAGCGCCTTGATGTGCTGGTTCGAAAGACCGCGGCGGGTCTGGTTTTCGTAGAGCACCGCCTCAATCAAAAGAGAAGTGGAGATGATCTTGTTGCGCGGCGAGTACAAGAGACTGGCGCGCGGCACGTGGGTCGAGCACTTGGACTTGCACTTGCCGCAGCGCAGACAGTTCTTGATCGCGTCGCTGATGGCCTTGACCTGCGTCTGCTGCATGATGAGCGACTCGGCCCCGAGCAGGTTAAAGCTCGGCGTGTACAGCGTCTGCGGATTGATGTCCTTGGAGAGCTTGCCACGGTTGAAGTGCCGCTGCGGGTCGGCCTGATGCACGTACTCGGTGTAGGGCTTGAGCACCTCGTCGTCTAGAAACTCGATCTTGGTCAGACCGATGCCGTGCTCGCCGCTGATCACGCCGCCGAGCGACTTGGCCAGGGCCATGACGCGGCGCACCGCCTCGACGCCCTTTTGCATCATCGCGCGGTTGTCCGAATTGAGCGGAATGTTGGTGTGCACGTTGCCGTCGCCCGCATGCATGTGCAGGGCGATGAAGACGCGGCCGCGCAGCACGCGGGCGTGAATGGCGTCGATTTCGGCGCGCACCTTTTCAAAGGCGTCGCCCGGGAAGATCGCAAAGAGCTCGGCGCGCACTTCCTTTTTCCACGACACGCGCACCGTGCGATCGTAGATGAGGTCAAAGACCGTCTTGCTGCGGTACTTGCGCCACAGGGCGGCCGACAGGGAGACGCCGAGGTTTTCGAGGGTTTCGAGGTTGTCGCCCACGACGGCCGAGAAGTTGTGGCGCAGGAACGACCAGCGCGCCCGCACGGTTTTGATGAGCTCCAGGGCGGGCGGCACGGTGTGCTCGAGCAGCATCTCTTTGGGAACGCCCGCCGTCAGCGTGGGCTTGCCCAGGGAAATGTAGCCGTTCAGATAGGTTTCGAGCGCGTCGAGCATCTCGAGCTTGTTGTCGATCGAGCACTCGATGTTGAACGTCTCGCAGCCGAGCGTGTATTCGCCGATCTTGTCGAGCGGAATGACCACGTCCTCGTTGAGTTTGAAGGCGTTGGTGTGCGCGCTGATGGCCGCCGTCTTGCTGCGCTCGTGCCAGAAGGTAAAGCGCCCTTCGGGCGTTTTGGCCACAAAGCCTTCGCCGTTGACCTTGGTGCAGATTTCCACCACACGCGCCACGGCCTCTTCCAGGGCGGCCTGATCGCTGCCGACGATGTCGCCGACGATGACCATCTTGGGATAGGCGCCGCGCTTGCTCTTGACCGGGTAGTTGACGGCCTTCAGATACCGATCGTCCAGGTGCTCGAGGCCGGCGAGCATGCAGCCCTTGTAGCCCTTGCCCATCAGGTTGGAGATTTCCAAAATGGCCTTGCCCGCGAGGGTGGCCGCGCCGAAAAACTCCAGACAGACCGTGTAGGTCAGAGGCGGCATCTTGTGCAAAATCCAGCGCGCCGAGGTGATGATGCCGTCGGTGCCTTCCTTTTGCACGGCGGGCAGACCGCCGAGGAACTTGTTGGTGACGTCTTTACCGAGGCCCTTGCGACGGAAGATGCTGCCCGGGGTGACGAGCTCGCGGGTGCTCAGAATGCGGGCCTTTTCCGGGTCGCTCGTGCGGCCGTCCTTGACGGTGATGCGCCAGCGCACGTCGGCGGCCGGGTCAATCTTTTCGTAGGTGTGCGCCAGGCGCTCGACCTCCAGCCAGTTGCCGTCGGCCGTCACCAGGCGGTAGCTGGCGATGTTGTCGACGGCCGTGCCCCAGAGCACGGCCTTCTTGCCGCCCGAGTTTTCGGCGATGTTGCCGCCCACGGTCGAGCTGTCGGCACTGGCAGGGTCCACCGAGAAGATGTAGTCGTCTTCGGCGGCCGCTTCGGTAACGCGCCGCGTGACGGCGCCGCTGCCCGTGTCGATCACGGGCACCTGGCCGAGCGTGCACTCGGGCAGATGCACGAGGTGCGAGCGGCTGATGAAGTCGAGCTTTTCCGTGTTGATGACCGCGCTCATTTCCGACATCGGAACGGCGCCGCCCGTGTAGCCCGTGCCGCCGCCGCGCGGAATGATCACCAGCCCGAGTTCGATGCAGGTGCGCACGAGGGCGGGAATTTCACGCTCGCTGTCGGGCGTCAGGACCACGAACGGATATTCGATACGCAGGTCCGTGGCGTCGGTGACGTGCGCGGCGCGCATAAACGGATCAAAGCGGATGTTGTCCTCGTTGGTGCAGGCCTTGAGGGCCTTTTTGAAGCGGGCGCGCAGCGTCTTGATGCGCTCAAAGCCCGCCTCGAACTTGCGCACGGCCTTGTAGGCGGCGGCCATCAGGCGCTGGACCTTTTCGTCGCGCTCGACGGCCGAGGGGTCGCGGCGCTTGTCCATCTCGCGCAGACGGTGCTCGAGCGCTTCGATCAGAAGCTTGCGGCGCGAGGCGTCGTTGAGGAGGTCTTCCTGCACGTAGGGGTTGCGGTTGACCACCCAGATGTCGCCGAGCACCTCAAAGAGCATGCGGGCGCTGCGGCCGGTGCGCCGCTCGCTTCGGAGCTCGTCGAGGATGACGGCGGCCTCTTTGCCCAAGAGACGGTGCACGATTTCCCGATCGGAAAACGAGGTGTAGTTGTACGGAATTTCGCGAATGCGCATGCCGCCGTCAGGGGGCTGGTCGGCGGTCTGGCTGCGGTTTTCGTTTTGCATGAGGCTATTTTCTCGAAGAATCTTCAGCGAGCAACGGCCAACGTTGCCGAGGGTCGCACCCGGCATGAAGAAAAGGTAAGGATGGCCTCATTGTATAGGGCAGGGCGCCCGATCCGACCCCCGAGCGGGCCTCGGGGGCCGCGGGCTTTGTGATGAAGCGTTGTTCAGAGGGCCTCGGGCGGGCGCGCCGCAGGCAAAACGCCTCAAAGAGTCGTATATTGAAAGCCGTTTCAAAAAAAATGGATGCGAATCCAAAAAACAACAGGGATAACCATGACTCAAACTGAAGTTGACCGCCAGGATTACCTGCGTCGGATCCTCACCGCACGCGTTTACGACGTGGCTCGCGAGACCCCTCTGGACGAAGCCAAGCGCCTGTCGCGTCGAATCGGCAACAAGGTGCTTTTAAAGCGTGAGGACACGCAGCCGGTGTTCTCCTTCAAGTTGCGCGGCGCCTTCAACAAGATGGTGCATCTGAGCGCCGAAGAGCGCGCCCGCGGCGTCATCTGCGCCTCGGCGGGCAACCACGCCCAGGGCGTGGCTCTGTCGGCCAAGCGCCTCGGCTGCCGCGCCGTGATCGTCATGCCGGTGACGGCCCCTGCCCTCAAGGTTGAGGCGGTGCGCAATCTCGGCGGTGAAGTCGTGCTCGTGGGCGAGAGCTTCTCGGATGCGGCGGCGCACGCCGTCAAGATGCAGGCCGAAGAGGGCCTGACGTTCGTGCATCCCTTTGACGATCCGTACGTGATCGCCGGCCAGGGCACGATCGGCATGGAAATCCTGCGTCAGTACCAGCCCTCGGACGGCACGCGCCCCGATGCGATCTTCGTGCAGATCGGCGGCGGCGGTCTGGCCGCGGGTGTGGCCACCTACATCAAGGCCATTTATCCAGACATCAAGGTCTTCGGCGTGGAAACGGTCGACTCGGACGCCATGAAGCGCTCGATCGACGCGGGGCAAAACGTGGCCCTCGACGATGTGGGGCTTTTCTCGGACGGCACGGCCGTCAAGCGCGTCGGCGACGAGACGCTGCGCCTTTGCCGCAAAAACCTCGACGGCATCGTGCTCGTGGACAGCGACGAGATTTGCGCGGCCATCAAGGATGTGTTTGAGGACACTCGCTCGATCGTCGAGCCCTCGGGGGCTCTGTCGCTGGCGGGCCTGAAGGCCTGGGCGCGGCGCGAAGGCGTGACCAACAAGACGCTGGTGGCCATCACCTCGGGCGCCAACATGAACTTTGACCGCCTGCGCTTTGTGTGCGAGCGCGCCGAGTTCGGCGAAGACCGCGAAGCCGTCTTTGCCGTGACGATTCCCGAAGAGCGCGGCTCCTTCCGCCGCCTGTGCGGCCTGTTGGGCAACCGTTCCGTCACCGAATTTAACTACCGCATCAGCGACGCCAAGGACGCCTACATTTTCGTGGGCGTGCAGACGAGCAACGCCAGCGACACGGCCGAAATCGAAAAGGCGCTCAAGGAAGGCGGCTTCCCGGCGCTGAACCTTTCGCACGACGAACTGGCCAAGCTGCACCTGCGCCATATGGTGGGCGGGCACAGCAAGCTTGCCGTCAACGAAAAGCTCTATCGCTTCGAATTTCCGGAGCGCCCGGGCGCCCTGATGAAGTTCCTCACCTCGATGGCGCCGCAGTGGAATATTTCGCTTTTCCACTACCGCAACAACGGCGCGGACTTCGGCCGCGTGTTTGCGGGCATCCAGGTGCCCCCCGAAGACAACGAGCTCTTTGAGCAGTTCCTCAAGACGCTCGGCTACCGCTACTGGAACGAAACGGACAATCCGGCTTGCCGGTTCTTCCTGAGCTAAGGGGCAACAAAAACGCCGCGGTTCCGCACACGCGGGACGGCTGCGCACCGGGGGACGACGACGATCGCGGACGCCCCCTTTTTTTGATCCGCGTTTTAGTTCGAGCCCACGCGGATGAGTCGGGTCGACTCGCAGGGGCGATCCACGAGGCGGTACACGCCCCCTTCGTCTTCGACGAGGTCGTAGTACCACTTGACATTGCCCTTCATGTCCTCAAGGCGCACCATGACGGGCAGATCGAGCTCGTCCAAATTGGCGTTGATGAAGCTTTCGGCCTCAAAGGGAGTGGCGAAGTTTTCCCAAAAGTCGTCGTACTGAACGATCACCTGTACGACCAGATCGCGTCTCATTTTTCAATTCCTCATCACTGTGTGACGGCAAAGGCCGTCGTGCCCAGCGCCTGCGTGACGGTGCGGGCGAAGGCCGCCGCCTCGTCCTTGCTCTCAAAGCTGCCCGTGAGCACCTTAAAGACCGTGCCGTTATCCTGCATGCGCACCTTGGCGTTTTGCACCGAGGCGAGCATCACTTCGGCGTGTGCGGCGGCCTGACGGGCGTTTTCCTTGACGCCGTAGGCGCCGATCTGCACCGTCCAGGTTCCCGCGGCAGATGCGGCGATGGCCGATGGCAGCACTTCGGCGGGCGAGGCGGCCTCGGGCTCGTCCGACGGAGTCGTCCGCTCGAGCAGCGTGCGCATGCTGTCCTCTTGTGTGGCCTGCTGCGCGCTTTCGACGGGAATGGAAAGCGTCACGGAGGCCCGGTCAGCGTATTCGGACTCGCCAACGACGCCGCGCATCGCATCGTCCTCAAGCGGTGGATTCGACGCCGTTGCCACGGCGGGCTGAGCCGAAGGCACGGAGGAGGGGGGGCTCGAGGCCTGCGTCGTGCGCGAGGCCGTCAGCGTTTTGCTGGCTGGTGCCGGACGGGCCGGGGCGGCCGCCAGTTGCACGTCGTTGCCCGTGACCGCAGGAATGCGGCCGGCGGCAATGTCGCGGCGGGTGATGCGCTCGACGCGCACGCGGGTCGTGCCCTGCTTTTGATAGCCGAGTTTGACCGCGGCCGCGTAGCTCAGATCGATGACGCGGCCGTGCAGGAAGGGTCCGCGGTCGTTGACGCGCACGATGACCGAGCGGCCGTTTTTCAGGTTGGTGACCTTGGCGTAGCTCGGCAGCTCCATCGTCGGGTGCGCGGCCGTCATGGCGTGCATGTCGTAGATCTCGCCGATGGCGGTCTTTTTGCCGTGAAACTGCTTGCCGTACCAGCTCGCGGTGCCCGTTTGCGTCAGCGGCTTGTCGCCGGTGACCGGGTAGTAGCGCTTGCCCATGACGGTGTAGGGGCGGTTGGCCCACTTGTTGGGTTGCTCGACCTTGAGTTTGACGGTGTCGCCGCCGAAGGAAAAGAACTTTTTCTGAAACAGCCCCGGCGGTCCGTCGTTTTGGTAGTAGGGCGAGGACGAGCAGGCGGCCAGGCCGATCAGCACGGCCGCGGCCAGGCTCGGCCACAAAAGCATTGGCTTGAGCATGACGCAAAAAACGAAGGAAATTCAATCGTAAGTGCGCAAACTATACAGCAGGCCCCGTGCGTGGGAAGAGGGTCTGCGGCTACCCGGGCGCCCGTCAAGGGCCAGCCCAGGGTGTCCGCGGCCCTTCGGTGCGGACATTTTTCGGGGCAAAATGCCAAAAAACCCTGAAAAAGCGGTAAATTTTCACGTTTACTGAATTTTTTCCGCCCGCTTGAGAGGATTACAGGTATGTCCCTTGGTTTGGACGATGTCTATCGCATTGCGGAACTTGCTCACGTCGGCCTTCAGGAAGAGGCCGCCAAGCGCATGCAAGCCGAACTGAACGATATTTTCAAGATGATCGAACGCATTCAGGCCGTTGACACCGAAGGCGTTGAACCGATGATGCACCCGCACGACGGGGTGCAGCGCCTGCGCGAAGACAAGGTGGTCTTCGGCAACGACCGCGCCGAGAACATGAAGAACGCGCCCGAGGAATTCGAAGGCATGTTCCTTGTGCCGCAGGTTATCGAGTAAGAAGGATTGACAGCGATGAAATCGACGACTTTCCGCACCGTGGCGGAACTTTCCCGCGCCCTGACCTCCCGTGAGGTGAGCGCCGTGGAACTCGCTCAGGACTACCTGGAGCGCATCGACGCGCACCGCGACCTCAACTGCTTTCTGGACGTTCGCCCCGAAGTGACTCTGGCGCAGGCCCGCGAAGCCGACAAGCGCATCGCCGAAGGCAACGCCACGGCCCTGACCGGCATTCCGATCGCGCACAAGGACATTTTCGTGACGCGCGAATGGGCCTCGACGGCCGCCAGCCGCATGCTCGAGGGCTACATGAGCCCCTTTGACGCGGCCGTGGTCAAAAAGCTCAAGGCCGCGGGCCTAGTGACCCTCGGCAAGCTCAACTGCGACGAATTCGCCATGGGCTCGGCCAACGAAAACTCCGCCTACGGCAAGGTTCTGAACCCCTGGGACGTCAACGCGGTGCCGGGCGGCAGCTCGGGCGGCTCCTCGGCCTGCGTGGCCGCGGGCCTGGCCCCCATTGCCACCGCCACCGACACGGGCGGCTCGATTCGCGAACCGGCGGCCTTCTGCGGCGTCACGGGCCTTAAGCCCACCTACGGCCGTCCGAGCCGCCTGGGCATGATCGCCTTTGCCTCGTCCTTGGATACGGCGGGTTTGATGGCCCACACGGCCGAAGACATTGCGCTCGTGTTGGGCAACATGGTCGGGTACGAGCCCTGGGATTCGACGAGCGAAAACATGCCCGCCGAAGACTTCACCCGCGACCTTACCAAGGGCGTCAAGGGCCTGAGAATCGGTGTGCCGCGCGCCTGGTTTGCCGACAAGCTCGACGCCGAATGCGCCAAGGCCATCGAATCGGTGATCGCGGCCTACCGCGATCAGGGAGCCGAGATCGTCGACATCGAACTGCCGACGGCCGACCTGGGCGTGCCCGTGTATTACGTGGTGGCCTGCGCCGAAGCCAGTTCCAACCTCTCGCGCTTTGACGGCGTGCGCTACGGCTACCGCGCCAAGGAATACGAGGGCATTCAGGACATGATCAAGCGCAGCCGCGACGAAGGGTTCGGCGACGAGCCCAAGCGCCGCATCCTGATCGGCACCTACGTGCTCTCGCACGGCTACTACGACGCCTACTACATCAAGGCGCAGCAGGTGCGCCGCCTGATTGCGCAGGAATTCGATCGTGCCTTCCAGAAGGTGGACGCGATCCTCAGTCCCGTGACCACGTCGACGGCCTACGACTTCGGCGCCAAGAAGGATCCGGTGTCGGCTTACCTCGGTGACCTTTACACCGTGCCGATGTCCCTGGCCGGGCTCCCCTGCATGAGCATGCCCTGCGGCGTTCACAGCAACGGCCGCCCGATCGGCGTGCAGATCACCTGCGCGCGCTTTAACGAAGCCAAGATGCTCGGCATCGCGCACGCCTGGCAGCAGGGCACCGACTGGCATCTGCGCCACCCCGAAGGTTTTTAATCGAGGAGCTCGAGACACATCATGCAATGGGAAGTCGTTATCGGTCTGGAGACGCACGTTCAGCTCTCCACGGATTCGAAGATTTTTTCGGGTGCGAGCACGCAGTTCGGCTCCGAGGCCAACACGCAGGCCTGCTACATCGACCTGGCTCTGCCCGGCGCCCTGCCGGTGTTAAACCGCGGGGCGGTTGAGCGCGGCGCCAAGTTCGGTTTTGCCATCGGCGCCGAAGTGGCCAAGCGTTCGGTCTTTGACCGCAAGAACTATTTTTATCCCGATCTGCCCAAGGGCTATCAGATCAGCCAGTTCGAGCACCCGATCGTCAAGGGCGGCAAGCTCACCTTCCGCGTCGAGCCCAAGGAGGGCGAGCCCTACGAAAAGACGATCAACCTCACGCGCGCGCACCTTGAAGAAGACGCGGGCAAGAGCAACCACGGCGTGGTCGCCTACAAGTCCGGCATGGACTTGAACCGCGCCGGTACGCCGCTGCTGGAAATCGTGACCGAGCCCGAACTGCGCAGCTCGGCCGAGGCCGTGGGCTACGCCAAGGCGCTGCACGCCCTGGTGGTGTGGCTGGGCATTTCGCGCGGCAACATGCAGGAAGGGAACTTTCGCTGTGACGCCAACGTGTCGGTGCGCCCGATGGGTAGCACGACCTTCGGCACGCGCTGCGAAATCAAGAACCTCAACTCCTTTAAGTTCCTGCAGGACGCCATCGACTACGAAGTCGCCCGCCAGATCGAACTCATCGAAGGCGGCGGCAAGGTGGTGCAGGCCACGCGTCTGTACGACCCCGACACGGGCGAAACGCGTCAGATGCGCACTAAGGAAGACTCCATGGACTACCGCTATTTCCCGGATCCGGATCTTCTGCCGTGTGTTCTTTCCGACGAGGATATGGCGCGCATCCGCGCCGAAATGCCCGAGTTGCCCGGAGCTATGCGCGAGCGCTTCGTGCGCGAGATGGGGCTGTCCGAGTACGACGCCTCGGTGCTGACGGCCGACAAGGACGTGGCCGATTACTTCTGCGAACTGAGCGCTGTGGCGCCCGACAAGAAGATCGCCGCCAACTGGGTGATGGGTGAGGTCGCGGCCAACGTCAACGCGCAGGAAGGCATGACGTACGCGCAGGCGCCGGTGACGGCCGCCAAGCTGGCCGACATCCTCAAGCGTCTGGCCGACGGCACGATCAACGCCAAGGGCGCCAAGCGCATCTTCTCGCTCATCTGGGAAGGCGCCGCCGAGGGCGTCGATGCGCTCATCGAAAAGGAAGGACTCAAGCAGATTTCCGACAGCTCGGCCATCGAGGCGGTGATCGACGAGGTTCTGGCCAACAACGCCAAGATGGTTGAGGAATTCCGCGCCGGCAAGCAAAAGGCCTTCAACGCGCTGGTGGGTCAGGCAATGAAGGCCACCCGCGGCAAGGCCAATCCCAAGCAGGTCAACGAAATCCTCACCAAGAAGCTCAACGGCTGATGCCGCAAACGAGCTTCTGGTCCGGTCCGGCTGTGCGCTTCTCGCAGTCTCTGCGGGAAGTGCACTTCTTCGACCGAACGCGTCTGGGCCGCCTGACGAGGGCGGCCTTTTGGTGCGCCGTCACGGCGCACCTCTTCTTCTTATCCCTTCTTTTTCTGATTCCCTTTGAGACGGCCTACCGGCTGCAGATGGCCCCCACGTCGACCTTCATGATCGTCTGGATGAACGTCTTTTGCGCCTCGGCCCTGGCGTGCCTGCTGCCACTCAAACGCCTGGCGGTGCGACGGCTGCACGACGCGGGCTTTTCGGGCTGGTGGCTCTGGTTGGGGCTTGTGCCCTACGCCGGCTGGCTTGCCGTGGCCGTTTTGCTCGTTTTGCCGAGCGCGCCCTTTCCCAATCGGTTCGACCGCTTTGCCGAGCCGAACGCAAGAGGTGGGAACTGAAAAAACGAAAAGCCGCCGAACCCGCAGAACTCGGGTGGCGGCCGTCCCATAAAAAAAGAGGCCTTCGGGCCTCTTTTTCGTCAGGTTAGGGAACCTTCGGGAAGTTGAACTTGTGGCACTGCTCGCAGTAGTTGACGGCGGGCTCATGCTGCATGTGGCACAGCGTGCAGTCGCCGTTGTGCGGCGCATTGTGCGGGTTGGGCGTCAGCTTCTCGGTTTTCTTGGCAACTACAGCCTTCGGATGGCACTTCATGCAGGTGTTTTCATCCGGATACTGGGGGTTGTTCATGTCGGGACCGTGGCAGGTCTGGCAGGCTACACCGCGGGCGACGTGGCGATCCGCACCGAACTTTTCCGCAGCGCTGACCGTGCCGCAGGCGATAAAGGAAGCCAGACCCAGGGTAATCAAAAGAGTCTTTGAAAAGGACATCACGAATCTCCTGAAGTTTTTTGTTTTTATTTTTTAGTGGGGGGGGGAACAATGAGCGGAAAGGGTTGTGGGGCAACCCTTTCCGACTCGACGGTTGCCGATTACTTACCGGCAACCGTGCGGGCAGCGGTGCGACCGAAGATGATGCAGTCGGCCACAGCCACGGTACCGAGGCGAACCATGCCGTGCACGCCGCCCGTGATTTCGCCGGCGGCGTAGAGGCCGGGGATCACGTTGCCGCGGGCATTTTCAACCTGCGCCTTGTTGTTGATCACGAGACCACCCATGCAGTGGTGCACGCGCGGCCACAGACGAACGACGTAGAAGGGGCCGTCACCGTTGAGAACGGCGTCCTTGAACATCATGCAGTTGAAGTCCGGATCCTTCTGAGCCTTGATGTAGCTGTCGAACTTGGCGTTGGTCTTCTTGAGTTCTTCGAACGGCACCTTGTAGGTGTCGGCGAGTTCCTTGAGGTTGTTGACCTTCTTGACCACGCCGTTCTTGACGGCGCGTTCAAAGAGTTCCGGCGTCATGTTCTTGCCGATGATCTTGTTTTCGGCGTTCTTGACGCTCGTGTAGATGAGCGTCGGATGGCCGATGGCGACGATGGCGTCGGCGCGAACCTTACGGTTGCCGGTTTCCTGAATGAAGCGCTTGCCGGTGGCCGGATCGATCATCGGGCCATAGCCGACGGCCGATTCCACAAACAGCGGAGCCAGACCGAAGCCGTTTTCGTCGGGGCTGGTCCACGGGCCGAGCTGAATCCAGTCCATCTGAATCGTGTTGGCGCCGATCATCTGAGCGGCCTGCAGGGCTTCGCCCGTGGCACCCGGATGGTTGGTCGAACCGAACTTCTCGTTCAGACGAGGATCGTGGTTCATACGCATCTTGACGTTCTGGCTGAAGCCGCCGGCGGCCAGCAGCACGCCCTTGGTGGCGCGGTAGTAGGCGACTTTGCCGGACTTTTCACGGCCGAAGCGATAGTTTTCGCGAACCTTCACGCCGAGCACGGCACCGGTGCCCGGATCGATGACGAGTTCGTCAACGATGGTGCGCAGCTGCACGGGCACGCCGTATTCCTGGCACTTCTTGTACATCGGGTTGATGAAGCCGGAACCCGAGTTGTTCGTCACAGCGTGGCTGCGGGGAACAGAGTGGCCGCCGTGGAAGGTCACGGCCTTGAACTGCACGCCGACCTTCTTGAGCCAGCCGAAGTTTTCAACGGAGCTGTCGGCGATGTGACGGGCCAGATCCGGGTGAGCCAGACCGCCGCCGGCCTTCATGATGTCCTTGTAGAGCAGATCGGCGCTGTCCTTGATGCCGGCGGCCTTCTGCATTTCCGTACCGGCAGCGGCAACGGCACCGCCGTTGATGATCGAGTTGCCGCCGTAGGACGGCATCTTGTCGATCACGAGAATGTTCTTGATGCCCTGTTCGTGGCCTTCAATGGCGGCGGCCAGACCGGCAAAGCCCGTACCGACGATCAGAAAGTCAACCGTCTTGTCCCACTTGGCAGGAACCTTGACGGTCTGAGCCATGGCGGGGGCAGAAATGACACCGGCGGCGCCGGCAGCAGCCAGAGAGCCGATGAAGCTGCGGCGGGAAATCGTATTCACTTTGTATCTCCTACACGTTGAACAAAAGTTCATTGTTGTTGTGACGACATTGAATGCAGAGCCGATTCAACTGTCTGATGTGTAGTTTATGGTTAGTCCCTTCGGATAAAAACCCATATGCAAATGGGAATACATAGGGGTTTTTACCAGACAAAATCCCCTCGGTTTCTGTGGTTGGGGAAACAGGTCAAAACACACGGCTCCAAACAAAAAACGCACGCTTCCCAAAACGGAAAGCGTGCGCTCAAAGAGCCGTGGCCGGAGGCATCCGGCCGATGGTCTATGAATTAGAAGCGATGCACGATACCGGCCGTGAGTTCATAGCCGTAGGGCGTGGCTTCAGCCTTGGTTTTGTTGTTTTCGATCTTTTCCTGAGAGTAGCCGGTCATCGCGAAGAAGCTCGTGCGCTTGGACAGCGGGTAGTCATAGCCCAGAGCCACGATCCAGCGCGTGAAGTCCACGTCGTCCGTGTTGTCCATGTCACGGAAGCCGATCTGGCCCTTGAGGGTGCCGTTGCCGACCGGGTAGTGGGCGCCCAGGCTCAGGCCGTAACCGCTCACATATTGATAGCCAGCCACAGACACGTTAACGAGGCCGTTGTAGCTGACACCGGCGCGTGCTTTGTGGTTGATGTACTGATCGTCGAAGTACTGAGCAAAGGCAAGCAGCTTGAGGCCGCTGCCGAAGGTGTAGTTGCCGCCGACGGTCACGGTAAAGCCGTTGTCCACTTCCTTAGGCGTCTGGCTGTCCTTGTAGCCGTAGAGCGTCATGTCGCCCACAACGATGCCTTCAAAGGCGCCGTTCTGATAGCGCACGGCCAAAGAAGCGTAGCGGTCGGATTCGGCCATGCTTTCCTCACCGGCGGTGTTGGTGCCGTCCTTCTTGAGGGAGTACATGGCGTAGCCCGTCAGGCCGGCGAAGGTCGGGGTGACGTAGCTGAAGGTGTTGTCCGTGCGGGTCCAGTCGGACGCGGAGATCAGGCCGGAGCCAAAGGCTTCGGTGTAGTTGGCAAAGAGCGGGTCGATGGCGCGGAACAGACCGTCGGCGCCGAGCGTGCTGCCGAAGATCGGCATCGTGCCGAAGGAGAACTTTCCGAAGTTCGTGTGCAGATCCAGATGCGATTCGCGGTCGAAGATCTTGGTCGACTTGTTGAGCGCGCCGGTGTCGGCGTTAAAGCCGCTTTCCAGCACGAAGCCAACCTTGAAGTCCGGGCTGATTTCTTCCATGCCGCGGATACCGAAGCGCGAGCCGAATTCCTGGCCTTCTTCCATCTTGAAGGTGTTGACGGTTTCGGCGCCGGCATAGTCGCCGTTGCTGCTCGTGAAGGTCAGAGCGGGGTTGATCAAGCCGTAGAGCTGGATGTCGGCGGCCGTGGCGGAAGCGGCGAAAGCGCCGAGCACCGACATGGCGATCAAGGGCTTCTTCATTTTGGGTTTCTCCTCTGGTAAAAGAAGTAGGGGTTGTAGTGTAGCGAGTATAGGTGAGGCGATGAGGGGGTAATACCTCCGTCCGATGGTCTAAAACCAAGCGGTAACACCTAGTTCTTTTGGGTTGTTTGAGTGGGGTGAAAAACAGAGGTTGAAAAGCCGACGTTTGCCGTTGCGCGCTGGGTGTTGAGCGGACGCAAAATCCCCGAAAGCGTTGGACTTTCGAGGATTTTTTGGTCAGGAGAGTCGAGCCGTTACTGCGGCATCGTCTCGTGCATGATGTGCGAGAGCTTGTCGCGGGGCAGGTCGCTGTCCTTTTCCTCAATGTTGCGCATCCACTTGTGCAGGGGCATGAGCACCGACAGGCGGATCAGGGCCGTGTCGTTTTCCACGATGTAGTGACCGGCCTGCTTGAGGGCGCCGACGGCGCGCTCGAGCGCGGCGGGCGAACAGTTGACGACGCTTTGCAGCGCGGCGCCGCGCAGCGGCGTGGGGAAGCGCACCCAGGATTCGCCGTCGATGATTTCCTCGCGGCCGAAGGCCACCGTCCAGCTCAAAAAGAACGCCAGCAGACGATCGTCCACGCTCAAACGGGTGTGCACGCCAAAGCCCAGGCGGTCGGACAGATTGATGAGCTCAAACTCCGTAGCGCAGATCATCAGCATCTCGGGATCCTGCTCGACGAGCTTAAAGAGCAGGGACTGCGGAATGCTCACGACGACGCTCGGCACGAGCGCGTAATAGCTGCCGATGCAGGGGCGGTGTGAGAAAAAGTTCAGATTGCCGCAGGCCAGGCGCCCGGGCACGGAAAAAGCCACCGCGGGGCGGTTCAGGGCATAGACCGACCCGAAGCAGCGGGCCGTGATGCCCGATTTGACCAGCACGAGCTTGTCGACCTTGGCGTTGACGGTCTTGAGCACGGGGTCGTTGGGGGAAAGTTCCTTTTCGATGCCCCAGCGCTCGATGAGCGAGCGGATGCGCGGATGCAGCGGCGGCGGCATCCACGGATAGGTGGGCAGTTTGTAGGAGTCGTCGGGCTCTCGATTGCGGAAAACTTCAATTTCCTTGAGCCAATTGGCGGAAGGCGGACGCATACCGGGCAAACCTTTCTGTTGATCCGTACCGGCACGCCGAGCCGCTCGTCGGGCGGCGTCGGCCAAAGCCGGTTTCTTCAATGTTCTCAGTGCCCTTAATTTTAGCCAAAGGGCTTAGGCCGCAGTGCCAGGGAAGGGAAAGAACGAGGGGAGCCGGCGGATGTGTTTGACATCCTCCCCCGATTGAAATCAGGGGATTCCTGCGGAGTTGCCTAGGCAACGCTCAGGCGGGTTCTCGCTGTTG
>ERZ1026848.44-NODE-44-length-66337-cov-16.939712_pt1 | contig 66337 bp, 50 predicted proteins | sample MGYA00380154_ERZ1026848 | MGnify/ENA primary metagenome ERZ1026848 (study PRJEB33269, sample SAMEA4719790) | human gut metagenome | biome: human-associated habitat; feature: organic feature; material: feces | place: Cameroon | collected 2013-10 ...
GCTACACGTCCGCATATTAGTACATATATCTCAGGTTAGTGGCGTTTTTTTGAAGAACCAATGTTAGAGCAGTTGCACCGATACACTCACGAAATTATTAACGCCTTGTCGGTACGAAAAATGTTTCCGGCGGTGTTGGTGATATATTTCACTGTATGGCTTTAATAATAAATCAATTTTCCGACAGCCTTTATTTACTTCATATTTTCAAGTACGTCTATTACCTTATCGAGTGACGGTGCGACCGCATACACAGCTTTAAGCTGTTCCTCCTCAGGCTCGGTTAGGTCGGGTACCATTACGGTGACACAGCCTGCGCTGCTTGCGGATTTTACGCCGTTCGGGCTATCCTCAAGTGCCATGCACTGCGACGGTTCAAGTCCCAGCTTTTCGCAGGCATAAAGATAAATGTCCGGACAGGGCTTACCATTTTCGAGCATATTACCGCAGATTATCGTTTCGAACTTGTCATAAACGCCTATCTTTTTAAGATACTCCTCCGCACGCTCGATATTTGTAGCGGTAGCGACCGCCGTTCTGTAGCCGTGTGACGTAAGATAGTCAAGCAGTTTGTCAAGCCCCTGCTTTTTCTCTATGCCGTGTACATCGGTATATTCCTTCATCAGCTTTACACGCAGATCGTGTATAGCCATATAGTCACAGTCTTCTCCGAACCACTCCTTAAGCTGCGGTATGGCAAACTTTCTTGAAAACGATCTCAGCGCAAGTGCGTGTCTGCGTTCCATAGGGAAGCCGAGCTTGTTTGCCGCCTCGCACCAGTATTTAACGAGCAGTTTTTCGGTATCGAGCATAAGCCCGTCCATATCGAATATTACAGCCTTTATCTCCATATACGCTCCTTATATCTTCGTCATTTTTGCAAACTTTGCGGCAACCTTCTTGGTGCCTTTATCATCAAATGCTATTTCAAGCAGCCAATCTCCGCCCATCGCCTTTGCCGAAAGCACAGTTCCGTCACCGAAAACGCCATGATGCACACGCTCGCCCGGCGCATAGCTTACATTCTCAACACGTTTTTCCATTTCACGCTGTTCAGCGTGGTACGATCTCTGCTGTTGCTGTAAATAGCTTGTACGGGGCTTCATTTGCTCTGCGCTTCTTGCCGCCGCCAACGCTGTAACAGCCGTATGATCGTCATAAGCCATATACTGTGACGGAATCTCCACCACAAAGCGTGAAACCTTGTTCCTCATAGTCTGACCGTACAGCATACGCTGTTTTGCACAGGTGAAATAAAGATGTCGCTTTGCTCTTGTTATCGCAACATAGGCAAGTCTTCTTTCTTCCTCTATCTCCATCGGGTCAAACTGCGAACGGTAGCCGGGGAAAATATTTTCCTCTGCACCTACTACAAATACGGTGTCAAATTCAAGTCCCTTTGCGGAGTGCATTGTCATAAGCACCGCCTTGTCGTCATCGGCTTCAAAGCTGTCCATATCGGAAACAAGCGCTACCTGCTCTAAAAATTCCGATAATCCCGCACCCTCGTTTTCCTTTGCGAAGGTTATCATATTAGACTTTAATTCGTTTATATTTTCAAGGCGGACCTCGCCCTCAAGTCCCTGTCTTTGCATTGCATCTCTGTAGCCGAAGCGGTCAAGAATATCGTCAATAAGGCTTCCGTCCGAAATATCATCGGTATGCTGTGAAAGTTCGCTGAACGTTTCACCGAGCGGAACAAGCACCTTTGCCTTTCTTGACAGCGACGGCAGACTGTCGCTCTCGCACATCGCCTGTACATAGGATATTCCCATACCCGATACGACACGGTTCAGCTCGTCAAGCGTTGCCGCACCTATTCCTCTTACCGGCTCGTTTACGATTCTTCCGAAGCGCACTTCATCATAATTATTGTTAAGCACGCAAAGATAGGCGATAATATCCTTTATTTCCTTACGCTCATAGAAACGCACACCGCCGATTATCTTATAAGGTATGCCGCTCTTTGCAAGCGTGGTTTCGACCGTTCTTGACTGGGCGTTGTTACGGTAGAGTATAACGTGGTCGGCGTACTTCTTTCCCTGTTTTACTCCGTCAAGGATACGCTCTGTTATAAACATAGCCTCTTCCTGCTCGGTAGAAAAACGATCCATTCTTATCTTATCACCGTCACCGAGGTCTGACCACAGATTCTTATCCTTATGCTGAGTATTGTTCGCTATGACCGCATTTGCCGCTTTAAGTATAGTAGCGGTTGAACGATAGTTCTGCTCCAGCTTTATGACCTCTGCACCAAACTGCTCCTCAAATGAGAGGATATTCTCAATGGTAGCGCCTCTGAAACGATAGATACTCTGATCCTCATCGCCTACAACGCACAGGTTTCCGCTTCCCTCGGCAAGCAGTGATACCAGCTTATACTGTGCCGCATTGGTATCCTGATACTCGTCAACCATTATGTATTTAAATCTGTTCTGCCAGTGTGAAAGAACATCGGGACACTGTGCGAACAGCTTTACAGTCAGCATTATTATATCGTCAAAGTCGAGCGCATTCGCCGCCTCAAGCCTTGCCTGATAGTCGGTATAGATAGTCTTTGCGGTAGAAAGCTGATAATCGTCACTGCCGTTCTTTCCCTTTGTCGAAAACTTATCGGGAGTTATCAGCTTATCCTTTGAGCGTGATATTAAATTCTGCACCGCCTTCGGAGTTACCGCCTTATCGGAAATATTATGCTCTTTCATTACCGTCTTGATAACCTTAAGCTGATCGTCGGTATCGTATATCGTAAAGTTGGACTTATAGCCCATACCCAGTTCTTGTATATCCTGTCGCAGTATTCTGACGCAGGCGCTGTGGAACGTTGCCGCCCATATGCCGTCAACATCTGCGCCCATATTTTCAAGACGTTCCTTAAGCTCTGCCGCCGCCTTATTCGTAAAGGTCACCGCAAGTATGTTCCACGGCTTTACTCTGTCCTCTCCGAAAATCTCCGAAAGACGCTCAGCCGCATCAAAGTTGTCGATTTCGCCCGCAAGAAAGCTCTGTGCAAAAGCGACATCATCGTCGGACAGCTCTCTTACGGTATTGCTGTTATACGCATTACCGAAAAGGAGCATATTTGCGATACGGTTACAAAGCACAGTGGTTTTACCGCTTCCTGCGCCTGCCACTATAAGCACTGCTCCGTTTATGCGGAACACCGCCTTTTTCTGCATATCGTTTGTACGGCTGAAATACTTGTTCAGCACCTGTTTTTTCAGTGTTAAATAGTCCATAATTACCCCTTGATACTATGCCGTTTAAACGGCAAGAACGGGGAGGGTATTCCCCTCCCCTTTTCAAAATTTCTTATTCCGCCGTGCAAGACCGTCAGTTGCTCTTTGACGTGTTATTGCTCTTGCTTTCTGTGCTGTTTGCACTGCTGTCAAGATTTACGAAAGGATTTACACCGTCACCGATTATCTGAGGTAACTGGCCGTTCCAGTTGTTTATCTTCATATAATCAATGTAGTTGGGGCTTGTTTCAAGCTGTTTTTGTACAGCCTGGATAGCGTAAGCCTGTGCGTCCGCTTCGAGCTTTGTGCTGTCAGCCTTTGCCTGTGCGGCGATAACGACCTGCTTTGCTTCTTCCTCTTTTTCCTTTGTCTTGTTCTCCATCTTGAGAGCGTCCTGTGCGGCTATAACCTTAGCCTGTATAGATGTTTCAAACGCTTCGTCAAACGCAAGGTTCTCTATTGCAAATGAAACAACGATTATTCCGCTGGGAGCAAGCGTATCTGTAAGCTCCTGCTGTATAGTCTGCTGAACGTCGGCTCTTGACTGTACAAGTTCCTCCGCCTTTACTTTACCTATTTCGTTCTTTGATATTTTCGCTACGTTCTGAACAAGCAGTTTTGACTCTACGTTGTCAATTCCGACATTTCTTATTATATCGGAGAGTTTTGCGCTGTCATATCTGTAGTTCAGCTTAAGCTGTAACGACTCTACCGTCTGCGTGTCGCTTGTATAAGCGTCATCCGTTACCGAATAGATCTGCTCTCTTGTATCGACCTGTCTTATCTCCTCTACAAATGGTATGCAGAAGTTAAGACCGGGTGCAAGATTGTCCTGCGTTATCTTTCCGAATGTGTACTTTACGCCGATAAAGCCTTCGTTTACTATCGAGAAGCAGTTGAACAAAACGATAATCAGTGCTACCGCAATAACTGCGATAACAGCTATCTTTCCTGCTTTCTTCCCGTTGAATTCCTTAGTGTCCGATGAGCTTGTGCTGAATTTCATTTCTGCCATAATATTTGCCTTTCTTCTGTCGGGTTTATGTTACATTCACAGAATAACACAAGGTTATTAACTGCACTTAAACATCGAGTGCGGAATATTTATCGTTGATTTTTACCTTTGCCTCGGGTGCGACGATATTTTCTTCTGTCGGGAGCTTCTTCTCACGCATCTGTCTGAATGCCTGCGTCAGCATCAGCTTGATACGGTTGACCTGATTTACCTCAGATGCGCCGGGGTCATAGTCAACGGCTATGATGTTGGATTCGGGGTTCTGTCTGCGCAGTTCTCCGATTATTCCCTTGCCTGTAACGTGGTTTGGCAGGCAGGCAAACGGCTGCATACAGATTATATTGTTTACTCCGCTGTGGATAAGTTCTATCATCTCGGCAGACAGGAACCAACCCTCGCCCGCTATGTTACCTGTCGATACAACGCCCTTGACAAGCTTTCTCATATCGCTTATCTTCATAAACGAGCCGAACTTCGTGCCTTCTATCGCTCCCTTATATGACTTCTGCATAAATTCAATCAGCTTTATTGCCATATTGCTCAGCTTATATCTTGCACCGGAAACGGTTAACAACTCGTGACGTGAATTTGCGTGGTCGCAGATAAAGTAGATGAATCCCATAAGGTCGGGTACTACAGCCTCTGCGCCCTCAGCCTCGACAAGCTCTACAACGTTGTTGTTTGCGGCAGGGTGGTATTTTACAAGTATCTCACCGACAATTCCGACACGGGGCTTTTCAATATCAAGCGTGGGAATAGAATCAAAGTCGGCAACGATAGCCTTTACATTCTTGTTGAAACGTGCAAGCGACAGGCTCTTTATCTCGCCCTTGAGCTTTTCGTTCCACTTCTCGTACATCTTGTTTGTTGAGCCCTTTTCAGCCTCATAAGGACGTACACGGTATACGCAACGGCTGAGCAGATCTCCGTAAATTACCGATATGAACGCACGGTATATCAGCGGAAGCGTCAGCGTGAAGCCGGGATTCTTCTCCATTCCGACAACGTTCAGCGAAATCAGCGGAACATTGTCAAGTCCTGCGTCCTTCAGCGCCTTTTTGAGCATACCGACATAGTTTGTGGCACGGCAGGCACCGCCCGTCTGGGTGATAAGCACCGCTACCTTGTCCTTGTCATACTTGCCGTGATTGAGCGCATAGAGAAGCTGACCTATAGTAATAATGGCAGGGTAGCAGGCATCGTTGTTGACGTACTTTAATCCCTCGTCTACTACTTCCTTTGAATAGTTCTTCTGTATCTCAACATTGTATCCTGAGTAGCGGAATGCCTGTTCAAGCAGTTCGAAATGATACGGTGACATCTGAGGCGCTATAAGCGTATAGTCCTTCTTCATTTCCTTTGTGAACAGAGGCTGACGGATATAACCCTTGTACTTCGGTACGGGCTTTATGCCGTTTCTTTCACGCTCCTCCATTACAGAAATAAGCGAACGCAGTCTTATTCTTGCCGCACCGAGATTATTTACCTCGTCTATCTTCAGTACGGTGTACATTCTGCCGTAGCCCTGCAGTATCTCCTGTACCTCGTCTGTTGTGATAGCGTCAAGTCCACAGCCGAATGAGTTAAGCTGTACAAGCTCAAGCTCCGGTGTCTGACCTACAAGCGTAGCCGCCGCATAAAGTCTTGTATGATACATCCACTGGTCTACTACACGGATAGGACGTACTACCGTACCTAAATGTGCAACGCTGTCTTCTGTAAGCACAGCAAAGCCGTAGCCGTTTATCATTTCGGGGATACCGTGATTTATTTCGGGGTCAACGTGATAAGGTCTGCCTGCAAGAACGATGCCCTTCTTGCCCTTTTCCTTGAGCATCTTAAGCACTTCTTCGCCCTTTGAGCGTATATCGTCCTTGAAGCGTCTGTCCTCCTCATAGGCGGCTTTGAGCGCAACGCCTATTTCCGCACCGCCTATACCGAGCGGCATAAACTCCTCGATAAGACGTTCAAGCATTCTGTCCTCGTCATATATAGGCAAAAACGGGTTCATAAACGTTATATCATCTGCACGAAGCTCGGGTACGGAGTTCTTTATGACCTCGCTGTATGTTGCGACAACGGGGCAGTTATAATGGTTATCTCCTCCGCCGCCGTTATCCATTTCATAAGGAAGCGCAGGGTAGAATATAAACTTCACACCCTCGTCAAGAAGCGACATTATATGTCCGTGTGACAGCTTTGCAGGATAACATACCGACTCTGAAGGCATCGTTTCGATACCTCTGTCATATATCTCACGGCTTGATTTAGGCGACAGCTTTACACTGTAGCCGAGCTTTGTAAACAGTGTGAACCAGAACGGATAGTTCTCGTAAAGTCCGAGTACACGGGGAATTCCGACTACACCTCTCGGTGCTGTTTCTGGGTCGAGCGGCTCATAGTCGAACAATCTCTTATATTTATAGTCGAACAGGTTGGGCAAAAGCTCCTTGCTCTTGCTTCCAAGACCTGCGCCACGCTCACAGCGGTTGTTCGTTATGTATCTTGTTCCGTCTGCAAACTTACTGATAGTGAGCAGGCAGTTATTTGAACATCTGCCGCAACGTGCGGTTGTTTTCTGAATAGTGAAGTTTTCAAGCTTTTCAAGCGGGGCTAACGTACTGCCCTTGCCGTCGTCACGGGACAGAGCGACAAGCGCACTTCCGTATGCGCCCATAAGTCCTGCCTTATCCGGACGTACTACCTCACGTCCGCAGGTAAGCTCAAAGGCACGAAGTACCGAGTTATTAAGGAACGTACCGCCCTGTACTATTATCTTTTCACCCATCTGCTTCGGGTCACGGATCTTGATAACCTTGAACAAAGCGTTCTTAACTACAGAATAGGAAAGTCCTGCGGATATATCCGCAACGCTTGCGCCCTCCTTCTGAGCCTGCTTTACACGGCTGTTCATAAATACTGTACAGCGTGAACCGAGGTCAACGGGGCTTTTTGCGGAAAGGCCTATCTGGGCAAATTCTTCAGGCTGCATACCGAGCGCATTTGCAAAGTTCTGGATGAACGAGCCGCAACCGGACGAGCAGGCTTCGTTAAGAAGTATGCTCTCTATTTCTCCGTCCTTTACACGCATACACTTCATATCCTGACCGCCTATGTCGAGGATAAACTCAACGCCGGGCAGAATCTTCTCTGCGGCCTTGTAATGCGCCATTGTTTCGATCTCACCGAAATCAACACCGAGCGCCGCCTTTATAAGATGCTCGCCGTAGCCTGTGGCGGTCGATTTTGCTATATATGCCTTTTCGGGCATTTTCGAATATACGTCTTTTACTATCTCAATCACGGATTTGAGCGGATCGCCCATATTGTTTCCGTAGTGGGAATAGAGAATATCGCCGTCTTTATTTATAAGAGTAGCTTTTGTTGTGGTAGAGCCTGCGTCTATACCGAGGTAGCAGGGACCTTCGGCTTCAGACAGCTCTTTTACGGGGATAACCGCCTTTGCGTGTCTGTCGCAGAATTCTTTAAGTTCCTGCTCGTCTTTGAACAGGGGTGCAAGTCTTTCTACCTCGTGTACCTCGACAGTAGCAAGCGCCTTAAGATCGTCCCTCAGCTTGTCCACAGAAAGCTCCTCACGGTTTTCCGCAAGAGATGCACCCATAGCGACAAACAGATTTGCATCGGGCGGGAAAACTATATGTTCGTCGTCAAGCTGTAACGTTTCGATGAAACGCTTTCTGAGCTCTGAAAGATAGTGAAGCGGTCCGCCGAGGAACGCAACGTGTCCTCTAATCGGCTTGCCGCAGGCAAGTCCGCTTATCGTCTGGTTTACGACCGACTGGAATATTGATGCGGCAACATCGCTCTTTTTAGCGCCGTCATTAAGCAGGGGCTGTATATCCGACTTTGCGAAAACACCGCAGCGTGACGCTATTGGGTATATAGTCGTGTAGTCCTTTGCAAGCTCGTTTATGCCTGTTATATCGGTATTCAGAAGCGAAGCCATCTGGTCGATGAACGCACCTGTACCGCCTGCGCACGAGCCGTTCATACGCTGTTCGATACCGCCTGTGAGATATGTGATCTTTGCATCCTCACCGCCAAGCTCTATAGCTACGTCTGTCTGAGGAATAAATGTCTGTATCGCCGTTGTTCCTGCGGAAACCTCCTGTACAAAGGGTATTCCGAGCCAGTGCGATACCGAGATACCGCCCGAGCCTGTTACCGCAACGGTCACATTCTTCTCGTCTATGGTTTCAAGGCATCCGCCGAGAACCTCTGCAATCGTCTTTTTTATATCCGAATAATGCCTCTGATAATTCTTGTATACGGCATTATTTTCATCGTCCAGCACCGCAATTTTAACGGTAGTTGAACCTACGTCAAGTCCTATATGTAACATCTGTTTTTTTCCTTCCGGGAATTTTACGGCTATATGCCGATTCTGACTGTAATTGTGTCACGTTCCGATTAACGTAATATTAACTTTTCGGGAACGCCACACATTCAAAATTATACACTATTTACGCAGGAATTTCAAGATGTATCGCAGAAATTATATTAAATAAGTGTAGTTCTGCCCGCATTTTCTGAATTTTGAGTAAAATTACCGTAAAACGCTCTTATTATTTGGCTAGTTTTAAGTGCCGTTATTTCTTGACTTTTGAGGTTACAACGGATATAATGATATTGTGTATATCTGTGTCGATATAAAAACACGCCGATTACAGAAAGAAAGGAAACTTAACGCAAATGGCAAAGATGAATCCGGGCTTTTTAAATCTCAAGAAAAGCTATCTTTTTATCGAAATAGGCAAGAGAGTAAGAGAGTACATTGCCGCTCACCCCGACAATAAAATTATAAAGATGGGTATAGGCGACGTTACACAGCCTTTGGCTCCCGTTGTAGTTGAGGCTATGAAGAAGGCCGCTGACGAAATGGGCGTAAAGGAAACATTCAGAGGTTATGAGGACAGCGGTAAGGGCTACGATTTCCTTCGTGAAGCGGTTGCAGGCTACTACAAGAGCTTCGGCGTAACCGTTTCTCCCGAAGAAGTGCTGATAAGCGACGGCGCAAAGAGCGACTGCGGCAACATAGGCGACATCTTCAGCGAAAACGAGGACGTTGTCGTAACAGATCCCGCATATCCCGTATATGTTGACTCAAACGTAATGGGCGGAAGAACAGTTCACTATGTAAACTCTACGGAAGACAACGGATTTGCCGCTATGCCCGACGAATCTATGAAACCCGGTCTTATCTATCTTTGCTCGCCCAACAACCCCACAGGCTCTGTTTATACAAAAGAACAGCTTAAGGTATGGGTAGACTACGCTATAAAGAATAAATCGGTAATCATTTTCGATGCGGCTTATGAAGCGTTTATCTCCGATGAAACACTTCCCCGCTCGATCTTCCAGATAGAAGGGGCAAGAAAGTGCGCTATAGAGATATGCTCGCTTTCCAAGACAGCAGGCTTTACCGGTACAAGATGCGGTTATACCGTTATCCCCGAGGAGCTTATGCTTGAAACTCCCACAGGCGAAGAAATCAGCTTTATGCAGTTATGGTGCAGAAGACAGGGAAGCAAGTTCAACGGCGTTTCATATCCTGTTCAGCGTGCCGCAGAGGCTGTATTCACAGAAGAAGGCTACAAGCAGACAAGAGCTACAATAGCTTACTATATGCAGAACGCAAAGGTTATGAGCGAAACGTTTGACGAGCTTGGAATCAAGTATACAGGCGGCAAGAACAGCCCGTACATCTGGTTCAAATGCCCCGACGGAATGGACAGCTGGACATTCTTCGACAAGCTCCTGAACGAAGCTGAGGTTGTCGGCACTCCCGGCGCAGGCTTCGGCAAGAACGGTGACGGCTGGTTCAGACTTACTGCATTCGGCACTCACGAAAACACGGTTGAAGCTATGCAGAGAGTAAAGAAACTCCTTTCAAAGTAAAAAGCGATATGGTCAGAATATCGGACTGCTCATCAAAACCGGTAAGGATACTGTCATATACGCTCATCGTCACAGGTGCGGCGGTACTGGCAATGTTCATAATACCGCTTTTCAGCGGAACGCTTAACACAGGCTCTTATTTCGGGTTTGTGATAGGCGGTGTAACTGTGCTTCTCGGTATATTCACCCCGAAGCTGTTCAGCAACGCCAAAAAAGCGGTGAGATATATCTTCCGTGCCGTGCTTATCATATATGGCGTACTTGCGGTATATGCGATTACGCTCTCGGCTTTTATGGTCGCAAATATGAACGACGCACCCGAAAAAGACGGCTCACGCACGGTAATAGTGCTTGGCTGTCAGGTAAGGCATGACGGTCCGAGCCTTATGCTCAGGCGCCGCCTTGACGCAGCCTGCAGCTATCTGTCGGCGGATACGAAAGCTGACTGCATCGTTTCGGGCGGTAAGGGCGATAACGAGCATATCAGCGAGGCCGAGGCCATGTATGAGGCGCTCGTAAATGACGGCATATCGGAAAACCGTATCACAAAAGAGGACAAGTCTTCAAGCACCTACGAAAACCTGCTTTTTTCAAAACAGATACTTGAAGACAGCGGGAAGCCGCTCAGAATAGCTATCGTGACCGACGGCTTTCATCAGTGGCGGGCGAGGCTGCAAGCCGAAAGTCTTGGCTATGACGTTAAATGCGTAAGCGCCGCTACGCCGTGGTATCTTGTTCCTGTTTACTGGGTACGGGAATGGTTTGCACTGAGCTATCTGTTTGTATTCGGTGCTTAACAACGGGTAAATATATTTTTATGATATAAATTTCAGAGGTCAGGAAGGAAAAGAAATATGGAAAAAGATCTTTCAAAGGCAAAGGTTCTTGTATGCGATGACTCAATGATGGTCAGAAACAAGATGAAAAAACTTCTTACCGCATACGGCTTCACTCAGATTTTCGAGGCAAACGACGGTGCGCAGGCAGTTGAAAAGTTTGCAGACATCGTACCCGATGTTACTTTTATGGACATCGTAATGCCTGAGCTTTCGGGAGTTGAGGCACTCAAGCTGATCAAGACAAATTCGCCCGACGCCGTTGTTATTATGGCTACATCGGTCGGCACCGTAGGTAATCTCTCCGAGGCTATCAAGCTCGGCGCTAACGACTTTTTACAGAAACCCGTTGACGAAGAACAGCTTTACAAGCTCCTCGACAACTATTTCAAGAAGGAGGCTTAAGCGATGTTCACACAGTTTTTCGGAAGCTTCCTGTTAAACAGGAAAATCGTTTCACCCGCAAATCTCCGTGTTGCTCTCGAAAAGAAGGACACAACAAGAGTAAAGCTGGGCGTGCTTGCCATCAACGCAGGCTATATGACGGCAAAGCAGGTTGACGCTGTACATAAGAAGCAGGCAACGATAGACAAGAGAATAGGCGATATTGCCGTTGATATGGGTTATCTTACCGAAGCACAGGTTGAAGAACTTCTTTCAAGCCAGAAGACCGGATGCCTTTTACTCGGACAGGCGCTCGTTGATATGGGCTGTCTTACAAACGAGGAATTCGAAACCGTTCTCAACGACTACAAAAAAGAAAACGGACTTACCGACAAGGACTTCAGCAATGAAGACAACGAAAAGACGGAAAATGTTATTTCTTCTTTCTTTGCTATCGAGGGAGAATACAAGGATTATTGCTCTGAATATGTAAATGTTCTGTTCAAGAACCTTATCCGTTTTGTAGGCGATGATTTTACCCCCTTACAGTCAGCCGTTACAGACAGCAACGATACAGCAGTGATACAGGAGCTTTGCGGCGATTTCAACGCAGTATCGGCTATAACAGCCGACAACAAGGCGGCCGCAGTATTTGCAAGCCGTTTTGCAGAGGAAGAAATAACCGATATGGACTATGCAAAGGACGCTATCAGCGAATTCTTAAACCTCAGCAACGGTCTTTATAACGTCAATATTTCCGAAACTACAGGCAAGGAAATAGGACTTAATCCGCAGGAAACGACCACATCATCGGCTGTAAGCGGTATAAAATCGAAGTTCACGCTTACAATACCCGTAGAATATACATTCGGCACAGTTGTATTCACGCTTGCCGTAATATAAAATCAGATACTAAGCGGACCCCCGTATAAGACGAAAGCCTTATTCACGGGGATAAGTCTGTGTGTTTTGAGTAAAGAAGCTGTAATCCGGCTGTAATATCGCTGTTACAAAGATGTAGCGGCAATGTAAGACGGATTTGCTATAAGAACAATATAAGAACAAAAGAAAACGCTTGCCGCATATCCGACGGCAAGAAAACAAATCAAAAGAAGACAAGTCTGGAAAGGAAAACTATGGATATTTTCGGCATTCTGACTATGGTCGGAGGACTTGCGCTGTTCCTGTTCGGTATGAACGCAATGGGACAGGGCCTTGAAAAGCTATCGGGAAGCCGCCTTGAGCGAATTCTCGAAAAAATGACCTCCAACCCTTTCAAAGCCATCATGCTCGGAGCTTTAGTCACAGCAGTAATCCAGTCATCATCGGCAACCACAGTAATGGTAGTCGGTTTTGTAAACTCGGGTATTATGAGGCTGTCGCAGGCTATCGGTGTTATTATGGGTGCCAATATAGGTACTACTATGACATCGTGGCTGTTGTCACTGACAGGAATACAAGGTGACAGCATTTTCATGCAGCTGCTCAAGCCCACATCTTTCACGCCTATACTGGCGATAATCGGCATTTTCTTTATAATGATGTCAAAATCCAGCAAGAAAAAGGATATAGGTACTATCCTTATGGGTTTTGCGATACTTATGTTCGGTATGGAAACGATGAGTTCCGCCGTTGCGCCGCTGGCTGACAACGAACAGTTCAAGAGCATTCTTACTATGTTCTCAAATCCCGTGCTCGGCGTTATTGCTGGCGCTGTGCTTACAGCCGTTATTCAGAGTTCGTCTGCGTCTGTTGGCATCCTGCAGGCTATGTGCGCTACGGGAGCGGTTACTTACAGCACTGCCCTGCCGATAATCATGGGACAGAATATAGGTACCTGCGTTACCGCACTGCTTTCTGCAATCGGTGCAAACAAGAATGCAAAGCGTGCCGCACTTGTTCACCTTTACTTCAACCTCATCGGTACTATAGTATTTATGGTACTGTTCTATATCATAAACGCTATATTCCCCTTCGAGTTCTTTGAACAGTCTGCAAACCAGGCAGGCATAGCGATAATGCACAGTGTGTTCAACATATTCGCAACGGTAATCTGGTTGCCGTTCATGAAGCTGCTCGAAAAGCTCGCATATATCTCAGTGCGTGACAAGAAGGACGACAACGCTCCGAAAGACGAGTTCCAGATACTTGATCCCCGTTTCCTTGCAACTCCCTCAGTCGCTCTGGAGCAGTGCAAGTCAATAGCTGTCAGAATGGCCGATTGTGCCAGAGATACTCTTAAGCTGTCGATAGGTCTTATTTCAAAGTATAATGACCGTGACATAGAAATAGTGAACGAAAACGAAGAAAAGGTCGATGTTTACGAGGATAAGCTGGGAAGCTATCTGTTACAGCTCGGCTCGAAGAACCTGACACCCGGCGACAGCCAGACGGTAAATATGCTCCTGCACTGCATAAACGACTTTGAGCGTATATCGGACCATGCCGTCAACATCGGCGAATGTGCAAAGGAAATGCATACGAAGGGACTTTCGTTCTCTAAAAAGGCTATTGAGGAAATACACATTTTCAACGGTGCTTTAAACGAAATACTCGACACCGCTATTATGGCATTCGAGCATGGAGATATTGAGCAGGCAAAATCGGTTGAACCTCTTGAAGAAGTAATCGACAACCTGCGTACCGAGATAAGAAACAGACATATAAAACGTCTGCGTAAAGGCAAATGCACCATTGAGATGGGCTTTGTACTGACCGACCTTATCACGAATTACGAAAGAGTGGCAGACCACTGCTCCAACATTGCCGTCTGTATGATACAGATACACGACAACAGCTTTGACACACACAGCTATATCAGCGACCTCAAGGCTACAAACAACGAGGAGTTCCGCAAAAAGTTCACTGTTTTCAGTGAGAAGTATATGCTCCCCGACGCAAAGAAATCAGATTAATGCTTACCGCCGTGATTTTTTAACGGCGGTTTTTCATACCATTGCCCGACTTTTAATTGACAAACAGGCGGTATATGTGTTATATTAGACTTGATATAAGCTCAGCCCTATTTCAGAAAGGTTAAACTATGGAAAGACGAGATAAGATAAATTACTACCTTGACATAGCCGAAACGGTATGTGAGCGTGGAACCTGCCTGCGCAGGAATTTCGGTGCAATAATAGTACACAACGATGAGATAATCGCCACAGGATACAACGGTGCGCCGAGAGGCCTAAAAAACTGTTCCGACCTCGGAATATGCACCCGTGAAAAGCTGAACGTTCCGAAAGGTCAGCGTTACGAGCTTTGCCGCTCGGTTCACGCAGAGGCAAACTGCATAATCAGTGCATCAAGGACGGATATGATAGGTTCTTCGCTTTTCCTTGCCTGTCACGATATGACCTCAGGCGGCACGCTCTGCGGAGAGGTTGAGCCTTGCTCGATGTGTAAGCGCCTTATAATAAACGCAGGTATCAAGGATGTATTTATCCGCACCTCAGCAAACGAATACAAGGTCATCAATGTTGAAAGCTGGATAGAAAATGACCCCAGCCTTGACGGCTCGGGCGGATATTAAGAGGTGATTTTACGCTCACGAAAAAGACAAAGAAAAGAATAGCTGTAGGCTGTGCCGCAGGCGTTGCAGGAGCGGCTCTTGCCGCTTTAGGACTTGTCGCCTGTGATATGCGGCTGCAAACAACGACCTACGAGATAAAAAGTGAGAAAGTATCTTCGCCTGTACGCATTGCATTTGTTTCGGACCTGCACAACAGCCTTTTCGGGAAAAATCAGTCAGAACTTAAAAATGCGATAGACGGTGCAAAACCCGATATAATCGTATTCGGCGGAGATCTTGCGGATAAAACGCAGGACGACCTGCCCGAAAACTCATACATTCTTGTGAAATATCTCGTAAAGCGTTATCCGTGCTTCTACACTATCGGAAACCACGAAAATGCAAGGGGCGACAGTGCAAGGATAAAACAGCAGATGTCGGACTTCGGAGTTACCGTGCTTGAAGGAAACGGTACGGTCATTAATATCAACAAAAACGAAACAGAAATATGCGGAATATACGATGCTCACACCTATGACGAGGTAAACGGCGAGCTTGTAAACCAGCTTGATGCCGTGACTTCGGAAAAAGACAGCAAGCGTACAAGAATACTTATCGCTCACTTCCCCGAACAGATAGACGAATATTTAAAGGGCAACTTTGATATAGTTCTGTCCGGTCACGCTCACGGCGGTCAGTGGAGAATACCCGGTCTTATTGACGGCGTTTTTGCGCCCGGTCAGGGAGTATTCCCGAAATACACGGCAGGCGTTTATATGCACGGCGACACCGCCCATATTGTCAGCAGAGGGCTTTGGAAGCCGTCGACATTGATAGCGGTGCCGAGGATATTTAACCGACCGGAGCTTGTGTTTGTTGATATTAAAAAATAGCATAAAAAAACGGATACTCTTTGGGAGTGTCCGTTTTTATGTCTATAGAGTATCTTGGTGCTTTTTATCAATCTCCGCCCTCGGCAGTGCCATTATATATCTTCACCAGCTTTTCGCCGATCTTCTTTATATCCATATTTTCAACAGCCTTGCGTCCGTTCTCACGCAGTGACGGAAGCTTACCCTCATAAATCTCCTTTATCATACGCTCGAATTCGTCCTTATCCTTTGCCTTATAGCAATCCGTACCGCCGTTTAACCAATCGAATACCGGTATGTCACGGACAATAACGTTTGCCTTTGCCGCAAGTGCCTCAAGAAGCACTATGCCCTCTGTTTCCTCTAAGGTAGGGAATATATACACGTCACAGCCGACATAAGCCTGTTTCAGCTCATCGGGCTGCACATAGCCTGCAAATGTCAGATTCGGCAGCTTTGTCTTTACCGCTTTTCTTATCTTGTGCGGTACGCTGTAAAGCGGAGTTTTGCCGAACCAGATAAACTTATAGTCGGGCATATCCTTTGCCATCTGTACAAAATCGAGAAGACCCTTACGCTCAAAATAAAGTCCTACGGAAATCACGACCTTGTCATCGTCCTTTAAACCGAACTTTTTGCGGAATGCTTCCCTGTCGTTTTCCTTAGGCTCGTATCTCGCAAGGTCAATACCGTTTGATACGGCATAGATCGGAGCGGTCAGCCCGTAGCCTCTTATCAGCGACTTTGAATACTCGGTCGGAGTCACTATAACATCGCCCCTGCGGTAGCAGCTGCATATCCACTTCTTGAAAAGCCCCGAAATAAGATTCGAGCCGATGAACGAATTACGGAAGTCCTCCTGCGTTGAGTGAGCGTGGTACACCACTCTCTTGCCCGCCTTTTTTGCTTTTTTTGCAAGATGCTTAGATTTCAGTCCGAGCGTGTTTATGTGAACAACATCGTAGCTGTCCTTAGGGTCAAGCGTATATTCTATGCCGTTAAGTTCCATTGCTCTTTGCTGGTGCATAATAGCTCTGCCAAGGCCGGATATTTTGATAAGGTTCATACCTTCTGAAAACAGGAGTACCTTCATATTAGTTTCCTTCCATATAATTACTGTGTGCGTAAACGTATAACAGATATTTTATCATAATTGCCGGGTATCGTCAAGTAATATCAGGAATGATACCTTTCAAGGAACTGACGTGTACGCTCGTTCTGACTGTTGTTGAATACCTCGTCGGGAGTGCCGTTCTCAATAACATATCCGCCGTCCATAAATATTACACGGTCGGAAATCTCGCTTGCAAACTGCATTTCGTGAGTTACAATAACCATAGTCATCTTCTCTTCCGCAAGGCTCTTTATTACCTTTAATATCTCGCCGGTAAGTTCAGGGTCGAGCGCAGATGTCGGCTCATCGAAGAAAAGAAGCTCGGGGCTGAGCGCAAGCGCTCTTGCGATAGACACACGCTGCTGCTGACCGCCCGACAGATTGCACGGGTATTCGTTTGCTTTGTCCGCAAGTCCCATTTTGCCGAGCAGCTCCGTAGCCGTCTGTTCCGCCTGTGCCTTATCCTGCTTTAACACATGGACGGGTGCCTCTGTTATATTTTTAAGCACCGACATATGCGGAAACAGGTTGAAGTTCTGGAACACAAGACCGATTTTAAGCCTTATATCGTGGAGCGTTTTGTTGTCGGCGTATACCGCCTTGCCGTTTTCATCGTTTCTTGTCATAGTGATGCCGCATATCTCGCACTCGCCGCTGTCTATCTTCTCAAACTGATTTATACAGCGCAGGAGCGTTGATTTTCCGCTTCCCGACGGGCCTATTATAGATATTACCTCGCCCTTTTCAACATTGAACGAAATATCGTTTAAAACTTCGAGCTTTCCGAAGCTCTTTGATAGATTCTTTACACTGAGTATTGACATTCCGCCTGCTCCTTATCTGTAGTAGTTCAGTTTCTTTTCGATAAAGCCGAACAGCGCTGTCAGCACAGTAGCCATTACGAAATAGAAAACACCTGCAATAAACAGCGGAACAAGCGAGCTGTAGTTCATCATCTGCTGTTTTGCCGCAAGCATTATTTCCGAGTAAGCAACGACATTTGCAAGCGATGTATCCTTTACAAGCGTAATTACTTCGTTTGACGAGGCAGGAACGATGCGCTTTATTACCTGCGGGAGAATTATCCTGAAAAACGTCTGTGCCTTTGTCATTCCCAGAGCCGCCGCCGCTTCATACTGACCTCTCGGTATAGACTCTATACCGCCTCTGAATATCTCGGCAAAATATGCCGCATAGTTCAGCACGAATGCAATAATTACCATAGTGAACATAAAGCTCTCTGCGGCGGGATCTACGCCGCTCAGCAGGCTCTCCATGAATCCGCCCGAGCCTTTGGCAGCCGTCTTTAAAAACGGCAGTGCATAGTAGACAACTATGATCTGGAGCATAAGCGGTGTTCCACGCATTATGAGTATGTATAGATTTGTAAGCCACGATATAGGCTTGAACCTGCACATCTTCAGCGCCGCGACGATAAGTCCGAGCGGTATTGAAAAAAGCAGCGTAAAGCCGAAAATCTTAAGTGTGGGGATAAGGTTTTCCAGGAGTATCCCCGTAACCTTCATTATCTGTTCGCCGGTCATATTTAATTCTTCCTTAATCTTCTGATAATTTATCATAGTAAAGCGATAATTCGCTATTACGGCAGTATATTGTTATTGTACCATAAGTAAAGGGGTATTTGCAAGTAAAAGATGAAAAAACCCGTAATTCACAGCGATTTATCGTTGACGGAAAATACAGCAGGTATATCCCACCTCAAGCAATATTACAGCCTGTACAAACACGGCGGATGAATTAGCAAAAATTTGTGCAAGTTCCACTATAATCTTGACTTTTATGCTATTTTGTGGTACAATTATCCTATATAATTATCTGAAAAAATAAAGACGGGAGGTGGATCGCTTGTACATCGGCAAATTTCATAAATACGCAGTAGCAGGGATATGTCTTGTGGGAATGCAGAATGACCACTCTGCACATATTGTAAAAGTAACCTCGGACGCTTTGATAAAAAAAGGCTTCAAGGTTATGATATTCAACGCATTTACAGATATGTATCACGATACACCGTATTCAAAGGGAGAGGCAAGCGTCTATCATCTTATTAACCTCGATATTGTAGATGTTCTTGTCATTATGCCCGAAACTATAAAGAGCGAATGGATAACCGACACTATCATAAGATATGCTCGTGCCGCAAAAATACCGGTAATAATGCTTGACGGCAGTCACAACGGCTGTACGAATATAACATACGACTACGGCAGATCGCTTGAGTCGATAGTGGAACACGTCATAACCGAGCATAAATGCACCGACCTGTTTTTTTTGGCAGGCACAAAAGGCAACTCCTTCTCCGAAGAAAGAATCGAGGCTTTCAAGCGTGTTCTTGCTCGTCACAATATTGAATTTAACGAAAAAACAATGCTGGGCTACGGAGATTTCTGGGATGCGCCGACCAAAAAGACCGTTTCGGACCTTATTGCGTGCGGAAGAAAAATGCCTCAGGCTATAATATGTGCAAACGACTCTATGGCAATCACCGCAATGAAAGCTCTTGAAGAACACGGTATAAAAATTCCCGAGGATATAATAGTCACGGGATTTGACGCTATATATCAGGAGCGCATTTATTCCACCACCAGACTTACCACCGCACAGATGGATGCAGATGAGCTTGCGACAACCATTGCCGATACCGCATACGGATATATCAAGGGCGGTGAAAAGCCGTCCGATAAGCATATCCATTTTTCTATGATACTCGGTCAGAGCTGTGGCTGCTGCGGTTTTGACGTAGCTTATACCAATGAAAAGCTGGAGCATATGAATAAATATAATCTTGCCCTCTATGACGCAGAGAGCAAGATGGCTTCGCTTTATACCCATACTGTAAACTGCGACAGGCTCGATGAGCTTACAAAAACTATGGGCAGATATTTCAACTACCGTGCGGCACTGTGCCTGAACGATGATTTTCTCACCAAGGAATCAACCGTCATACCTAAAGCGTATCACAGCGTTTTCACCGAAAACATGACCGCACACGTTATAAGAATGTGGAACGATTACAGCTACAAGATAAATTATCCGGCAAAGAAGGTTCTTCCCGATCTCAACGATCTTATCAAAAGATATAATACCATTATGTTCTGCCCGCTGCATTTTCAGGAGCAGGTCATAGGCTATTATTCCACTGTTGCAGACGATCTTCTTGTAAATCCCGGCAGCTTCTACTATGTTCAGCGACTGGTGGAATCTATAAACCAGACGCTTGAAAACTTCCGCATAGAATATCTTCTAAGAAACGCAAACAACGAGCTTTCGCTCACGCACTCTATAGATCCGCTTACAAACATCTATAACCGACGGGGATATTTTGAACGTATAAGCGAGCTAATGCTCGGAAATGAAAAGTGCGATATTATCCTTGTATCCTGTGATATGGACAGGCTCAAAGAGATAAACGATACATACGGTCACTCTGAGGGCGACATAGCTATAAAAGCAGTGGCTGACGCTATAAAGACGGGTTGCGGAAAAGACGGTATATGCGCCAGATTCGGCGGAGATGAATTTATACTGACAGTGCTGTATAACACCGATAAACAGCGTGAGCTGTCAAGGCTTGTCGGTGAGATACAGACGGAGATCGACAAATTCAACCGCAGTGCAGGAAAGCCTTATGAGGTATCTATAAGCGTAGGCGGATCATACGGCACGGTGAGCAGCGTTGAAGATGTAAACGAGCTTATGCGCAGTACCGACCGGCTTATGTACGAGCAGAAAAGAATGAAGAAGGGCGAGCGTGGTCCCGTCTTTCAGCCTGTACCCGAAGCTCAGGAAAAGCCTGATGCGATGCTCGAAGGTTATCGGCGCAGAATACACGAAATATTCACGCAGTTTGACAGATGCACCTATTTTTATATGGACTATCTCAACTTCAAATGGTACATCATAGAGAACGATCATATGCCAAAGTGCATTAAATCCTCATCTGTGGGCCCTCTGCGTGCGATATGGCTGAGCGGAGCGGTACACCCCGACGACAAGCTCATCTATGACAGCTTCTGCCGTAAAATAAAGAACTCCTTTGACAATAAGATTACCGATTCCTCCTTGACCGTAAACATACGTCTGTGCGAAGGTGACAAGCCTGTATGGTACGGTATTTATGTACAGCTTTCGGGCAAGGACGGTAAAATGGAGGAGATAGCCGGTTCTATCAAGGCGCTTGAAATCAACGAAATAATGAGCATAGAAATTCTGGATTATTACACCACTACCGATAATCCGATAATGTTCCACGATATGATTTCGCAAAGGCTCACGGCATACCCCGACACAAAATTTGCTCTTGTACAGTTCGATATAAAGCGTTTCAAGCTGATAAACGAAAACTACGGCGAAGACGCAGGAACGGAAATGCTCCAGTTCATATCACGTCAGCTTGGCAACTTCTGCGGAAAACAGCAGATAGGGGCAAGAATGAACGGTGATGTCTTTGCACTTCTGACTCCTTATGAAGATAAGGAAGGGTTGCTCTCCGTTATATCCGAACTTCAGCGTTGCCTGAAGAATTTCCGTCAATACAGCTATGAATTCGTGTTCGGTATTTATCTTATAGAGGACAGGAGCATATCTGTCAGAACGATGTGCGACTGTGCCGCTATGGCAAGACAATCTATCAAGAAAAACGCTCTTGAAAGCATTGCATTCTATAACAAGAATATGCAGAAGGCGATAAAGGAACGTAAGTTTGTCGAATCGCACATGAAAAAGGCTTTAGACAACAACGAATTTGTCATCTATCTTCAGCCGAAGTTCAGCATATCAAGCGGTGAAGCTATCGGCTATGAAGCGCTTGTAAGGTGGCAGAGTCCCGAAAGGGGAATGATATACCCGGACGGATTTATACCGCTGTTTGAAGAAAACGGATTTATCACAAAGCTGGACGCTTATGTATGGGAATGTGCCTGCATGGTACTGCGTGACTGGATAGACAGGCATTTCACGCCGCTTCCGATCTCGGTCAATGTTTCCCGTGCAAACCTTGACGATGAATCATTCCTCGATGTCCTTGACGGACTTATTGAGAAATATCGTCTGCCGAAGCATCTGCTTGAGCTTGAAATAACCGAAAGCATAGAAAATGACGCTACACTGCGTATGACCGAAAAGATAAAGGAACACGGCTTTATTCTGCTGATGGACGACTTCGGCTCAGGCTACTCCTCGCTGAACACGCTTCAGGATACAAGGTTCGATGTGCTGAAGCTCGACCGTGATTTCTTCTCGACGCATATGTCAAACGATCGTGGAAAGAAGATAATAATGCACACCATCTCAATGTCCAAGGACGTAGGTCTGGGGCTTATTGCGGAGGGTGTTGAAACCACCGATCAGGCGCAGTTCCTCGAAAACTGCGGCTGTGATACGGCGCAGGGTTATCTTTATGCAAAGCCTATGCCGGTGCAGGAGGCGGAGAAATATCTGAAAAATACTTTGCAGAGTAAAACTGACGAGGTAAAAGAACCGATTTAAAAAAACAGCCCTGCTTCATAGCGGGGCTGTTTTTTAACATCCTGCCGATAATTGCAATAAATGTCGGGTAATATCAGGAATACCGTGATATAATTCAATCATGGAAAGGGGCGATAAGCATGAACGACTGGACCGCAGGAATAGGCGAGGCAGTAAGCTACATTGAAAATAATCTGGACGGCGAAATTAACATTGAAAAGGCGGCTGAAAAAGCGTTTGTTTCAACGTTTTACTTTCAGAAGATATTCTGTGTGCTGTGCGGCTTCACAATAGGCGAATATATCCGATACAGGCGGCTTTCTCTTGCCGGCGAGGAGCTGTCGCAAGGAAACGCAAAGGTTATTGACGTTGCGTTAAAATACGGATACGACTCGCCCGACAGCTTTGCCCGTGCGTTCACTAAGTTTCACGGAATTACCCCTTCCGCTGCAAAGGAACACGGCGCTGTACTGCGTTCCTTTGCGCCTATAAAGCTTAAACTTACACTGGAGGGCGGAACTATGATTGATTACAGAATTACCGAAAAGCCTGCATTTACCGTTGTAGGCGTGACAACACCTATTGAAAACGACACTTCAATATCCTATAATGTTATCCCGACGCTCTGGGACGAGCATTATAAAAACGGCGGCGGTGAAAAAATCCGAGGAGATTTCGGAGCGTGTATATACTGCGACGAGAAAACATTCACTTATATGATAGCGGACGCTTATCTTCCGTGGAAGGACATTCCCGACGGTTGCGAAACGTATACCTTTCCTGCCGGAACGTGGGCTGTATTTCCCTGCAAAGGCGCATTACCAAACGCTTTGCAAAGCCTTAACACAAAGATATGGAGCGAATGGCTTCCTAATCTTAAGGGCTATAAGCTGAGCGGATGTTACAACCTTGAAATGTATACTCCGCCCGCAGACAAGCCTGAGGATACCTACTCGGAGATATGGATACCGATTGAAAAAGCATAACAAATATAGCGACAGCACCTTTTGTTTTCAAAGGGTGCTCATCGTGTCAAAAAAGTATTTTTCGGCACAATGCAGACGTCGAGAAACACACGCAGACAAGGAAATCGCCCCGATAAGCGTACAAAGGTACGTTGAGGGGCGATTGACGCAGTAAGCAAAAATGCCTTTGCAGAGCCGTTTTTTACGGCTGTGCGAAATTCTTTTACTTATCCTATTTTAATTTTATGTCAGATGATTTATCTGCATTTTTGCGGTGCGTGGGTTTATCGACAGTCTGAATCACCCGATGCATTTTGGCATCGGGTGATTGTTGTTTTTGCTTTTACATCAATGATTCCGGTCTTCCCTCAGTTTACGGCAGACTGCAAGATTTGCCGCATAATAATCTTCTCTTGACATATAATTGCTGAAAACTTTTTCATACATATAATCAACACGGCATATTTCCGGGCGGTCTTTATATATACTGCAAAGATTTCCGGAAAGATATATGCAGACTCCGTCGCCACGGTCGTATACGGCAAGCTGTTCAACACGGTTTATATGTCTGCAGCACTCACCGCAACCGGTACAAGGAAAGTGAACATCTTCATTATTCATCTTCTGATTCATCAGACTCAAAGATTGCGTTTATATTCTCCAGCAGAATTATCAGCAAATATTGCTTAGCCGGTATGTATTACCCCACTCATATATCCTAAAAAATCATTGTAGTCTAATGTCCACTGATACACGCCGGGAGCAATTTCTTTTAGGTTCCACTGTTTGATTTTGCTACGCCTAATGGATACAGAATGCCTCTGCAGCGTTTTCCAGTCACTTCTTCCATGTGCAATTTCCTCCGCAAGTGACGAATTTACAACCGCAGGAATGGTATCCGCATCGATTACTTCAAACTCACGATCTACAGTTCGAAACTGCATCGCATTTTCCTGTTCCATGAGCTGTTTGATCGTTTTTATGCAGCTGTCATCTCTGATGATCTCATCGTTCATAGAACGGGTGCTGAGTTCCGGAGTGATTTGAGTCTTATCATCAGCAAAGTAATCCTTCAGAACATTAGCTGAGCATTCCAAGCTTTTGTTGCGGCTCAACTTAGAGTCATCTTGCAAAGAAAAGCTCCACATCTCCGCATCTTTAAATTGGCCATGCCGGTTAACTCTTCCTGCCGCCTGCAAAAGGGAAAGCAACGAGGACATTTCTCTGAAACCTGTTCGGAAGGAAAAATCTACGCCTGCTTCTACACATGAGGTGGCAACTAGTGTCCAATCTATGTCGGAGGCATCTTTCAGGCGCTCTATGATTCGCTTAACCGTCTTACTCCGATCCTCTGGGGTTAATGCAGTTGATAGATGTTCGACACATCCTCGGCCATACGTTTGCGCCATATCCGATGCAATGACAGCGGCACTCTTAACCGTATTCAGAATCAGCAGCCGCGGCCCAGGAGATTCTGCCACCCACTTAATCAGATCCTGACGACTGACAGGGTTCTTCTTGTTAAGAAATGCAATGCGATTCTGCTCATACGCCATCAGCCGGTTCCGAAGATCACCGCAGACTAATTCCGTTACTTTGGGCTGTGCCATGCCTATGCCCTTCAGACGTTCGAGCTCCCAATAGCGAACAAGGGAACCTGACGCCAACACCCAATAGCAACTCAATTCGTCTGCCAAAACGTTCAGCCAACGCCATGCAAGTGGGAGAAGTTTGATGGGCAGTGCGTTATGTGCCTCATCCACAAAAATCACACTTCCCGGCAGCTCGTGAAGTCTTCGAAGCGCAGAAGGCTGACAGGATGACAAGGTTTCAAAGAAGGCAACTGCTGTTGTAACAATGATTGGCGCTCTCCACAAGGATGTTAGATAGCGAGTATCAAAATCTTGAAAATCAGTGCGGGAATGCAGCTCTGCAACAACTTCTTCCGGATTCTCTTCCGGCAGTACCAACGCCTTTCGATAAACATCAACTGACTGCTGGATGATGCTGGTATACGGCAATACAACAAATATGCGGCGAGATTTTCGCTGGGAAGCTTGCTGCAATAGATGTGCCATCACAGCAGTTGTTTTTCCAGAGCCGACAGGACTATCACACATTGAAAATCCACCGTTGATTTTTGCATTTCGGCACGCTTGATACATCTCGCTACGCAGGTGGCTGCGTTCATCGTCTCCACCGAGCCGGGACACATATTTATCCAACGCATCAAGCCGCTCTTCTGCGCATAGCAGCGGCATTTTTTTGTCCGGAGGAGCTTGCCCGTATGCGAGAGCAGTATCGCTGTGGTCAGCATCAGCGAGACAAGAAAGCGCCATACGGAAAAGAACATTTTGATCACCGTCATATGGCTGCGTTTTTTTGGCAGCTTGAGACCGGAAAATCGTCTCATGGCGATGAAGCAGTTCATCCAGTGTTTCGGCAGTTCGTTTCCGCACCTCCTCGTGTTCATCACGAAAAATTGCTTTTCCCCGTCGAGATTCGGTTCCCAAATCCGGAAGCCCTCTGTGGTGTGAATACACCATCAGCGCAGCATACAGGCTATCTTGAGAATACAAAGCGGCGCTTCCGGCATCTACATGATTGATTGGTAAATGGCGCTTTCCTCTATCCGAGCTATGCAGCACGTTTTGGTTTTCATCATCCAATTTTCCAAGATCATGCATAAGTGCACTTTCCTGCACGATTTCAGTCAAGATATCTTTGGCTTTTGCTGTATACTGCTCAATGTCAGCTACATACGCTGAAGCTTTTGCGTATACACCTCGAATATGCGCTTCGTAGGTATGCGGCGGACAGCCGTCCCGGGAACTATGCGCAAGAAAGACTTTCATCACAAGGTTACCAGATCAACACAGCTTTCAACCCGATCAAGAAGTTCCTGTGGCAAGGTGATCTTATCCTCATAATCATTCCAGGATGTAGATGGATCGTTGATATTTCCGAGCTTTTTCGGGGTTAATGCGTCAAGCAGCAGATACTCGGGACAACTTCCCAGAATGTTTTTATGCTCGATGTACCATGCGTGACGAATACGGACGTCGGGACGGATTGCAGAGCGATTCTGATCATACGCATGAGGAATCAGCAGTTTCAAAAGCTCAATGTCCGCAGCGGTACAACCACTTTTACCGGCATAGTTCGGATTGACAAAGAACGGCATACAATATACGCCGTGTGCAACAATGCGATAGGCAAGCGGCGCCATGCCCGCGTTTTTCCCTTCCTGAACACCGGCCTTGTTTGTGTTCGTTTGCCGAAGAATTTCAATCGGTGCAACGGACACACCCATTCCGAATTGGACGACACCGGTTTTGATAAAGCCCTTGTCTCCTCCATCTTCAAGGAATGTGTTGCCGAAAACACGGGCATCCCAATATTTTCGAACAAATTCACTGTCCATGAATTTGGAAGGATCATTCCCCATCTCTGCCTGAATTTGTTTCCTATCTCGTCCACGATGCTCCAAAATTGAATACCTCTCCGCATTCCCGCTGAACTTTTCAGGAAGTGCTTTGAAGAATGGCGCATCGTGATCATCCAGCAGGTCACGCAGTTTTCGTTTGAAAGAGACCGGAGAAATTTCCCCACAGCCATTGGGACGCTGCCGAGGATCACTTTCACGGTCAGGATCACCATTGGGGTTTGAATTGACGACTTCAATCATCAGTAGACCGGTTGCTCGCTTGATTTCTTCACTCATTTGTTGAATCCTCCTCAGAATTTTTTTCGCTTTGCTCCTTCTTTGGAAACTCCGCCAGATAACCAATAAATAGCTGTGCCTTTTCTTCATCACTGAACCGGGTTTGGGGTGTCCAACTGTTCTGCAGCTTATTCACGGTTTGCTCGCAAATCCAATACAGCCACCCGGCACGCCAGCTTTCTTTGTCGGCTTCCATAATTCCTTTCAGACGATAGCTTTTTGCCCACGAATAGTATGGCATGATCCTTTGGCTCAGAATGTTCAGGGTACGAATCGGCGCTTCCGCTGCACTTTGAAACAGGGCGCCCCCCACAAACTGCGGTGGAACCTCTCCGTTTCGTACCACCTTGCAGTATAGGGCGTGCAGTTCATCTGCCGCTTTGAGAAGCTGACCATAGAGATACGGTAGACTTTCCATATATTTTTCCTTTCCGATACGCTCGCGATAGAAGAAAAGTCCCATCAGCGCCAACATATCTTTTGCTTTTTCCTGCATTGGGTCTTTTGCGCTAAGATATCCGAAAAATGAGCCGATACTCATTGCACTCTCTGATAACCTGTGCAGATCGGCAGAGACAGACAATTTTGAGTCCATTAGAATTTCTATTCCGTGATATCGGGGAACCGGTTTGAACTTGTCCGTTGCTACCTCACCGTTCTGCTTCCAAAAACGGTTGAGAACATCTGCAATATCCAAAGGATATAGTGTTTTTGGTTTTCCAAACGGAAACCGCGGGAGATTAGCACACCCGAGTGTCCATTCTTCGCTGCATTTTTCGAGTTCGTCTGGGTCTGTTTGGCACGTATAGACAACCTTGGTACGAGCTTTGTCAATCTTTCTAAGGACAAAGATTGTTATACGTTTTGCATTGGAATCTGTCCCAATTTCTTTTGTTTGCTTCAATTCTTGGATAAATTGTTTTGCCTGAGAGGAAAACTCTATACTCTTATCGCAGTTTTGCTTGAAGATTGCCGTAAATGAAACCGGTTGTTTTGGCAGGGATGACGGATATGCAAATAGAACTTCGTTTTTATCTGTATTGATCCATGTCGTATCTTTTTGTTCTGAACTGCCTGCCCACTCCAATGCTGCCTGTAAATCCATGCGTGTTTCAGGAGAAATCGGATAACTTGCATTTTCGATTTTACCATATCTGGTCTGACAGCGTTGCTCTTTGAACATTGTTCGCAAAGTAACATCAAAGCCACCTGCCAGTTTTACATTGGGCATAGGTTCCTCAATCGCCTGAAATGGACTCCCGAATGCATCATTCAAATTCACTATGCTTTCTGCGTGTTGATCAGTATCCTCTGTCAGCAGACATTTATTTAACCCACATACAAAACTTTCACTTACAGCCGGGGTTCCGTTTTCAATCAGCTTTACAGAATCAAAAGCAACAGAAAGTGAGCCGTAGTCGTCTTCTGCACTTTTGTCTTTCTTTCCCTGATAAAAAAGTACGGATAGTGCTAAAGATGTTTGATCCTTTTGCTCTAACATTTTCCATGCTGTTTTCGTAAGCTCTTCATGCAAAACAGAAAAATCTGCAAAGAAATTCGTTTCGTCAAGCAGTATTTTAAGTGGCTCATACTTAGTCGCGATACTACAAAGTTCCTTAGGCGTATCTTTCATGGATATCTTGTATTTTTGTTGAAACTTTTTGCTCCAATTGTTAGTGTCTTCTGTACACCACGCACTCATTTCTGCAATACAAGCGTCATCTATTTTTTCAGGATGATCGCAGAGGTCTGCTATTTTCTTTTTTTTAGCATCGTCCGTGATTCGATATAGTGGTGCAAGGTTCATGCACGGATAACTGCCCTGATTTGACCCGTATTTCCGCAGAATCTTTCCGAGTTCTGCATTGACCGAAGAAATGCCGATTACCTTTCCGGCAGAGACTTTAATGCAGACACAAGGTGCGTTGCTGCGAATGTTTGGGATCGGTTGATATTTTCTGTGCCAACGCTGTGTTGTGATGCCTTCGTTCTGGAGTACTTTTGAAAGTTCATACAGCTCATTGATCACAGGCAATCACTCCTTTCCGGATATTCAAGCACTCCGTGGCGAATACATAAATCCGTATCAAAAACAGCCTGATATTCGGAGCGGTATCCCTTTTGAAACATTCCACGCAGCATGGATGGAATATGAATATCGGGAAGCTCCTTACAGACCTGTGTGCTCTCACGGAATGGGCCAAAATAAGATGGTGTAAATTCGCTCCACCCCAAAAACAGCGTTGCATAAGATTGACCTCGCAGCAAACGCCGATTGAACATTTCCTGATAGGCATGCCCCGGTGACGTCGTGTTGCTATTCCATTCATGCGCACTCTGCGGAAGGTTTGACTTATTCGGATTTGGAATCACATATGCATATAGCCGATAGCAGACATCAGTCAGCACCGTAGCAAACAGTTGATAATTGTTGCCCTTCTTAATGGAGTCATTTTTACGAAGTGGGCCTCCGTAATTCGTTGCATAGGAATGATAATGCGGGACAGAACACAACTCTACTTTCGTGGGAATTACAAGAACAGCCGGACCCCAAAGAACACTTTCAAACAGGCCGCGCACGGCGGAATAGGTTGGTGCCGGATAGCTGCACGGAGAATCACCGCTGTCCGGTCTTGTCCAAAGCGCAGTATTGCCGGCAATTTCCATGGAGACTTGATATGACTTCAGATTCATGTGCATCGCTCCTCTCTATTTTTTACGTTATAACATATTGCCATATGGAAATAAAGGAATGCGGAATAAACATACTACACTTTTCTGAAGTTTCCGCATCTGAAGAAAGACTGCTCCCAAATGATGCAGGCTTCCTTTTGTTTTTTCTTCGCACCGGTGGCAAACTCCGGGTTTTCAAGCAGTGCATTGACCGCCTGTGGATTCACCTTGCGAGTATACAGATTTCTCGCTGCCTGCACCGACAGGCCAAGTTCGGAAATATCGTAATTCAGGCGTCCAGGAACATCGACCTCACCAAGCAGGAAGTCGGCAGAGACATTGAACATGCGGGCAATACGGATGATATTTTCGTCACCCAGCTTGTCCGTCTTACCGCTGATGAAACGGCTCAGAGAACTTTCCGAACAGCCGATACGAGCAGCAAGCTCAGCCTGTGTAACTTTTCGGGATTTCATCAAGTCCTGTATGCGGTCACGGATTTTACTGGGAAGATAAACCTGTTCCATCGCGGCACCTCTTTTCTAATGGTGCGTTTATTACTCAAAGAGAAAAGTAGTAATTGCGGATTTTTTCAGCCATCAGCTTTCTGCGCATTTCAAGGAAATTGGTATAGTCCGCAATATCCATTTCCTCAAATCCGACAGGAATACAGTTCTGTTTCAGATTTTTGCGAAGCTCAACCTCATCAACAATGCCACCATAGATAGGCTTCTTTGTTTGACACTGATCAAACACTTTTTTCATATAGACACATGGTGCATCATCGCTGATTTTGATATTGATCTCCTGTTGGAGAAAAACATAGTTTGCAATCTGGTTATACATCGATTGCGGAACACCATTTTTCATCAAACAGTTCTTGGGAAAAAGATGGTGGATGTCACCTCTGTTTTCCAGCATAGTCTCCACATCAACCTGTGTAGACAGGAAACCTTTGTCATGGCTCTTTACCTGCGCAACAAGGAACATATTAAAGTACGGACTGCTTGCGACAGATGTGTTCAGGCGCTGTACAAGGTTGACTTTCCAAAATGCATCTGACAATTCACCTGCTTCCGTAAGTTTGAGATATTCCATGGGATCATCGTAGGAGAAAAAGCGTTTAATATCGTAGTCAAAGGAAGATTCAGGAGAGCCGGAATAACGACCTGTCAAAATCGTCAGTGCCAACCAGCGACGGACAATATGCTCGATTTCATTGCTGTCGATTTTCCTTTCACGCAATGCGAGGTAGAGTGCATATCCAAAGTTCAGCACATTCTGGGAACGAATCAAGGATTTGCGAACAATGCCGACCGAGCGCACTATCATCAAATAGCGCTCATAGTTATTCTGATTCACGGCTTGCAGAACCGCTTCGTGAAGCTGCTTGAAAGAATCTTCCTCGATTTCAATTTTGAATTCTCTTGTTTCAAAATCACGACCTGACAGCAAGCTAACAAGGTCCGCCAAGCGGCCTCGTTTAAATTTATAGGTGAATGCGACACGCAAAATGTCGTTATATGTAGTTTTATATATGGGGTTACTCTTAGCAGCTGCCCACTTGATTGCATCAAATTCCGACAAAGCAGCAAATGCGGCATCGTTGTTTTTGATATCTTTCAAATCTTCGGGCGATTCAAGCAAACGGCAGAAGTAGTCAATCGTCTTTCGGGTGACGTTGCCGCCATAGGTTTCGTTGGAGGAAATCTTGGACATGGCAAAGTCTGCCTGAGAAAGTACAACGCCTTTAGAGTTAATACGAATGAAAATTTCCGTAACGCTATCGATATCCAAGTCCTCAGCCAAAGTAATAACACCAAGGTTGTTATTTTGAATACCACGAAGCCGGTTAACGATATTGTTTACCTGTGACATTTGATCTGTAATCTCATTCTTCTGGCAATATTCCATTACGAAGGAGAATGTATCAAAAGCCGGCTCCAGAACAAGGGCAATGTCAGGAATCCACTTGCTGCTTTTCAAAATGGCATTGTTTGCAACTTCGAATTTCTCTTCGACAGGGTTGAAAGCAATAGATATACGTTTCCATTTATAGTGGTCGTCCAACACCTCTTGTCCAACTATTGCGGCAGCCATTGCCGTAATACGCTGCTGCCCATCAATCAAAATCTTTTTGCCGGATGACTTTGTTCCGTCTTTCAGCTTAACATCCGGGTTTTGCCATACAATGATGTATCCTACTGGAAATCCCTTATACAAAGAGTCCACCAAATCTCTGACTTTAGAGCTATCCCAAACAAAAGGGCGCTGCATCTCCGGGATTGCAATGCTTCCAGATTTTATATTTGAAAGCAATGTTTCAACTGTGTAGTTATTAACGCTGTAACGTGCCATACATTGTCCCTCACTTCAATCTATATCTCTTACCCGCGCCTCTGCCGATAATTTTGATCAATCCATTTTCATTCATCTGACGGGCGAGCAGATAGGCTATCGTCTTTTTGACGTTCAGCAGTTTCTGCAGATCTTCGTCGGTCATTTCGCCGTACTCTGCCAGATAATCCATCACAGTTTTCATCTGGGGTGTGATGGTTGCAGTGGCTTTGCCGGTTGTCAACGATGCATCTTCGCTTGCAGCACTGGCAGCATTCATATTCGGCAGTACGATTTTGAAAGCATTGGTCGTTGCCTCGGTAGTGAGCTGTACAGGACAGTTTTCGTACAGCTTGAAAATACGTCGAATACCTGTACCGTAATACCGAGATAAATCACGCCACCGTCCGTATTTGCAAATGTGATTACCTCCTTATAGATGTTATCAATCATCTGAGATTTATATTCAATACGCTCGCTTTCATATTGCCTATACAGTACCTTCACTATAGCTTACTTATATTATACTCATATTTTTATGATTTTCAATAGAGCAGAGTAAAAATTCGCTCTTCATTCACCCCTAACTACGAAAATCACTTTTACCTCGACTCGTCGCCCTTCCGTACTTGCATTTCTGCAAGAAAAGCGAGAGGTTTTTTTGATTTTTTGCAATAGTGCCTGATTTTTTCGATCTAAGACTTTTTCTCCGTATATTCAGTTGACCAAAAAATTTGTCGGAAATATTGAAAGGAGAAATGCCTATGACAATTTTTGAAGCCGTCAAATCCATGGTCACGCCGGTGAATGTCCTTTTTGGTACGACGGCAAATCAGTGATGAGGTCGGATTCTGTGAGGACTTTCTGCAACAGCACCCGATGGTGTGTGCGTGCGGCAGCTTCTTCACAAAGGATGTACGCATCACCGATGAAAAAAGTGTCCGCAAGGAAATCTATGAAATGCTTCGACCTTTTCTCTCCTGCGGCCTTGCAAAACGGGCATCGGGACTTCCGGAAATGGTGAAGCTGGAAGCCTATGTTTCCAACCTGCCTGTACACGAAGATCGGCTCCACGTTGCCAACAGTACGCTGTTTATGAACAGCGAGTTCACCGACCGTAAAGAATTCTGCCGTAACCATCTGCCGGTCAAATATGATGCCAATGCTCCGCAGCCAGTAACATGGCCGCATTTTTTATCGGAACTTTTGGAGGACGAGGACATTTTTACTCTGCAAGAATACCTCGGCTATCGCCTTCTGCCCACTAACCGTTGGCAGACCATGATGCTGCTGATGGACGACTTCGGCTCAGGCTACTCCTCGCTGAACACGCTTCAGGATACAAGGTTCGATGTGCTGAAGCTCGACCGTGATTTCTTCTCGACGCATATGTCAAACGATCGTGGAAAGAAGATAATAATGCACACCATCTCAATGTCCAAGGACGTAGGTCTGGGGCTTATTGCGGAGGGTGTTGAAACCACCGATCAGGCGCAGTTCCTCGAAAACTGCGGCTGTGATACGGCGCAGGGTTATCTTTATGCAAAGCCTATGCCGGTGCAGGAGGCGGAGAAATATCTGAAAAATACTTTGCAGAGTAAAACAGATGGCGAAGGCGTAACGCCGTAATAAAAAAAATCACCCGATGCATTTTGGCATCGGGTGATTTTTGCATAATGTGATTACCGTGTACTTTGCGATAATATTTTTTCCGCCTCGTCTTTCACCCTGTCTTTCAACCACTGTGGTGAAACGACCTCACAGTGACTTGCGAACCCCATCACAAAGCACATGATATTCTCCTCGTTCTGCATTGTGCAACGAAGCTCTGTTGTATCTTCGTCTATCGGCGTAACCGTCTGATCTCTGCCGTAGATACGTTCACGGGCGAGCATCGCATATCTGCCGTGCAGCAGTATAACTATCTCATGCCATTCGCCGTTCTTTTTCATACCGAAATCGTCAAGATAGTCGCTTTCCTTGTATGTTGCAAGAACTGTGAAGCGGTTTTTTGTGACAGCCATCGACTGAATACGGCTCAGCTTGAAATAGCGGATCTCGTATGACTTTTTATCATACCCCAGCATAAACCACGCATTGTTATACATAAACAGCTTATACGGATCGAAGCGGCGGTGCGACACCTTGTTTGACAGCGACAGATAATCCATCTCAAGCTCTTTTCTGTGAGCGATGCACTGCGCCACCGTATCATACCGTCTGCTGAGCTCCTGCTCGTCAACGGCAAGCGGAAAACGGTTGGCGACGGATATTTCCTGCGGCTGTTCGTGCTTTACCGCCGCAAAGACCTTTCCCATCGCTTTTTCATAATCGCTTGAGTAAGGGAAATCGTTGCGGCTCTTAAGATATTCCGCTCCGGAGGATAACGCACGCTGTTCGGCTTCATTGAGCCTTACCGTAGGAATCACGCTCTGCGTTATCAGACGGTATCCGCCGTATTTGCCGGGGATACCTTCTATATAATAGCCTGCCATTTCAAGTTCTGTGCGGTACTCGGCTATATTGCGGACGTTTGTTTCAAGGATTTCAGCCAGCTCCTGACCCTTATACACTCTGCCCGAGCTTAAAATCTGCAGCATTTTAAGGCAGTTTGACGTTTTTCCCATTGCCGTTCCTCCGTTTGTGTATATCATAGTATATATAATTATACACTATTTATGGCAGGAATTCAATCGCTTACAGTCGTTCTAGGAACTCCTTCTTCTTTTCTGCAAATTCTTCTTCCGTCAGTATACCGTTTTCTTTCATTTCGTGGAGCTGTTTTATCTGCTCCATTATCGCTTTCGGATCTTCCTTCTTTGCGGACGCTGTGCTTGAATGATTCTGCATATTTGCCGCCGCCTGTGACGCTTTATCCTTGAGATTTCCTGCCGCACCTGCGATGCTTCCTGCGGCACTTTGAGCCATATTCTTTATGCTGTCGGCATTCACTGAACCTATCGCCGATTTTATTCCGTCAGCGTTTATTGACGGCAGAGATACGCCCGCAGTGCCGTTTTCATTTTCGGCTGAGTTTACTGCGTCAAATACCTTGTTGCCCTTAAGCCCTAAGAACTGTATCACCGACATTGCTATAAGGGCGAGCATAAGAATAAGTATTATCCAGAAGCCTATCAGATAGTTAAGTTCTACCTTTGCGGATACTCCCGTGCCTGCGGTCGCTCCGCCTGCCGCTGCATTTACTGCCGATGCCGCCGAACCGGGCGCTATGAACAGGCAGACGATGCCTGCCACCGAGCCTACAGCGGATATGATCTTTCTGAAAGGCTTCAGCTGAGGGATATAACAGCTTGCCGCTACTGCCACAAGGCAAAGTATAAACGCAAAGCCGAAGATTCCGCCGTCAGTCACAAGCGAAAAGCCGTTCATCGACTGATCGGCGCTTCCGCCGCCGAATCCTCCGACAGAGACCTCCGCCTTTACCGACATAAAGGGGAGAAACAGTGCAAGAATTATCACGGCACATATAATTCCCATAAGGTTTTTAAGTATAAATTCCTTGTTCACTTTCATAATTACACCTCGTTGTTTATTGACGATCCCTGTAATAATCGTTTATGTCGCATACCGTTACCAATATGTTACTTATCGGCGGATCAACCTCATCGGTTTCCACTACATACAGCAGAATGACATAATTCAGATCCTGATAGAAATATACATTTCCCGTATCATTACTTGTTTTGCATTTGTCACCGAAATTGTTCGTCATATAAGCGGTTAAATCGCTGTATTTTGATTTGTCGGCATCAAACATCGGGAAAAGTTCTTTTGCTTCGCATACCACTTTCAACGCTTTGCCTTGACCATAACCGCTTTTATCGTATTTGCACTGATACAGTACCTCTTTGTTATCTGTATAGTAACCGGCATATCCTACATAACCTGCCTTTTCATCTTCCAAATACAGCCCGTTGAACTCCGAATCCTCATAATCGGTATTGAAATATTTCGCTATGCTTTCAGGCAATTCTATTTTACCGTTCACCGCAGGCTTGCTCTCCGGGGCTTCGGTCACAGGAGCCGTTGTAGTTGTCGTTTCGGGTGCGGCTGTTGTGACTGCTGTTGTCTGAGGCGGTGCCGTTGTGGTATCGGTAGCTTCGGACGGCTCGTTTTGGGAAACATCGGGTACGGAATAATCCGCTCCGTCCTTGTCGTAGATACCGCCGAAAAGCCCACTGCCGTTTGCCTCAGTCACGAGCGACATCTGCTTTTCGTTTACGTTTGCTATGCAGGTATCGCTGTAGGTCTGACCGCCTGCAACTATTGTAAGTATCAGCTTTCCGTCCGCTATATCGTATGTACCCTCGTCGGATTGTGCCGTGACCGTGCCGTCTGCCGCCGTCTGCTTATATGACAGCTCCTTGTTGTCCTTGAATCTCAGCTCGTATGTGCTGTCGCCTGCTTTCTTGTACCATGCACCGTAAATGTTGACGGTGTTCAGCTCCATTGTTGCGCTGACCGCAGGCTGACCGTTATCCTTCTGACCGCTTATTACAAAATAGGCAACCAGTGCGACAGCTATTACCGCAATAACAACACACAGTACGATTATGTTGTTCTTCTTCGAACTTCCCTGTTCCATTCTTATTCCTCCTCGTTTTTCTTTTTCAGAAGTTTTCTTATAGTCCTCTCCGAATAGTTATACTCGGTGGCTATCTTATTAAGCGAATCAGATGTGCCGTCATAGGTTTTTTCCGCCTCCAGTACTACATATTCCTTAGAATAAAGCCGTGTGGGAAAATTTATCTGACTGCCCTTCATCTGAGCGTACAGCTTAACGGTATTTTCAAAGCCGATAATTTCACATATCGTTCCATACACACCGTTAAGCGATTCCGATTTGTTATTCTTATCCATGACATCTCCCGAAATCTGTAATTTTATAATTTTATTATATACTGTTGAACGCATCTTTTCTTCTGCCCTTTTCCACGCAAAAAGGCTTGGAAAAGAGCTTTGAAAACCGCTTGAAAACACATTGCAATGTTCGTTTTTCAAGTATATTAAAACACCGTTTGCAACATTATTTATGTATGGATTGAAAACTGTTTGGAAAAAGGGACAAAAAAATTCCCGACCTGCCATAAAACAGATCGGGATGTATATCGGGTTTTACTTTGCCGCATGGGCGGATTTTATCATAATAAGCATACTTCTGAACTGAACGCTCAGCATATCCGAAATCTCGTTTTCGCTGAACAGACAGATGTTGGATGAAAGCAACACTCCTATACCGTAGGTGAATATCCAGACGTGTCTGAACAAAGTCATAGCGTCCTCTTTTGAAAGCGAGTAATCGTTCATTATATACTCAATGCACTTGTCGGCCGTAACGCCGAGCATAGACGAGAACATTTCCTCGAAATTGAAGGTATGATCCTGTTCCTTCATAAAAAGAAGTCTGAACAGCTTCGGCTTTTCCTTTGCAAAAGTAATCATCTGTATGCCGACCTGCTTGAATGCGGGCATATCAGGCGTTTCTTTTTCCGCAAACTGTCCGAATACCTTCATAGCGGACTCACGGACGGCGCTTTCAAGCTCCTCCATATTTTTGAATGCCGTAAAAATAGGGCGTGTCGATGTTCCCATAGCCTCTGCAAGACTTCTTGCGTTCAGCGATTCAACACCGCTCTCGGCAACTATTCCGAGCGCTATTTCGGTTATTTCTTCTCTTGTATATTTTGCCCTGGGCGGCATAATATCACCTCGTGATATGGATTTTCTGTAATGCTTGTTGCGTAATGCTCATATTATATCATAAATCAAGTCGGTGTAAACCGACACGGCGGTACGCCGTATTTTGTCGTCAGACAAAAGATTTAATGGTAAAATGTTCTCAGACGTGCGGTGCGCCGCAAGCCGTGCTTTTGCACGGCAAAATCCGCTTCGGCGGATTTTAAGTCTGGGGTTATTATACCATAAATCAAGTCGGTGTAAACCGACACGGCGGTACGCCGTATTTTGTCGTCAGACAAAAGATTTAATGGTAAAATGTTCTCAGACGTGCGGTGCGCCGCAAGCCGTGCTTTTGCACGGCAAAATCCGCTTCGGCGGATTTTAAGTCTGGGGTTATTATACCACCGGTTTTTAACTCTGTCAACTGTTTACGGCAAGAATGATATTTTCACCTGCGACATATTGATAAGCTGTCTTAAAAATTAATTTTATTAAATCAAATTATTGACATTCGTCTAATATTATGCTATTATAAAGAAAACTTTCAGGGAGGTATAAACATGAACGAACAGAACAATTATCAGCAGCCTGTTGAACAGGACTTTCAGCAGGGCGATCAGCAGCAGCCTGCACCGCAGTATCAGCAGCCTGCACCGCAGTACCAGCAGCCCGCACCGCAGTACCAGCAGCCCGCACCGCAGTATCAGCAAAGCTACGGACCGGTAAGACAGCTCAATACACACAGAGGTCTGATTAAGCTGATTCTGTTAACGATTATAACTTTCGGAATTTATCCGTTAGTTTTCTTTTCCGGAATTTCAGAAGATATAAATCTTATCGCAAGCAGATTTGACGGAAGAAAGACAATGCACTACTGCCTTATGGCATTTATCATCGGACCGCTTACATTAGGTATCGGTTTTATCGTATGGTTTCATAACCTTTCTTCAAGAATGGGCAACGAGCTTGCAAGACGTGGCATAGCATATTCTTTCGGCGCTTCGAGTTACTGGCTCTGGAACGTTCTGGGAAGCCTTATCATTATCGGACCGTTTGTTTATCTGCACAAGCTTGCAAGAGCGTCTGTGCTTCTTGCAGAAGACTATAATATCAGAGGCTGAGCCGATACATATTTACATATTGTATACGCACAAGTAAAGAAGGGGCGATTTTCGGATCGCCCCTTCAGCTTGTAGAAAAAGTCTGTTTTTTATAAGATAGTGCGAATTCTCTATCCCTATCCCCAAACCCCTTCCCCGTGGGAAGGGCTGTGTATGCTTTGTTGGCTCTGCATCGTGCAGAGCCTTTGGGCATACACGCCCGGCATCCGTGCCGGGCTGAGTGTGGGGCTGCCGCCCTCACCCCGCTTTGGGCTACGCCCCAAACCCCATTTTTGATAGCGATAGAGGTTTATCGACAGTCTGAAGGGGCGATTTTCGAATCGCCCCTGATTTTTTTATTTGTTATTAAATACGGCAATTTCATCAATATGGCTGTATATATAATCCTGTGCCTGCTTTGAATAGACAACCGCCGTATACTCTTCGCCACGCTGTGAGGTGCGTTGCCTTGTTTCTATTCCGAGCTTCACGCCCTGCTCGGTAGGCAGTCTGGTTTTTCTGCCGCTTGGAAGCTCGGTGTTTTCAAGTATACCCTGTTCCTCAAGCCATTTTGATACAGAGCCTGTTTTAAGTGTTCCCGACTTTTCTTCATCAACATAAGAATTGATATTCTGCGTTATATCCGTTGCCGTAACGAATTTCTCCGTCGATGTAAGCTTCTGACGCATTTCGTCTGTTACCTCAAACGGCAGTCTGTTACGTTTTTCTCTCGGCAAGCCGTTCATTTCCGCTATTGCGTCTATGTTGTCAAGCACAAACTGCTGTGCCGCAGGGCTGAGCATTATTGCATATCTCGGAAAACCGCCCGGAGTGAAATATTCATTAAGCCGTATACCTTCAGAAATGCCGTTTTCGGTCGGCACTCTTTTGAGCTTGCCGTTAGGCAGTGTTTCTTCCGTCAGCATACCTATCACGGTCAGCCAGTCGGCAATTGCAGAGCCTTTCAGCTTTACGGAAACATCGCTGTCAATATGCTTGTTTATCATATCGGTAAAGGTTGACAGCGACACTTCATTTATAAAACATCTGAATTTTGACCGTGCCTCGTCGGTTATTACCACACTGCCACGCTTATGCGGTCTTACGGATTCGGTGACTTGCGGCTTTGCCACCTCTCCGCCGTTTTCGATAACCTTTTCAAGTATTCCCGAAATGTAGAAAAAGCATCGTGACAGCTTGACGTTATTGATAATATCGCCGTCCGGCACAGGCTTATCGGTAAAAGGGTCTATTCCGTTTGCGAGCTTGTCTATGTATTCCTTTGCGTGCTTCATGGTGTCGAGTTCTGTAGGCATAGCGATTCCTCCGTAAAAATATGTTAATTTATTTTAACACAGATCAATTCTGATTGCAATGTCATTTGCAAAATCAGAACGGTTTGCCGTATTTCCTGTGGTCTGATTTTTCACCAAAAATTTCATCTCATATTTAAAATTTCTCCGAACATAATAATGTTGCAAGGTCAAAAGGACCTGCATAACAAATACGGAGGAAAACAACAATGGCTAGTACCAATAAAAAGAACAAGGCAGCATTAAACAGCATCAAGATGCAGGCTGCAAGCGAAGTAGGCGTACCCCTTAAGGATAACGGTTACAACGGCGACCTTACTTCAAAGCAGGCAGGTTCAATCGGCGGTCAGATGGTCAAGAAGATGATCGAATCCTACGAAATGTCAAACAAGCAGTAACCTGAAATATTGCGATCGGTCCGGTGCCATTCAACAGGCATCGGACCGATTTATTTGCATAATAATATACGCACGGACTTTTGATGAAAGAAATCCGCTCAAAAAATTCAAATAATGCGAAAAAGATATTGAACTTTTGCAAGAATAGTGCTATAATTTTCTTTGTACAATTAGTCGGTACTGCAAGCATACATAATTTTCCTCTGATTTCATCAGACAGATGCTGAAAGGAAACGGTATTTCGCTTGCATAAGGCAGACGAGCTGCCGCTATGGCGGAAATTACGGCGAGAAAATCGCTTTCAGGAAGGAATGTTTTTACAATGGAAATCAAAATTGAGAAAACTAAAACACCTAAGGCAAAGCCCGTTGACGAAACAAAGCTCGGTTTCGGTCACATCTTTACCGATCATATGTTCGTTATGGAATATGACACGGGCAAGGGCTGGCATGATGCAAGAATAGTTCCTTACGGGGATATTTCTATTTCACCTGCCGCTATGGTTCTTCACTACGGACAGGAAATCTTCGAGGGTATGAAGGCATACAGAACTCCCGACGGCAACATTCAGTTCTTCCGTCCGGAAGAAAACTTCAAGAGAATGAACATCTCCGCCGAGCGTCTTGTTATCCCTCAGTTAAACGTTGACGATTGCTTACAGGCTCTCCACGAGCTTGTAAAGATAGATGCGGACTGGGTACCTCATACAGACGGTGCTTCGCTTTACATACGTCCGTTCATATTCGCCGCTGATCCGTTCCTCGGCGTTCGTCCCGGCGACAAGTATTACTTTATGATAATCATGTCACCCTCCGGCGCATATTACGCTTCCGGTCTTGATCCTGTCAACATCTATGTTGAAACAAACTATGTCCGTGCGGTAAGAGGCGGTATGGGCTTTACAAAGACAGGCGGTAACTACGCCGCATCGCTCATCGGTCAGGACGAGGCTCACAAGCAGAACTACTCGCAGGTACTGTGGCTTGACGGTGTTGAGCGTAAGTACATTGAAGAAGTAGGCGCTATGAACATCTTCTTCGTAATTGACGGCGAGGTTGTTACTCCCGCACTCCAGGGCTCTATCCTTTCGGGTATCACAAGAAAATCATCTATAGAGCTGTGCAAGAAGTGGGGTCTTAAGGTAAGCGAAAAGAGAATCACTATCCAGGAAGTCGCAGACGCTTACGATGCAGGCAAGCTGAATGAAGTATTCGGTACAGGTACAGCCGCTGTTATCTCACCTGTAGGTCACTTAAAGTGGGGCGATAAGGTTATGCTTATCAACGACAACAAGATAGGACCTATCTCTCAGCGTCTTTACGATACAATGACAGGTATGCAGTACGGCAAGCTCCCCGATGAAATGGGCTGGATCGAAAAGCTGTAAGGCGCAATAAGTTCCGACCTTTCTGTACAGCGAAACGGTCGGGATTAAAAGTTCATCGTATTAAAACGGTATTTTAACCGTATTCAATTATATGGCAGACAAGCACGACAGCGCAGATACGTTGCCGTGCACTGCTTTTAAACGCAAAACATGAAAGGAAATTTCGCACATGAAAAACACAGAAAAAACCATGGATAAGCTGGTCGCTCTCTGTAAGGGCAGAGGCTTTATATATCCCGGCAGTGAGATATACGGAGGACTTGCAAATACATGGGATTTCGGACCTCTCGGCGTTGAGCTGAAGAACAACATCAAGTCCGCATGGCGTAAAAAATTCATACAGGAGTGCAAGTACAACGTAGGTCTTGACAGTGCTATCCTCATGAACCCTCAGACATGGGTAGCATCGGGTCATATCGGCGGATTTTCCGATCCCCTTATGGACTGCAAGGCTTGTAAGACACGTCACAGAGCGGACAATCTTATCGAGGACTTTGACGGTACAAACTGCGCAGGCTGGTCAAACGAGCAGATGATGGATTATATCCGTGAAAAAGGTATCACCTGCCCCAACTGCGGCAAGGCTGATTTCACAGACATAAGACAGTTCAACCTTATGTTCAAGACATTCCAGGGCGTTACAGAGGATTCTAAGAGCGAGCTTTACCTCCGTCCCGAAACAGCACAGGGTATCTTCGTGAACTTCATGAATATCCAGCGTACTACCCGTAAAAAAGTACCTTTCGGTGTTGCACAGGTAGGTAAGTCATTCAGAAACGAGATTACTCCCGGCAACTTCATCTTCCGTGTAAGAGAATTTGAGCAGATGGAGCTTGAATTCTTCTGCAAGCCCGGTACAGACCTTGACTGGTTCTATTTCTGGAAGGACTACTGCAAGAAGTGGCTCCTGTCCCTCGGCATAAACGAAGAAAACTTAAGACTGCGTGATCACGACCAGGAGGAGCTTTGCTTCTACTCAAAGGCTACAACCGACTTCGAGTATCTGTTCCCGTTCGGCTGGGGCGAGCTTTGGGGCGTTGCGGACAGAACCGACTACGACCTTACACAGCACATCAAGACAAGCGGTCAGAAGATGGAATATTTCGATCCCGAAACAAACGAGAAGTACGTTCCTTATGTTATCGAGCCTTCACTCGGTGTTGAGCGTCTGTTCCTTGCAGTTATCACTGAGGCTTATGACGAAGAACAGCTTGAGGACGGCACAACAAGAAACGTTATGCACTTCCACCCCTACTTAGCTCCTGTCAAGGCGGCAGTTCTGCCCCTGTCAAAGAAGCTCGCTGACAAAGCAGGCGAGATCGCAGACGAGCTGTCAAAGTATTTCTGCGTTGATTATGACGATGCAGGCGCTATCGGTAAGAGATACAGAAGACAGGACGAGATTGGTACTCCCTTCTGCATCACATACGACTTCGACAGCGTTGAGGACGGTTGCGTAACAGTCCGTGAACGTGACTCTATGAAGCAGGAAAGAATGCCTATCGCAGATGTAAAGAAGTACATTGAGGAAAGAATTGCGTTCTGATAAATGAATAAACGATAAAGAAAACGAGGTGCCAACGCACCTCGTTTTTTGGTTGTATGTATAGTGAAACGACCTTAAATCACGCTCTAAAACGTGGTTTAAGGTCGTTTACTTTTCAGCTTGTTCTTCTGACGGGTCTTGCCGTAAATTTATGTTGTTATCTTTACAATATTCCATTGCACGCCTTGCGTAAACCCCTATAGTTAAACCTTGTGAATCCGCATAATTACGCAAATCTTCAGCTAATTCTTTTCTAACTTTGCAAGCAATAAATTTCATATTTTCTCTATCCCATTTTGCATTACTTACTTTTTTCTTTTCTGAAACCATATTTCCACCATAAAAATAAACACTAAGTTTTTTGATTATAGATCTGATAATATTTGTACGAATTTTGCTAAGCCGTATACCTGCCGTTGTATTATAAGTTCACCCGGTAGCCATAAAAGCAATGTGTACAAAACAAACCCGAATATACATATAAGCCTATCAACTCAAAGCAAGATTAAACCTGTTGATAAAGTGATAGGCTTATACATCATACATACAAAGGGAGGATGTCAAAATGCTTGATATAGTAATATATTTTGCATTATTGGAGTTGATTACAGGTTGCGTATCGCTGAAATTTTGAACGATTAAACCACAACAAGTAAATAACCCTGTACCGCTTGAGTGTCAGCTTAAGCGGTACAACATCCCTTTATTGTTATTATAGCCTTAAAAAAGTTTTTTGTCAAGTATTTTGGGTAATGTTAGAAAAATTAATGCTTCGCTATTCATGTAAATGCGTTCACCATATTACAAATAGAAATGAAACAGTCCGTGAGCGTGACTCTATGAAGCAGGAAAGAATGCCTATCGCAGATGTAAAGAAGTACATCGAGGACAGAATTGCGTTCTGATAGATAAATAATATAGCAAAACGAGGTGCCGGCGCACCTCGTTTTTATTATTATCCGTCTTATTACAGCTCCCAGCGGAAGAACAGCGGCTTTCTGAGACATAACTTCACAATATCTATGATAAGGAAAATAAATCCGCAGACACCTGCTATAAATATCCATATCAAGCCTATAATGCGGGTTTTTCTGATCAGTGACGAAACGTGCATAAAACCGGGTATGTAGCAGGCAAAAGTCAAGCCGAGCAATAAGAAAAACGCAAGGTTGCCGAGCAGATTCAGAATGCCGCTGTCCCAATCTTTCGCACCTGTTGTGAGGAATATAAACGCCCCCACACCGAACACAACAGCAACAACAAGTGTGCCGATTACCGCCGCTATTCTTACCTTGTTCTCGTGACTGTCAAAGTCGTATTCTTCATAAAAATCATTTCTGTTCATAAAATACCTCCGATATTTTCGTTTTCTTGTGTTTTTATCTTCTTTGCAAGCGGATAACTTTATGGCTTATGTACTTTCACCCCATTCGTATTTTTAGCCCATCCGCCTGCGCTTTTCTTTGCACAGGGTTTTACCGACGGTATCTTCCGCCCGGACAACCGCTTTATCTTCGGCTGCTCGTATACAGAATCAACACGGATAATATATTCGTCGTTCTCAGCGGAGCTTTTATCAAATACGATTTTAGCAAGTGCGTCCTGTATACAGCCCCGTATGATATTCATCGGTCTGCGTACGCCGAGATTAGTATAAGCTTGTTCGAAAAGCTCGTCATAAGCATTCCTCGAAAATTCGGTTATCACGCCGGCTTCTTTTGATATTTCTTCTGCCTTCAGCTTTATCAGCTTACGCATTTCGCTTTCTTCTATAAGATGGAAGTTGACAACTCTGGTGATTCTTCCTGCAAGCTCCTCCAGCATTCCGTACTCTATCATATCTTCAATGAACAGATCGGAATAAAAATAATCAACATACTGCCCCGACTCAGATGAAGCATTTTCAGAGCCGCCCGAAAAACCGATCGGCGTGCTGCGTACTGTCGTCCTTACAGCCTTTCTTTCACGAAGATCTTGAAAAGCGCCCATGAACACAAACATCGTCTTATTGGTATCAAAGGTCATTGACGGCTCATTTTCGTCAATACTGCGGATCGTGCCTTCAACCATAGTGAGCAGTTCCGCCTGCACCGCCCTGTTCATATCCTGACCGTTACCGGAATATGACGGGATAAAACGTTTGTCCGCTTCGTCGAGGAAAAAGATCGCATAGCCGCTCGTTCCGTTTACATTATAGGCGAGCTTAAGAATCTCTGACGATTCCGCTCCCTTGAAGCCGGTTTCCGTTATTCTGCTCATATCATACTGTATCACAGGAACAGGTATTTTCTTCTCTTTGAAAAAGTCCCTTATCGACCGGTAGAATTCCGTTTTTCCCGAACCGCTCGGTGCTGTGATGATCCAGCTGACAGAGTGCATAGGCTTGCCGCTTGCGATTGACTTAAGATACTCATATACAATGTATACCGCCCTGCGTACCTCATTGTCCTGACCCTTTATCCTGCCGAGAACATAGTTAAGCATTTCCCTTGCAAAATCATCATTTATAATTTCTTTTAGCAATATGCTTTCCGCATCGGCAGGCGTGGTGCAGGTCTGTTCTTTCACTTTGCACTGCGGCGGCGGGTCCTCTGTTTCGTAAGGATCGTCAACAAGTCTGTAAAGCGACATATCAGCCGCTAAACCGTCACGGTCTGCCGGCACGCATTTTGTTGAAATTATGCCTACCACACAGTCTCTCTCATCAACCAGTAACGATTGCTTTCCGTCTACTGACAGCTTATACATCCACGCCACTAAATGACATCCGGGGTTAAATTTCCCTCCAACATAAAGAGGAAAACAATCCTTCAACGGAAATAATATAAGCGTCTTGTAATCTGTACATTCGATTATTGTTTCGTCGAGGGATTTGTTGGAATCTATTTTGCACAATCCGCTTGACCGGTAAATAAGTTTTCCTTCGGTTTTACCAAACGGCTTTGCGTAATATATATCATTTTCGAGAGTGTCAAGCGCTTCGGGCGTTAATGCCGGATGAAATCCTTCAGGTGTACGGACGTACTTTATCACCCTTCTGCCCGCAATATGTGTGTATTTATTTTCGCCGCATTGACAACAATAAACGTCACAGCTCTTATCGCTGTAATAGATAACAGCGTCCTTGTTCAGCTCTCTGCCGCACTTACCGCAAACCATTCTTTTGTCAAGTGATAATGTAAGTTCCATATGAACCTCCTTTTGATGATACGTTTTTTGCTTACAAGCTGATTATAGCACACCTTATTCTCCGTATTAATTACCATTTCGGAATAATTTTTTTATTCCGACATAAAACAAACTGCACAGGAAACACGATACGGCTTATTGACAAACCGAAAGACCGCATCGGATTGCCGATGCGGTCTGTATGCGTACTGTATTCACTTATTCAATATTTTTCTCTTTGCTATGTTTTTTCTGATTTGTTTTGCGTTCTCCTGCTTATCACGAATGACCTTTGCCGCTATCTTCCTGACCATTTCGAGAAGTTCCTCCTGTCCTGATCTGATGCAGCACTCATACAATGCCCAGACCTTCCATTCTTCCGCTGTAAATTTCAGCTTTTCCTCGACGGTATCGGTAAGATTTATGCCTACAAGCGCATAAGCTTTCGCATAAAGCTCATACCGCTTAGCATTGCTTATCTGCTTATTAACGGTTTTTCCTTTATCGCTGATATTCTGCACAGCCTCTGTTTTTTCGGACATTTTTATGCAATCGGCTATCATAGGAAAATAAGACTCAGTGGTATTGAGATGTACACTTCTTATCAATTTATCGATTACTCTTTTTGCTGAATCGTATTTATTACTTCGAATAGTACGGTAGCAATCCATATATGATAAATCGCAGATTGTAAAAGCTGACGGAACAAAAGCTTTTATATGTTCCAGAACGACATTTTGCTTTGTCGGATTCATTTTCGTGAACCGTTCTACTGCATCATTATATATTTGTTCCTGGGTTTCACTGAGGTTTTTATCATCGACAGCGTTTGCGATTTTGTATAACGGAGTTTCGAATACCTCAGTGCTATGCTCAAAAATATCTGCCGTTTTGATCCGATAAAAAGCACCGCTTTTGTAGGTCAGCCATATTCTTTTGCGACGGCGCATATAACCGCACATTTCGAAGATTATAACTGTTGTAAGCTGTCTCATTCCCGAATCATTAATGAACTTCTCAAGGAAATTACTATACTCGCTTTTGCTGATCTCGCTGATGAGATATAATAACGTTGCAGTAAGATCTGAACGATCTGTACAGTTGCTGTTCAGCATTTCAGCCGACAGAAAATCAGCAAGCTCTTCATCGCCGGTTGCAGTATTTCTTCTTTTTGCAAAATAATCATTAAGCGCCGATATTGCTTTTCCGCAGTCGCACTGTGCATAAGCCTTTACATACTCATCACCGATTTTGCTGTTTCCTATTCCTCTGTCCATAAGTCTTACAAGGAAGCGGAAAATCTCATCTCTTTGAACATCCGTTACATTATATATATCAAAAAGATCTATAATGTGTTCGGTTTCCTTGCAAGCGCTCCGGCTGCATATAATATCTCTGTATTTGACTTTCTCTATATTTTGCAGTGAGTCCCAGGTGTTAACAAGAAGGTAAATGCAATCTGCAAAGCCTGCGGGATTTCTGTAGACATAGTTCATGCTTGCCATATCACGATAACCTATAAGATTAAGCAGGTTTCTGAGTATACCGTACTGTTGCTCTGTTGTGTATTTTGAAATCTTCAGATCGGTTTTATTAACATATTTTTTATTATAAGTACCCTGTTTTATATAGAGACATTCCCCCAGCTTCTCCTGACTATACATCAAGTCGAGTTCAAACTTCTCTATAATCTGTTTTGTCAGGTCATAAAAATCATTATCGTCAATACGAATATAAGTTAATTCGTTTGGATCGGCTTTCTCGTCGAAAACATCAGGCTCAGATGTGTAGCTGTATCTGTGATCGCCTCTAACCTCAAGCTCATCAACAATCTTTCTTAGTTGTGCTGTGCGCCTCTCATCAGCCGATACTGCGTCCTGTCGCCGTTTATTATTAGGATCTTCTAATCTTTCGCAAAGCTCTCCCAACCGTTTAGTTGAAATGCCCATACGCTTAGCAATATCCGTGTCTTTCATACCATGCTGTACTCTCATAAAGTTAATGCACTCTCCGAAAGTAAGATTACAGCAACGTGATTCAATAATTTTGTTATTAATTGTTTTAGATTCCATTATACTCCCTCCATAAACCTATCGTATTTTTGCCATCATTATATCATATATTTCCAAAAAGTCAATACAAAATCACCCCTACCAAAAAATAAACTTAAATCCGCTTTCAGACGCCCGTTTTGTATTGACTTTACTTATCGTTATGTGCTATACTTATCCTTAACCGAATATCGAAAATACGGTACGAAAGGCTTTTTTGCCCGGTAGGTAATAGGGAATCCGGTGAGAATCCGGAGCAACCGTCATTACTGTATCTGAGCCTATGCTCACAAGTCAGAATACCCCCGTATTTTTCGGCATTGTCTCTTGGACGAGGAAGAAGTACAGCCGATCTTCAGCTAAGGCTGTACCTTTATGCTTTTTTGGCATATCCGTATGGCTTATGTTTGCTGTGCTTTAAGATCAGTTGTGCTTTCACTTTTTTGTGAAGGCATTTTTTATTGCCGTTTTTCGTATTTGTTTACGGAGGTGACGTTATGGCGGATGAAAAATTCAGCAAGGCTGTCGCTATGCTTTGCGAAAAGTATGAACAGCTTGGCACTCTGCCAAAACGCTCCGATTTTACTCCAAGCGAAGTCTGCTTTATAAAGCAGAAGCTGGGACCGTGGACAAGGGCGCTTGAAGCCGCAGGGCTGAAAGAGCCTCCGGCGGTTTCAGCAAAGGAGAAAAGCCGTGAAAAGCGTGAACGCTCCAGACAAAGAAGAAAAGCGGCAAAACGCAGATTAGACGGTTAAGCCTTACGGCAAAAAAGAATAAAGGAAGGTAAAACTATGACAAATGTAAAGAAATTTACAGCAAAAGTGACAGCTTTACTGCTGGCGCTTTCACTGACACTGCTGTCAGTACCGCAGGTGAGCTTTACTGTATTTGCCGATGACGATCTCGGAAGCGTCCGTGTTATTGTAGAAAACACAACGTTTACTGAAGCGGTCAGCGGCGGTAACGCTCCTGCGTGGACAGGTACCAAGGTCGACAAGTGGGTATCGCTTGACAAGACCTCAAGTGCAATGACCTGCATAAAGGACGCTATCGAAAGCTCCGGCTTTACTCAGCAGGGCGCAGACGATGGCTACATAAGCGAGATCGCAGGCCTTGCGGCGTTTGACGGCGGCTCGATGAGCGGCTGGATGGGTACGCTCAACGACTGGTTTACAAACGAGGGCTTAACAGCCTATACCGTTGCTAACGGCAAGCTCGCAAGCGGCGATGAAATCCGTATGCAGTACACTATGGACTGGGGCGCTGACCTCGGCAATGACTGGAGCGGTACAGATACATCGCTTAAAGCGATAAGCAGCGATTACGGCACACTTTCCCCCGAATTCAGCGCAAAGACCTATAATTATACTCTTACTGTTCCTTTCGGCACAAAGAGCATCAATTTCCGTCCTACCGCACTGAACAAGAATTTCAAGACAGTAAGCAAGATCGGCGACAAGACGCTGAGCCTTACAAAGCCTACTGAAATAAAGGACGGCGATGTTATCACCGTTACTGTAGGTGAGGGCGCAACAGCAAGCACTTATAAGGTAACAATAAAGGAGGGTACAAGACCCGCCGCACGTTTTGACAGCTTTGCACTTTCGGCTTTCTCGCTTGACGGCTGGGACAATGATGCTTTCGACCCCGAAAAGCTCGAATACGATGTAAAGATAAAGTCTTACAGCACATCATCTTTCTATATCAACAGCGGCACTAAGTTCAACAGCGATATTCTGAAGTGCCATGCGGTATATACCGATATAAACGGAGTTGCACAGAGAAACGAGATAAAGTCCGGCAGCTTCAACAGCATTTCAAACATTCCCTTCGGTCTGACGAGGCTTGTTTTAGAGCTTTGCTACATTGACGATGAAAGCATAAAGACGCAGTATGTGTTCAACATAACACGTCCCTATGACTACACTGCGGAAATCGCAAGCACAAGCGGCATCACGCTTGTTCCTGCCGGCAGAGATCTGTATGCGACAAAGTACAACGGCTTTGCAGAAGGAACGGTTTTCAGAAATGACGAAAACGGCAATGTGACCGATACGACCGGCACAAATGCAGAATGCCACAGCTACACAGCCTATGTTTTGGGAAACACCGACGGCGTTGCACTTACTCTTAACGGCAAAACCGCAAACGTTCATTTCAGAGCGAAGGCTGACGGCGAATACACAGAGCTTAAAAGCGGCGAAACAACTCCCGCATATTCCTTCGGCAAGGACGGCACTGTTACAGTATCAATAGATGCGGTTTCGGACGGCGATTATCTTACAGACAAGTTTGATGACGCAGACAAGATAACAAGCTACAAAATAAAGCTCGTAAAGGCTGACGCGTCTGTAAAGGATGTACATCTTACGGAGCTTAAGAGTGATTACGGCGATTTATACCCTGCATTTGACCCGTCACTTCTCAGCTATAATATAGTTATAGCAAATGACGCAGAATTCCCCACAGTATATTTCAAGGTTGCCGACGGTTGCACAGTTAAGATAGGCAACGATGCCGCAACAGCGGACGAAAACGGCGTTTACAGCCTCGTTGCCAAGAGCGGCAACACAACTGTAACTATATCGAACGGCACTCTTTCGGAGAGCTACACGGTAAAGGCTACAAAGAGAAGCAAGTACGCAGTACCCGACAAGGTCGTTGATTATCTTTGCATCAACAGCCAGTACACCAACGTTTCCTACGGTGTAGGCCCTGAGCAGACGCTCGCAGGCACTATAAAATCACTCGGTAACTTCGGCGGTTATATCACATATTACTATGAAAACCCCGTAACAGACGACCCCTCAAACCCCTACGGTCTTGACTTCTACGCTTACGGCAACAGCTTTGTAAGCGGCGGAAGTGCGGCTGAAAGCGGTCAGGTATATGTTTCTGAGGACGGCAAAACATGGTATGCGCTCGCAGGAAGTGAGCATTTCGAAGATACAACCATCACCGATTATGAAGTGACATACAAGAAGACAGCCGTCGGTAAGACAAGCTGGACGGACAATCAGGGCAACTCAAACGATGGCTCAAAGCAGACAGGCAGATGGATTTCACCCAGCGTTTATTATATGAACGATCTTGCAAAGGGCGATACGATCACGCTCAGAGGCGTTGTTATCCCCAGCGTTCAGGGCAGCATACAGGGCGACAGCTCCACAGCTTCATTTGCAGGCACGACAAGGTTCGGCTATGTTGACTACTTCAAGAACGGCACTATAGGCGCTAATGTAAACGCATACAGCGAAAATGCCGAATCAAACGGTTTCGACTTAAAGTGGGCGGTAGATGAAAACGGCAACCCCGTTACATTCAAAAACGGCGTTCACTATATAAAGATACAGACAGCAAGCAACATCTGGGCAGGCGTGTTCAACGAGAAATCGACAGAGGTTTCTTATGTTGTAAGAACAACTGCAAACGAGCAAGAGGTCGGCACGACAGCACTTCCCGGAAAAATAGTCTTAACAGACGCAAACGGCAAGACAATAAAGGAAATCACTCCCGATGATAACGGTGTTTACGAGATAAGCACAGGCATCGAGGAAAGCGTGAACGTTTCCGTATCCGGTGCTGACGATGATAACATTTATATCAACAATCAGCGTGTAGCCTCCGGCACAGAGGCTAAAATCGCACTTGACCGGTCTGAAATAAAGATTGTCAGAATAATCGTTCAGAACGGCGAAAAACAGCCCGTATACGCTTACTTAAAGCTCGTTCCCGATGATGTAAGGGCGGCTGAGCAGGTCAAAGAACTTATTGACGCTATAGGCGATGTAACGCTCGACAGCTATGACAGCATCACAGCGGCAAGAACGGCTTATGACAAGCTCAGCGACAACGCAAAGACGCTTGTAGGAAACTACGAAACCTTAACAGCCGCAGAAGAAGCTCTCGCTAAGGCTGAGGCTGACGTTATAAGCAATGCGTTGAAGGCAATAGACGCAATCGGCAAGGTAACTGCTGACAGCAAGGATAAGATTGAAAATGCAAAGGACGCTTACTCGGCAGTTCCCGAGCGTTTAAGAGATAAGATCACAAATTCGGATACTCTTGACAAGGCAATAGAAAGATTTGCCGTTATCGACACGATAAAGCAGGCAGGCACAAAGAGCGAAGATCACTTCAGCGCTGTTCTCGGTACTCTTGCGGATAACGACATCTACCCCGTTCAGTCTATCGGCGGTGAATGGTCGGTTATCGCACTTGCAAGAGCAGGAAAGCTCTCTGCCGACAAGGCGGCAAAATACTACAGCGAGCTTTGCGACGCAGTAAAGGCTAACGGTTCAGACAGACTTTCAGACAGAAAGCCTACGGAGAATGCAAGAGTTATAATCGCTCTGTCCTCGCTCGGAAAGAATTCCGCAGACATCGCAGGCTATAACCTGCTGAGCGGTCTTGACGATATGGACTATATCACATCGCAGGGTATCAATGCGGTTATATTCTCGCTTATAGCATTCGATACTACAGATTACAGTGCAAAGACGCACGATGAACTTATCGCTTATATCGTTGACAATATGACAGGCAAGGGCTGGGCGCTCGCAGGAGATACCGCAGACGTTGACCTTACGGCTATGGCTATACAGGCACTCGCTCCCTATGCGGCTGACGAGAAGGTAAATGCGGCTATAGACAGCGGTCTTGAGTTCCTTGCAGAATCTCTTGACGAGAACGCAAGATATGCAAACGGCAGTGAAAGCACCTCACAGGTACTTATCGCTCTTGCCGCTCTCGGCATCAATCCTCTGACAGATTCAAGATTCATCGTTGACGGTATCACGCTTATCGACGCACTTGAAAGCTACGCTACAGAAAACGGCTACAGCCACACACTCGGCGGCGAAGAAAACTACATGGCTACCGAACAGGCGGCGCTCGCTCTTACAGCTTATGAGCTTTCAAAGGACGGCACTTCACTTTACGAAATGTCCGCACAGGCAGAGCCGACAGAACCCGAAAATCCCGATACGCCCGCACAGCCCGGCGATTCTGTAAAGCCCGGCGAATGCTCAGGCAAGCCCGAAGATAAAAACGATCCCATAAATCCCGGTACAGGCGTACTTGTAACAGGCGGTATGGCAGTTCTCATCTCAGGCGCAGTTATGCTTATTTCGAAGAAAAAGCGCAAATAAGTAAAACTATTATGTAAATGCTTGTTCCGTACCTGTTTTTATGATAAAATAGGTGCGGAACAATTTTTGCATAACCGATATTTCACGGAGAAAAAATGAAAGCTATTTTTGATAAATACAAATATATACTCGGTCTTGGGTTGGCGCTGATTGCTGTGGTGATAATTGCGGTAGTTTCCGCCGCTATGGGAAAAGATACCGCCGAAAACAGCGGTATATCATACGTTTCCCCCGAAACATCATCGTTTACAACCGCAGAAAGCATTGTCACAACAACGGCTTTTCAGACAGACGGCAATTCTCAGACAACGTCCATAACAACCGTTACGGACACTTCTTCACAAACCTTACCTAAAAGCGAAAAACCGGAAACAACAGCAATATCCTCTGTCGCATCAACATCATCTACTGCAGACATTTCAAAGCCAACCGAAAAGCCGGTTTTCACATCTACCCCGACATCTTCGGCAAGTCCGGCATCTTCAAAAGCCACAACAACATCGAACACTTCGTCAGTAATATCAACGACCCCGAAGCCAGACAAGCCTATAAAGAAATATGACAACACCTGCACATTCGTTATAGAATGCAAAACCATACTCGATAACAAGGATAAACTGAAAAAAGGACTTGAAAAGTACGTTCCCGATGATGCCGTGATATTCAGCAAAACGGTCGGATTTGACAGCGGCGAAAGCGTCTACGATATACTCCGCCGTATCTGTGACGAAAACGGCATTCAGATGGAGGCAAGCTACACCCCTGCGTTCAGCTCATACTATGTTGAGGGTATCAACAACCTTTATGAATTCGACTGCGGACAAGGCTCAGGCTGGATGTACAGCGTAAACGGCGTTTTCCCGAACTACGGCTGTTCATCGTACAAGCCCGCAAGCAACGATAAAATAGCGTTCCGCTATACCTGCGAGCTTGGCTACGACCTTCAAAACTAAGGAGCAACAATGGAAAGAACACACCCTGTAACAGCGGCAATGTATTTTCTGTCGGTGATACTGATAACCGCAATAGTGCAAAGCCCCGTCTTTATGGCAGAGGCTCTTGTCTGCTCTGCCGTTTTTGCTTTTTTACTGAACGGTAAAACCGCCGCAAAAACGCTTTTTGTAATGCTCCCTATGGCACTGCTTGCGGCGGTTATAAATCTTCTGTTTTCAAACAGAGGCGTAACCGAGCTTGCAAAGTTGCCCAGCGGCAACAGTATCACGCTTGAAACGCTTATTTTTTCGCTGTTTACAGGCGCTATGACAATATCGCTCGTTATGTGGTTTATCGGGCTTAACAAGTGTATGACAAGCGACAAAACGGTATATCTTCTCGGAAAAGCGCTGCCATCACTCGCTTTGCTGTTATCAATGACGCTTCGTTCGGTGCCTATGTTCGCAAGACGTGCAAAGCAAGCGGCGGCGGCTCAGCGTTTTGTGGGAAACGATATATACGAGGGCGGCCTTAGAAGCCGTATCAGAAGCGGTGTTCATGTTCTCTCCGTTGCGGTAACGGATACCCTTGAGCATAGTGCATACACCGCACGATCTATGAAATACAGAGGTTACGGTACGGCAAAACGTACAGCCTATAGCATATTCAGATTCGCTCCCGCAGATTTTATTATAATGTCTATGACCGTGATATGCACAACCGCAATTATTATTCTTTTTGCAAGCGGTAAAGCCTATTATCTCTACTATCCCGAATTTATCCTGCCGCTGACAGCTTTCGATATTTCTGCGGATGTTTTCTGGCTTATACTCTGTGCAACGCCTGTTGCAGCCGAGCTTTATTCACGCTTTAAACGGAGGGAAAGAAATGGAGCTTTATAATATTTCAAATCTGTCATATTCCTATCCCGGCTCGGATATGAACGCACTCTCCGATATTTCGCTTAAAATAAACAAAGGAGAATTCGTAATACTCTGCGGCAGTTCGGGAAGCGGAAAATCCACCCTTTTAAATCTTATGAAAGCACCTGCCGACGCAGGAACGCAAAAAGGGGAAATTTCTTTCGGCGGTCATTTTGCCGGCTTTGTCACGCAGTTTACGGACGAGCAGATCGTCTGCGACAAGGTTTGGCACGAACTTGCCTTCGGTGCGGAAAGCATAGGACTTTCACAAAACGAAATTCGCTCGCAGGTTTCCCAAACCGCTTTGTTCTTCGGCATAGAGAACTTGCTGTACTGCGACTGCGACAAGCTCTCGGGCGGTCAGAAGCAGATGATAAACTTAGCGTCTGTAATGGCTATGGATCCCGATGTACTGCTCCTTGATGAGCCGCTGTCACAGCTTGACCCTATCGCATCCACGCAGTTTATTTCACTGCTTGTGAGAATAAACAAGGAACTTGGTAAGACCGTGATAGTTGCGGAGCATCAGCTCGGCGGTCTTTTGTCCGTTGCAAAGCGTGCGGTTATGCTCGACAACGGCAAGGTGTGCCATGACGGTGACGCAAGCTCTCTTATAGAGCATCTGTCCGAAAATAATCACCCGATGCTTTTTGAAATGCCGGCAGGAGTAAGAGCGAGCGCTTGCGTAGGGCTTGCACAGCCCTTGCTTGATGTGCCGTGCGCTAAGAACTGGTATATTGCATACAGCGAAAATCACAGGCTCATATCACCTGCCACCGCAGACGATACGCTGTCGGGAGAAAGCTGTATATCAGTAAAAAATCTGTCTTTCGGCTATAAGAACAGCAAAAGAGATATTATAAGGAACCTTTCGCTTGACATAAAGCAAGGGAGCATAACCGCAATTGTGGGCGGCAACGGCGCAGGAAAATCGACCCTGCTCAGCCTTATCTGCGGTACGCTTAAGCAAAACAGCGGAAAAATAACGATAAACGGCGGAAAGATAGGTTTTCTTCCGCAGGACCCTACCCTGCTTTTCAATAAGGAAACGCTCAGAGAAGAATTTGCCGGAAATGCCGATGAAATAGCCTCCGCATTTGATCTTACGCACCTGCTGTCACGTCACCCGTTTGACTTATCCGGCGGGGAGCGGCAGAAGGCAGCGCTCGCAAAGCTCGTTTCCTACGGTGCGGATATACTTCTTCTCGATGAGCCGACCAAGGCGGCGGACGCAGTATATAAGCAGATGTTCTCGGCATTATTGAAACAGCTTAAAGCAGACGGGAAAACGATAGTAATAGTCAGTCACGATATGGATTTCTGCGCCGAAACGGCGGATATATGCGCCCTGCTTTTTGACGGCGAAATATGCGTATCTCTGCCGCCGTCACAGTTCTTCGCCGATTCCTCGTTTTTCACTACAGACAGCGCGAAAATCGCCAAAAACGTATGCGATAATGTTTACACTGTCGCAGGGCTTATAGCTTCTCTCGGAGGAAAGGCTGAAAACTACGGCGATCTCTCCGGACGTTTTCACGGCATAAAAGGCGATAAGCCCGACTCGGCAGTACCGCAACGCAAAAAACGCAAAAAGCTGTCGGTTTTCCGAAAGGTAATGCTTTCGCTCGGCAGTGTCGGATTTGCTTTTATGCTTTTAGCCGGTACCGGCATATTCCCTTTTGAGATACCGTCAGAACCGTTCTGGCTGCAATATGCGTTGCTGTGCGTTCCTATGATAATGCTTATAATCGGCGTAGCCCCGAAAAACTCAATGGCAAAGCCGCCCGTAACCGCAAAAAAAGTTACTCCGTCCGATATTGTCGCAGGCGTTATAACCGCCGTTCTTATCCCCTTCACAGTGATACTCGGCACACTTTTTATCCCAAACGGCACAAGAAAGCATCTGCTGATAATTCTTGCCGTGCTTGTCGAGTGCCTTGCCGCTTTCTTTATCAGCTTCGAAAAAAAGAAGCCGTCTGCAAAGGATATAGCGGTGCTTGCCGTGCTTTCTGCGGCGGCTGTCGCAGGAAGGGAGCTTTTCTTTATGTTCCCTCAGTTCAAGCCCGTTGCCGCAATCGTTATCATAAGCGGAACGGCGCTCGGTGCGCAGGCAGGCTTTCTTGTCGGTGCGGTTTCTATGCTTGTATCGAATATGCTGTTCGGTCAGGGTATGTGGACGCCGTGGCAGATGTTTGCGATGGGGCTTCTTGGGTTTCTGGCAGGGATTATTTTCTTGAAAAAGCGTAACACGCTTGCACTTTGTATCTACTCCTTCCTGTCAGTCCTCGTTATTTACGGTGGAATAATGAATATATCAAGTGTGCTTACCTACACGACCGATATAAACTTACAGATAATTACCGCCTATATCGTTTCCGGCATACCCTTTGACCTTATCCACGCAGTATCAACAGTTATATTTGTGCTTATAACAGGCGACGCACTATTGAAAAAATGTTGCCGTCTTAGAGTAAAATTCGGATTATTTCAGTGATTTCAATAAATTCGACAAAATTTCTGACATATTATTCCATTTTTCAACTTTATTTTTAATTTATTATTGAAATGCGCCTTTCTTTAAACTATAATTTTATTATAGGATAATTGTAAAGTGAGGTGGGAGCATGGCTTATGTACTAGAGGTTATAAGCAAGGATGGGAAAATCAAATACATTAATTCCGCAAAAGCAACCGTATATTGTCCGGAATATGCCGCACGGTATGACGACAAGAAAACTGCTATGACAGTAGCGGCGGCACTCCTGAGAAATGAGTGCTACCAATCTATAAGTGTTAAAAAACTCTCGTTGGAGCTATGTGTTGCTTCGTATAAAAGAAACCGTTCATTATCATTCAATTTTATTTATCCCGATATATATAAGGGCAGCAGCTACAAATAAAACGGGTGTTTTATCTGCATTTTCGGCAGGATAAACTCACACCGTTAAAATTATGGCTTTCTGCATTTATGTACAATCTTTCCCGCAAGCAAAAATGACGTCACGCTTTTCGGCGTGACGTCATTTTCATATATAGTAAGGAGAACTGAAAGCGTTTATTCCTTTACAGAGCCTGAAACAAGGTTGCTGTAAATAAACTTCTGCATCGAAAGGAAGATTATCAACGTAGGTATGATACAGATAATTACACCGGCGAAGATAATTTCCCACTGTGAGCCGTAAGGACCGATGAACTTATATAGAGCTGTCGATACGACCTGAAGTCCGTCGCTTGGCATATACAGGTTTGCTGTATAGAAGTCGTTGTATATGCTTACGAACTTGATTACAAGCACGGTCGCTATAGCAGGACGGAGCATAGGGAGAATGATGCTCCAGTAAACCCTCGGATATGAACAGCCGTCAAGTATCGCACTTTCATCAAGGGATACAGATATGTTGTTGAGGAACTGTATGAAGATATAGATTGAAACTATATCCGTACCGATATAAAGAATGATCGGTGCGGCGAGAGTGTCATAAAGTCCGAGTGCGTGCACTACCTGGAATACCGTTACCTGCATAGAGATATTCGGCAGGAGTGCGGCAATAAGGAATATATTCTTTACGAGCTTTGTGAACACCATTGTAAAACGCTGTACAACAAAGGCTGTCATAGTGCCTGTGATTATCGTACCAACGCAGGAGAACACAAGGATAATAGCGGTATTGATAAGACCTCTCATTACGTTGCCCTGCAGGAAAGCCGTCTTGAAGTTTGAAAGCTCCACCACCTTAGGAAGCTCAAACGCTCCGCTTGTCAGAAAATCCTCGTGGCTTTTCAGCGAGCCGAGTAATACGACTACCAGAGGTACGATAACTATAAGGCAGGCTATAACAAGCACGGCATATTTCAATACGTCTATCAGTATTCTTACGCCCTTCGGCGTTTGCTTGAATCTGTATTTATCCATATTGAAAGAGGTCTGTCCGGAGTTTTCGGTTGTTGTGATATTGTCTGTCATTGTTACACCTACTTTTCTTCCTTAAAGAATATCTTCTGGATTATCGTTATTACTATTATTATAAACAGCAGGACGATAGCCATTGCGGACGCAAGTCCTATCTTCTGGTACTGGAAGCCCGTTTCAATCGTCTTGATAACGAAGGTCGATGTTCCCATCTTACCGCCGGTTATAATATACGGAATTTCAAATACAGATGCCGCACCCTTTATGGCAAGGATAAGCTGTAATGCAATGATCGTTCTGATGCCGGGGAAAATTATGTGCCAGAACTTCTGCCATGCGTTTGCGCCGTCAAGGTCTGCCGCTTCGTAAATGTCGGGTGAGATAGACTGGATAGCGCCGATGAACATCAGAATATCAAAGCCGATATAACGCCATACCGATGCAAAAACCAGACACCAGTTGTTGATAGCACCGTTTGACAGCCACTTTACAGGATCTGCACCGAAAAGCGAAATTATGGAGTTGAGCGTACCGCCGTCATCGCCTCTGAAAAATCTCTGGAAGATAAGTGCTACCGCAACACCATTCATAAGATAAGGGAAGAAGATAACCCCCTTGAACAGTCCTGCGAGCTTGATTTTCGAGCATAACAGAGTTGCAATGAAAAGTGCAAGTCCGAGCTGTATAAACGAGCCGACAAAGTAGTACAAGCTGTTGATGAGCGTTGAAAGATATGCCATATCGGTGAACAGCGTCTTATAGTTGTCGAAACCGACCCATTGTACATTTACACCTAGCTGGTCACGTTGCTGGAAGCTGAATATTATCATATTCACAGCAGGGATAACAGTGAAAAGTATCAGCAGTGCGACAGGTATCGCCAGAAACAGCGCTGTGGTCAAGTATTTCTGACCTGTATAGCCTCTAAGCCACTGCCCTAATGTGCGACGCTTCTGAATTGCGGTAACGCCTTGAGTAGCCATAATTCCGTCCTTTCAAGAAATAATTTCTATTTTTGGTAATTAGTTAATTTTCTCCATAAAAACCTATACGGAAAGACTTACGCCTTTCCGTACGGGTTTGTGTGTTTGGAGTATCTATGAAGAAAATACGATAGCGTTAATTAGCCGTTAGCCTTGATGTATGCTTCAAGTTCTGCGTTAGCATCTCTTGTAGCCGCCCATTTCTGATTAACGGAGTCTGCGATAGCCTTGAAGCCTGCGTCGCCCTTGCCGGCAAATGCTGCTTCAGCAAGCTGGAGCTTGAAGTTAGCGGAGTCGCCTGTCCATATACCAACCTCAGAATCCTTGTCGATAGCGTTGAATACGCCTGTCAGACCTTCGGGAGCTGTTGCCGCTGTGAAGAATTCACAACCGTCAAATGCTGAGAGGTAGTCGGGGAGCTTGCTGCCTTCAAGTGTATTGATACCGCCTTCAGCCTCAGAGAAGCCGGATTCAGCGATGAACCATTCGATATACTTCTTACCGAGATCCTTCTTGTCATCGGCAATATTCTTGTTTACGCCCATGCAGTAGTCTGCTGCGTACTGTGCGTACTGCTTGCCGTCCTTTGAGAAGGGTGCGGGCATATAACCGATATTGTCGGGATCAAGGTTATTATCCTTAGCGATCTGCTGGAACTGTGAAACTGCCCATGAACCCATTGTCATTGTAGCAACTTCGCCCTTTGCAATCATCAGCTTTGAGCCTTCCCAGTCGGAGCTCATCGGGTCGCCTTCGATAAGAGTAGAATCTGAATATATATCATACATCAGCTTGAATACGTTGTAGTAGGGCTTGCCTTCTGTGAAGAAGTCTTCCTTGTTTACGATAAGGTCTGTTTCAAAGTTGGGGTTGCCCGAAGAAGGAACAACAAGGCTTGACCACTGTGAAGCTGTCCAGCTTGCTTCCTTGAAGTTTGTGTAGTAAGGAATTACATCGGGGAACTTTTCCTTGATCTTCTTTAAGTCAGCAATGAATTCGTCGGCTGTCTTGGGCATTTCTGTGATGCCTGCGTCTGCCCATACCTTCTTGTTGTAGCAGATACCGCCGCTTACCGAGCCTAAGTGAGCGAGGCCGTATACTGTTCCGTCATACATCTTCTGATCTGCCCACTTGTACTTATCCTTAAGTTCATCGTACTTGCCGAGAGGCTCGAAGAAGTTTGAAAGATCGGCGAGCTTAACTGTATCGGGAATCATGAGTACATCGCCATATTCCTTGGTGCTCATCATTGTCGAAACGTCATCTGCGTAGCTCTTGAATGACTGATATTCAACAGTGCAGTTGTACTTTTCTTCAAAAGCGTCTGTCATCTTGTCGAGTGAGCCGTCATCCTTACGGTCTGTACGGTGAGTAAGAACCTTGAGTGTAATCTTTTCGCCCGAAGGTGTAGTCGAAGATTCTTCACCCGATGCAGCAGAGCTGTTATCTTCTGTCTTTGATGAAGATGATGTGCTGCCTGATGTTGATGATGTTGCGTTGTTAGTGCTGCAGGCTGCCAGCGAAACTGCTGTACTTGCCGCAAGGATACCTGCGAGTATCTTCTTTGCTTTCATGTGATAATTTCCTTTCTGGTCGGACAGTGCTTAGACACCGGTCCTTAGTTGATAGTTGATGAATTTAGCTTATATTTATTAAGCTGTTTTCGTTTGCTTAATTCACTTAAGATTATACACTGTTTTAGCTAAAAGTCAATAAGGCTATGGGAAATTCAGCTAAAACACATAAATCATATTTGTTTATTATGTGCAATAAAAACAAAATTCACACTGACTTAACCGTGTTACACAATTTTATTAAGCAAGTATCTGTGTAACCTGTTTTCACGCTTACAATTTCGTTTAGCTAAAATTAGTTTATGTTAAGTTACATATATTTCACCTGTTTTTAGTTGTTTTTAACGCTGTTAAATTCGCCCGTAAATATGATAACTCAAAAAATTCGGCTATTCCTTAAAAACAAAGGAGATAAAGTTGCGGGTATGGGGGAAGTGTGGTATAATTAATTTATAATTTTCACAAAAAGTCTGTTTTTTCAAAAAAGTGCTTGTTCTCTATCCCTATAAGAACGCTTTGTGGGCTTTGCGTCCTGCAAAGCCTCTTGGCGTTCTATCTCGGCATCCTTGCCGAATTCCCACACCCCTTTCCCCGGGTGAAAGGCTGTGTATGCTTGGTTGGCTCTGCATCGTGCAGAGCCTTTGGGCATACACGCCCGGCATCCGTGCCGGGGCTGAATGTGGGGCTGCCGCCCTCACCAAGCAAGGACGCTTGCAGTCAGTCGCACACAGTCGCTGCACGATGCAGCGACACCAACGACTGACAACCCGCATTGGGGCTACGCCCCAAACCCCATTTTTTTAAAGTTATGTAGGTTTTTTTGACAGACCGGCAGGCATAGCCTGTCATTATTTCACTGCTCGTTTCATATAATGTACAAAAATTTACCGAAAGGTCGGACAATATGAAACTGAACATGAAACGATTTGAATTTAAACGGCTAAGAACACGAATTCCCGCACTTATAGTCCTGCTCGGCTGTTTTACCGTCATTGCGGCAACTGCAGACTACTCGCAGATGAGCGTGAGAGCATCTACATCGCACGTTACAAACAAGAAAACCATCGTACTTGACGCAGGGCACGGCGGAACTGACAGCGGTGCGGTCGGCATAAACGGAGAGCTTGAAAAGAATATCAATCTTGCTATTGTGCGTGATCTCAGCGATATGCTGACATTATCAGGATTTAACGTAGTGCTGACCCGTGACAGCGATATTTCGATACACGACGAAGGTGTAAAAGGCACACGGGAGCAGAAGGTTTCCGATATGAAGAACCGTCTTGATATTATAAACAAGTACGGGGACTGCCTGTTCCTGTCTATCCATCAGAACAAGTTCACCGAGCCTGAATATTTCGGCGCACAGATTTTCTACACGGCGAACAACCCCGACAACCGTATGATAGCGCAGATAATGCAGGATAATTTCAAGACGATACAGCCGGGCAATGACAGGCAGATAAAGCAGGAGGGCGACGAGCTGTATCTTTTCAAGAACACAAAGATACCTGCCGTGCTGATAGAATGCGGATTTCTCTCAAATCCCGATGATGCGGCAAATCTGTCGGACGCAGACTATCAGCGCAAGGTAGCCTATACTATATACAATGGGATACTCACATATCTCACCTCAAAGCCTGCGGACAATGCAGGTCGGGCGGAAATTTCAACGAGCAGTATTCCCGAAAACAGCGGTGATATTACAAGCTCCGTACAGTAATTCATCGGAAAGGACGAAAAAATGGCAAAATCAAAATCAGTATATATATGCAGTGAGTGCGGTCAGGAATATCCGAAATGGAGCGGACGCTGTAATGCCTGCGGTGCATGGAACACGCTTGAAGAAACGCTTATACAGCCAAAATCCCACGGTCTTGCTAAAAGCACTGGCGGCGGCAGACTTCCGCTTTCGAGTATAAACAGCCTTTCGTTCAGCGATGAAACAAGATACAAAACGGGAATGTCGGAGCTTGACAGAGTTCTCGGCGGAGGTCTTGTAAAAGGCTCGCTCGTTCTGCTCGGCGGTGACCCCGGTATAGGCAAATCGACACTCCTTTTACAGATATGCGGCTGTCTTGCGCAGGATAAAACCGTGCTGTACATATCCGGCGAGGAAAGCGAACGTCAGATAAAGCTCCGTGCCGACAGGCTTGGAGTTTCGAGCGATGGGCTTTATATCAGTGCCTGTACCGACTGTGATACTATAATAGAGGGTGTGCGTGAGAACAAGCCCGATGTTGTAATAATCGACTCGATACAGACAATGCAGTTGACAGAACTGCAGTCCGTTCCCGGCAGTCTTGTGCAGGTAAGAGAATGTACCTCGGCATTTATGCAGATGGCAAAGAGCCTTGAGGTAGCCGTGTTTCTTGTAGGTCATGTAAACAAGGACGGTGGCATAGCGGGTCCTAAGGTGCTTGAGCATATAGTGGACACGGTACTGTACTTTGAGGGCGACAAACAGCTAAGCTACAGGATACTAAGAGCCGCAAAGAACCGTTTCGGCTCGACCAACGAAATAGGCGTATTCGAAATGCAGGACAAGGGACTTGAGCAGGTCGAAAACCCGTCTGCGATGCTTCTGCTCGGCAGACCGGCAGGGGTAAGCGGTATAACCGTGCTTTGTACCGTTGAGGGTACACGGCCTATACTGGCAGAGGTGCAGGCGCTTGTCAGCAAGACCTCGTTCTCCGCTCCACGCAGAATGACGACAGGATTTGACTACAGCAGGCTGTGTGTTCTGCTCGCCGTGCTTGAAAAGCGGACAGGCTACAACCTCGGCGGATATGATGTATATATAAATGTTATAGGCGGACTTAAAATAGACGAGCCTGCAAGCGACCTTGCGATTGCTCTTGCTCTTTATTCGGGACTTCGTGATATTCCGATAGGCGATGATGTAGCAATGTTCGGTGAGGTCGGTCTTGGAGGAGAAATAAGAGCGGTGTCGCATATAAGAGAACGTGTGCGTGAGGCGGCACGAATGGGATTTTCAAAGTGCATTGTGCCGAAATCCTCGCTTAAAAATCTCGACAAGAGCGAAAACTACGGAATAAGCATATACGGCGTGGCAAATCTTCAGCAGTCATTCAAGGTGCTTGAGATGTTCACAAAAGAAAGCGAAGGAAACAAAGAATGAAACTTACCGACATTTCAACAATAAGACAGCTTTTTGAAAAGCACGGCTTTTCTTTTACAAAGTCACTCGGGCAGAACTTCCTGATAAATCCGACCGTCTGCCCTAAAATCGCCGAAATGGGCGGTGCAGGGAAAAATGTCGGCGCTATAGAAATAGGCACCGGTATCGGCGTTCTGACAAGGGAACTTGCGGAGCGTTGTGAAAAGGTCGTAGCTATTGAAATAGACACGGGGCTGAAGCCCATTCTTGACGAAACGCTTGAAGAATACGACAACGTTGAGGTTATTTTTGCCGATGTTATGGAAACCGATCTTAATAAGCTGATAGCCGAGAAGTTTCCCGATATGGACGTGATAGTTTGTGCGAATCTGCCCTACTATATAACCTCGCCCGTAATAATGAAGCTGCTTGAGGAAAAGCTGCCCATAAAAGCGATAACCGTAATGGTACAGCTTGAGGCGGCGGACAGGATATGCGCCGCAGTAGGAAGCCGTGAGTGCGGCGCTATCACAGCATCTATAAACTATTACGCAAAGCCGAAGAAGCTGTTTCGGGTAAACAGGGGTTCGTTCATGCCTGCCCCCAATGTTGACAGTGCGGTCATAAGTCTTGAGCGGTATGAACAACCGCCGTACAAGGTCGATAACGAGCCGCTTTTCTTCGAGGTGATAAAGCAGGCTTTTGCTCAGCGCAGAAAACAGCTTGCAAATCCCGTTTCGGCATATTTTAAGATACCGAAAGCGGTGCTTGCGGAAAAGATGACCGAAGGCGGTATACCGGCTACCGCAAGAGCAGAACAGCTTACAATGGCTGAGCTTGTGAAGCTGTATGAGATAATAAACGAACTGAAATTCGGATAAAGCGTTGCCACGATGTAAAAATCGTGGCTTCAGACTGTCGAAAAACCTATATAATTTTAAAAATAGGGTTTGGGGCGTAGCCCCAAGCGGGGTGAGGGCGGCAGCCCCACACTCAGCCCC
>ERZ1026848.54-NODE-54-length-59753-cov-18.839894_pt1 | contig 59753 bp, 80 predicted proteins | sample MGYA00380154_ERZ1026848 | MGnify/ENA primary metagenome ERZ1026848 (study PRJEB33269, sample SAMEA4719790) | human gut metagenome | biome: human-associated habitat; feature: organic feature; material: feces | place: Cameroon | collected 2013-10 ...
CAAGGCGCACGCCTTGCCCCTTCTCCTGCGGTGGTATAGAAACCTCCTCGGGCGAAGCAAATAGTTGCCATATAGGCACATCAAGAGCAGACGCAATCTTTTCAAGCGAAGCCGTTGTTAAAGATTCTGCTTTCAACATTTGTCCTATTGCTTGTTTGCTAACGCCCATTCTTTCGCCTAATGACACATTAGTAAAGCCTTTACTTGTCATTATTTCTTTTATTCTTGTACTCATGTAAACAATATACTTTATGTTAACTACTGCAAATATACAAATTAAATATGGTCGGTAAAGAGATAACTTTACTAAAGAGTGTTAAAGAAAAGCATTTTATTTACTAAAAGCTTGCATCGGTAAAGTATTTAGTTTACCTTTGCAATCAGAAAAAGAAACAAAACATCATTAACAATAAAACATACGATTATGGAAATCTACAAAATAAAGAGAAACGGATGTGAGGTAAATGTAATATTTACAGGTAAGCAATACATTTTCCACAACTCATACTTCGGCATACTCGCTGTTGCGACAAGAAAAGGCTATAAGGATGAAGAAATGAACACCTTCACACTCGAATACGGAAACGACAATAATATAGGAGGTTCGTTCGGTGGTGACTACTGCGCTACAATGGCTAAGCGTGTTATCAACAAAATAGAGTCAATATACTCAGAACGTGAGATACACTACGATATTGTACAGGTAGATGTCAACAAGAAGTATTTTATTGACATACAGACGAGAGAACGCTAATTGAAGATAAGGAGGGGCGCTGCCCCTCCAAGGCTTCGCAAACATTAACAATTTAAACAAACAGATATGTTATACTTAGAAAATCTCAATGATGGTTATTGGCGTAACCACGACGAACACAAGCAACACTATATTGGATGGATTCAAATATTCAACGCAGCGGCAGCTATCAACAAGCGCAAAGGATATAACGACTTATATCTCAAATGCAAGAAAAGCGCAAAGGATGCGAAGCGCAACCTCCAAAGAGTATTGACAGGCGATATTTAAACCCCACAGCCGTGACCGAGAGAAAGGCAAGCGGAGCGAGACCGCACACGGCACTAACTTCAAAAACATACAGATATGATAACATTAGCACAAGAGATTTGTTGTTTAGATTGCAAATATGCGCACTTCTATTTCAGCAACATTAATTCTTGCTTTGACAAGATAGTTTGTCAAGCTAACGGCAACCCAAGCGAATGGAGCGGTTGTAGTAGATATTCAACTAAACATTAACCCTTAAAACATACAGCTATGACAACAGATTTATGGATAGTATTACTAATATTCTCGATGGTAGTCAACTACGTGTCGGGGATATATGTAGGCAGACATTGGGACGAATGGGGCGATGAGTAAATCCAAAGATAAGGGGCGGTGCGACCGCCCCAAGACCCCTAAGACACGGAAAGTGCTATTGAGTGCAGTTGATGCAGCTATGCTACGACTCATACTCACTAATTATCGAGACGAACTCACAGCACTTCTCAACCGTACTAAATCAAGCAACAAGGCGAAAGCCTACGCAAGTGAGAATATAAAAATAATTGACGATTTGAAACAAAAGATTTTTAGACTATGAACAAGTTATTAGTAGCAGCATTGATAGCAAGCACAGCACTTGCAATCGTAACGACAAAGAAAGCGACAGAAGCAGAGTACGACAGAGCGCAGATTAAAGAAGACGTGCGCTTGCTGATGAACGACATCGAAGAATATGGAGACATCGACACTTATACAGGTTCAGACCATTTCGAGCGCCTTTATGAATGGTCGCACAACATAGAACGTAATGATAAAGATTAACGGCATCACCTACGAAGTAGGCTTGTCAATGGAAGTGGCAGGAACGATGTGGTTCTTTCGCAAGATAGTCGAAGAGCGAGAGACCACACGCCACTTTTGGACAAAGCAGACTCTTGAGAAATACCTCCGCACTCTGCCTAACAAGATAATCAAACGAGAGGTACTTGCAATGCTCAGGCAGACACACGGCAGGGCAGCAGCCATACGGCGATAAACAATCCGTTGGGGATAGAAACCAATTCGGAGCGACACCGACAACGGAACGAACTTAAAAAACAAAAAGATATGAAGACAAACATTATTCCCTGTCCTATCAACGAGAAGGACTTATGTTCAGACACCCTATTCGACGACCTCTTCGATAATAGCGAGTACGTGGAGCGAAGAAACAGATACGTCGGTTTCATCTGTGGTAATATCGCTAAGGCTGTGTATACCAACAACTACGTTCACATGTTATTCGAAGATGATATACACGATAAAGAGAAAAGGCGTATTAAGAAATGGGCACGTGAGATAGAAGACAGTTACAACGAAAATCTAATAGACAAAGATGTACATTTATATGTACGCCTTAATTTCTTTGCCAAATCATGCGATGTACATTTCTTTTATATCATCGATAAAGAGGAGGATTAACCCCAACAGGCTGAATGTGGTACAAGCCACTCCACTTCGATGCGAGGTCGAAGCAGCCACCAACATTAATTTAAAACATACGAATATGAAGTACACAGTAGTAATTGTCGAAACACTCTCCCGAAAGGTGGAGGTCGACGCAGCAGACGCACAACAGGCGAAGCAGATAATAGCCGAGCAGTACAACAACGAACAGATAGTGTTGTCAGCAGATGATTTTTACGGATACGAAATCGAGACACTATGACAAGCTATCAGCACCTCTACAATACCATCATGAGCCGACCGCTCACGGATGATACCTACAGCGAGCGAGCCTACAGTGTGTTGCATGCAGCATACCCACAGGCGAACCTCGCACAGATAAACGAAGCAGCCACTACAGATTGGTGCAATTCTTTGTCTGACGAGCAGAACATAAACAGATGTAAATATTTAGCAATATGACACTACAGGAATATCTTGAAAATAAGTTAGGAGAAATGGCACAGCAGGACGCCAATTTCCGTGAACGCTACGAGGATAAGCAGAAGTCTATGAAGAATTGTCTCCTGTATATCACGCAGCAGGCTCACAAGCAAGCCGTTGGCAATTGTGCAGCCATATCCGACGAAGATGTGATACAAATGGCAGTCCACTACTACCAAGAGAAGGACGTTGAGCCGACCAAGCAAACGATACCGGCTAAGGTTGTGGCAGCACCTAAAGAGGAGACAAAGCCCAAGACTGCTGTGCTTATCCCGAAGTCACAGCCGAAAAAGGCAAAGAAAGTAGACAACTCATTACAACTTGATTTATTTGGAGGAATGTAATATGAAACCACGCACGAAGATAGAGAAAGAGGTTGTTGACCTCTCTCACAAGGTAGGCGAGAAGCAGATACTTCTCGCACGTCAGCGCACACTCGGACTGTACATTGATACATTCTGCTACGCTTCGAAGTTGGAGGTACGCCCTAACCCTACATACGTGTATGACCATTTTGTAAATGTATCTTACACGTATCTCTACAACAAGTCTGTCGAAGGCGCCTACCGATACGCAGCCGAATATATGGAGCAAGACAAGCTATATCGTTGGTATCGCTTCTTGTCATGCGACAAGTTTGCCGAGACGATAATCAAGCTACGTCCTCAACTCGCAGAACACATGATATACAACGAACGTACGACAAAGGCATACATCAACGCTGTGCGCATTGCTATCCGTCACAACTACGACATCATCAACCCCTCACGTTACTTCGACCTTATCCGAATGCTCGCTAACCTCAAGTGCGACCTCAACAATCCGCACTTCGTGTGCCCCGAGGACTTCGAACATACCCACCAATGGGCGGTTGAAGCTTCAATGTCCGAAGACGAGCGCAGAAGACGTGAAGCCGAGCGCACAAGACAGATACAAGACATGCAGAAGAAGGAGAAGCAGAACGCAGACTACATCAACCGTTGCAATCGTTTCTTCGATGTTGAGATAACCGACGGCACAATCTCATGTCATGTACTACGCAGCGTAGCCGATTTCTTCGAGGAGGGCACAGCGATGCATCATTGCGTTTATGCGAATAAGTATTATGCAAAGCAGAACTCGCTCATACTTTCCGCTCGCATCAACGACAAGCGCATCGAGACCGTTGAAGTAGACCTACAGCAGATGAAAGTAGTTCAGTGCTACGGTGCATGCGACAAATTCACAATCTACCACGACCGCATCGTCTCGCTCGTCAACGACAACATGAACATGATAAAACAATGTATGACAACAAAACAAATAGCAATATGACAAGAAAAGAAATCTACAAGTCACGCTTCCGTTCACTTAACACGGCTGAGAAGAAACGTATTCTCAGCCGACTTTTCCCCGACGGCTACATCGAAAGCAAGGACAATATCCCCGACGAACAGACTTTTGCCGGCTACACCGAGGACTACGGACTTATCGAAGTCCGATTTTCCCTGTTCGACAGCCGTATAGACATATCTCGTGAGTTCGACACCGAAAGGGCGAAATGGCTGTTCATCAACGACATCACAAACAGGGCACTCGCCAAAGACAATGTCTATGCCAAGAACGTCGAACAGACGTTTCCGTTCGATGGCAATTCCTACTACTTCGTAGCCGATATGAACAAGCACAAGTTCTTCATCGGACTGAACCAAAACAAACCACAAGCAATTTAACAACGATACAACTATGAAAAAGAAATTCACATTCCACTTCCCTATGACAGGTGAAACTATCACCCGAGAACTCAACCTCCTCGCAGTCAAGGACGCTACAATCAAGTATCTCCGCAAGCAGTCAGAGGTACGAGGCGACATCTGCCTTGTGTCCGACGAACGAGAAGAAATCGTCGCAATGGCGCATATAGATGAGCACATGCACGTCAAGTTCTTCACCGAAGACGACAGCGTGTCCGACATTAAAGCCATTGGCGATGTTTCTCCCGAGTTTAATTCTCCCGTTAGATAATTTTTATTAACTTTGCAGAAAACCTAATCAGCCCTCGACATCACGGTTAAGTCAATATTTATGAAGAAACAAGACTGGGCAGTTCTGATAATCATCATACTTGCCGTTTTTATTTCATGCTGACATTATGAAGTCAATAATAGTAATATACGACGACCTCTTCGAACTCGACCGCACGGAAGTCTCCTATCAAGGCGAGACACAGCTAAAGACAATCATCAAGTCGCTCATGGCTGACTATCCCGAGAGCGAGAAAGCCGAGGTCTACAACAAGGTGACGCAGAACCTCATCCTTGCCTATCGACGTGACAGCAAAGGCAACCTCATTGAGATAGAGCGTTATATCCACAAGCGAGCCGTCAGCCACGCTCCACGCAACACCGTCAAGCAATACACGCAGCGCATGACGTTTTGGATGGAGCCAGAGATTTACGAGCGACTTGACGTTCTACGAGGCAAGCGAGCCAAGTATGTACGTGATGCAGTAGTCGAGAAGTTGGAACGTGAAGGCAATCCCATTCCTCCCGACCCTCACGCCAAGGTAGAGGGGCATCCCGACCGACGCTATCACCGAATGTTCAAGAACCTCCCTCAAAGCGTTCGAACATACAATGCCCGTGAAACCTACCGCTCACCGCTCATCATCACCAAGACCCCCGAAAACCTGTGGCGAGTGTCTTATGGCGAGTACACGACACAGCAAGGCGCACCGTCCATCGAACACAAAGACCTCCTTTCGGCTCTCGAATGGCTCGACAAATGGATTAAAGACTACGGCAACAAATGGGTTGTCGGCAAAGTTATCAAAAAGAATGAAGGGATATAATCCTTTCATTCTTTTTTTTTGCTTTAAATCAATAAAAACGTACATTTGTTTATAAAATCTTTATAAACGCTTACACTTTGTACTTATTTTCGCTATCTTTACGTTTTTACTAAAATATAGGCTTATGAAAACTACATCAACAACAAGCGTCAGCCCAACACTCAACCGCTCGATATTCTTCTTCTACGAGAAGACTCTGCGCTATGTGCCTATCCTCCTCATGCTATGTCATTGGTATGGCGTGTACAGTTTTCACGACAACCCACGTGAGATACTTATCGACATTCGTGAGAACGAGGAATGTATCGCCTACCTCTATTTCATGGTCTACATCTTCCCTGTAGTCTTCATGCTCCCTGCAAGCCATTTCTTCAAGCTATGTTGGATATGGCGCATACCGTTCGTCTATATCATCGGCACCAATGCTATTCGCATATACTACCGCTCTTGGCTCATAAGCAACGAAATGTACGATGCCGACTTTATCCTCATAATCATGACCTTGGCTCTGTATGCCTGCGCCTTCATGCAGGTGATATGTCGCAGTTTCCGTCACAAATAAAACGTCTGACACTAAAACCAAATAACTATGAATGTACGAAACTTACTCGCTGACGCTTTCACCAGCGCAGCAACACGCCTCCGCAACAACTCTTGCGGAATGACCGAACAGGAAATGGAGAATGCTCTACACAAGATGCTCTATCTCCTCGACAACGACCATCACTTCAACGAAGCTGATGCACGAGCAGCCATCGCCCGAATGTACTATTTCAGCGACGACACACACAAATGCTATGCACCGTTCTTTCCCTACGAGGATATACGTGCAGCTTACGACAAGATGCTGCTCACCTTGCCCGACGATTACAACTTCTGGGACTTTTGCGTCACTGTCAATCTGATGTACTCAAACCACATCGAAACCCTCCGCTCATGGTTTCGTGACCGTAGCCGGCTGTTGCAGAAGTCGTGCGAGTTAGCACGCAGCTTCCTACAGGACGAAGACACCGACCACCCGACCGATAAAATTTGGTGGTATGTCAATTCTTAAAGATAACAAAAGCGGATGAATAGGTTCTCCCTGTCCATCCGCTTTTTACCTCTTAATCCCACGGCGTTTTGATCCTGCGTCGCTTTATATATTTATCCGCCCACCATACAAACAAACGGGCAGCGAAATAGATAATTACAATAAAGAGAATCGGTATGAGTACTACCAACCACGACCAGTTAATCACTCCGCAGACTTTCAACACGATAAAGGCAATCTGCAATGTTGCCATGAAAAAATCTAAAATATTAATATTCATATTATTTGTTTTTGAATTATAAACTTTGAGCAGCGGAAGTAAGTCCTATAAGGGACAAACTCCCCCTTGCTCTTTTCCTCTTCCATGCGTCTTTTGTAGAGCATGGTCAGTTCACGACTCGCTTTCCGGTCTAATAGATTGCCGTTATAGACATTCCATTTTTCCGTCGATTGATGAGGATACATTCTCATTACTATTCCCTTCCTTAACGCTCTGTTTGGCTTCCACCCGTTCCAAAAACCTGTGCAGCCGTATTCTTTTCAACTCCATTTGCTTTGCCTCGACAAAACTCTGAATCCTCCTTACGTATTGAGATTGTCGCCGTAAAGCTTCATCAAGCCGCATATCATAACCTTTAAGCCAGTACAAAATACGGCTATGTTTGCTTAGCCTGTTCTCTGAGGCACGCATCCAACCTTCACGAAAAGCCCAACGTCCCGTCCAATAAGAATGATACTTGCGCCTTTTACGTCTGCATAACGAACGATAAACGTTATAAAAGTCGCATTCCCCAAATGTTGAAGTATTTGTTAAAAACAAATTCACTTGTAAGTCCTTTAAACAGGGCAAATGGAATATAGAAAACAAGCACTACAGGGGTTAACGTTATCATAATGATAACGTTAATAACTTTCATTAAAAATTTATTCATTATTTATCCTCCAATTCTTTATTGATTTCTTCAAGTAAATCGCCAGTTGCCTTAATCTCAATAGTGGCTTTGCCATTGTTGGTGATATACATAGTGTCTGTTTTGTTTTCAATACAGAACTTACGCAATCTCCATTCTATAAGGTTGAATATTTCAGCGTCAGTTATGACACGTCTGTCATTGAGCATAAGGTTTGGATTGCGCTTTGAAACCTTTGCCAAGAATGCGTTAAACCAAGCTGGACATATTTTGTAATCTTGTGCTGACATAATATATGTTTTAATCTCTCCCTGCTGTCACCAGGGAGAAAATGATTAGTTATATTTTCTATATTAGCGTTCAGCGAGATTTTATTTTATCAAAAATTGACCGACAATATACATCTGCTTTGCGTGAAGCTACAAATAGGCGATAATCAGCTTTCCCTTTCTGATGAAAAACTTTGATGCAACGTCGTATCTCCCATTTTTGTAACCAATACTTATTTTTGCATGACTTTTTACCCAATTTATTGCAATACCATTCATATAAAGGGCTTGCCTTCACGATTTTCTTTGCTAATCTTGCTCTCATAAGCTTGTATTTTTAATGTTCTGTTATTCCGTAGGCACTTGGTAGCTTGCGGATAATGTATGAGCCGTAACTACCCTTTGTTAAACCGATAAATTCACGGACTGTTGTACTGCCATTAAGGTCTATGCCTTTATCCTTGCAGAAACTCTCACGCCCCATTCGGCATGAGCCTGTAAGGACATGATGATAGGCGAAGAGGTCACGATTTGAATATGGTGTATCATACTCGGGAAACTTGTTGCGGAAAGCTTCTATGCGTTCTTCCTCTGTACTATCATCATATAGCTTCTCTTGCAACGCTGTAAAAAGCGTCGTGCAGGGTGCTGCCGTGGGCGAACTTATTCTGCTCCTTGACAATGTAGCAAGGCTTCAGCGTCAAATCGCGTTGCAGAATAAAGCCTTGCGCTATGTTAGCACGCACCGACTTAATTATAGTCGGCACATCATCTACGATATAAACAGTATCGCCATTTATTTCTTTTACGCCATCGCCATCGCCATCGCCATCGCCAGAGCCATCGCCAGAGCCATAGCCATCGCCATAGCCATCGCCATAGCCAGAGCCATCGCCAGAGCCAGAGCCATAGCCAGAGCCATCGCCAGAGCCATAGCCATCGCCATAGCCAGAGCCATCGCCATAGCCATAGCCAGAGCCATCGCCATAGCCATCGCCATCGCCAGAGCCATCGCCAGAGCCAGAGCCAGAGCCAGAGCCAGAGCCAGAGCCAGAGCCAGAGCCAGAGCTAAGACTTAAAAAAGTCTTGATGCGGTCTTCTAACGTTTCCATTCTCTTACCTCCTCTATTGACTTGATTGCCTTGTCTGTGCAAGGAATTATCTCGATTGCGTCGAGTATCGTAATACTATCAACCGTGACAGTGAATTTACATTCTCTTGGAATAGTCGTACCATCCTTGGCAAGCTGTGATAATGAAGCCGCACCATCCCAATACCATAGGCGACGAGCGTTGTGCAACGTCACTTCTCTGCCATTCTGTGCTACAAGTGTTCCGAACTCTACTCCGCTGCGGTCGCCACGGATGATTACTTTCTTTCCAATGTTTGTTTCCATATTTTTTTGTTTTGTTTTATGCCATAAGGCAGTTAATATTACTGTAAGTTTACCACTTCTTTACCTCGCCACCACTCGTCTTCGACGAAACGAATGTCTTGTCCATTGATGAGTACATCAGTATCACCTAAACGCTTTTGCAAGAACTGTAAAGATGTAATGAGTTGTGATATTGTCATGTTACTTATCTCCTTATGCTGCCGCTCATTGTTGAGCAATCACCTTCGATGTTGGCACAAGTGACGCTGCCGCTCATTGTTGAAACATCGCCTTCAACGGTTTGGCAATGCACGCTGCCGCTCATTGTTTCTATACTTGTTACGTTGCCTTTGACCGTCACGTCTCCGTTTGTAGTCTTGATGTTCTTAGCAGAACCGGTTATCTCGATTTTGATGATTGGACAGTCGGCTTCGTTGTACTCTGCGAGGGGCTTGCCATTGATGAGAACCTTGCCGTCCGCCATTTCTAAACGGGAGCTACTCGGTACGTTAAAGACTTTACCGTTGTAGGTAATTTTGCCACTTATGCTGCCAATGACAGTGTTGACATATTTGTTGTTAACAATATCCATGTTATATTTATTTGATTTTTTGATTAGGGGAAAATCACCTCTAATTTCCCTCGATTTCCCTTTAAATCTTTAGATTTGCGTCCAAGCCCAGTGCCCAAAGTATATGCTGCAACTCGTGGACGTTATTTGCAACATTAAGTTTTACATAAAGTCCATCAGTAGTGCGTTTTAAGAAAACTCTTATACCATTTTCATATCCAAACTCTACTGACAAATACATGTATTTACTAATCATCATAAAGTACCATCCTTCTGTTCTCTTCTTCCAACCGTTCTTTTCGAGAATTTCGGGAGTAAGAGGGATAGGCTCAATGTCGCAACACCATATTCCCCAATACCAACCATCATCTTCAATGGTATTCAGAGTAATGGCACCTTTCTTTTCTTTGTACTCCCTTTGTGAGTCTATATCAGTCACCTTGCCAATAAGTCCATTTTTGATAGAGTCGTTTTTGTTGACACGAACAAGGTCTCCTATTCTTAGGTCTTCTGCTTTAATCATTTCTCACCTCCTTTCTCTTTCTTTAGTTCTTCGATTAAATAGTCTGCTATCTTTACAGCTTTCCTTGCAATATCATCCATTGGTGGATTAGGGTCTATACCCTCTACAACAGGTGCAGCAAGTAAACCATTCACTGCTTCCTTAGCTATCTCATATCTACGTTGTTCCCAATCAATATTGTCTTCTCTATTAATCATAGTATTACCTCCTTCCTTGTCTGATAAAACAAGCTCTTGGTATGGTTCAAATGTGCCTGTCATTTGAGGATAGATATCACGCAATGAAATTTCCTTTACAGGTTTGTCATTAAAATAAACTTCTATGTAGCCCATCCCATCATCAACATAATCAATTAACGTATGTAGCAAATCACTAACAGTAAATGCTGAACCTATAGATTCTGCTACACCATTCCCTGTAACCACTAATTTATTAACTTCATCAATAATTTGGTTGAATGTGTCTATTGACAACTTCTTACCCATTCTAACTTCTTCTCTACAAGACTTCAACCAATTTATGATTGATTCTATATTCTCTCTTCTGTTCATTTGTCACCTCCTTTCGGTAATAAATCTTCGACGTAGCACCATTTGGTTATTTTGCAAATTTCTACCCAGTTATTCCACGTTATAGGAGGAGCGAGAATATCAGTCCCGTATTCGACATTCCCTTTATAGTCAACAAATCGTATGAGAATACATTTGTCTGACTCTGGTTCTTCGCTTGCGTCATGCCAGATGGCCTTCTTAAACCATTCCACTCCAGCACGGAAAGCATCACGTCTCATAGATGTTCCTACACCCTCGTCTATCTCTTTAGGGTAGCCGATGTATGCGTTTACTGCTTCTGTGATTTTCTTTTCGTCTATCATATTATTCTGCTTTAGTTATGTTGAGTTCCACTTGCACGCTATTTGACATTTCTTCGTCCATTGTGCCTTTAACCAAGGAATAGAGATACCTACCGAGACGTTGGTAAAGATTATCTTTGCCTTTACCGTCTGCATTGTGAGTGTCCTCCATCACCTCTACATATTCGTCCGATTTCAGCATGATGCCGTTGTCGGCTTGATGGATTGTGAATACGTCTTTCATTGCTGTGCTTCCTTTTCTATTTCCTTAAGCTTTTGTTCGTAAGTTTGGATTATTACTTCCTGCTTGCTAATAAGCTTAACAGCATCGTTAAAATGCTCCAAGAGACGGTCGTAAGCACTCAGTCTGCCAACTTTAAAGAAAGTATAGAAGAGTGCTATGGTGATAGAGAGGCTGGCGATGATTTTCAATATTTCTATTATTAGCATAACTTAGAATTTTTCTCTGATTTTCTGATATTGTGTAATAAATGTCTTTTCCGTGACCCACTCGCTGTACCGTGTACGGTAGTAGGTCTTGGGCTTGCCAGATGCCAAGCCGTTCTTGTCGCGAGGAGTGTTGACGCTCTTGTATATCTTCGGGACGATGTCGGTGGACTGGTATGCCGTGACGTATTCGTCCTCGAAGGCTATGTGTGCGGTCTCACGGAACTTGACGTTTTCGAGAGAGAAGGGGCAGCTCATTCGCTGCCTCCTTCTATGTAAGGGCTGGTAGTGTTGAGAAGTTGGGCGGTGTCCTCGTTGTAAGGGATGCAATCACGGTAAACACCGCTCATACAAACATAAGGGAAACCACCTTTTTCTTGGTGGTGAGAAAATATATTTATCCTCCATTGTTCATCTACACCATCCCTCACCAGCACCTTGTCAAACGGCTTGAACGGGCACTTGGGCTTTACTGGCTCTACTCGCAGGGTGTCGGGATTGTACTTGCCGTTGTAATGCTTTTCTGCGTTAGCGATAAACGCCGCTCTTTCTTCTTCTCTCGCCTTTACAAAGCAATCCGTGTCGCAGACCTCCTCCTCGCCAAACGATGCGTCAAACACATGAAAACAGATTGTTGAATTGAATTTGGTATAATCGTCATTCGCCCAACCTTCAAAGATAGCGTACATGCCGCCATCTTTGTTCTGCACCACGTCTCCTCGCTTGAAGAACTTCGTCCAATCCCGCATTTTTAAGGATGGGAAGAGAAGGCATTCTGATTGTGAATACCCTGAATAGTAACTTCCATTTTTCGAGAAAGTATTTAAAGTGTCTCTTCCGTCGTTAGACGTGGATAAAATAGTAATAATATTTTCGTGATATTTATTGAACTTTACTTCTCCGAATATCGGCGAGTACAACCCCATCCCCTTCGGACAGTCCTTCAATATCTCTGCTATGTTAATCTTGTTGTTCATTGTTATACGTCTTCTTATATTGTTCTTCTAATATGTTGATTTTGTTTTGCAGGTGCTTTGCCACCTCCTTGTAGTACTCTATCCGAATATAGCTGTGCATATTCGGAAGCATGGTCAACCACTTTAAATACGTCAGCCGCCGCGAGGTTACGGATGTGACGCTGGTCTTTCTTCGTCAGTTCCATTGAAAAGTTCTTGTCGTCCGCATATATATTCGTACATCTTCTTGCACCATTCATCGGCAGGCTTGCCGTTTAGACTGTCAGCATAATGCTTGAGGTCAGCCAAAGTAAAAAAGATGCCGATGCGATAATGTCCCTTGCCACTGTTCTTCGATTCTTCTACTGTCACTCCACCAAGAAGGTGGATGAGCCATGTCTTGAATTTATTCATAGTTACTAATCTTTATATATGATTCGAGGATTTACTTTGATGTTGTTTATAGGAGTATCTTCCTTGAAGTACTCCCATGAGGTGTATTCTTCTTTCATAGTTCTGTTGTTTTTACCGTTTTTATATGTTCGCTGATTAATTGCGCAGGATATGCACTTTGACTAACTTGTGTACAGCCCGAGGCTGCGACTTGTGGAAGTCGCGGATGAAGCGTCGTTCGAGGTCGTCGTGATAGATTGGTCGGTCTGACTTGGGAATGAGGATTTCAGCACGAACACGCTGACCGTTGTCGAATGTGAGGATAGCTGTGCGCTGCTCACGAGGCATAAATGGATTGTGATTCATTTCCCGCTCCTTTCTGCTTCGACAGCACATGAGAGCTGTTCTACTTTCTGTTGCAGTTCCATCTGCGCCTTGTTCGCCTTGTCACGTTCAGCTCTCGCTTCCGCAATGCAAACGTAACTCACCGACGTTGCCACTATCAGCACAGCGCCTATGCACACCCACGGCAGCCGATGCACAAACTCGTTAACTTCACGGCACACACCCTTGGCGAATGCCCATCCGTACCTTACTGCGTAGATGCCAGCCTCCCTGGTCGTGGCATTGTCTACAAAATCAATTCTCGTTACAGTCATATTTCCTCTTTTTTTAGTTATTTTCTAAGTGATTTACCTCTAAACGTTACGCACTTCGTGATAGCTCTAAGCCTGTCTATCGTGCGCTCTCCGTATTTCTCCTCTAAGTGAGGAATGTCAAGGTTTGTTGTCAGGATCAGCAGCTTGCCCTTTATCTCTGCCAAGTCGCACAGCTCCATGAAGGGTATGCGCTTGTTGCCGTAGTTGTTCGCCACATTCTCAGTCCCCACATCATCTATATATATAATGTGTTTGCTCAGTATTGCGTCTGGCTGCGACACGAGGTCTTGCGCCCGGTATATGCTCACAACCTTTCGGCACGCCGTATTGACAAGAATCGGTATTATGCGCATGCCTATCAGCGACTTCCCGAGACCGCAGCCTCCGTTTATCAGCAGCCCTCGACCTTTGTTGTCTTCCAGCCACTCCACTACGGGTCTGTAGTTCTCCTCGTTCCAAACTCCCTTGCCCGTGAAGTAGTCCAACCCAGCCCTCAGCCTTGCCTCAGCGTTCGCCACCTTTATTCTCACCCTGTCGGGTTCGGCAGGATAGCCCGTGTCTTTCAGGCTCTCCACCATTTGCTTGAAATTGAAGTTCATCTACCATGTTCCTTTCGTGTAATCCATTTGTTCCGCGTGCAGCACGGTTCCGTCTGTGTGCATGCGCTGCTCGGAAGTACTCTTGCCGTAGCCGTTCCGCTTCCAGGTAGCCAACCTTCGAGCTATCTCAAACGTCTTCTGCTTCTCCCAGTGCATCTTCGTACCACCCTCGTTTACCTGCGCCCAATGGTTATAAAACTCTTCTATCAAGTTTTCTCCATACTTCTCAACGAAAGGCTTTAATGACTCGTGAAATTCTTCCTTACGTTCTTCGAGCGTCTTTTGGGGCGAGTCTTTCTTGTTAATCTCATGTTTACTTGTTGTTAACCTACTGTTAACCGAACGATTTTCTTCAGTGCTTGTAACACGCTTATAATAAGCTATTTGAGGTATGTAAATGTACGTTCTTTTTTGTTCACTCGCTGTTAACCTGTTGTTTACTTGCTGTTTACTTCGTAATTCTATAGCTCCCAAACTCGCAAGTCGCATCACGTACTTATACAACATTGTTCGTGAGCGATTCAAAGCTTTAGCCATGTCCGCATAAGAAGCATCTACATATCCCTCATCGTTTGCTTTATATATAAGGTAGAAGAGCGTTAGAGTTGTAGGTATATCTCCTATCTTCCTAAAGCAAGCCCCAATGTCAGCCATATTTAGAGCTTATTTAAATCTTTGATTTATACTTTCTTCAATCCGAATCCCTTAATCTCGTTAAAGAACTTGCCTCGGTACTCGTGTGCGTCAATGCTGATGTCACAGCTCACCACGTCGCCGACACGCAGCGTGTTCACCGTGTCTACAGCCTCGCCCTTGAATGCCACTACTACGTTCTTCGGATACTGCTCGTGAGCCACATGATTTATCACCGCCGCTCGCTCACGCCACTGTCTGCCCGACTTGCCTACGCCCGATGTCTCCGGCATAATATCCACTACCTTTCCTTCAATATGTATCATATCAATTCAAAATTTATTAATTCAAAATCGGCAAAGCCGACCAATTCAACATTCAAAATTCCTAACTCAACATTCCTACACCCAGCCTGCGCCACCGCTCGCCAGCTCTGCCTTTGCGCTTCTCAGTCCTCGCTCGTCGTCCTTGTCCGGTATCATTACCTCGCTCATCGACGCATAGTCCAGGAAGTTCCTTATCACGCTCGACATTTCAGCCGTAGTCAGATAGCACAGCGCTTTGGGCTTCTTACCCTCCTCCGTCAGGAAGATATGCGGACACACATCTTGCTGTATCGTCCGCAGCACGCTGTAGAAAGTCTCACCCTGCTTGTATCCGTAATAACTGATAATGAAGTTCAGATAAGCCATCTGCTTGTTCGTAGCCACCTCTCTGTGCTTCACTATGTCTATCGCATACCCGCAGTCGCGAGCCTTGTCTATCTCTCTCATAGCAGCCATATACTGCCTCGGGTCATTCAGCCTCTCAAAAGTCGCCATACCCCCTTACCCCCTTTCTTACATTAATACTATTTCCATTCCCTGCTTCGCCACCCACGTCGCTACACCAGTCTGTCCTGCCACCGCCAGCTCCGCATTCTGCTTGTCCAGATGTCTTCCGCTCGCATGAATCAGCGTTATCGTTCTCGCTGTCTTGTCCGCCTCGCACATTTTCAAGTATTCTATGCAGTGCTTCAGACTCATGTGGCTCAGCCTTATTCTGTCCGCTTGCTTCGCCACCGTGCGCCCCTCTCTCACAGCCTCGTCCAGAATGTCGTCCTGGTAGTTAGCCTCGATAAGATAATGCGTCACTCCCTTCACTACTTGATGCAAGTTCCAGCAGTCGGTCGCAAACATCAGCGTCTTCATTTCCGGGTGATGCACGAGATAAGCAAAGCACTCCACGTCATGCTCAACACTCAGCGGCGTCACAGCGAAGTCTCCAAGATGATAAGTCTTACCATGCTCCACGGCAGTCACTCCATATCTGTTCTTCTCCTTCACCGCCGATGTGCTCAGCACGTCTATCCCGGCACTGGTAAACTCACGCACATACTTACAATGGTCTCCGTGTTCATGGCTTACTATCATTCCACGGGCACGACTTCTTTTAAGCCTTCCAACGTCCTGATAATCTCTCAAATGACAGCCAGCCTCAATCAGAAGCTGGTCGCCATTCTCCGCTTCGAGCAAATAGCCGTTGCCCTTACTCGAACTGCCTACGATGCGCAAATCCATCAATCAAACGGATTTTTTTCTGGAATACCTTCCCCTTTCAAAGGCTTAGAGGGGCTCAAAGAGGCTTCAGAAGGCTCAGTGTCAGCCCCGTCGTTCAGTACCTCGCCAGTCTGAGCGTCCACGGTGATCACCTCCTTGCTCTCAGCAAACTCAGTGTCACGGTGTTCCTCAGCAGTCTCCACCTCGTCCACGCTCATAGCAGTTTGCATTTCGATGCTCAGATAGCCGTACTTCGACAGCAGTCTGCGCAGCACCGTCTTTGTCGCCATATCGTTGAAGTTGCCGTACCAGCCCACGGAGTTACCCGGGCCTTGCTTCGCCTGCTTCTCTGCCAGCTCTGCCAGCTCCTCGTTCGACATCTTGCAGCTCTTCATCGTTGCCGAGTACTTCTTGCAGTATGTCGCCATATCGTCGATGCTCATGTACATCATCTTCTTAAAGCCGTTTGTCAGCTCGAAGTAGGCGAAGTAACCTACAGGTTTGTCCGATACCTTCTCGCCATTCAGGTGCAGCTCACCCGTAATCTTGTCGTAGCCCTGATATTCACCCTCATACACCACGTCAGCATTGATGTTCTTGTACAGTCCGCTGCGGATAGCCAACTGATACAGACCTTTGTAACCGATAATCATTGTCGGGGTCTTGCCGTAAGGCACGATGTAGGCATAACCAAGCTGCTTGTTCAGTGGCAGTTTCAGCGATGCCGCCTTCATTGCTTCGGCCATGAGGAGCTTCGGCTCGCAAGCCAATAGCTTGTCGTCTCCAGTCACCAGCTCCATAAGCGATGCCGCGAACGTACCAGCGTTCTCCTTCAATACATTCTTCAACTGCTGCTGATAGTAACCGCCTTCGGCTACTTTCTTGAAATCCTTTACTGCCAACTGCTTGGCTGTCAACTGTGGCTGCTTTGCCACTGCTGTTGTCGTTGTCTGTGTCATTTTTCTATGTATTTAATTAGTTCTTCCTTTGTCTTGAAAGTGTGCTCCTCCTTTATTGGAGGAAACACGCAGAATCTGTATTGCACGAAGGGCTTCGACTTGCCCAGCACCTGCACCTCTATCCCGGTTATCTTGCTGCACTGCGCCCGATACCCGTCCAGAAACCACACGGTATCTCCGATGCTATACTTCGTCTCAATCTTCATGTTCAATCCTCATTTCCTCGTCCTCCGTCACCGTCAGCCTTATCTGCTGACCTCCGTCATACAACGGCTCCAGCACCGTCTCGGCATTGTCTATCACGCAAGGCACGTCCACTTCGTAGTGTCTTTTCAGCACATTAGTTATGTCGAGTCCTGCGTTTATCTTCGCTGCCGTGTTCAGGTCTGAGTAGGGCACACCGTCCACCGAGCACTCACACCAAGGCTTTTCCGTACCGTCGAGCTGCCGTCTGAACATCTTCCACTTTACCAGCTTGAACCGTCTGTTCACGTTCTCTTCAAGCACCTCGCACGAGCGCTTCTGAAAGTCGCTTGCTGCCTTTATCTTCTCGTCCAGACCGTCTATCTGCTCCTTCCATTGCGCACGGTCTTCCTGCAGACCGACTATCTGTGCGTTCACCTTCTCCCACTGCGCTTTTACTGCAAGTCGTGACGCGAGCACTTCTCTCTCCGACTCCAAGTCTTTCAGCTTCTTTTCCAAGTCAGCCTTCAACTTCTTGTCTTCCTCGCTCATACCCTCGTCAGCCGGATTCTCCTGCTCAGCCTCTATCTTCTTGATACGGTCGCACACCTGCTTGTATTCGGGCTTCTCTGCAAGCAAGGTCTCTACGCTCACTTTCTCTTCTTCCTTATTCGTCTGTTCCTCCAGAGCCTTTCGGGCTTCTATCAGTTCTGCCTCAGCCTTGTCGAGCTGTGTCTGCGTTGCCTTCTGCTGCGTCTTGAAGTATTCAGTGTTCTCCTCACACTTCTTTACTTCTTCTTTTATTCTTGCAGCGTCGTCACCCAGCTTCTTGAGGTCTGCAGCCTGACTGTTGAGGAATGCTTTCTTCGATTCCTCCATTATCTTCTGCACCTGGTTCTCAGGCAGAGCCTGCTTGCAGGTAGGGCAGAAGGCATCGTCCTCGTTCCATTCCCACGTTCTTGCCTTTATGAGCTTCCATTTCTCCTTGCCGTCAGCATTCGCGGCGTCAAGTTCGTTCATACGTGCGTCGCATTTTTCCAATGCTCTATCAAACGACTTCAACTTCTGTTTCAAGTCTTCGATATTCTGCTCCGCCTCCGCCACAGCCTTCTTGCATGCCGTCTTGGCTTCGGCGTTCACCTTAATTATCTCGCCCAACCTGCGTTGCGCCGATTCTTCCATGATGCGCTTGCGCTTGTGGTCAAGGTTCAGAGTGCTTATGTTCTGCTGCTTGCGTATCAAGTCTGCACCGCCGTTGTCTATAGTATTTAGGCTTTTCCGTGTCGCGGCTATTTCCTGCCCCTTCTCCTTGATGCGCTTCTCTATGTCTGCCCAGTCTTCTGTCTTGGGCAGCACGTTCTTCAAGGCTTCAAGTCTTACAGGCACCTCGTCCAGGCTTTTTTGTACCTCCTTGCGCTTGTAGTTCAAGTGTTTCAGCACCTTGTCGATGTCTTCCTTTTCGAGCAGTTCCTTAATGACGTCATACTTCTTGTCGCCACCCGTCACGTCTTCCACGCTCGGAACGCCGAACATTTCGTTCAGCCTCTTGCGCTGCTCGCTCCAGTCCATCTGAGTGAAGCTGTAAGGCGATGAGCACAGACGGAACACTTCCTCCGGACATATAGCGTCAACGGTCTTCTTGAAGTCTCCTGCCGTCTCTACCTCTCCGTCCACCTTGTACGAGTAGCTGTTCGTTACGCTGCCGTCTTCCTTGCGCGTCTCAGTCAGTGTACGTGTCAGTACGTAGCACATCAAGCCTTCCTCCTCGTCCAGTACACTGAGCGAAATCTCTACCGAGTGTGCCACGTCCTCAATCTCCTTGCCGTCCTTGTCCTTGGTCTTGATGCCGAACTTGGTGGCTCCAGCCTGGTTCGTGCCGAACAGCACCCAACTTATAGCATCTGCTATCGTCGATTTGCCGATGCCATTTCGGCCTTTAATCACGCTCACATGATCGCCCAGTGAGATTTCCTTATTCTCTACACCCTTGAAATATCGCAGGCATATCTTGTCAATAATTATTTGTCTCATATTTTATATTTTTGAGTCCTTCAAATACACTGTCACGCCGTTTAGTGTCTTGAAGTAGTTTATCTTGCCGTCCTTCAACAACTCGTTCATTATCTTCTTCAAGTCTGCCTGCACAGCGTTCTTCAGTTTCACATAGCCAACGCCCATCGGTCTCTTCGAATCGTCCGGCATCAGCTCGCGTATCTTGTCCAATACATATTCCTTGTTCATGTTATATTTTGTTTTATAGTTTCGTAGTAAAATGCTGTCCTATTCTCACGAACCGGACAGGTTGAAAATCCAATAAAAACATACGTTGCAGCCGCTGCTGCCAAGAATTATACATTAATAACTGTACATCAATAATTTATTTTATGAGCTTCTATATCTCGTTTTTCATATTCTTTACTTCGCCCTCGTAGTGCTCGATAAGTCTTTCAAGCTCCCAGTTCGACCATTTCTTGGTCTCGTGCTTCCTCGCTTCAAGCAGTGTCACCCTCTGCTCGCCTATCTTTTTTATAAGCCCTTGGCGATAGTCAAGTATATTACCATCCTTGAAGCGGTTACAAAAACGACATTGAGCCGAACAATTATCTTCCGAAAACCTCAGAGCCATATTGGTTCGTGATATGTAGTGTCCGCAGTCAGCCTGTTCGAAGGGCAACACCCTCCCACAACTCACACAGCGGAAATACTTATACCCATACCCCTTTGAGTCCCGAAGCCTGATGAACATCGAAAATACCTTGTCAAGCTTTGTCTTAAGCGACGCGGTACTTCTCCATTTGCCCGTCCTTGCAGCCTTGCCCCAAGTCCCGGACTTTTCCTTGTCTTTCTTTTTCTTCCAGAACATTAGTATATCTCCTCTTTCCTGCCCATGTCGGCAGAACGTTGTTTAATCTTCAAGTTGAGGCAGTGAATCCGCCTCACGCGCCACTCGAACAACTCTATCGGACAGGCCGTATCGGTATTGAGCAGCTTATATATCGCATCTACCTTATCCTGGTAGGTCTGCGTCGAAAAAAGTTGCAGCATATAGCGTCGGTTTTAGATTCTTTAAAAGTCCTATTCTCACGAACCGGACTGACATATAACGGAAATAAAAATCATACGTGCGGACACCTCCGCATGGTCTAAAACAAATTGCATTAATATCTGATTTCAGCTAATCCTCATAAACCGGCACCGTGACGTTTCGTCCTCCGAACTCGTCCATCGCCATCTTGCGTATTTTCTTGGCCATATCGCTTTGGGAGCGATAGCCTAACGCATTGTACACCATGCACTGACCACAGTCAAATCGTGACATCAATGCCAAAATTTTAGCCCGTGGGACAATTATTTTCTTTTTTCTGGTCAACTTTGCCATATTTATTGTATATTTGTATCGTTAAAGTTTATATAAAACGTTATCTGTAACGTTTTCGGATGCAAATGTACAGCAGTTTAGGCAAATGACCAAGAAAACGTGACAGAAAAGCGTTATAATTTAGATATTTTCACATACGTATACATCAATAAACTGTTTTACACTATGACAACTATCATTGAACGCCTCGAAGCCGTCCGCCGACACTACGACTTGTCAGGACGCAAACTCGCCGACCGTCTTGGGCAGCGTCCGTCAACCGTTACTAACTATTTAAATGGCACACAAGCGCCTAAACTGGAGTTTATCGAGAATATCCTCGACCTCTTCCCCGAAGTCTCGGCAGAATGGCTTATACGAGGCCAAGGCGCCATGCTCATCGTCGACCAGCCCGACGTAGCCGAACTTAAAAAGCAATACGAGACCGAACTGCTCGTCAAGGAAGGCATCATCAAGGAACTTCGCTCCATTATCCTGGAGAAAAACCAAGACAAGCAGTCCCTCGACCGTCAGCAACTTGTAGGCTGATACCACTACACCTCAAAAGGCAGTGATAGTAAACAAAAAAGACTGGCACCTGTTCTCACGAATAGAAGCCAGTCTTTTGATTCACGCTTGAATCTCTTTATTTTAATATGAAAAAATTTAATCGTATGAATATCAAACTAAAAACCTAATTCCACAGTTAATGTCTTCGGTATTCTCTCTTCAACGTGACGTTTTTTCGGGTTTAATTTATTTTTTTCTTCAAATCGAAATCAAGAGAAAGAACCAAAGAGAAAATCATATTTATTATTCTCAATCTAAACTATCAAAGAGCATTCGGAAGGCTGAGGGCTTAGAGCAGACTCTCCCCTTATAGAGGATTGAGCATCCGTCTATAAGAAAGAGTCGCTTAACAGGTGAGCAAACGTCAGGATCAGACCCGTCACCACCACTTGCCAGCTAACGACAGTTAGTGTATGGAGCTTTCGGTGTTGCTACCGCCTTCCCGCGCCTTCTCCAATCAACTCTTGCGCTTCTGCCCCGGGGCCCACTTGCAGTGTTTGTTTCAAGTCGAAGTGATGCGTGGTGTATTTAGCCGTCTCTTACACTTCGACCATGAATAGGGACAAAAAAAAGAAGAGTCCCCATTCGCCGTTCGCTCACACCCGAACTTTGAATGAAGACTCCCTGTATATAGAGGATACCTGCGTCTGTAACATTGCTATCAGCATGTGAGTTCTAAAAGCGATACAAAGATACGCAAAGTTGGGCAACCGTCCAAATCCCCGTTTATATATGTTAACATATCACAAACCCGTTTTTGTGTAAAATATTTTATATAATAGTTTTTGTATTACCAAAAAATTACCTACCTTTGCATTGAAACGCCGAGAACACTGATTATCAGACACCTATAGCATCATGTATGTAATCCCATGCGGATCACATATAGCACATTTTGCATTACATCTGATAATACCGATAACGGCTTCTCAATCAAGCCGTTATCGGTATTTTGCTTCGTGTAAGTTGCTGATTATAAACGGGTTAAATACGTATACGTGTTTATAAAACGTTTTACATCGCAGCGTTCGGGTACACCTGCATACATCGGCTTTCCGCGCATCTTGAATGCAATTTTGACACAAATGTATTACTAATGTATTACCAAATGCCAAAAAATGTATTACCAAATGCGTGTTCCTATTCCCGATACATTATAAACGCCTTTAAAGATTTATGCATTATGGCAATTTTGAAATTTAACATTGTTTATGACAGAAAGCACGCCACGGAAGAAGGAAAGCCCGGTTCTGTGGAAATAAGGTTCAGCTTGAACCGCAAGCAGAAGTACTTCGCAACGGGCATAAGAATCGCTCACAACGAGTGGGACTATAATAAAAACAAGGTAGTCCGCCGCCCGGACAAAGACGAGCTGAACAAGCGTCTTGCGGTTCTCTGTGCCAAAGCCGACCAGATTGTGAGCAAGTATTACAGCGACGACAACTTCGATTTCAACTCTATCACCAAGCTCTATCAAGGCGAACGTGCCGAGGAAATGGATTTTCCTACCTACTGTGAGCAGCGCACCCTCAAACGGCGTGTGTCTGAAAGCACTAAGACTCGCTACCGTGTCTTCACCCGCTTCTTGCGCTCATGGGGCAAGATAAATTCCTTCGCTGACCTTACCGTCGCCAACGTCCGTGCGATGGACGAATACTTGCATACTCGCGAGATAGGACAGTCCACCATCTACAACTATCACAAGTATCTGAAACTCTTCATTAACGATGCCATAATTGACAACCTTGTGCAGGAAAATCCGTATCGTCGCCTTAGCTTCAAGATAAGCCGTGGCGACAAGAAGTATGTCGACTGCCTCACAGTCGAGCAGTTTGACGCTGTCCGCAATCTCACCGTCTCCACTCCTCACCTCTGCAAGGCTCGCGACCTTTTCCTGTTCCAGTGTTACACCGGGCTTGCGTACGCTGACCTCATGGCGTTCGACTTCAACGAGTGCGACCTTATCGACGGTAAGTATTTTTATCACGACCGCCGTGCCAAGACCGATGTCGACTTCGTCCTACAGCTTCTCCCCCAGGCAGTCGACATTCTGGCCAAGTACGGCAACAAGCTGCCCACGCTCTCAAATCAGCGCTACAACGACTATCTTAAAGTCATAGGTTCTATGATAGGTGTAGACAATCTTCATTCTCACATGGGGCGAGCCACGGCAGCTACGATGTTCCTCTCCAAGGGAATGCCTATCAATGTTGTGTCTAAGGTTCTCGGACATACCAATCTTCGCCAGACACAACGCTACGCACGTACGCTGTCCCGTGACGTACGCTCGGCATTCAATAACATCGAAGACAAATTCTAAGCAATACCACACAGCGACCCTTGGAGAGTCGCTGTTTTTTTTTTATTTTTCCCACAGACGAATCACCGCAATACATATCCTCTTGTACGTTAAATTTGCGGTATGAACGATATTAGGAGTGTTATAATAGCAGTTGCCGGGGCGTTCTTCGCCCTTATAAGTCCCATTCAGGACTTTATGCTCGGCATGCTCATCTTGTTTGTGTTGAATTTCGCCTTCGGCTGGCTGGCTGCAATCTTTGGTGGCGAGGAATGGTCGTGGCGCAAGGCTGGTATGTGCTTTGTCTACTGTTTTATCTTCTTCGCTACGGCAGCGTCGATGTTCATTGTCGGACACTTTATGCACACCGAAGAACAGGCGCTTGTATGTGTCAAATACGTCTGTTTCGCAGCTATCTATGTATTCGGCACCAATATTCTACGCAACTGGCGCAATCTTTGCACCCCAGGCTCACCGTGGTATAACCTCGTATCGCTTCTTTACTACGTTCTTACGGTCAAGTTCGTGGAACGTTTCAAGATATTCAAACATTTATCACCCGAACCAAATAACGACGAAACGAAATGAAGATAACCCGACAGCAACTCATTCAGATAGCTCCTGCTTCCGAGCCTTATGTTGACAAGTATATCAACTATATCAACGGCTATGCAGAAGCCTTTCATATTACCACTCCTCTTCGCATGTGTCACTATCTTGCACAGATTCTCCACGAGTCTGCCTGCCTAAAGCACACCGAAGAACAAGGCCCTACCCATTACTTCGACAAGTACGATACCGGACGACTCGCCAATAGACTCGGCAATACCCCACAGAAGGATGGCGACGGATACAAGTATCGAGGTCGTGGACTTATCCAAATCACAGGACGTGCCAACTATACTGCTTACAATAATTCGAAGTATTGCAAGGGCGATGTTGTCAACCATCCTGAACTCCTCGCAAAGCCTCTCGGTGCTGTCAAGTCTTCTATGTGGTTCTTCGACTCACATAATCTCAACAAGTATGCCGACAAGGACGACATCGTCAAGATAACCAAGGTTATCAACGGTGGAACAAATGGTCTTGATCAGCGCCGTGCCTTACTCGAAAAGGCAAAGAGTGTTCTTCTTGAAAATTAAAAGCTATGGATATAGACAACAATGCTAAGCGCGACTGGCTACGCTCAATAATCAGCGATTTCTATTGGTTTGTAGTGATAATGACTATATGCATAGGGATTATCATATGCTGTTCCAGCTGTTCCTCCTCCCGACCCGTAGTCCTCGAACGTACTCTTCATGATACGGTGCATATCAACAATATCCGCCTTGACAGCGTCTATATGCACGACTCCATTTACTTCGAGTCCATTGTCAAGGGCGATACTGTTTATCGTACCAAGGTGATTACCCATTGGTGCAACCGTATTTCTATCAAGCACGATACTGTCTACGCTGCCAGAGAGAATAAGACGGAAGTCCCGGTAGAACGCAAGCTACCATTATGGAAGCAGCTCGCCCCGTCTCTCTATCCGATAGTCTTTATTATTATAATAGGTATAATAAGCATGATATGGCTTATACATAGAAAGAAATAACCTCATGGGAGTCCTCTTAAAGTCCATCCGCAAGATTCTCGTCGAACTTATCGACCGCATCGACAGTGGCGAATGTGCCACCACCGACGAGCAGGAACGCATGTTTCTCGACCTCTGCACGATGATTGCCGACAAGGAACGTCGTGTCTCCAAGTACGAGGCTTGCCGTTACCTCAATATGTCACGCGCCAAGTTCGACCGCTACGTATCCGAAGGACGCATCCCTCACGGGCGCAAGTCCCCGGGATTCAAGGAACTCTCATGGAGTCTTGCCGAACTCGATAGTTGTAAACTAAATAAGTGTTAACGTTTAATTTTTTGTCATAATCGTTTTTGTAGCCGTTCTGTTGTGATAACAGAACGGTTTTTCTTTGAGCATCATCTTCCTCATTTGAGCATCGTTAGGCGACACCTTATATAATAAGTAAATTTGCTTCAAGTCCCAATGTTGGGGCGAAACCTAAACTTTTATTATTATGTCTGAAACAAAAACTTATGTATTCGGCAATGATGGCCAATGCGGTGGTGGCATGATGTCACTTCTTGCTCCTCTCCTCCAGCGCAACGGTCTCGACCCTAATCTCCTTCTTGCTATGAACAAGAACGGCAACGGATGGGGTGACGGTAGCGGTTTTATGTGGGTTATCTTCCTCTTCTTCCTCATGGGCTGGGGCGGTAACGGTTGGGGTGGATTCGGAGGCAACGGACGTGGTGCCATAGCCAACGAAATCAACAACGACTACGGACGCTCTCTGCTCATGGACGCTATCGGTGGCAACCGCAACGCTCTGTCTAATCTCGCTACCCAGCTCAACTGCACCGAAGGACAGATTCAGTCGGCTATCTCGGCTCTCACCTCACAGGTTCAGTCTGTAGGCAATCAGGTTGGTATGTCTGGTATGCAGACCATCAACGCTCTCCAGCAGGGTAATATGCAGATTGCCCAGCAGCTTGCCAACTGCTGCTGCGAGAATCGTCTTGCCACCTGCCAGCAGACCAACACTCTTCAGGCTGCCATCAACAACGTGGCTACCGGACAGGAGCGTGGCTTCGCTAACGTGGCTTACGAGACCCAGCGTCAGACTTGCGACCTTCACAACGCCATCAAGGACAGCACACAGACTATCGTCAATGGTCAGCAGCAGGCTGTTATGCGCGAAATGCAGAACAAGATTGACGCTCTGCGTGAAGAGAATAGCACCTTCAAGTCGTCTGCAATGACTTCACAGATTGTCGGCCAGGCTCTCGCTCCCGTCAATGCCGTTCTTGCTGGCTTGCAGAAGGAGGTGGGCGAAATCAAGTGCGCTCAGCCTAACACCGTGACAGTTCCTTATCAGCCGTTTGTTACTGTTCCCAACTGTGTCGCTGCTCAGTATGGCATCTACGGCAACGCTAACGGCTTTTGGGGTTAATGAGAAAGGAGGTTTCTATATGACACCTATTTGGAATTATCCCTTCTCATGGGTCAACCGCCGTGGTTCTGCTGCCGTGGCTTCCACTGCCGTAGCGGTCTCTACTACAGCTGTCACGTTCTCCTTCCGCAACCATGCTTTTGCATCGGCCAACTACCGCGGAACGGTCTTCGTTAAGCTGGCTCAGGCCATCCCTACCGGCACCACTGGCACGCTCCCTATTCTCTTCGAGACCAATGGAGCCACCCAAGCCGTTACTAAGTACAACGGCTCTCCTCTTACCGTCGCCGACCTCCCAGGCACTGGCGTCTTCCAGCTCTGGTTCGAACGCGACACTAACACCCTTCAGCTCATGACGGGTATTGTCTAACCTATTCTTAAAAGAAAGGATTTCTTATGTTCAGCGGTTTGCGTACCAACAGCATCTTCTATGTGCTCGACAAGAACAGCGAGCCTAAATTACAGATAGGACAGGTTGTCTCTGTCTCCAACCCTCAGCCCAAGTTCCCCACCTATCAGCCCGGGCAGTTCTCTCCTCAGCCTATGGAGTCTGTCGTGGATATTCGTGTGAAACTTCCTGACGGCGAAATGGAGTTCAAGCAGCTGCCCTCCAATGGCCAGATAGCCAACTCAGGCTCTCTTGTCGTTTCCGAGTCGCGCGAGGCTATGTCTGCCGAGGTCGAGGCTATGCTTCGGCAGTCGCGTCAGATTCTCGACAGCGTCGACTATCATCGTTCCGTCGTCTCTTCGTGCGAGACCATGCTTTCCCAGCTCAATCCTCAGATTGCCAAGGAGAAGGCGCAGGAACAGAAGATTACCCAGCTCGAAACCAAGATGTCCGGTATTGAGGGCACTCTCTCCAATATCCAGGGCATGCTTGCGCAGGCTCTCAAACCTAAGGCATAAGGCGTCCTTTCTTTTTGAAAACTTAAAATCATTACGACTATGAACTATATTGTTGAAATCACCGAGGATAAGTTCTCTGAACTCACCGAGAACGCCGAGAAAATGCTTCGCTATGGAGGCAAGGTCATGTCCTGTCTCGACTCTATCAAGCGTGAGCGCTATGGCGAGCGCAGTCCTATGCCCGACTATCGCAGCTCCGACTACCGCAACCAGCGTCACGAACCAGAACGTGACGACTATCCCGACTATCGCCGTCCACGCGAACGTCGCGACTATGATTATTAATGTCTAACCCGAGGAGAATGTCATAAAAGGCATTCTCCTCTTAATCCCTATTCTTCATATGAAACCTCGTCAGTCCCTTTCTCAGTACGACTACCGTCCTCCCGAAATGCTTGCCTACCTCCGTCATTACGGCTATCATTTCTCACGCCGTATGCACGACTTCGCTGTCTCTCGTATGCGTCGCGACAACAAGCCTATCACGCCTTGGACTAAGGAGAAGGTCGAGCAGACTCTTCATAAGTACGGCATCGTTCTCGACAATGCCATTGCCTACGACCATGTCTACGTCCTGAATATGGCTCTTGCCGACTTCTACGGTTCTTCCATCACCGATGAACGTGCCCTTGCTCTCTTTGTCAAGGACTACGTCGATGATGAAGATCAGCCCGACGGATTTGTCTTCAACCGCTTCTATGCCGATTGTGCCCTTTCCGGTACGCCAATCCCATGGGAAGACGTATTAGACCCCTCATAGCCTATGCGCTCGCAACAAATTCACCTCCCTTCCTACGATTGGACGGTGCAAATCTTCTACAATGTCCCTCCCTTCAAGGTTGACATTATCCGCAGACATCTTCAATCTCTCGGCTGTCATTCGCAGCCCCTTGAAGATGCCTGCCTCCTTGTGTCCCAGTCCGTCCCCGACACTGCTTTCACCTATACCAATGTCTCTCTCCACCGCACCCTTATCGTTCTCTGTCCTCCGTCTTCTCCTTCCCAATTCCTCAACACCCTCACCCACGAACTTCTCCACGCCGTCACCCACATATCCGACTACTACAGTATTCCACTCAATACAGAATCCCCTTGCTATCTCCTCGGCTCTCTCGCGCAAGCCTCTTATCCCGTAGCTAAACACTATTTGTAAAACGTTTTACACGACTTTTGCAAAATAATCTTGTCTGTATCATTGATATTTAGTACTTTTGCAGCAATATTATAATCATAAGATACAAACATGCTAATTATTGTATTAATAATTTTTCTTCTTCCTCTTGTTGCTCTATTTTATTATTGGATTACTTCCAATGATAACAGCATAAAGGAAGCCATAAATAAGGTTGAAGCGAATGGGTTTAAGGAAATATGTAATTCCAAAAAAGGACTCGCAAAGGCTTTAAATATTTCAATTGAAAGGTTAGACGTATATGAAAATATGTATAAAGAATGGACATCGGTCGTGGCGAAAAATAAAGAATTTAATAAAGATGTAATCAATGCCTATGATACATTTATTCGTATAGCTCCAGATGTAAAAGAATGGACAGCCTTTGTGAATTACAAATTACGTGGTGACCTTACTCCAAATGAGATTAATGAAGCAAAAAGATTAAATATAGACATTTCTCATTTTAGTAGATATAAAGAAAATTTACTACAGATAAAGTCTGTAGAGCAACGATATGGTATTAACAGCAAACAGTATAAAGCTGCTTATTCCTTCTTTTTAGATAGAACTGATAATGTTGATGAATGGGAGCGTTTTTTAAGAATATATAAATAATGAAAACAATTTTTCTTGCAATTTCTTTTTCATTCCTCGCTTGCACTACAAGTGATAGCGTCTACGTCTGCACAGGCCCACACGCACGTCGTTACCACAAATCCGCATCATGCAAAGGCTTGCGCAACTGTAGCCGAAAGATAAAGAAAATCAGTCTCGAACAAGCTAAGATGTTACACAAAACTCCATGTCACATTTGTTATAAACATTAAAAACAGAATAGTATAAAACAATGAAAAGAGTTAAGCTTTGGCAATTTGTAGTGGTTCTATTTATTTCTGCATTCTGAGAAAGAAGTGGCCGATGATAAGAAGCAGGTGGACTTCGCTAACCATAATATTGAGATTATTATACAGGAGGCGGTTGCTGACTTGGATTGAATCGAGTAAAGAAAATAAAGGGAGAGGTAACTCCTCCAAATTATCCCAGGCTTAGATAGGCTTAACCAGGCTCAGTAAGGCTCATTACTCTATTCTTCAATACTCAATAAAAAAACACGAGGGAAAACCAATCCCTCGTGCTCTTTTTTCTTACTTCCCAAACAACTGGTCTATTTCCCCATTGTTTATTGACTCTATAGCTCCTTGCGTCACAGGAGTTATTGTAGTCCCATTGCTGATATATAGCATAGGCTTACTATTATCCTTCAGCGAGTACAGGTTACCACTCTCAGGAGTACCATTGCCAAAGCCCTCCTTGCGCATTTCCTTCCAGCTCTTATAGTATTTACGAGTGCCAGTACCACTTTCAATGATACACAGCACAAAGCGATTCATCTTGCTCAGAAACACTGCAAAACCACTTTCACTGCTTGGTGTGACATTCTCTATCAGAGTCACACTCTCATTGTTATACTCCTCAAAGATAGGAACATCAACCAGTGCCCCAGACTCATTTGCTTGTTTCAGTTCTTGGCATGTCTTCTTGTCTTCACTTGTCATAAGTCCGTGCTTACTCTCAGTGGCATCCCATAGTTGATTGTCCCTAATCTTTGTGTTCTCATCCAGCATTGCCACACCGTTTTTCACACCTTCCCTGTCAGTAGTCTTGCTCTTGATCAGAGCCTTTACCTTATCAGTGTAATGCCTTAATCCATTCTCTCCTACAAACTTTGCCATATCCTCTGTTTTTTAGATAATACCTAATGATAGTCCCCAATAAGTCAAGAACGTCCAACCTATAGCTGCTGCCTCTGCAATAAACAGTGCATACTTTCTGAGTCCCTTAATATATGCAATACCTATCACATAAGCAACAATAGCTGCAATAGTCATAATAAAGTTAGCACTCAGACACCAGCCAATCCCTGCCATAGCACATATAGTAGCAGCAGCCTTATGCACCCCTCTGTCCTCATTCATAAACCTTGGAGCAGCACCTACAAACATCAGCCCTCCACAAGCGAGGAAAGCCAGACATTGCACACCCTTTTCACAGTCCAGCAGACACATGAGCATCAACATGCCTACAGACATCATGACAACTTGAAACACCCATCCACTTTTACCAAGCAGATAATAGATAGACGATACCATTTCTGGTACACCATATTCCTCAATCACTACAATCAGCATCACCACAAACAGCAATGCTGCAATAATACTTAGTCCTATCATAATCCTAAATCTAAATTAATATTCAACATTGAACCTCAGCTTCTCTGGATAACCACTCTTGTAGTCATACCTCATAGCATCCTCCACACTCTCCAGTTTCTCCACAGCAGCCCTATGACGTGCAGTTGCATTGAAGCAGTCAAAGGCATAGTTCTCCAGTTGTAGACGCAGCTGTTCAGCCTTGTCACAGGGTAGAGTAATAGGCACACCGTCAAACCACCAAGTGATTTCCTTGAATCCTAAAGCCACCTTGTCTGCAATGTTCTGCTGAAAGCCCATGCGCTCACTCTTCTTAGCCCAAGTGCGTATGCCGTTGATATAGAAACTGTTCACATTTTCCGACTCATCATACTTGTCTATATATGCCAGCAGCGTCTCTTTCATTGCCTTCAGCACATCCTCACCAAGCCCCTCGGCTATCTCCTTTATCTCCTCCATGCTTGCAGGTTCTCCGCACTCCACAATCTTCTCTATCACGCTGCTCATCCTTGGCTTGTAGAAAAATATCTCAACCCAGTAGTCACAAAGAGGCAGTTCCTTTTCCTCCCCTGTCTCTTCATTCTTTTCTGTCTGTATCTTCTTTGCCCATGCAATGTGATACATGTTTTCGCTTTTCTTTTCAAATACCTTGAAATCAGCGGTTTCTCCAAATGATTTTATCATAGTTTATTTGTTTTTAATCGTATAATGAATAGATGGCAAAAGCGTTTGTTCGCACGATTTTATTAACTTCAGAAGGAGCGGTTCTGTTCATAGAGAACCCCCATGCGCTATTAGCATTCATCTGCGTAGAAGTCCAATATTTACCACTTTCAGATGGTGCATCAATGTCATTAATATATGTCAACTTTTGACCTAACAAGTAGAAGTTTTCCGCTATTTCTTTGGCTTCACCTACCGACATGAGGTAGCCTTTTTTCCCGTTTTTAAAAACGTAATTGCTACAAAGTCTGGCTGCAATATAGGAGTTACTATCTGCTCCTATAATAGCTGCTGTATTTGCTGCTCCAGCAAAGTCTTTTAATGCGTCGAGATAATTTGGAAAAGTCGCACATCCCTCAATAAGATTGCTCTCATTACTCCATATTAGATTAGATATGATTTTAGGTGCTATTACAATAGCTACGTTATTTGTTACGAGCAGTACACCTATCATATCGGTTTTAGATAAGCCAGCCTCTTCACACTTAGTAGGTGATTTATAAAGATTGTCGTTTTTATCAATTATGAACGTGCCAGTCTCCAAAGCCTTATACGTAAATGTCACCTCTCTGTTATACAGTGGTGAAGGCACGTATACCAATGCCTTTGGCTTCATATACATCTTTACAGTAGCAGCTTCTATCGTCACATCCTCACCACATGGCACCTTAACACTTATCGGGCTACCCTGCCAAGTCTGTGTGCTCACTGTTGTGTTGCCACTCTTCACAGTAACAGTAGCCCCATTCAAGTTTGTATCAGACGCTGATTTGTCTGACACCAGCTTGATGGTGACAGTCTCCTTCAGTTTTTCATTCAGATTATTCTCTGTGAGATAACCTTGCTTTGAGGCATAGTCGTTAATAGCATCGCCCAGAGTTGCAGGTGTTACAAATGTACCTGTTTTTTTAACAAGTTTATTGCCTCGTATAGATATATCTACAATTCCTTTTCCAGTTGAACTAGCACTTGTTTCTGCAATGATAGTGTCTGCTTTTAGAAAAGCTCCTTGTGTTACATTAAGGGCATTACCGCTCTTCACTATACTTGCAATACCATTTCCATTTGTAACCTCAGTTACATTAACATTATTCACATAACCATCCAAAGACTGATGTTCAGTCAAGAAGCCACTGTCATTAGTTATCTGGCTTGTCTTTGTAGGGATGGCAGATGTTTTAGCAAAACTTTGCTCCCTAACCCATCCCTGTGTTGCAAAATTTTTTTGATTAACCCACTTCTGTGTTGCATAATTAGCCAATTCAGTGGTCAATGCAGTACTTGTCACATAACTACTGAGCGCAGATGTCAGAGCATACTGTGAGTGAGTATGTTCCTTCTCAGCTTTCTTTGCCAACGCAGTATTCATTGCAGCAGTTGTAGCATACCCTGCCAGTGATGTCACAAATGTTCCCTTTGTTGCTACAATGTTCTTGCCTACCTTTTTTATGCTTGCAATACCGTTTCCTTCCCCACTCTCAGTGACACCTGTAGCACCGTTTTCCTCCAAAGCAGTGATTCTGTCTGTAGCACTTGTCAATGCCGTAGTGTCAGCCTTCCCATTTATAGCTGTATTCAATTTTTGTACTTCCTTATACACTGCCTGTGTCTGAATAGGATTCACAGAACTCTCACTTAGCTCACTGTCAGTAGTGATAGTTTTGTCCTCCAATGCTTTCAGCTTGCTGTTTACAGTAGTCATTGCAGTATCATAATCCCCTTTGGCAACCTTTCCGCCAAGAGTACTTTCAATGGTATCGAGTCTTAAAGCTACAGTCTTGTTGGCTATTGGGTTGGAAGAAGAAGTGTCAAAGGCAGTGTCCACAACTATCGAACCTCCAGGAGTCTCAATGGTAGCATTCTTCTGTTCCTCACCCAACTTCTCCCACTTTGTTGCATCATACGCCTTGCTTGGGTCACCAAGATATATATACTCCGTCTTGTTGTTCTTGTCAGCAGTAGTCGTTGCTGGCACAAGATATATCTTCGTAATGTCAATGTCCTTTGTAGGCAAAGCATCCACAATCTTATACAACGATGTGCTTACAGTGATGTTGCCACTTCCAAAGATAGACTGTTCGTTTATAGTCTTTGTTGTAGGCATCTGTGTTTCAGGAATCTTACCTTTAGCATCAAGTGTAGCCACACCATTTACAGTACCTCTCTGACTCAAAGGTATTTGCTGCACATTGTCCACACTACCAAGTCCCACCTGTGCCTTAGTCACACCATGAGGATTCTGTTTGTTGCCAACATGAGTAGTCACTTTGCCATCCACCTCACCAGCTTTACCATCAGCATAACCCTTCATCTTTTCAGTGAAATGAGTCAGTCCCTCATTGTCCAAGTATTTAGTCATATCTTCCTCCTTCCTTTTTTATTCAAACATTTTGTCAATTTCAGCATTACTCAGTTCCTCTGTAGCCACAGCACCATCCAGTTTCTCCACTGTCACACTACCAGCAGCAATCTTGCTTGAAGTGATGCTTCCGTCCGCTATCTTGTTTCCAGTCACAGCATTGTCTTTCAGCTTCTCAGTAGTGATACTTCCGTCTTTCAGCTTGTCCTCAATGCCATCAAACATACCCTTCACCAGCTTGTTAGCAGTAATAGTCCCATCCACTATCTTCTCAGCCGTTATGCTGTTAGCAGCTATCTTCTCAGCTGTCACGCTGCCAGCAGCTATCTTGTCCGAAGTGATGCTTCCGTCCGCTATCTTCACGGCATCCACACTACCCTCAGCCAGCTTCTCTGCTGTCACGCACTTGTCTGCAAGGTCATCCGTTTGAATTAAGGGCACCTTCGTTCCCAGTTTTACGTCATTTCTAAATGTAGGCATACTTTATTTCCTCCGGTTCTTCTGATGTGTAAATCTTTATTTGCAACACTTTCGGCACGACCTCCATCCGCAGGCAGAAAGCCTTCGTGTCCTTATGTTGCTCTATCGGTACACGTGGCCATTTCTTGCCGTCCGTGCTCTGTCTTATCACCACCTTGCCCTTCTTCTTCAAGCTTATCATCAGATAGATGTCACGCTCCAGTCTCAGTGCAGGGCTCGTCCATGCCAGTTCCTTGGCATCATACGTTGTTCTGACTGTCCCCATCTTATTTCTGTGTGTTAGTTCCCAAGCTCTGAACCGCAATGCTGAGCATAGTCTGTGCACCAGGGTCTTCATATGCAGCCAGAAGCAGGTAAGCGATATAGTATATGAAAGCATTTCTTTGAGTGTCTGATACGTTTACGTTCGTTGAGTTGTCCGGTGTTCCCGACAATGTCTGATTGGTTCCGATATACGAGATTTCGGCTGTGCATCCCGACTTCCACGGCTGCACCAGTATTTTTGTCGTGCTGCCACGTACTACGGTCGCCAGCGGTCGTTCTACCGTTCCCTTTGCCGTGTTGTCAAACATCAGCATCGCGTCGTCGCTCGTGTCGTCCACAGGCTTTGCTGCCTTACACCATATGCTCAGCCTCACACGCTGTATGTCCGTAGCAGATATTCCAGCAGGCACCGTCACCTCCCCGACGTCGTTCACCGATGCTATGACTGAGTTTTGTGTCACGCTCAGCCCTCCCGAACCGCCCGTGCCCATACTCGTGCATTGCCCCGTCATTACCGCCACCCACCTCAGAGCATAGTTTATCTTCGCCCTGATGATGTTGTCCATGTAGGTGTCCTCGCCGCCGTCACTCAGCTTCGAGTCCTCCCTCGTCTCGTGGTCAACACACCATTTCACTTCCTTTATAATATCTTCTACGGTCATACCCTATAGCGTTTAATGATTACCCCAGGTTCAGATTAGCAAACACCTCTCCCTCCTTGGCAGCAAAAGCCAGAGCCTTGCTCGGGTCGGTAAACTTCTTGCCGTAGTTGGTGTTGATGTACACAAGCAGCTCGTCGGGAGTGGTCACCGAGTCTGCCGTATCCACGTTCTTAGGCTTCTCTTCCGGCACGACTTCCTCTACGTCGTCCGAGGTCTTAATCTCGCGCACCAGCACCACCGTACCGTCTTTGAACAGTTCGCTCGCTTCGAGCAAGTCCTGAAAGTACTTTCCCTTCAGTGAGATTTCGGGGCATGTTCCGGCAATCACATTGCCACCAGTGAAGTTGTAGCGCACAGTATTACCACCTGCACCTTCGAGTACGTGCGAAACGTTATTGCGAATCTGTTTCAGTCTGTATATCTTAATCATCTGTTTCTGTTTTTTTTAATGAAAAAGCCCCCACTGAGCAAAGGAGCTTGCTCTCAATGGCTCAGCGAGGACTTGTCGGGACAATATTTTTTATTAACAACTTCTTTTTAGGCGGCTACATCCTGGCCCTTGTAGGCTTCCCACTTGGTGCCGTTGTAGTAGTACACCGAGCCCTTGTCATACTGAACGTCGCCAGCGGTGTAGTCCTCAGTAAGAGCCACCTTCATGCCCTTTGCCGGAGTGTCGGGGAGCTTTGCAGCCGAAATGATAGTACGAAGTGTGGTCATGCCGAGCTTCGAAATCTTAGCCTCTGGGCCTACGAGCACCGAGTTGTAACCGCGCAGAGCGATACAGTCAGACTCCTCGTGAATCCAGCGCTTGGCGTCGCGGATAGCACCCGCACCCTTCGACATGTCGTTGGTACGCTCCTTGTTGGCTACACGTACGTAGCGACGGCTTGCCTTAAGGTCTACGATAACGGCGAAGTCCTCCATGTGCATGAGGTCGAGGGTCTGATCCCATACTACGTCGAATGTACCGAAGGTGTCCTTGATACGCTTGAAGGTAAGGTCAAACTCGTCGTGGTTGATGATGTCGTTCTTGCCGTCCTTCTCAATCTTCATCTTCTCCATGTTCTCGATGAAGTTCTTGCCGGCGAATACGTAGGCGTGGTTGTTCTCTGCGAAGTCCGTAAACTGAAGCTTCGACAGGGCAATCCAGTCTTCCCACTTCTGAATATCACCGATAGCGTAGGCGTTCGTCAGCTGTGGCAGAATGCCCTCTGCAATATACACGTCCTCTACAGCGCCGTCCTCGGTCAGCACCTTGAAGCGCTTCTTTGTACCAAGCCAGTACGAACGCTCTGCACGGAGGTTGTACTTCATGATTGCGTCTGCCTTAAGGTCTTTCACCGAAATTGGCACCTTGGTCTGCACCTTCTCAAAGTCTGTGGTGAAGAGAATGTTGAGCAGCTTCTTCTGTACATATACCTCCTTCTCACGGGGCTGTGAGTTCTCGGGCGGAACCATGAGCTGCGACTCGCTTGCTGCGGTTGAGCCTACGAGGAATACCGTACCCGAAGGAATGTCCGGGCAGGTCATGCTGTCAAGGTCTGTCGACGGTGTACCGTTGTTCTTGGCCTTGCCGTTGGTGGCCTGTAGTGTCACCTTCTTGCCGTTCGACTCGATTACATACAGCTGCAAGATGCCCTCACGCTCTGTTGTCGAACCTTCCTTGTAGCCCTCCACGTCGGGCACGTACACGGTCGAGCACTTGTAGAACGGACGCAGCGAACCCGAGAAGTTGGTCGAGTTCAGCTCGATGGTGTCGCCACCAGTGATAGCTGCCGTTGTCTTGCCGTCGAGGGTCTCACCGCCGATACGCATGTGCTTGGCAGTCCAGTTCTTGATACCAACCTTAGCTGCCACCTGTCGTGCAATACTGAGCAAAGGAGTCTTGTATGGATAGAACTTCACGATGTTTCTGTCCCACTCCTCATCAATCATACCGCCCTCTTTGAGCTGCGTTGATGATGCCTGCGAACCTGTCAAATCCTGTCCGTCCTGCTTACCGCCAGGGCTGTTAAGGTCACTCTTGCCAGCCTCCACTGGCTCGTTTGCCTTTGCTTCTGCTGCCGATGCCGGGTCTGGGCCCTCGTCGCCAATCTGCGGGGCTACAGCGTCACCTACAGCCATAAGCGACGCGCCTCCTGTCACTACCGAAAGAATCATGAGGAGCATCCACATGAGAAATCTTCCGCTCTTAACAAACTTGATAATCTTTTCCATTTACTGATATTTTAAATTAATAATTCGTTAAACCAATCCGTCCCAGAAGCTGCTGCCCTTCTTCTTGCTGGGCTGAGCACCGCCGTTGGTGTTAAGGGTAGGGGGCAGGTCGTTCTTCTCCGAACGCTTCACCTTGTTCTGAATCTTCTCGTTGCGTCCCTGCATCGCTCCTTCTTCACGAGCCGAAGCCACGTCAGCGTCATAGTTCTGCGCGTTCTTGAACAGCGACCATGTCTCTGCCGACACCTTGCCGTCCTCCGCTTCGCCTATCATCTTGAAGAACTTCTCCCACAGGTCTGCCTTGGCATCATCGTCAAGGCCCAGCTCGTCCATGGCATCTGCCGACTGTTTCAGGTTCTCCGCAATCTCTTTCTCACGGTTCTCTTCGTCAGTCTTCTTCTGCTGGAAGTCCGCAATATGCTGAGCCACTTTCTTGCCCATTTCCTCGTCCTCCAAGGCTGCGCCGATGTCAATGCCCTGCTTAGCCATCCACTCTATCGGACTCATGTCGGGGTTGTCCTTCAAGTCCATGGCCATTGCTGCAAGCCAGCGGTTGTTGTCAAACATTTCGCTCAGCGCACGGCCGTTCTCCTCGTATGCCGACAGAGCGTCTGCATCATCGTTCATCGCACCGTACCTCGCTTCCTTGTCCTCAAAGTCAATGTCCTTGTGACGCTTGCCGAAGCGCTCCGCAAAAGCCTTGCGGTTCGGACGTTCCTCCACAGGAGGTGCCATCGCATCCTGTCCGGGTGCAACGTCATTCTTGTTCTTGTTTTCTTCGTCCATTTTTCTTTCTGTAAAATTTAGATTTGACTTCTAAACCGCAAATATCTTAGTTTTTTATCACTGTTTTTCCGTCTTTCGTCTGTAGGACGAAACACGGCATTTAGGGCTTGTTTTTCACGTATTTTTGCGCTGATACTCAATGTTATTACATACAGAATATGCAGAAGAATATACCCACATTATCACGTGTTATGCCGTCCTCGGGCAAGACGTTCGACTCCGTGCGCCGACGCATGGAACGTGAGCACGGCAGCAATACCGACTACGGGCTGTTGCAGCGCTGTTGGCAGGCGTGGAACAATCTTGAAGCTGTACGCCTCGCACGCGACCGGGCTAAGCGATATTGCTACGGCGACCAGTGGGGCGACACCGTAAGGGTCTACAAGAACGGGTTCTATTACGACTATACCGAGCGCGAATATCTCAAGAAGAAAGGCTCTGTTCCTCTCTCCAACAACGTCATGGTCTCCATCCTCAACACCATCGTCGGACTCTATGCCAAGCAGGGCACCGAGCCTGTATGCTTCGCACGTACACGCTCCTCACAGTCTCTCTCCGATATGATGTCTGCCACAATGCAGTGCAACTGGCAGAACACGCAGATGGAAGACCTTCTCAAGCACGTTCTCGAAGATTATCTCATCGGTGGAGTAGTGGTCTGCCGTGAGTCATACGAAGACCGCGAACAGGAGATTGAAGACTCATGGACTGATTATGTCGAGCCTAACTATGTCTTCTGGGAGGGTGGTTCCGACCCCCGACACCTTGACTTCTCGCTCATCGGTGTGCTTCATGACGTTTCAAGAGAAGACCTTTATAAGAAGTTTGCCAAGGACGAGTACGGACTTGATGTCAACCGTCTCAACCGCATCTTCAATATCGACCCCGACGACGCTTCCACCGAGGGCACACTGCACAACGACACCAACGACTTGTCTAACATTTCGTTCGACATTCCGTCACGTCGTGGCCATTGCGTCCGTGTCATTGAGGCGTGGACTACCGAGACGAAGTATCGCTATCAGTGCTACGACCCTATTGCCACCAACGAGTCTGATGCCTATTTCCGCATTGAGTGCGACGACAAGGTTCTTATTGCCCAGCTCAACGCCAAGAACGCCGAGCGCAAGCGTCAGTACGACCTCATGGGTGTTCCGCCAGAAGAACGGGCTTATATCACAGCCAAGAAGGTGGCTGATAAGTATTGGTATTACACCTACATGGCACCCGACGGAACTGTCCTCTGCCGTGGCGAGTCGCCCTACGACTTCAAGTCCCATCCTTTCACCGTCAAGCTCTATCCCTATGTCAACGGCGAGATTCATCCCTTCATGGGCAACATCATCGACCAGCAGCGCTACATCAACCGCCTTATCATCATGAACGATATGGCGATACGTTCCTCTGCCAAGGGCCTTATGCTCGTGCCTACGCAGGTGCTCGACGGCATGACACCCGACCAGTTTGCCGAACAGGCCACCGAGTACGACGGAATGATATTCTACACTCCTAAGGCTACTCTGCCCAATTCACGCCCCGATGTCATTACGTCCAATGCTGTCAATCTTGGCACTAACGAACTTCTGCAGATTGAGCTTAATCTCATCCGTGAGGTTTCCAATGTGTCGGGTGCTTTGCAGGGCAAGACCCCTACAGCCGGAACGTCAGCGTCACGCTACGCCCAGGAGTCACAGAATGCCTCCACCTCGCTTTACTCAATTCTGAAGGACATCGAGTCGTTCACCGAGAACGTCGCACAGAAGAAGTGCATGATGATCAAGCAGTACTACGAGGACGGACGCATCATATTCAATCGCGACTACACCTCCACGTTGGAGTACGACCGCATGGCTGCACGCGACATCAAGTTCAAGATTTCAATCAAGAACGCTGCTGCCACCGCTGCCTATCAGAACAATATCAACGACCAGCTCGACAAGCTCCTCGAACTTGGTGCTATCAATGTCGTACAGTATCTGCAAAACCTCAACGCCCCGTTTGCCGACCGTCTCTTGCAGGACATTCAGAGTCAGCAGGCAGAGCTTGAAGCGCAACAGGCAGCAATGCAGCAACAGCCACCGCAAGACGGCATCGTCCCCGGTGCCGACCAACAGGCAGTCCAGCAAGCACAGCAATACCTACAGCAATAATTCAACATTCAACACTCAATATGTCAATATCCGTTACCCTATCCGATGTCACCGCTGCCGCCAAACAGCAGCTCTCCATTATCGGCAAGCATCACAAGACAGCCTCGGGCGAAACCCTTTTCTCCACGGCTACCCTCTCTTCATTGGAAGAAAGCGTAATGCCGACATTCGCCCAGTCGGCTGCACACATCGTCGTCGCCGAACTGTCCCCCATAATCACATCATTCACGGGAGGCGAACATCTGACATTCTGGGTCGACAACGACCGTTGGAACAACGGCTTGAACTCGGCATTCTCGGCAGCTTTGCAGTCTTACCTCATAGCCAGCACAGTGCAGTCGGTCATCAATATGTTCGCACCCGACATCGCGCCAAAGTACACAGCCGATGCCCAAAATCTGCTTGCCTCGCTTGTCAAGATGGCTTTCACGAAACAGCAGCCTCGTACCTCTTCCTCAGCGTACAACATAAGCGCCACTGCAACACTTGAAGCCAGCGAAAAAAACGACGGATACAGCAATTGACAATAAAACAATTTGATTATGAAGATAACTTTCACCATTTCCAAACCACTCGCTATAGAGGCAGTCAAGAGCGACACCTACATCAAGGGTTCTATCGACTCGTCAACACAGCAGGGAGCAGAAAAGCTCCGCTACAACGAAACCGCTGGCGACATAACCGTACACGAAAGAAAACTTGCAAAGGATTTTGTGCGAGGCGTAGAACGTTTGAAGTCCGTCTATGTCGATTTCTTCTCACCCAACCATCAGTCGGTGGGCGACTCTTCTATATCGGCTTCCTATTCCGGCAGCGAAGGCTCTGCAAGCATCAGCATTGTCATATCACGACGCTTCAACGGTGCTCTCACCGATGCCATAGCCAACTACTCGCAGCAGTACGTCGAGGAATACATGACTTATCAGTGGTGGCTGTCAGCAGGACAGCAGCCACAGGCCGAACCACATGCCGCCATGATGAAGGATTTGGAAGACCGCATACGTAAGTCGTTCACCATTTCCTCGCCATTGCAGGCTAAAGCCGAATACTCATCCGTGAACGGAAAGATGTGCAACGACGACGGCTCGGATTTTACAGGCAACTGATTTATTCACCAATAAATAGTACATACTATGATAATCAAGTTTCAAATCATAAAGTCGCTTGTTCGTGAAGCGTTCCAGTCTGCCACTTTCCTTAAGGGACAGATGGACAAGATTACCGCAGGAGCCAACAACGCTCTTGTGGCAAGCGAAACGGCTGGCGACGAAGCTCTCCACGAACGGGTGTTCACTTCCGATTTCCGCGCTGCTTTGGAAACTCTGAAAACCATATTCGTCGACTACCTTGTGCCCACAGCTCAGACCGTTGGCGACAACGCTATCTTCTATAACGAAAAGACCGACGACATCGTGGAGTTCACATTGTCGGTGTCGTATAGGTTCAACGGTACGCTTACGGACACATTGGCACGTCTGTGCGCCAAGTATGCCGAGGATTACGTCACGATGCAATGGTGGATAAAGACCACCAACGCCAAGCAGGCTGAGCCCTATCAGGCCGCTCTTGTCAAGGACGAATCCGACATACGCAAGTGCTTCATCCTTTCTGCGCCACGTGTCCCCACGGTCAAGTTCCCCACCTCTATCACTGCCAAGGTCGACGGCTCCGACAATGGGGGCGAAGTCACGCTTCCTATTGGCGAGGACGCAACGGTTTCCTACAGCCTTAACGGTGGTGCTGTTGACGACATCGAGGCGCGTTCCGAAGACGTAGGCATTGTACACATCGTGCGCTCTGCCCGTCCTAAGACGTTCGTCCTTCGTCCGGTTAACACTGGCGTTTCCAGGGTACGCCTCTTCTCTCGCCATTCCGACAACGTCTACGCAGAGTTTACAGTCATAGTTTCCAAAGAGCATTAACCCAAAACAATGTCTATATGAATCACGACTTTTCCGAACTGCATCCGCACATGGCTTCACGCGAAAGGGGGTGGCATCCCGCCCCCAATCCGCTTGCGCCCCAACCGCCTCATCGTGCTTACGGACACTCCGTCAAGCATATTTTCCTACAGGCCGACCAGCTCCTTTATGATGTTGATACCATTACCAGTATTATTGACAAGGCAGCACGTACAGCGCACAACGATGCCGAGGTTTCCACGTCCGAGTCCGACACCTACCGTCCTATGTTCTTTCGTTGGTTCGACAAGTACATAGCTAATGTTGAACATTGCCTGTCCGCTTTCGTTCTCAAACCCGAAGGTGTCACACGTCTCAACGACCTCAAAGAGTGGGATGAGCGTGAGATTTCGCTTCTCATGCCCGACTACTGGGATGCCACCGTCTACGACTCTCTCGTCAAGGCTATCCATCAGTACGTCGTCGACGGCACTCTCTTCGAATACATGTCTCTTACGCTCACTTCGCGCGACCAGCGCACCATCGACCGCAAGCAGTCTCTCGAAGACGGCATCACCAACATCCGTGCCCTCTCCTGCCGAGTCATTCCCGGCTCAGTCCACAAGCACTCAAAGCCCTTCTAAAGGCGATAAAAAATCACTCACTATGCAAAAGACTCTCGACGACATCCCACTCATATCCGAGCGACGCAAGAAGCTGCTTCCTGCCGGGCGCAAGGCACAGAAGGAGTTCATTCGCGACCTCCTCTCAACCAATCAGGAGAAGTTCGAAGAGCTGTTCTCCGAACTTGCCGAGCACGACCCCAAGGCATGGCTGTTCCTCTATCACGACATGCAGAAGCACGTTGTCCCCAAGCAGTCCCAGCTCAACGTTTCCGTAGGCATCAACAAGGACTTCCAGGAACTTCAGGCACTATCCACCACCAAGACCGACGACCCTCTCGCCATCGGTGCCAACCCCGTTCCACGCATCGAAGATGCCGACTTCGAAGAACTAAAGGAGTACGAAGGACTCTGATTAATAAACAATGCTCATCACCGACCACGACATAGACGCACTGGTAGCCGAAAACCAATCTCGCTACAATGAAATCTACGGGCCTTACGACCCGTGGACAGGCATCGGCTGCTACGGTTTCGAGTCACGTGTCTGTCTCGAAATACCCGACTTCATCATACCCAAGATGTACGTTCCCAAGGAGTGTATGCGCACCCTCCTTTATAAGAACCTACAGCACTACGGCACCCTGAAGGACGTTCTTATCCATGTCCTCCGCAAGGACTACGACGAAGACTCGCCCGACACGCAGAAGCTACGCGCCCTCCTCACATTTGAGATTTTCAAGGTACGTTTCCGTGAAGACCCCGAGTTCGCCCTTTTCTGTACTGATAAGATTGAGGACAAGAACACGGGCGATATGATTTCCTTCCGCCTTAACTACCCACAGCGACGGCTCATAGCTCTCTTCGAGAAGCTGCGCCACGAGAAGAAAGCCATACGTGTCGTTATCCTGAAGGCTCGTCAGTGGGGTGGCTCTACGCTCACACAGCTCTACATCAAGTGGATGCAGGACTTCCGTCACGACGGTTGGAACGCCATCGTCCTTTCACAGGTCAAGTCTACCTCCAAGAAGATTAAGGCCATGTACCGCAAGGCTGTCGAACGGCAGAAGGGTTGGACTATCGGACACCCGGGCACACAGCTCATGCTCTCGCCCTACGAGAACTCACCCGACGACTTCATCGTCACCGACGGCAACAAGGCTCTGCGTCGCTCCACTCTTACCGTTGCCTCTTTCGACAACTTCGATGCTGTCCGTGGCAACAACTTCCACTGCGCCCACTATTCCGAGGTTGCCTATTGGAAGAAGACACCCGAGCACGACCCCGAAGGCGTTATCTCGTCTATCTCCGGTGGTATCCACAACATTGAGGACAACATCGAGGTCTTCGAGTCTACTGGCCGTGGTGCGTCAGGTTTCTTCTACGACCGCTGCCAGCTCGCCATGGATTCCTCCAACAACGACGCTTATGCCTTCATCTTCATCCCTTGCTTCATCATCGAAAACGATATGGAGCCTGTCGAAGACCTACGTGCTTTTGCCGAGTGGCTGCTGCGCAACAAAGACCGCTCCACCTGTCCTAAAGGCTTTCGCGAGACTGGCAAGTTCTTTTGGCGTATGTGGGAGAAAGGTGCTTGCTTCCAGGCTATCAACTGGTATCGCAATTTCCGCAACAAGTTCAAGACTCATGCTTTCTGCGCCACTGAGGCTCCTATCGACGAGGAGGAGGCTTTCCGCAATTCCGGCAACCTTGTCTTCAATCCCTATTCCATCGACGACCTCCGCCATGGCGAAGTCAAGAAGCCCAAGTTCCTTGCCGACATCGTCACCTCTGGCAAGAAGTCTTACGACACCATACGCAACTCCAAGATTACCATTCGTGACGATGGCGAAGGCGAACTTAAAATTTGGAGCCTGCCCAACAATCAGATTCTGCGTGTTTCCGACCGCTATGTGGTCAGCGTCGACATCGGTGGCAAGTCCTCAACGTCCGACTACACCGTCATGACCGTACTCGACCGTATGGGCATAATGCCCTCCGTCAAGGACAAGCCTCGTGTTGTGGCTCGCTATCGTGGACATTGCCGTCACGACGTGCTCGCATGGAAGGCAGCAGCTCTCGCTCATTATTACGACGATGCTCTCCTTGTCATTGAGTCCAACACCGCCGACCGTGAGAAGAACAACAACACCGAGGGCGACCACTTCGGCTCTATCATCAACGAGATTGCCGACTACTATCCCAATCTCTACCAGCGTCGTTCCTCTCCCGAAGACACCGCTGGCAACGTCCTCGCCAAGTACGGCTTTCAGACCAATAAGGTTACGAAGGGTTGGCTCATCGACAATCTCGAAGCCTTTGTCGACGACCGACTATGGCACGAACCCGACACCGAAATGTACCACGAACTGCGCATCTACGAGCGAAAGGAAGACGGCTCCCTCGGCAACATCGAAGGCTCAGGCAATCACGACGACGTTCTCATGTCCACCGCCATTGCCCTCTACGTATCCACCCACGAAATGGAGCTTCCACGCTGGCGCACCGACGAAGGACTCAAACACCACTCCGACGGCGTACGCACCGAAGCCTCAATCTAAATGACAGCCTTTCTCCTCCACTCTCACCAATGGCTTAGAAAGGCCAGTCGGCCCAGCAAGGCTTACCCCATTATCACCCACGGCTTAGAAAGGCTCAAAAAGGCTCAGTAAGGCCCATTAAATAATTAATCCACTATGCAAAAATCCCTATCTTTCAACAAAGGCATCACAACTTCACCGTCCGACCTCCTGTCCGACGACACCGAACTTTCCGCCTCGCGCGACCTTATCTTCCGCAACGGCGAAATGCAGCCCATCCGACATGCAAAGCAATTCGCACAGACGAACAATAGACTGCTCTATATCCACAAAGTTGCCGACTATACCAACGCCATCACCTACGACGGACATGACCACCTCTATTGTGGCACACTCAGCGACAACGCCATCACCGAAGACAAAGGAACGTTCTCGGTCGGAATGGTCTACGACATTTCCTCAGTAGGCAACACCCTTGTAGTAGCCACCAGTAGCGGACTGCATTACATACTCTTCAAGGAAGGCTCTTACGTCGACCTCGGTACAGAACTGCCGACATATCGCTTCGACCCGCAATTCCCTGCTGCAACAATGGACGAACTTGGCGAGACCATGCCTTGCGCCATGGACGGCTTTGTAGATGTCAAGTACTACAAAGCCAATTACGATTCCAGCGGTAATTTCACATCTTATTCTGAGGGGTCAGCGGTTGCTCATAAATACGACTTTATGGGCTATACACCAAAAGCAGATGGAGAAAAGAAGGACGACCTCAGAAACGCTATTCAAGGTCATGTCGCTGCACGTATCGCACGTGTCAAGGAGAAGAATTTCTTTGCTTTCCCTTTCTTTGTACGTTGCGCATTACGTCTTTACGACGGCTCTTATGCTCGCATCACAGCGCCCATTGCGTGTTATCCTACGATTAGCCGCAACTGCCGCTTTACGCCAGCATTTTACAATAAAAACAAAGGGGCATACGAGGAGACGACGGGTGATTTGGGATCCCCCGTATATTTCATATATAATATTTACTATGCACCGTTGCAATACCGTATTACTGAAGCTAATGGTTTTTCTGATTGGAAGGATATTGTCAAGGAAATTGTTGTTTTTGCTTCCGACGATGTTATTCCGTTCGAACTCGATGGCAAATACAGCATCCTTCTCCCCAATGAAATAACCGATAAGACGTTTGTTAATCGCATTGCCAAGCCAGCATCCATTTTCGGAGCCGATTCAATTTCGGTTACAGGCGAATACAAGTTTACCTCATCAGGCTACAAACCTCGTTCTGTTATATACCCTACATACAAATCCGAGAAGCAAATCATTGACGAGCTTGTAGGCAAAAGCCAGTTCTTCAAACTATTCTCCGTAGACATAGCTTCCGCTAACATACTATCCTACGAAGGGTTATTCGTTCAGCCGTATATCGCCCCTAACACTGTTGCAAATCTCACGTCGCAGGAGCAACTTACTGTTGACGACTACTACGGCTGGACTAAGATGATACCGCAAAAGGTCACCACTTACAATGGTCGTATCAATATGATTGGTGTTAAGCGCAAGCCATTCGACGGATTCCCGTTCCTTACGTGCTCTGGTGCCGAACATAGTTCTAATGATACGAGAAGGTATATTGGCTATTACGTAAAGATAAATTCCACGGCCAAGACATGCGTCAAGTCACCGTCCCCTATGTCTCAGCGTTATCCCAACACGGCTGTATCGTGGTTCTTCTATCCCGACCCTAATGCTTATGAAGCTGTTGTATATGACGGTAGCGGTCATGCCGTTACAATGCCCCTTAAACGTCACCCGATGCTTAACGGCGCATACGCATTCCCATATCTGCCGACAAGCGACCGTTTGACTTCGTCCGGGTCTACACCCTCCCCCACCTCTTCCTACGAACTCCTCGACTCCCAAATCTTCACCTCCGTTGTCAACAACCCCTTCGTCTTCCAGGCATCGGGCGACAACACCGTGGGCACTGGCTCTATCCTCGGCATCGCTGCCAACACCGAGCCTATCTCACAGGGACAGTTCGGACAATACCCACTCATCGTCTTCACTACTGAAGGCATCTACGGACTTTCCGTCAACTCCGAAGGACTCTACTCAGCGTCCTACCCCATTTCGCGCGAAGTCTGCAACAATCCAGCATCAATAACCCCCACGGGCAACGTCGTCTACTTCACCTCCGACAAGGGACTCATGGCTGTATCTGGCGGTACTGTCCGTTGTGTCAGTCCCCAGCTCTCGGGAGCCAACCCTCCGTGCTCCGACGCTACCGTCAGCTTCCTTACCTTCGTGCGCAAGGCGTTCCTCGCCTACGACTATCGCGACTCGCTGCTGTTCATCTACAACGTCAGCTACGATTACGCCTACGTCTACAACCTCCTCGACGGAACCTTTGCCACCATATCCCTCGGTAATCGCATATGGCGCTCCGTCTCCAACTATCCCGACACGCTCCTACATGACTACAGCAACAACGTCTATTCCTTTAGCAAGATACCAGTAGCTCAATCCGACTCACAGACCTATTCCGGAACGTTCACCACACGTCCCCTCAAACTCGGCTCGTCCATACAGCTCAAGACCATCCATCAGATAGTCCATCTGTTCAACTCCGCTGGCGGAACTCTCAAGCTGACAGTCTGGGCATCCAACGATTGCCATAGTTGGAACAAGCTGTATTCCCTCCACGGCAAGCCATGGAAGTACTACCGCTTCCGCTACACTCTCTCCAATATCTCAGCGTCTGACACCTTCGCTGGCACAGTCATCGACTTCACCCCACGATTCACCAACAAGATAAGATAAAAAAAAAGGTGCCAGCACCTCACGGCGACAGCACCCAAATAATGAAAAAAGTATTCAATTAACTAACTAACCTTAAATCTTAAAAACGAAAACACAAAACCTAATATGTAGCAGTACAAATGTAGCAAACCATTTACATTTGGTATAAGCATCATTATCAATATCACAGGCATTCCTGCCTTCAAGAATTCCTTCCATTTTCCCGTCTTTCCCCACATTATGCCGAACATCGCAAACAGCATACCCGACATTCCTACGGTCGGTTTGTCTGCCCACATAGGCATCCAGCTTGCTGCGACGGCTATCACATAGCCTCCTGCCACGTTCATACGTTGTCTTACGCTCCATAGCACAAACAGGTTCGCTGCCATATGCCACACGTTCGCATGCAGAAAACTATAAGTGAAGTGAGGTAGCAGTCCGCCGTGCGCACTGAAACCCTCCAGTCTACTGCCTGCCGTCAGCAGCACGACGCTTAGCGTTGTCAGCAGCAGCTTTACTCTTACGTCCACTGCCATACACTTCGCCATGTCTGAAATCCTTACCATAAAGTCTGCATTTGACAAATGTGTCCTTAATCGTGCGGGGAGCCATGAAGAACTCCGGCGCTGGTTGTGATACTATAATAGGGCATAGAAACCACAGCGACTTGCCTATATACTCCTTTCTCTGAGTCAGCTCCTGCATCCGTTCAAACAGCGAGTAGTACAGCCTCTGCTTGTTGCTGCCCAATGCGTCCACAATCGAGAAGTCACCCACAACCATCCTTCGCAGCTTCTCGTAAGCCTCCTTCGCTGACACGTAATAACGTGGAGCAGGATGCTTCGCTATCTTGTCCCATACCTCCTGCTGGCTCCAGCACTTGGGATACACGTCACGATAGGCTTTTGCCAAGTCTTCGCGCTGCATACGGGTTATATCATAATTCTGTTTGGTCATAAGGCTGTGGGTTTTCGATGCAAAAATACGCAAACTTAGCCACATAACCAAGTTTGCGTATCAAAATTAAACACTAATAATCAATAATTAGCAATTAATAACCCTAATCACCAAAGGCTCAGAAAGGCTCAGTAAGGCTCACACTCTCAGCCTTAATCATCACTAACCTTATCCATCTGCTCCACAGCCTTCTGCATTATCATTTCGATGTTCTTGTTGGCAAAGTCCACCTGCTTCTTGTCGTCAGCGTTCAGACGCTTCATCTTGTTCCAGCGCTTCATCTGCTTCTCGGCATCTTTAATGATACGGATTCTCGCATAGTCAGCCCCCTGCTCAAATCTGTGTCTGTCGGCAGCATTACGTATTCTCTCCGTCAGCGGAACGTTCTTGTTCTTCAGCAGCGAGTAGTTGCTCGTGCTCTTCTCCATGCTCTCCTTGTAGCCATACCACTTCGCTTTCGTTCTCGCCATGCTCGTCTGTTCCGAAGGAGTGTACATCAGCGAGCGCAAGAATGGTATGTCCTTGGTCTCAATCTCCTGTTCCCGACCGTCAGAATACTTCAGCACCAGTCCGGTTCCACGGGTTATGAATGTGGCAGCACCACCGCCAATCGTTCCTATGATGTGGTTCAGCATTGCAGGGTCAGTAGCCTCGTCAAGCAGACTGTTGCCTCTCATGTTCTCGTTGCCGGGAGCCACGTCGTTAGTCTTGGCATTCACCCACTTGTTCAAGTCCATCAGCTTCTCGGGAGTTCCGCTGTAGGCATTCATCCATGCAGGACGGTTCTTCGTGTAGTCTCCCTCTCGGCGTATCGGAGCACCCTTCCAGTCGCTGTTAATCCACCATTCCACAAATGGAGCAGCAGCAGTAGGCAGCACACCCTTTAAGGTCTCCTTTCCTGGTTCCTTGTCAAAGGCCGACGTGTTCATGAAGTCCACTACTGGCAGCAACTGCGACATACAGCCCACAGCGTCCATTGCTGCGTTTCTCGTACTCTTCACGTTCTTTGCTACAGTCATACAGGCTGCAATATCGCCAAGTCCGTAGAAAGCTCTCAGCTCAATCGCAAGCGGAATGGTTACAAACTCACCGCCACCTTTGTATATACACAGGTTGTTTCTCCTTATGTATTCGGGCAACTCGCCATACGGGTCTTTCACGCCCTTGCGCTTCTTCTCGTCCTCGCTCGCAATCATGGCGTTATTCACGGCAGCAGCCAGTATGCCCAGCCCGAAAGGCATAGCCATCATTGAAGCAACAGTACCCACAGGCGCCTTCTTCACGTTGCTCATGAGCAAGTGTGTGCTCTGCACACCAGCGTTGAAGAACATCGAGTAGTTCTTCAGGTAGCTCGCAATGGTGCCGTACACATTTCTGCGCATTTCCTTGCTCGCACCCATTTCTCCGTTCTTGAACGTCTTGATGGCATCACCCGAGCCGTGACGGTTGAAGTTCGTCGAAACCTGCTTGGCATCATAGGCACTTCTCACAGCCGAGCGTCCGAGGTCTCTTGATGTGCAGAAGGTCGCAAATCTCGCCATGTTCTCTGCCACCTCGTTCAGGTTCTCCACGTTGCCTACGAGGAAGTCACGAAGCGCCTTGCCAGTCTTCGCCACCTTGCTGTGTTCACGGCTCACGTCGCGCTTATAATCCTTCTCCCATTCCTGCATCGTCTTCACCTGCACCCATCCGGTCTCACCGCCGTTCTCCATAAACTCCTTGAAGTAGCGCTCCATCTTCGAGTTGCCTAATGTGCCCTCTCTGTATCGTGCGTACAGGCCCATGCCTACGCCCTCCTTTAGGTCTTTCCACTTCAAGCTCTTCAAAGCACCTGCGCCCTCGTTGTATGCCACATTCAGCGGGTTAAGCTCCGCATAGTATCTCAGCCACTTCTTGCCGTACATCACACCCTCCTTTGCCGTTACGTTGCTCGATGCAAACTCCGCGTCACGTATGATGTTACGCATCACAAACTCCGGTGAGTACGAGGTGGCCATCTGAGCCATGAAGCGTGTAGTGCTCTTCAGTCCTTTCAGTAGTGCGCTGTTGGGCGAACTGTTCTCCAGCATGCCGTTCAGAGCCTGTGCAGCACGAGGATTGCCCATCACTACGAAACTGTGTGTACGTCCGGCTATCTTCACGTCCACGAAGTGCTCGCTCTTGTTCTTCGCTCGTGCAAACTTGAAGCCTATGTCCGTGCTGTTGCTCAGCGTCTTTGCCTCGCCTTTAGCCTGCTTCGTCTTCATGTCTGTTTCAAAGGCATCCACAATGGTTGCTATATCATGAGCGCTCGCATTGTCGGGTATCTGAGGATAAGCCTCCTCCCAGATGTCGTTGCCGTTCATGTCCGTGCCTTTCTTCTCTACCCACACCTTCGTTTCCTTCACAAGGTTCTGCTCTCCGCTGTTTCTCACGAATCGGGCAAACGCCTGCTTCACGGCATTCTGTCCGCCGTTCCTTATCGCACGGTTACCCATAGCGCCTATCTGTGCAAGCACGTTCACGTCGCTCAGACTCTTTCGTCCCTTGGCGCTCATCAGCGTTTCGCCGATGAATCCCTTGCCGTCATCACCGCTTATATATCCGTATATGTCCTCAGCAGTCGCCTCGTCATACTTACGCAGTGGCACATACCAGTCAAACATACCGGTCACGTGGTCTCGAAGCTCTTCACTTATCAGTCCGTTCTCATAGTCCGAATAGACAGAGTAGTTCGTGGCGTCCTTTATTCTCTTCCAGAGATTATCCACCGAACCCTTCTTCTGGTTCTCCATCTTCGCCTCCTGGCTCATCACGGAGTCTATAGCTCCAGCGTCGTCATAAGGGCTCTTCAAGTCGTCAATCTCTTGCAGACCGTGCATACCCGAGTAGTCATGTTCCCCAGCCTTGAAGTCCTTGTCGATGTTCTGCACAATCCATTCGTCCATCTGACGGTAATACTCTCTTAGGTCTATCTGTCCCGAGTCAAGTTTTCTTCTAAGGTCGCTTCTCTCGCCCTTCCAAATCTTATCCAGATTGTCAAGACCCGCATCGTCTACATCTTCTGTCTTTTCCATTTTTCTGAACCAGTCTCTCACGAACAGCACACGGTTTCGCTCCAGTCCGTGCTTGCCAATCATGTACAGGTTACACTCCCTTATCTTCTCCTCGGTGTTCTTGCCTGCAAAGCTGTCCAGCACGTCGCTCATAGCCTTGTCCAGCGGTTTCATCACCTGATGTTCAAATAGAGTCATCTTGTCGCTCATAGCACCCTGCATGGTGTTCTGCAGAATGTAAGGGTTCATCGAACTCTTCACGTCCTCTATCTTCTTGATTGAGGGGTCTACAGCCTTCATCAGTTTCTCAAGCGAAAGCATGTTGTCCATAAACGCCTCTGTAGCCATATAGCCGTGAGCGTTCAGCATAGAATGGTATCTGTCAAGAGCAGTGGCAGCACTCGGAGCAGTACGGTAGTGTATCTGTCCGTCCGTAGCCTCATCCCATTCTTCTTTGGTCATATCCTCGAAGTCATGGTTCTTGCCGTCGTTCTCGTAGAACTCGCCACCATGGATTTTCGTGTACTCCACATTCTCGTGCTCTATCTTCCACTTCACGGCATCAGCCCTCATCTTCCACCACGGATCATCACCCTTCTTCTGTACGTTCTTCGCCAGCCACAGCATATACTTCACGTCCTTCACGTTAGGCGATATTCTGTAGCCTATCTCGTGCAAGGCATCTGTCACCTTGTTCTTGATGTAGTTCCAGAACCCAGGCTCGCCCTTGCCCTTCTCGGCGCTCTCGGCTATGAACTCCTCTATAGCGTCATAGAATCCCATAGAGTCCTTGCTCATACGCTCCTTTACGTAGGCTCTAAGCTCAGCATTCACCGGATTGTCCAAGTCCATCCAAAGACCTCTCATATAGTCGTTGAACTTGTCTCCAAGCAATCCTCTCATGCCCTTATGTCCCACGGTCTCGTGCCAAACGGTTTTCTCCGCAGTATACGAGTCGTGTATATTCGGCATATACAGATGCACCTCGCCTGTATTCTCGTCATACCAGCCAGTCACCTGCTTGCCGTTCTCAATGTCACGGCGCACCTCCTCGTTGCCAATCTCCTCAACCGAGTTCACCATCTTCACCTTACCACCAGTCTGCTTCGATACTTTCTCCACAGTCTCAGCAATCCTGCCTTCCAATGGCTTAGAAAGGCTCAGTGAGGCATCAGTACGATAATGCACCCCGCTCTCTTCTCTTACCTTTACGCCAAGATCCGAAAGTCTGTCAAGCACATCCTTTAGCTTGTCTGCCTTTATCTCGGCAAGCATCGTATTTCCTCTTGTCTCAAAGTTACCGCCATCAACCATTTTCAGTAGCTCTTTATCCAGGAAATACTTGCCTCCCTTCTTGTTGCTCTTCGGAACACGGATAGTATAGTTTCGTGCCATTTTCATGTAGTCGAAACCTTGCGCTATCTTCACGTCTTCGTCCGAAGAAGTAATCTCTGTTATGCCACCCTTGTTAGATGGCAATTCAAATTTTTCTGCTACGCTATTTATAGGCTTATCGTTAGCAAGTCCCTTCGGCTCAAATTTCTCAGGCATCAAAATGCCAGTCTTCACCTCGCCCGTGTCTGTTGTGTACTTCACCAACTGACCGCCCAAGCCCTGCTCCTTGGTGTCAATCAAAGCTTGCAGCAAGTTTCCGGTAATGATATATCCGTCCTTACGGCTCTCGTTGCTTGTCAGCTTGTCCCAGTTGGAGGCATCCATACTCAGCACACGCAGATGCTTGTCACCCATCGCAGATGCCTGTCTTGTCAATCTGTCAATAATACCTATAACGTCTGCCTTATCGCTTCCGATTCCTACTTTTCCATTTATGGGGAACGTTATCTTTCTTCGTCCGTCCAAGGTGGCGAATGATATTGTTGAGGCGTTTGGAGAGAAGTTGTCGGTTATCTTTATGTCTATCAGTCTGCCATAACTATTGCCGAATCCGCTCAGCTCAGCAGGGTTGTTCATGTCTGTTGGCAGTACGAATGCGTCATCCGTGTTGAAGGTTTCAAGCGCACGCTCAAATACGCCATACTTCGACTTTAGGTTCTTCACCACTTCGTCAAGCTTTGTCTTCTCGTCACCATAGACACTGTCATACTGATAGCCAGCCATCTTTTCAATCTGCTCGTCGCTCATGCCAGTATCTTTCTGAGCCTTCTTCGCGTCCTTGATATACTTCTCCTTAGCCTTTGTCGCAGCCTTCACGGCACGCTCCTCGTATTTCTGAGTAGCTTCGGCAATCTTATTGTCAAAGTATTCTTTTGCAGCGGTTATCTTCTCCTTGCGATACTCGTCCCACGACTTGCCGCCCGTGAGTCCGTCCTGAGCTTTCTTTACCTCTTCGGCTTTCATAGGCTTTTTCAGCACAGCCATGTTCACCTTCTCTACATAAGTATTGTCGGCAAAAGCGTTGTCGCCACCAGGCTCTGAACCTTCCTTCCAAATGCCCTTGTTTATGGTCTTTGCTTTCAACGGCAACTCTGTTATCTCCAAGTCGTTTTCGCCCATTTCGTTCAGACGCTGTATCTCGGCTGCATAAAGGTCGCCTATCTCCTGCAACATCTTCTCCTGCTCGTTTACTCTCAGCAGAGCCATACGCCCAAGAAGCTTGCTCGCGTCGCCTCCTGCTTCACTACTCATACCGTCAGAAGAAGCTACCAGTTTTTGCGGGTCTACTGTAGACAAGTCTGCTCCATAAGATTTCTCCCAACCGAATGGGTCTGCCATACGTGCATACAAGTCAAGGTGTTCAGCCATGTATTCCTTCACTACCTTGTCGCCGTACTTATTAATAATATCGGAAACCTCCATATCATTGAACTTGCTCTTCTGTGAAGAAGTGGTGTTTGCGTCCAATGATTTCAGTTTTGCCTTGAACATCATCAACAGTCGCTGTTCCGAAGGTATTTGTGAAACAATATATTCATACTTTCCACGATTTACCTGACCTGTTCTGTCTATACGTCCACGCATCTGCACCTCTTCATTAACGTCAGCTTGCTGCTGTACGACAATCATTGTTCTGGGCTTGTGCTCAACATCATACTCTACAGAATCATGCAATGAAATACCAGTAGAAGCACTACGATTGAGTATCAAAGCATCTATGTTGTTGGTGTTAAAATCAAGGGCAAGCTTCTTCTTGTCAGTATTGGTTCTCTTTATTTTCGACACCGTACCGTTCGGATTTTTAACGAACATGTATTGTCTGCCTGTCATTTCTCCAACACTATATCCGGCATTCTCAAGTGTGTCGCGTATTACGTCGATAGGCGAGAGCGAAAGTCCGGTACTTGTCTTTCCTATCTTTTCTTCAAGCGCATGGTATGCCTCAACGGCATCTGCACCCAAGTCTGATAGATTTATATATCCGCTTTCACTTTCGTCTTTGGCGTTCTTGCTCGTATAACGAAGCGTACCTTCAAGTCCTTTCTTTAATGAAACGCCCAAGTCAGGAGCGTCTATTTCTTCGCCAATACCAAACTGTCCTGTTTGAGACTCATTTGTATTGTTTAGAGCTATAACTATTTTTTCACCGTTCTTTAGATGTTCTATGCCGCTTTTAGCTGCTTCTCTTGCCTTTAACGACAATAACACTTGCTGAACCATATTGTAGGTCTTGCTTGCAAACGGTTGGTTCTTGATTCCCAAGGCTTCTGTGCCACGCTTTATGCCAATCGACGACTGTACCTCTGCAAGTTCTTCATTACGTCTGTCTACGTATGCGCTTACATAGGTTCTTTGGAAGTTGATGATGTCATTAAACAGACCGATGATGCTGTCATACTGCTCGCGTTGTTCGGCAACCACTTCGGGGTCGTCAATGGCTTTCCAGTCAATAGTCACGCCTGTCATGTCTCGCTCGCGACGGATAAATTGTCCGCTTGATGCAAGAGCTTGCGACATTATTTCCTGCAATGTTGCGCCGCCTCGTTTGATAGCATCAATGAGTTCCGATGATTCCATGCCAGCCCAGTTCATTGAAGTACGCAAAGCGTAGATAGGCATATTGTCGGGACGCTTGGCGTATGTCGCAGAAAGGAAAGTAACGGCATTTAGCTTTGGTACTACATATTGCAAATACGCAGAACCTCCACCTTGTCCTCCTGCTTTATGACTTTCGTCCATTATCACATTTGCGTTTAGTGCGATATGCTCCAAAACATCACGCTTTAATTGTCCGTTCTTTGACCCCTTTCCGTCTTTTCTTGCTTTTTTATTACCGTTTTCATATTCTATTGTCCCACTGTTGAAACTATCATAGGTAGTTACAATATAGTCGTACTCTTCTGGAAGTTTACCATTCTTCACAAGGTACTCCATTACTCTTTTTTGCTCCTTATCGGATGTACGCTTGAATACGATATTTCCATCTTTATCTGTCATGTCTGCTGAATGTACTTTGTCATCAGCAGCCCAAATAAATGGACGTAACTCAGAATTACCAATACTCTTTAAGTCTCGGTAAATGTCGCTGAATAGGTCTTTCTTTGCTGTTATAAAGACTGGTATATTGCCTTGTTTGTATGCAAAACGTATCATGGCAGCTGCTTGTCGTCCTTTACCGATACCTGTCATATCACCAATGATAAAGGCTTTGCCTTGTTTCGCCTGATGAATGGCAAGAGCAACCGAGTCGGCTTGCTCTGAAGCCAAGGCCTTATACATATCGTCTTTATCGTTATAACCAAGTTCATCAACCAAAAATTGGTCTACATCACCGATTCTTTCGAGAGCTTTCTTTGTATAGACAGCTTGGTCGGCAGGTACTACAGAATGAAGGCTGAAAGGATTTGAGCTTTGTGCTACGTAGCTTACCTTTTCTGTATCAAGGTCGCGCTTGGGTGTTTCATTTACCAATCGCTGCTGTCCCACTCGATAGCCGACGGCAGATCCATCAGTACTTGCCTTAGCGTTAGCTCCTCCATTTCCTCCTGGCTTCTGTACATTTCCTCCTTCGGGATTGGGGTTATTTCCTGCCCCCTCGCTCTGAGTAACATCTGCCCCTGCTCCGTTTGCTCCAGTAGTTCCGTCAGGAAGTCCTCCATTTTCTCCTGGCTTGGTTCCTCCTTCTGTCCCCAATACATTGTCGGATACTGGTTCGGCAGTCTTGTCATGTACTCCTCCAGTACGAACTGAAGGCTTTTGTTCACTCTCTCTGCTTCCTCCTGCTCGTACTCCCTCTTCATTAGTATTAGCAACGCTCGGTCTATTAGACTTTGCGTTAGCGTCTTCTCCTCCTTCTCCGACGGGAGAATCCATCCTTCCACTTCGTAGTATATCATCGTTTATTCTTGTATAAAGTTCGTCATAACTCTTCACGGCTTCCGCTCTTGCCTTGTCCTTAACTGGTGGATAGGCATTCTCGTCATAGCGTCGTCCGTTAATCAATATAATGCGTGTCGGGTATGTTGTGCCCTGCTTTGCGTACAGGCTTCCATCCACGTTTATCACGTCCTCCACTTTATAGTGGCTGTAGAGATAACCAAGCAGAGCCTTGTCCTTCGGGGTCAAACTTCCGTTCTTGGCATATTCCGTCTTGCCGCCGATGATAATGGCAGCACGACCGTTGTCTTTCATGCTCTCCAAGGCGTTGATAGCCATCTGTCCTTCCAAAGAAGAAATCTTATAGCCGTCATACTCCTTAGGGGTAGCACTACCAAATGGTGGGTTTGTCACAACCACGTCCACGTCCTTGTCCGCAAACGGCTGTGTTCCGTCTTGGCTTGTTATGTTCTTGAAGCCTTGTCTCTGCAAGTTGGCAAGTCTCTGGGCGTCGATGTCGTTCACATGTACCGCATCCTTAGGCAAGCCTATTGTCAGCATTCCGTTTCCAGCACTTGGCTCCAATGCGCTCTTCACTTCCATTCCTGCCTTCACATACATGTCTGCAAGGAATGCGTAAGGCGCAGGCGTAGAATACTGCTGCTTCATCACTCTCTCTGAGTCACGCTGATTAAGGCTCGGCTGATTCTCGTAGAGTTTCTTGATGCGTTCAAACTTCACGGCATCGTTGGTTGATTCAGAAGAAGCGATACCTCTTGCTTTCATCACAATGGCAGCTTCTGCAAGTTCCTGAAGGTCTGTATCCTTAATGTCCTTCAAGCCATGTCTCTCTGCAATCTTTCTCAGTTCTATGATGCTCTTGATCTTGCGACCGAAAGCCAGTTGAAGTTTCACGGCATCTATAAATTTCTTCTCAGCCTGCTTCCTTTCCTCGGCAGTCTTAGAGTCGCCCACAAGCTCCTCCTTGTGCTTAGGCGAACTCTTCTCGTAGTAGTCTGCCCATTCTTTCAAACTCATGCGCTGCTCGCCGTCGCGATAGCGAATGTTCATCATCTGCTCATAGATGGCATCCACGTCTTCCTTCTTGAACACCTGGGCTGCTGGAGCAAACTCCTTGCGCATTTCTTTCACCACGTCTTCAAGATTGTGCATACCTCTCTTTATTCTTAGGTAAGCGTTCTCTGCCATTGCGCTCACAAGCTTAGGCAACACTTCAAGCTGTCTTGCATTAAGCCCAATGAACGATGCCGACAAATCCTCTCTGCCTGCTTTCAGCAAGTCGTTCCAAAGGTCGTTAACCTTCTTGTTCGACGCTTCCACAGCTGCATCGTCTGCCTTTTGCTGAGGCTTCTTCACTTCGCCCATAGCTTCTGCAGCAGCCTCTTTCTCTTTAGCAAACTTCTCGGCAGCGTTCTTCATCTTCGCATCCTTCACCTTTTCATAGATGCTCTCATAAACGGCACGATGCAAATCATCCGTCACCTCGCCATTCAGATAATCCACTGCCATATCCTTAGCAATGCCGTCCACATCGCTACTCCTAATCTCCTCCTCGGTCAAAGGATGGTCTTTCTTGTAGTTCTCCGCAGCCTTCACTATCGGATTAAACGTATTATCTTCTTTCTTAGGAAGAATAGCAAGCGGTTCCACACCAACAGGCTCAGCAGCGCCCTTCTCACCCAATGGCTCAGTAAGGCCCAGAGAGGCTTCGGAAGGCTCATTACCCTCAACCTTACTCTCGGATTCTTCACTCTTCC
>ERZ1026848.57-NODE-57-length-59498-cov-24.443198_pt1 | contig 59498 bp, 59 predicted proteins | sample MGYA00380154_ERZ1026848 | MGnify/ENA primary metagenome ERZ1026848 (study PRJEB33269, sample SAMEA4719790) | human gut metagenome | biome: human-associated habitat; feature: organic feature; material: feces | place: Cameroon | collected 2013-10 ...
CTTTCTCCGCCCACCCCTAAAACCTCACTGGACACAAAATTTCACACACTCCCTGCCGCCCGCCTGATCTTGGCGCAAATCTCCGATGATCCGACAAGTTTCCCAAATACGGAGCACTTTGCTTCCTGGGTCGGCGTCTGCCCCGGAAACAATGAGTCTGCGGGCAAATGACATTACGGACATGCCGCTAAGGGAAACCGGCATCTCAGAGCTGTCCTGATTGAATGCGCTCAAGCCGTCGGGCTTTCGAAAAGTAATCCGCTTCGTGAGCGCTTCCAGGCCTTTAAGGAACGCCGAGGGCATCGGCGCGCTGTGGTCGCCACCGCCCATCTCCTGCTCAAGATCATCTACAGCCTGATCCGACACCGGACTGCCTTTCAGGCCGTCCCGACCAACGCTCTTCGGAAGGTTCGGATGCGCCGGTACAAAACCAGCGTCCGCAATGTCAGACAGATGAACTACTCAATTCTCGAACACGGGGTGCTGTGCCACAACACAAAGGGTGCAATCGTGGTGCCGTCACCGTAAGTCTTTGACTGCGTGCGTTTGAGATTTTGGGGAATTCTTCAGAAATGCACCGGTGGGTGTAGGGGCCTTCGCGCGCCGGGGCCTTCTTTGCTTTCATGAAAAAAGAAGCGGGCGACCCGCACTGAGTCCACCCGCCTTGTGACGTCTCACGCCCGCCTGCGCGGGCGTTTGCGTTTTCAGACGCGCTTAGTCGTTGACGACCTTGACGCTGGGCATGATCTGGCTCATGTCCTTGGCCGTCCGGGCCACGTAGGCGGCCGCGCGCAGCGCGATCTGACGGTAGATGCCGGCCACTTCCCCGTCGGGGTCGGCCGCCACGGTCGGCAGCCCCGAGTCGGCCTGCTCGCGGATCTTGGAATCGAGGGGCAGCTGGCCGAGCACGGGCACCTTGTACTGCTCGCTCATGCGCTTGGCGCCGCCCTCGCCGAAGATGTGTTCGAGGTGACCGCACTTGGGGCAACGGTAAAGGGCCATGTTTTCGACGATGCCCAGAACCGGCACCGAGACCTTTTCAAACATGCGCAGGCCCTTCTTGGCGTCCATCAGGGCAATGTCCTGCGGCGTGGTGACGACCACGGCGCCGGTGACCGGCACGGACTGCGACAGCGTCAGCTGCACGTCGCCCGTTCCCGGGGGCATGTCGATCACGAGGTAGTCCAGATCATCCCAGGCGGTCTGATTCAAGAGCTGCGTCATGGCCTGCGCCACGAGCGGGCCGCGCCAGATCATCGGTTCTTCCGGATCGATCATGAAGCCCACGGAGTTGATCTGCAGGCCGAGGCTTTCGATCGGGTCCATGTTCACGCCGTCGCGGGTCGTCGGCTGGCCCTTGGCGCCGAGCATCGTCGGCTGCGAGGGACCGTAGATGTCCGCGTCGAGCATGCCGACGCGGGCGCCTTCGGCCGCCAGCGCCAGCGCGAAGTTGGCCGCCACGGTGGACTTGCCCACGCCGCCCTTGCCCGAGCTGATGGCGATGATGTTCTTGACGCCGGCCATCGTCTTGAGCGTGCGCTGCACGCGGTGGGCGATGACGTTGCCTTCGACCGTCACCAGAGCCGAGGTGACGCCCGCCTCGGTAAGCGCCTTCTTGACGCGGGCGGCGAGCTCATCGGCCACGCTCTTGACCGGATAGCCCGGGTTGACGGTGACGGCCACGGCCTCTGCGTCGACCACCACGTTCTTGATGGCCTTGTATTCGGACAACGGCTGGTTCAGGACCGGGTCAAGGACCGCACCTGCAATTTCTTGAACTTGTTCTTTGGTCAGCATGTCTGGGGATCTTTCAAAAAGCGGCGGGCGGCTTGGCCGGCCGCGGGTTTGTCATCTGACTGAGCCTTGGCGAACGGCAAAACCGCCCGCACATGGTTTCGCAGTTTACCGAGAAAAAGCTGAGTAATCTACTCGGATATTTGTCCCTGTCGGGCGCGCCCGGGCTCGGACCGGCACGCCCATGGTTGAAGGGGCGCCGCGGCGGTAAAATATTTGTTTGCGCCGCGTTCGGGATTCATCCGTGCGGCTGAGATTTGTTTCAAAACCCCTTTTTTCCATACAACAATGAGCAACGCCAAGCGCAATCTATTCGTGACCACCGCTCTGCCCTATGCGAACGGCGCCTTCCATTTCGGTCATATTCTGGAATACATCCAGGCCGACATCTGGGTGCGCCACGAGCGCATGTGCGGCAACACCGTGCACTTTGTGTGCGCTGACGACGCTCACGGCGCCCCGATCATGATCGCGGCCCGAAAGCAGGGCGTCACGCCGCAGGAATTCGTCGCGAAGATCTCGGCCAGCCGCCGCCAGTATCTGGACAACTTCTACATTCACTTTGACCACTGGCACTGCACCGAAAGCCCGGAAAACACCGAGCTCTCGCAGGACATCTACCGGCGCCTGAAGGCCGCGGGCCTGATTTACACGACCGACATCGAGCAGTTCTACGACGAAGAGATCGGCATGTTCCTGGCCGACCGCTTCATCAAGGGCACGTGCCCCAAGTGCGGCGCGCCCGATCAGTACGGCGACTCGTGCGAAAAGTGCAGCAGCGTGTACTCGCCCACGGACCTCATCGATCCGCGCAGCGCCATTTCCGGCTCCGTGCCGGTTTTGAAGACGAGCACGCACTACTTCTTCCGCCTCTCCGACCCGCGTGCGCAGCAGTTCCTGCACGAGTGGACGACGGGCAAGGGCGCCGACGGCAAGGCCCGCGTGCAGTCCGAGGTTCTGTCCAAGGACGAGGAATGGCTCAACGGCAACCTGGCCGACTGGGACATCTCCCGCGACGCGCCCTACTTCGGCATTGAAATTCCCGACGCGCCGGGCAAGTACTTCTACGTCTGGCTCGACGCCCCGATCGGCTATTTGGCCAGCTTCAAGGCCTACTGCGCCAAGAACGGTCTGAACTTCACCGAAGAGCTCACGCGTCCGGACACCGAACAGATTCACTTCATCGGCAAGGACATCATCTATTTCCACACGCTGTTCTGGCCGGCGATGCTGCACTTTGCCGGCACCCCCTACCGCGTGCCCGATCACGTCAACGTGCACGGCTTCATGACCGTCAACGGTCAGAAGATGAGCAAGTCGCGCGGCACGGGCATCAGCCCGCTCGACTATCTGGATCTGGGCATGAACGCCGAGTGGATGCGCTACTACCTGGCCGCCAAGCTCAACAGCCGCGTCGAGGACGTCGACTTCACCAAGGGCGACTTCCAGACCCGCGTCAACTCCGACCTGATCGGCAAGTACGTCAACATCGCCAGCCGCGCCGCCGGCTTCATCTTCAAGCGCTTTGAAGGGCGCGTGTCGGATGCGGCCACGAACGACGAAATCCTCACGGGTCTGCGCGAGGCCGCGGGCGACATCCGCGCCGCCTATGAAGACCGCGAATACGCCCGCGCCATGCGCCGCGTGATGGAACTTGCGGACGTCATCAACGAATACGTTGACCGTGAAAAGCCCTGGGAACTGGCCAAGAACCCCGAAGCGGCCGACAAGCTACAGTACGTGGCCTCCGTCGCTCTCGAAGGCTTCCGCCTGCTCACGCTGTACCTCAAGCCCGTGCTTCCGGCCACGGCCGAGCGCGTCGAGAAGTTCCTCAACTGCGAACCGATGAGCTGGGAGAGCGTCGGCACGAGCCTGACGAGCGCTCGTCCGATCAGCAAGTTCGAACATCTGATGGGCCGTGTGGACCGCGACAAGCAGCTCGACGTGCTGCTGCCCGACGCCGCCGCCCCAGCCAAGGAACCGGCCAAGAGCGAAGCCAAGGCCGCCAAGACCGAGGAAAAGGCCGGCGCCTGCGCCTCGAAGACCGAATGCTCCGGCACCACTGAAGTCGAAGCCGTGGCCGGCATCTGCACGATCGACGACTTCGGCAAGATTGACCTGCGCGTGGCGCGCGTGGTCAAGGCCGAGCCCGTCGAAGGCGCCGACAAGCTCATTCGCCTCGAGCTCGACATCGGCGACGGCCGCAATCGTCAGGTCTTTGCCGGCCTCAAGGCCTACTACCAGCCCGAAACCCTCGTGGGCAAGCTCATCGTCATGATCGCCAACCTCGCCCCGCGCAAGATGCGCTTCGGCGTGAGCGAAGGCATGGTCCTGGCGGCGAGCTACCAGTCCGACAAGGGCGCCGGCGTTTACCTGGTCAGCCCGTTTGAGGGCGCTCAGCCCGGCATGCGCCTGCGCTAAAAAGCGCGCCTAAGGCGACGGCCTTCCCCGCTCGGGCGTGTGTCGGGCGGGGATTTTTTTGTCTTCAAGCCAAGCGGGCCATCGCCCGTACGGGTGCGCCGTCCGCGGCCGCAAGCCGTAGCGGCAGCGCCGTAAACGCAATCGAGGCGGCCCCGATGAGCCGCTCCAGACCCGTGAGGTTTTCCACAATCAGGCCTCCGCCCGCCTCAAACCACGTGCGGTGCAATGCCACGCCGTCCCGATCCAACCCCGGACAATCGAGCCCCAGGCCCTTGCGCGCGATCCCGGCGGCCGCCCGCACAAACGAGGCGTCAAAAAGGGGCGTCTCGGCAAAGTACGCCAGTGTTCCCCACAGCCCGCTTTGCCCCGTGAGCACCAGCAGCCAGTCGCAGGGCCCAACCCCCACGAGCGCCTCCTCGGTGATGGGTTCGGTCAGAGCGCGCACATCGAGCACGCATGCCCGTCCCATGAAATCCTCCGGGGGGTACTCCCGCAGCGCCCTGCCGCCCTCGATCACGTGCGCGGCGGCATCCATGTGCGTGCCCGTGTGCGTGGTAAGCGTCACCTGCGTCAGGGCAAAGCCGTCCGAGGTTACGGAGGCGACGGCCCTCAGCGCGGGCGCGGGATCGCCCGGGTAAGGCAGCGTGTGCGCTTCGATCGGGTGCGTGAGATCAACGACGGAGGACATGGCGGTTTTCCGGCAATAAGGGCAAGGCGCCGCAGGGGCCGCGGCATGAAAAAACCGAGCCCGCGCGCTGCTCCAACTCGGAGCAGGGCCGGACTCGGCTTTCGGTGATGTCAGACACTGCGCGTCCCCTTGAGAGCGCGCCGGTCCGGTTGGGTTACACCATCAGGATGGCGCAGGCCAGAACCGCGATGATGCAGGGGATCGCCGTGCGCTTGATGACGTCGATCGGGCTCACCATGGCGATACCCGAGACGAGAATCGTCACACCGGCCAGCGGCGACATCGTACGGCCCAGAGCGCCCGTCAGGAACGCCAGACCGCCCAGACCTTCGATGGTCATGCCGAATTCCTTGGCATGCGGCGTCACGGTTTCGTTGAAGGCCAGCGTGGCCGCGTCACCCGAACCGGTGATCACGCCCATGATCCAGGGACCGAGGGAGCCGCCCCAGCGGGCGATGTCGTTGGAGCTCTTCAGCGCTTCGACGCAGGCGTCGATCAGCCCCGTGGCACGCAGACCGGCGGCAAACACGCCGGCGGCGATGATGATGCCCAGAACGTCGGCGTAGCCCTTGCCCATGCCGTCAAAGAACTTCTTGGAGAAGACCTGCGGGTCGCTCAGCGAGAACACGAGGGCGCAGATTGCGCCGATCAGCATGGCCTGTGCCACGCCCATCTTGATGGCCGGAACCCAGAGGTTGCCGACGACCAGAATCGTGATCGGGATCAGCGGCACGATGGCGCGCAGGGGGCTCGGCGTAAAGGCTTCGTTCTTGAGCTTGGATTCGTCGACCTGAGCGTTCGCATCGCCCTTGCCGTCGCCCATCAGGAAGCACACCAGCGCCGTGCCGACGACCAAAATGGCGCCGCACATGAGCGAGTAGTAGGTATGCGTGCCGATGAACTGCATCACGTCCATGCCGGCCATCTTGGCCACGAACGGGTTGTGGGAGGTCCCCGGAGACAGGTACGAGCCGATGGTGCCCGCGAGCACGGCGGCGGCCGCGGCCGCCGGCTTGATGCCCGCGCGCAGCATCAGAGGAATGAGGGTCGAGCCGACGGCGGCGGCGCAGCCTGCGGCCGACGGAATGGCGATGTTCACGAAGAACGTGATGATCGTGGAAACCGGCACGAGCAAAATGCCCAGACCGCGGATCGGCGCGGACAGGTAGTGCACGAGCGAGCGGTCAGCCTGCGTGTAGGTGGCCGTGTAGGCAAAACCCATCGAACCGCAAATGGCCATGATGAGCGAATTGTTCGTCATGGACTTGGCGAACTGATTCAGGCCCATCATCGGATCCAGACTGATGATACACAAAAAGAGGCCGGCCGCGATCAGCACCAGGCGCGTTTCCCAGCGCTTGATCAGCCCCCAAATCGTCGCGAAGATGACCGCGACGGCAATCCAGGACAATATGCTCATATCCATCTCCTTGAGTGGCTCATAAAACTAAGTCACTTTACTTGTAAGTGATATGCGCCCATTTTAGAACGGCAACGGACGGATAAACACTGAAAAGGACGGAAACAAAAATATTATTTGACTCAATCGGTTGTCGATGCCGCCCCCTAACGCAAAAAAGCTCCCGCGAGGGGAGCTTTTTGCGTTAGGGGCTTGCCCGATCCGTTTAGACCGAGAACGAGGAGCCGCAGGAGCAGGAGGTCACCGCGTTGGGATTGCGGATGACGAACTGCGAGCCTTCCAGATCGTCCTTAAAGTCGATTTCGGCGCCGACCAGATACTGCATCGACAGCGAATCGACGAGGAACTTCACGCCGTCGCGCTCGATGATTTCATCGTCTTCGGCGGGCTTTTCCTCGAACTGGAAGCCGTACTGAAAGCCCTGGCAGCCGCCGCCCTGCACGAAGACGCGCAACGGCATGTTGGGATCGTCCTCGGCCGCGAGCAGTTCCTTGACCTTGGCCACGCAGGCGTCGGTAAAGACCAGGGGAGCGGGCGCTTCGTCCGGGTTCGGATTGGACACTTGGGTGTTTTCTTCAGTCATTTCGAAATTCTCTCCGGGAGGGTGCCTTGGATCGCTGGCCCGAAAGCCGCCCTCCAGTTGTCAAAGTTCCAGCATTATAACGGTCGCTCTCGGGCAAGAGTGTTTGCAGATGCGACTCGTTTTCAAAGGCCCTGCGAGAGAACCGCCGCCGGGCTCTGGCCCTTGGGCACGAGCACCCAGGCGAGGGCGCGGCTCTTTTGAGCGCCCGCCGCTTCGCCCGCGGCCTCACCGAGTCCCCAGAAGTAGTCAAAGCGCAGCACGCCCCGAATGGCCCCGCCCGTGTCCTGGGCAATCACCGGCCGGGCAAAGGCCAGGGCGGGCTTATCCTGCTCGGCCTGCGTCACAAAGGGCACGCCCATCTTCCAGTACCGCTTGTCCACGGCCACGGAGGCCAAGGGCGTGAGCGGCACGCTCTGCGCCCCGATCGGCCCCTGATCGTCGCCGTAGCCCTTGCGCTCGGCAAAAAAGACGAAGTTGGGGTTGGCGTTCAAAAGCTCGGCGCGGCGGTGCGGATTGTCCTTGACCCAGCGTTTGATGCGCTGCATGCTCATCTCCTCGCGGGTGAGCCCGGCGTTTTCGATAAGCCAGCCGCTCAGGCTGCGGTAAGGGTGTCCGTTTTGATTGGCGTAGCCCACGCGGATCATCGTGCCGTCGTCAAGCATCACGCGCCCGGAGCCCTGAATCTGCAAAAAGAACACTTCCACCGGATCGTCGGCCCAGCAAATGACCGAACGCTCTTTGAGGTCCGCGCGCGCGGCGATGCCGGCTCTGTCCTCATAGGGCACGAGCCTGCCGTTTTCGAGCTTGCCGCGCAACCGCAGTCCCTTGAGCTGCGGGTAGAGCGAAGCCAACTCCACGCTGATGAGATCCTCGGGCACCGAGTAAATGGGGTACCGGTAGATGCCGTGCCGCTTGCGGCTGGCGCGCAAAATCGGCTCGTAGTAGCCCGTCATCAGACCCGTGTCGGAAAAGCCCTGCGTTTGATCGGCGCGCTCGGCCACCTGCCAGATGTTGAAGTTGCCCTCGAAAAAGGCCCGCCCCAGTCCCTCGGGCATGCCCGTGGCGTTGCGGCAAACCTCGCGCCAGAGCATGTGTTTGCCCATGCTCGTGCAAGAGGTTTGAAAGGCCTTGAGCGCCCGATCCCAGTCCGCGTCCTGCGTGGCGGGCAGCTGATCGAAGGCGGACGCCCGCAGCCGCAGCGTCCCGGCCACAAAGTCCGTCGGCTGCGTTGCATCCCGAGCCGTTTCATCCGCCGTTTGCGCCTCAAGCGGCGGCTGCGTCGTCGAGCAGCCCGTCAGAAGCGCCGCCCCCAAGAGAGCCGCCGTCAAGCGCCAATTCACCATCCCTGCCATCCTGTTTGTGTTGCCGGTTAATAGTCGTCTTCGTCGAGAAAGGCTTCCTGCACCGTGCTGAGCCAATTGCGCCCCAGCGGGGTGCACACGAGCCGCTCGGGGTCGTCGGCCAAAAGTTTTTTGTCGCGCAAGGCCTGCACCCTGTCGCGGATCACCTCGTAGGGCAGCCCCGTGGTCTGCTGCCAGCGCGCCACGGGCACGCCCTCGTAAAGGCGCAGCACGTTGAGCATGAACTCAAAGGGCAGCACCTGCGCAAGCACAAAGTTCACCTGCGAAGCAAAGCGCGCGTTGTCCGCGTCATCTTCGTACAGCAGCGGATTGGCCCGGCGCACCGTGCGGATGATCCCAGCCTGCGTCGTGATCTTGCCGTGGGCGCCCGCCCCGATGCCGATGTAGTCGCCGAAGGTCCAGTAGGCCAGATTGTGCCGGCAGCGCCGGCCGACTTTGGCGTAGCCCGACACTTCGTAGTGTTCGAACCCGGCCTCACCGAGCCGCGTCTGCACCATCTCGCCCATTTGGGCCGCCAGATCGTTGTCGGGCAGCCCTTCGGGCTCGCGCTTGTAAAAGGCCGTGCCCTCCTCGATCGTGAGCTCGTAAAAGGACAGATGAGTCGAGCCGCAGGAAAGAGCCATGCGCACGTCCTCTTGGGCCTCGTCGAGGCTCTGGCCCGGCAGCGCGTACATCACGTCCAGGTTGAGGTTGTCGACGAGCTTGAGGGCCGTTTCGATCGCCGCGAGCGCCTGCTCGCGCGTGTGAATGCGCCCGAGCGTTTTGAGAAAGCGGTCGTTGAAGCTTTGCACACCGATCGAAAAACGGTTCACGCCGTTGGCCGCATAGGCGGCAAAGCGCGCGGCCTCGTGCGTGCCCGGGTTGGCCTCCAGCGTGACCTCAACATCCTCGGTAAAGGGCAGACGATCGCCGATGCCCCGCATCAGGCGCTCAAAGCCGGCCTCGGACATCAGGCTCGGCGTGCCGCCGCCGAAAAAGAGGCTCGACAAGGGGCGCTTACCCGCCAGCGCAATGCCTGCGTCCAAATCCTTGAGCAGCGCGTTGATGTAGCGCGTCTCATCGACGCCCGCGCCGAGCGCGTGCGAATTGAAGTCGCAGTACGGGCACTTGCGCACGCACCAGGGCCAGTGCACGTAAAGCGCAATGGGCTTAACCTCAGGCACCGACACCCCAGCGCTCCCGAATTTCAGCCAGCAGCAAGCGCATAGCCTTGCCGCGGTGGCTCAGACGATTTTTCTCCTCGGCCGACAGTTCGGCCGCGGTGCAGCCCTTTTCGGGCAGATAAAAGTACGGGTCATAGCCAAAGCCGCCGTCGCCCGCGGGCGTCTCGGTGATTTGGCCGTACCAGCATCCCTCGCAGACGATCGGGGCGGGGTCGTCCGCGCTACGCAGCGCCACCAGAACGCACGTGTAGTGCGCCGTCTTGTCCTCAAAGGGCTTGAGGCGCTCGACGAGCTTGGCGTTGTTGGCCGCGTCGTCGCTCTTGCGGCCGCTGTAGCGGGCCGAATGCACCCCCGGCTCCGTGATGAGGGCGTGCGCCGTGATGCCCGAGTCGTCGGCCATGGCCGGCAGCCCCGTCACCTTGGCCGCGTTGCGGGCCTTGGCCAGAGCGTTTTCCAAAAACGTGCCGTAGGGCTCCTCGCAGGGTGTCACGCCCAGCGAGCCCTGCGAGAGCACTTCAATGCCGTGGTCGGCGAAAAGCGCGCCGAATTCGCGCAGCTTTCCCTTGTTGTCCGAGGCCAAAACGAGCTTCATCCTTCTCTCCTTAGGCGGCCAGCGCCTTTTTCTGCGCGTCCAAAATCTCGCGGCAGCCCTTGCGCGCCAGCGCCAGCATCGCGGCCAGATCCGCATCGGCAAAGGGTTCGCCCTCGGCCGTGCCCTGCAGTTCGATAAAGCGGCCGCTTTCGGTCATCACCACGTTCATGTCCGTGTCACTCGAACTGTCTTCGACGTAGTCGAGGTCCAGCACGGGACCGGCCTCGGTCATGCCCACGCTCACGGCGCAGACGGCTTCCTTGAGGGGATTTTCGGTGATGAGCCCCTGATCGAGCATCCAGCGCACGGCGTCCGAGAGGGCCACGTACGCGCCCGTGATGGAGGCGCAGCGCGTGCCGCCGTCGGCCTGCAGCACGTCGCAATCGAGAATAATCGTGTGGCGGCCGAGTTTTTCCCGGTCGACGATGCCGCGCAGGCTGCGGCCGATCAGGCGCTGAATTTCCTGCGTGCGCCCGCTTTGCTTGCCGCGGGCCGCCTCGCGGTCCGTGCGCGTGCCCGTCGAGCGCGGCAGCAGGCCGTATTCGGCCGTCACCCAGCCGCCCGCGCCCTCGCCCATCCACTTGGGCACCCCCGTCTGAACGCTGGCCGTACACAGCACCCGCGTGCGGCCGACCGAAACGAGCACACTGCCTTCGGCATAGCAGGTAAAGCCCCGTTCAAAACTCAGGGGGCGCATTTGATCGTTGGCGCGTCCGTCGTGTCGCTGTGTCATTTTCAGTTAGTCCTCGCTGTCGGAAAAAATCGGCGGCACCGTTGCGTCGGCCGCCCGAGCTCTCATTTTAGAGAGACACCTTAGAATTAGGCTCACCAAGCCGCATGGCGCACGCTTTTCCCTTATCCGCATTTGTCTATTTTTGTTATGTCCGGCATTCGTTCCATGACCGGCTTTGCCTCCGCGCAAGGCCAAACGCCGCTCGGGCTTCTGAGCATCGAATTAAGAAGCGTCAATTCCCGTTTTCTCGACCTCACGCTGCGTCTGTCCGACGAAGTGCGCAGTCTCGAGCCGCTCTTTCGCGAAACGATCGGCGCGGCCGTCAAGCGCGGCAAGCTCGAGTGCCGCGCCGACATCAAGGACGCGCAGGACTTTGAGGCAAGCCTGAACGTCAGCGCCCTCGAGCGCCTGCTCGCGCTGCAGGACGAAATCCGCAGCCGCTCGCCCGAGGCCTCGCCCCTGTCGGTGCAGTCGATTCTGGAAACGCCGGGCATTCTGAGCAGTGCCGAGGTCGACGCCGACGAGCTCGCGCGCGCCGTCGCCGCCGTGCTCAAGGACGCCCTGACGGCCTTTACGGCTTCGCGCGAGCGCGAAGGCGCCGCCCTGGCGGCCATTTTGTCGGGCAACTGCGACAAGGTCGAGGAAGTGGTCGACGCCGTGGCCAAACGGATTCCGGCCATTCACATGGCGCTCGAGGAAAAGCTCAAGCAGCGCCTCAACGAAGCGCTCGGTCCGACCCTGACGATGAGCGCGGGCATTCCCCGCGAAGAAGTGAGCGACCGCATCCGTCAGGAAGTGACGCTCTACGCGCTGAAAATGGACGTGGCCGAGGAAATCAACCGATTGCGCACGCACGTGGCCGAAGTGCGCCGCATTCTGCGCGAGGGCGGCGCCACGGGCCGGCGCCTCGATTTCGTCACGCAGGAAATGAACCGCGAAGCCAACACCCTGGGCAGCAAATCGGCCGCCATCGAAATGACTGATGCGGCCGTGGCCCTCAAGCTTTCGATCGATCAGATGCGCGAGCAGCTGCAAAACATCGAATAAGCATCCGAATAAACGGCCGGTGATCCCTGCGGGAGAGCCGGCCGCTTGGTCTGTTCTCAGGCAATTTCAGCGACGCCCTGCGCCTTGCGCATCTCCTGCCAGAAGTCGAGCGTCATCCAGTAAAAGCGCAGCCCCACCTCGGCGACCATCAAAAACTGCGCCTCGTCGGTCACAAAGGGAAAGCGGCGCGCCAGGCGAATCGTGCCGAACTGCCCGATGTTGACCAGAGCCTTGACGATGCGCTCGTACTCGGCCGGCTTGTTCGGATCAAACTGCAGAACGCGGCAGGCCTCTTCAAAGTGCGGAATGTCTTTTTTGGCGCGCTCGACATACTGCGCGGCATATTTGCTCGCCATGCGTGGCCGTCCCGGTCGGAAAAAGGATTAGGGAAAGAAGGTTGAAAAACCGCCTCAATTGTATCGAAAGCCTTCAGGCTAAGTTTCACCCATGGCGCCGCCCCTAAGATGGCGGACGTGTTCCACTTTACGGCGTCTTTTGCATCATGAGCGAACTGCAGATTCTGGACTCGGCCCGTGCGCTTTTGGGCGGCGCCGACGCGCTGCCCTTCTGGCAGGTCATCACGCGTCTGGGAGACGGCGGAATGCTCTGGATTGCCCTGGGCGTCTTTTTCCTCTTTTTCAAACCCGTGCGACGCACGGGCTGCGCCATCGGCGTGGCGCTTTTCATCGGCTTTGTGCTGTGCAACGCCACCCTCAAGCCGCTGGTGGACCGTCTGCGGCCCTGCGAAGCGCACCCGGGCGATCTGCTCTACGCCTGCCCGTCCGACCCGTCCTTTCCCTCGGGACACACGACGGCTTCCTTTGCCGCCGCTCTGGCGCTGACGGCCTTTCATCCGCGCTGGGGCGCGGCCGCGCTGACGCTGGCCGTGCTCGTCGCCTGGTCGCGTCTTTATCTTTTCGTGCACTGGCCCACGGACGTGGCCGCAGGCATTCTCATCGGCACCCTCGGGGCGGCCGTGGGCGCCACGCTCATCCGGCGTTGGACGGCACCGGCTCTTGGCCGCCTTCCCCGTCCTCACTGAATCCGAGTCCCTGCGCATCGAGCGCGTCGGCGGCGCGCACGTAAATCGGCGCAAAGGGCGCGGCCTGCGTGATGCGCACCAGTTCTTCCTTGGCGAGTTCGAGTAGCGCCAGATAGTTGACGATACACACCGAGCGACCCGCGGTCGGTTCAAAGAGTTCCTGAAATTCCACAAAGCGCACGGTCCCGAGGCGCCGCAGGATGGCGCTCATGAATTCGCGCACCGACAGCTCCTGGCGTGAGACCTTGTGGTGGTCCTTGAGGGAGGCTTCGCGCAGGATGCCGTCCCAGGCCGCCTTGAGGTCATCGGGCTCGACCCGCGGCAGGATACGCTCCTGCGTCTGCTCGATGAGCACGTAGGCGCGCAGAAAATCGCGCCCGTTTCGCGGAATGCGGTCCAGGTCGATGGCCGCGGCCTTCATGCGCTCGTATTCGAGCAGGCGGCGGGCGAGCTCGGCCTGCGGGTCGGCCACCTCCTCGCCCGTGTCGGCGTGCATCACGGGCAGCATGAGCTGGCTTTTGATCTGCATGAGGTGCGCGGCCATCACCAGGTAGTCGGCCGCCAGCTCCAGATTGCTCTCGCGGATCAGTTCGACGTAGGTCATGTACTGCTCCGTGACGATGGCCATCGGAATCTGCATGATGTCGAACTTTTGCCGGCGGATGAGGTAAAGCAGAAGGTCCAAGGGGCCTTCGAAGCTTTCCAGAAAGACGCGCAGCGCGTCAGGTGGGATATACAGGCCGTCGGGCACCTTAAAGAGGGGCTCGCCGTACAGGCGCGCGAAGGCCACCCCGTCGACGGTCTCGCAGACGGTGTCTTGGCGCCCGTCCGAATGCATCAGATCCGAAAGGGTGAGCTGACGGGGGTTGTCGTCGCGATCCATCGCCGCGCCTTAGCCGTTGATGCCCACGCGGCACCACGGGGTGAGCACGATTTCCGAGAGCCACACGGCCGCGTACAGCAGCAGCCCGATGGCGCTCATGCCCAAAATGCCGTTGAACATGGCCAGCGTATCGCCCATGCCCCAGGCGTCCATGATGAGAAAGCCCAGGCCGCTCGTGGTGGCAAAGCTTTCGGCCAGAAAGAGCACGGCCACGGCCGTGCCGCTGGCCACCTTCAGGCTCGTCAAAAACGAGGGCAGCGCCGCGGGCAGATAGACGTAACGGATACGGTCCCAGCGGCCCGCGCCCATGCACGTGATCGCCGTCTCGTACACCGGATCGAGCGAAAGGGCCGCGGCGCGCACGATCACGACCATCTGGTAGCCCGTCGTCAGGGCAATGAGCAGCACGCGCGAGGCGTCCCCGAGCCCGAAAAAGAGAAAGAACACGGGTAGCAACACGATTTTGGGCAGCGGAAAGGTGGTGAACACCAGGGGCGCACACAGCCAATCGGCTTTTTTGAGGTGCCCGAGCAATAGCCCGAGAACGAGGGCGGGCAAGGCGCCCGCCGTCAGCCCCAACACAAGGCGCTTAAGGCTCACCGCCGCATGCGTCAGATAGGTGGGGTCGATCAGGGAATTGAGAAAAAGTTGTGTCGTCGTCACGGGCGAAGGCAGTAGCGTTTCGCCCGCCCAGCGCGAGCCCGCTTCCCAGAGCAGACCGATGAGCAAAAAGGCCGCCGCATAGCGCGCGATCAGCACCAGGGCGCCGAGCCTCCAGGACGTTTTCTTGGCCATCACCACCGTCCCCCTTCAAGGGCAAAATCGCCGCCCTTTCGCACCGCCGCCACGGCGTTGTGCAACCGACGCTGCACGGCGTAAAAGGCCTCGGTGCCGCGCACGTCCGCCTGAGCGTCAGCCACAAAGGCCGAATTGCGGGCCAAGGCCGCCACGCGCGAGGGGCGCGCGGCCAGCAGCAGAATGTGTTCACCCAGATAGACCGCCTCGCCGATGTCGTGCGTGACAAAGACCATCGTGCAGGGGTGGCGGCTTCTCAAGCGCTTGAGAAACTGCTGCAGGTATTCGCGCAGCACAGCGTCCAGAGCCGAAAAGGGCTCGTCCATAAAGAGCACGTCGGGCTTGGCGATGAGCGCACGCCCGAGCGCCAGGCGCTGACGCTGCCCGCCCGACAACTCGGCCGGGAAGCGCCGCTCCAGGCCCGTGAGCTCGAGTTCGGCGAGCATCTGACGCACGCGCTCGTCGATGCCCGCCTGCTTTTTGAGTTTGAGGGGCAGCGCGAGATTTCCCGCGACCGTCAGCCACGGAAACAGGGCCAGGCTCTGCCAGACGATGGCGTCCACGGGCGCCTTGTCGGTCTGCTCGCTCGTGCACGAGACGCGGCCGGCGACGGCGGGCAAAATGCCCGCCAGCGTCTGCAGCAGCGTCGTCTTGCCGCAACCCGACTCGCCGATGACGGCTAGAGAACTGCCCGGCTCGACGGTAAAGTTCACGCCCGACAAAAGCGCCAGGCCGTCACGTCCGACGGCCAGATCTTCGGCCTTGAGGGCGAAAAGCGGACGATCAGCGGCCACCGTAGATCACATCCTCGTACTGGGGCACGCTCTTGATCATGCCCTGCTTGAGCATCCACTCGCCCACGCGCTTGACGTCCTCGGCCGTCGGAGGCGGCGGCAGACCGTCGTCGCGGCCAAACAGCGAGAAGCGCACCATCTTGTAGTCCTTGGCCACCGGCGCGGGAATCAGGCGCTTTTGCACCATCAGGGCGCGGTACTTTTCCGGATCGGCCTCGATGAGGCGGGCGGCCGAGGCCACGGCGCGGCGCACGGCCGACACCGTCTTTTCGTTGAGGTAGGGCTCGCGAAGGGCCACCACCGCCAGCGATTCGTTCAATTTGGTGTCGTCCCAGATCACGCGGCCGCCCTTTTTCTCAACGACCGTCACGAGGGGTTCGGGCAGCAGGGCCGTCCGGATCTGGCCGCTGAGCAGCATCTGCAGGCGAATCGGAATCTGACGCACTTCGGTGTTTTTCAGGGCCGTCTCGGGCACGCCCGCCGTTTCCTTCATGCGGGTGAGCAGATAGTCGATGATGGTCGAGGCGCTCATGGCCGTGGGCGTGGCCTTGAGGTCGGCAAGCGAGCGGATCGAGTCGGCGTACTTGGGCGCGACCACCAGGCCAAAGGCGCGCTGCTCGGGCGTGGTGTGAGTGGTCGTCAGAACAACGGCCTGCTTGGCGCCCGTGGCGTTTTGCGTGAACACGTTCATGAGGTCGCCGAAGTGGCCGGCAAGCTGTCCGGCACGCATGGCCGCCCCGATTTCCAGAGCGCTCTTAAAGGGCACGGTCTGAACGTCCAGGCCTTCCTTCTTAAACAGGCCTTCGCTCACGGCCACATCGAGCACGATGGAGTCGGCCGCCGGCAGCGTGGCGATGCGAAGCGTTTCGGCACCGACCAGGGTGCAGACCGAGCAAAGCAGCGTGCAGACCAGGGCTTTGAGAGTCTTGGTAAACGTCATGTGTCTCTTCAATCCGTGGATTCGTTCGTCTTGAAAAATTGCAAAAGGCTCCGTGCTTTGCGGGCGCGGAGCCTTTGATTTTAGATCGGCTCAGTCGGGCTTATTCGCCGCAGACAAAGTGCGGATCTTCGGGCGACCACATCGCGGCCTTGACGGCGGCGAGGATGTCGGACGGACGTTCGGCCTTAGCCAGTCCCTTGTCAAAGAGATATTCGGCCACGGCGGCGGCGATTTCAGCCGACAGCGAGCGCACTTCGGACAGGGGCGGGTACATCGAGCCGTTGTCCAGATCGGACTGGCTCACGAGTTCGGCCAGACGCTTGGCGGCCGTCAGGAACACGCCCGTCGGGATCCACGTGGGCTGCGCGAGCACGCACCCGAGGCCAATGCCCGGGAACACGTAGCTGTTGTTGCCCTGGCGCGGCACGAAGGTCTTGCCGCACAGGGACACGGGCGCAAACGGCGAGCCCGAGGCGAAGATCGCCTTGCCCTTGGACCACTGATAGGCTTCCTGCGCCGTGCATTCGGCCTTGGAGGTGGGGTTGGAGAGCGCGTAGATGATCGGGCGCTCGTTCAGGGCGCTCATCTCTTCGATCACTTCCTTGGTAAAGGCCTTGGCCTGGGCGGAAACGCCGATGAGGGCCGTGGGCTTGAAGAGGCGAACGGCCTCAATGAGGCTCTGAGCCGTGGGCAGATCGTGCGCAAAGGGCACCTTGTTGTCGGCGAGCGTGTCGCCGCGGTTCTTGCTCACGAGACCCTTGGAGTCCACGAGGGCAATGCGCTTGAGGGCTTCTTCGCGAGGCAGCCCCTCTTCGGCCATGGCGTCGGCGATCAGATGCGCGATGCCGGTGGCGGCCGACCCGGCGCCCAGGAAGAGCACGCGCTGATCGGAGAGCTTTTCGCCCTTGACGCGCATGGCCGAGTACAGACCGGTCACGGACACGGAGGCCGTGCCCTGAATGTCGTCGTTAAAGCAGGCGATCTTTTCCTGCCAGCGGTGCAGCAGCTCGAAGGCGTGCGTGTTCTGGAAGTCTTCGAACTGGATGACCACGTGGGGCCAGCGTTCGAGGACCGCTTCGATGAATTCCTGCACGAGGGCGTAATACTCTTCGCCGTCCACGCGCTTTTGCTTGAGACCGAGGTAGAGCGGATCCCCAAGATAGTGTTCGGTGTTGGTGCCCACGTCAAGCGTCACGGGCAGCACGTGCTGCGGATTGATGCCGGCGCAGGCCGTATACAGGGCCAGCTTGCCGATGGGAATGCCCATGCCGTTGATGCCCAGGTCACCGAGGCCGAGAATGCGCTGGCCGTCCGTGACGACGATCATTTCGACGTTGTGGTTGGGCACGTTGGCGATGAGTTCGCGCACGCGGTTGCGGTCGTTGATCGACACGTACAGGCCGCGGGCGTAGCGGAAGATGTGGCTGAACTTCTGGCAGGCCTCACCGACGGTGGGCGTGTAGATGAGCGGCATGTACTCTTCGATGTTCTTGATGACGAGGCGGAAGAAGGCCAGCTCATCGGAGGAGTGAATGCCGTCGAGGATCAGATACTTGCCCAGGGGCGTCGTCTGCGAGGAGATCACCTCTTCGAGACGGCTGATCTGTTCGTCCACGGTCGAGACCCGCGGGGGCAGCAGACCGCGCAGATGGTAGCGGTCCCGCTCCTCTTCCGTGAAGGTGGAACTCTTGTTGAACCAAGGATTGCGAAGCATATTGATGCCGCGCATTTCGCTTTCGGTGCATTTATTCATGGTGATTATCAGTCCCAGGGGGTTGTCTTGAGAATAGCGACTATGTCTTTCGGGACGGCAAAGCGGGCGCCGCAGCGCCGCGTTTTCCGTACGGCAGGCAGATCGTTTGAATTCTTCTTGGATGAAATCGAAAGGTGAGCCCGAAACGGGCGCCGTCGGCCGATTGTATCTCAGTTGGCCGCGCTTACGCGTTGCGCCAAACCCTGCAAATCGTGCCGATAGAGGCGCTCAATACGACAAAAGCGCGGTCGGATTCGGGTCCGCCCGCGCTTTTGTCCGGTGTTTCCCAACCGGTTATTTCTTTTTCGTCAGGCTCTTGAGACGATCGCTCGCCACGCCCGCGGCGGACGAATCCTTGTGTTCCTTGAGAATCGTCTGCAGCGTCTTGGTGGCGTTGGCGCGCTGGCCCAGGCCCACCTGTGCGGCGGCTTTGGTAAGCAGTGCATCGGGCACGCGCGTGTCCTTGGGGTAGTCCGTCAGGAACGTGTTGACCGTGGCCAGAGCCGCCTTGAGGTCTTCGTCGGCGTACTGCGAGTTGCCCAGCCAAAAGAGCGCGGCGCTGCGGTAGGCCGACTGCGGATAGATCGCCGTGAGGTTTTCAAGCATCGCGCGGCTTTGCGCGTACTTACCCTGCGAGAAGAAGGCCAGAGCGCCGGTGTAGAGGCGCTTTTCCTCGGCCGAGACGTGCACGAGGCGCCCGTCAAGTTCGGTGTCCGTCGGTTCGAGCTCAGCGAGGCGCTTGTCGAGATTGCCGAACAGATCGCGGCTGGCGCGCTGCTCCATGGCAAGCTGATTGGCAAGCTCCTCCAGGCGCCCGGTCATGGCCGCGTTCTGCTCGCGCAGCTGATCGATCTGGCCCTGCAGCATGAGCTGCGCGTTTTGCGCGGCCTCCACCTTTTCGCGCAGATCGAGAATGGCCTTGCGGGCCTCATCGTCGCCAAAGAGCGCGTGCGCGGGCATAGACGCGGCCAACAGCAGCGGCACGATCGCCGCGGCGGCCGTCAGATTGCGTTTGATCATCTGCGGCACCGATCAGCGGTAAACGATGTCGGCGCGGCGGTTCTGCGCCCAGGCTTCTTCGTTTTCGCCCTGAGCGCGCGGCTTTTCACGGCCGAAGCTCACCGCTTCGATGCGCGAGGCGGGCACGCCGAGCAGCTGCAGACGCTGCTTGACGGCTTCGCTGCGCTTCTGGCCGAGCGCGAGGTTGTATTCGCGGCTGCCGCGGCTGTCGGTGTTGCCTTCGACCGTGACGTGTTCGCCCGGATTGGCGATCATGTTGCGGGCGTGCGTTTCGACGACCGGCATGAATTCGGGCTTGACCGTGTAGCTGTCAAAGTCAAAGTACACGGCGTTGCTGTCCAGGGCCGCGCCCGAGGCCGAGCGGTGCTGGGCGGCCGCTTCGTCCTGCGTGGTGCCCGCCTTAACCGATTCGTCCAGGGGCACGCTCGAGCAGCCCGTCAAAAGAAGACCGGCGGCGCACAGACCGAGAAGGCCGTTGCGAAGAGCAAACTGAGAAAACTGCATGATGCGTTCGTCTCCGAAAGAAAGTGTTCAAAACAGTGTTTAGTCAAGCAGCGGGCCCCAGGTGGGCTCGCGGATGTCGCCCGAGGCGGCCGTAAGCCACGCCGAGACGGCGCCGTCGGTGCTGACGGTGGCCAGAACGCCCTTGCGGCCGCGCTCGCTGGCGTAGCAGATGATGCGGCCGTTGGGCGAGAAGCACGGACTCTCGTCGAACTCGTTGCCCGTGAGAATGCGCTCCTGTCCGGTTTGCAAATCCATGATAGCAACGCGGAAGCGCCCGCCCACGCGGGTGATGTAACTTAATTGCGTGCCCTGCGGATTGATGGCGGCACTGACGGCGTAGTTGCCGTTGAAGGTCACGCGCTGCGCCGAGCCGCCCTCAAGGGGCTGGCGATAGATCTGCGGGCTGCCGCCCCGATCGCTCGTAAAGTACAGGTAGCGTCCGTCGGGCGAAAACACCGGTTCGGTGTCGATGGCCAGGCTGCGCGAGAAGCGCTGCACGCCCGAGCCATCCGTGTTAATTAGAAAAATCTGCGTGGAGCCTTCGCGCGACAGGGCCACGGCCAGACGTTTGCCGTCGTGGCTGAAGGCCGGCGCCGAGTTGTTGCCGCGGAAATTGGCCACGGCGCGGCGGCGCCCCGTGGCCACCGTGTGCACGTACACGATGGGCTTGCGCGCCTCAAAGCTCACGTACGCGAGTTGCTTGCCGTCGGGCGACCAGGCCGGCGAGATGATCGGCTCCTTGCTGCGCAGCGCCGGCAGCGCGTTGGCGCCGTCGCTGTCGGCCACGATGAGCTCGTAGCTTTGCGGCGAGTGCTGCACGACGTAGGCCAGGCGCGAGGCGAAAAGCCCGCCCAGGCCCGTGAGCTTGTCGTAGATGCGGTCGGCGATGCGGTGGCTCACCATACGCAGCTGACGGTTGTCGGCCATGACGAACCACTCGTCGATCTGCGAGCCGGCCACCACGTCAAAGAGGCGGAAGCGAATGTCCCAGCGGCCGTCGGCCAGCTTGACGAGCGAGCCGCTAGCCAAAACGTTGGCCTTTTTCTCGGCCCAGACGGAAAACTGCGGCTGCACGCTTGTGGTGAGCGAGGCTTGCGAAGTGCCGTCCTTGATGAGATTGAAGGCGCCGGTGCGCGCCAGATCGGCGCCGACGACCTGCATCAGATCGATTCCGGTTTCCGCCGTGCCGTTAAAGCGCTCAAGCGCGAGCGGGATGCGGTTGGCCCCCACGCCGGTGATTTCGATGCGCAGCTGCGCCCAGGCCGGCAACGCGGCCAGCGACCCTGCGGCCAGGCCGGCGGCCACAAGCCGTCGTCTGGAAAAGGAAACGTCGGATTTCATGGTTTGAAGGGGAACTTTCGGGCACCGCCCCCGTTCGGAGGCGATGCCCGTGTCAAACGGCAAAAGAGAGCGCCCCCAAAGGCGCCCTCACCCTTTACGGCTTAGTGGCGGAAGTGGCGTTCGCCCGTAAAGACCATCACGATGCCGCGCTCGTCGGCGGCGGCGATCACTTCGTCGTCGCGGATCGAGCCGCCCGGCTGGATCACACAGGTGGCGCCCTGATCGACGATCACATCGAGGCCGTCACGGAACGGGAAGAAGGCGTCGGAAGCGGCGGCGCTGCCCGCCAGGGACAGCCCCGATTCCTGCGCCTTGATGGCGGCGATGCGGGCCGAGTCCACACGGCTCATCTGGCCGGCGCCCACGCCGAGCGTCATGCCGTCGTGCGCGTACACGATGGTGTTGGACTTGACGAAGCGGGCCACGTTCCAGGCGAACATCATGTCGGCGATCTGCGCCGAGGTGGGCTGCTTCTTGGTGACGACCTTCAGAGCGCTTTCGGCGCAGATCTGGTTGTCGGGCGTCTGCACAAGCAAACCGCCGCCCACGCGCTTGAATTCGAAGTCGTTGTGCGCATGACCGTTGGCCACCGTCAGAACGCGCAGGTTCTTCTTGGCCGCGAGCACTTCAAAGGCTTCGGGGGTGAATTCCGGAGCGATCACCACTTCGGCGAACTGGCCGGTGATGGCCTGAGCCGTGGCGCCGTCGACGGTGCGGTTAAAGGCGATGATGCCGCCGAAGGCGCTCTTGGGATCGGTGCGGAAAGCCTTCTGATAGGCTGCCAGCGCCGTGGCGCCGATGGCCGCGCCGCACGGGTTGGCGTGCTTGATGATCACGCAGGCGGGCGTCTCAAAGCTACGCACCGCTTCCCAGGCCGCATCCGAGTCGGCGATGTTGTTGTAGGAGAGCTCCTTGCCCTGGTACTGATGAAAACCGGCGAGAAGCCCCGGCGCGACGATGTGTTCGCGGTAGAAGCACGCCTGCTGGTGCGGATTTTCGCCGTAGCGCATGTCCTGAGCCTTGACCCACTGGCGCGTCAGCACGTCCGGGAAGGCCTTGGTGCGCTGCTTATTTTCGTCCAGGCTCGTGAGGTAGTTGGTGATGGCCGCGTCGTAGCGGGCGGTGTGCGCAAACACCTTCTTGGCCAGGGCCAGGCGCGTGTCGGCGCCGACTTCGCCCTTTTCACGGATTTCTTCGAGCACGCGGTTGTAGTCGGTCGGATCGACGATCACGGCGACGGATTCGTGGTTCTTGGCCGCGGCACGGATCATCGTCGGGCCGCCGATGTCGATGTTTTCGACGGCAAGCTCAAACGTGCAGTCCGGGCGGGCGATCGTCTGCTCGAACGGATACAGGTTCACGCACACGATGTCGATCGGATCAATGTTGTGGTCCGCAATGGCCTTCATGTGTTCGGGCACGCAGCGACGGGCGAGAATGCCCGCGTGAATGTGCGGATCGAGCGTCTTGACGCGGCCGTCGAGCATTTCCGGGAAACCCGTGTAGTCGGCCACTTCCTGGCAGGGCACGCCTTCGGCAGCCAGAAGCTTGGCCGTGCCGCCCGTCGAGAGGATGTGGTAGCCGGCCTGAACGAGTCCCTTGGCAAAATCCACGACACCCGTCTTGTCGGAAACACTGATCAGAGCTTGTTTGCGCATAGTTTTTCCTTTAATTTCAAAGTCCCGAGGTCGAAAACCCATGGGTCATGAGTTTCTTCCTCAGTGTATTTCGGTTAATTCCCAAAAGCGTTGCCGCGGCGCGCTGATTGCCGTTGCACTGTTTCATGGCCCAGTCGAGCAACGGCCGTTCGGCGGCCTGCGTAATCATTTCGTAAAGCGGAAGTCCGCGGACCCCTTCGAGGTCGCGCAGGTAGTTTTCCACGCGCCAGACCACCAGGCGGTTGAACGCCTCGTTGGCGGTCACTCCCGGCTGCAGGATGGCCTCCAGTCCCTCCCGGCCCCGGCCGTTTTGCCGGCCGTCGGCGCCGACCTTGTCCTCACCGTCCGTCATTTTCCGCTCTCGCGCCGTGCCTGAGGCGGCACCGCGTCAAAAAATGCCTCAATGGCGCCCTCAAGCGCCGCCACCTCTTCGAGGCGCATCATGCGCGCCAAAACCGCATCGGCCCTTGGTCTTTGCACGCAAAAGCCCTGCAGGTACCAGCGCAGGTGCTTGCGAAACGTGCGCAGCAACGCCCGCTCGCGCCCCTCTTCGTCCATGTCCTCGCCCTCGAGCAGAGCGGTGAGGTGCTCGCGCACCACCCGATGCACCGCTTCGGTCGTGGGCTCGCCCGGATCGTCCCGGCCGTCGATGACGGCCTGCGCGCGCTCAAAAAGCCACGGGTTGCCGTAGCAGCCGCGCCCGATCATCACGCCGGCCGCGCCGGTCTCCTCGAGCATCGCGCGGGCCTGCTGCGGCGTCGTGACGTCGCCGTTGGCCAGCACGGGAATCGTCAGGCTGCGCACCACCTCGGCGATGTCGGCGCGGTTCACCGTGCCGGAAAAGCGCTGCGCGCGCGTGCGTCCGTGCACCGTCACCAGCGCAAAGCCCTCGTTCTGCGCTCGCCGGGCAATTTCTACGGCCGTTTTCATCGTCTCGTCCCAGCCCGTGCGCATCTTCACCGACACGGGCACGCTGACGGCGCCAGCCACGGCCTTCAAAATCTCACCGGCGAGCTTGGGATCGCGCATCACCGCCGAGCCGCAGGCTTTGCCGCAGACCACACGGGCGGGGCAGCCGAAGTTGATGTCGACCATCGCCGCACCGCCTTGCTCGGCCAGAGCGGCCGCCGCGGCCATCTGCGCCGGATCGGCGCCGACGATCTGCACGACGGGAAAGGCTTCGCGCGGATCGCACGCGTAGCGGCGACGGGTCATTTCCGTGCCGAGCAGATGCGAACCCGAGGCGGCCATTTCGCCCACGGCCCAGGCCGCACCGCGTTTAAGGCACACGGTGCGGTAGGCCGCATCGGTGACGCCCGCCATGGGCGCCAAAACCAAATTACCGTCCAACCGATACGGACCGATCTGCATAAATCCCGCGTACGAAAAAAAATCCCCCAAAGCCGTCCGAGCGCCCCTGCGTTCGAGCCGCTTTTTTTTCAGCTCCCGCCATTGTACAGGACGGGGGTGCCGAGCTCATCGCGCATCCCCGCACCTGCAAGAGCTTTTTACGATTTAAGCGCAGAGATAAGTCGTCAGGCGCGCCAGAGCTTCGGCCACCGATTCTTCGCGCGCGAGCATGGCCGACTGCCCCGCGGGCAGGCAGTCCAGATCGTCGCGCCCGCCGCGCGCCGCCGCCTCCAAAATGGGCTGCATCACCTCGCGCTGCAGCGGATAGGGCGCAAAGGTCAGGCCCGCGTCCTCCAGGGCCCGCACCAAATCGCTTGGGTACACGCGCGTCAGTCGCCCGTTAAAGCACCGCGTCAGTCGCACGGACACTTCCGACATCATCGGCAGCAGCGCCTTAAAGGAGGCGCTCGCCTCGCTTTCGTGGGTGCGCAGCAGCGCTGAGCCGAGCATGACGGCACTCGCACCCGCGGCCAGAGCCGCATAAACCTGTTCGGGCGTGCCGATGCCGCCCGAGGCCACGATCGGCAAACGGGTGGCGCGCTCGGCATGGGCGGTGATAACCGTCATGCCCAGGGCGGCCTCCTCGTCCGTGTTTTCGAAATTCAACCGCGGACCGCCCGCCTCAAGGCCCTGCACGACCACAACATCGGCCCCGGCACTGCGCAGCACCTTGGCTTCGCGCAGCGTGGCGGCCGTGCCCATCCACAGGATGCCGGCCTCTTTGAGCCGCTCGTCGTATTCCTCACGCAGACCGCCGAAGGTGACGCTGACCACGGGCACCTTCTTTTGCACGAGCACTTCAAACTGCGCGTCAAAGTCGGGGAGCTTGATAAGGCCCGCGGGCTCGGCGCCCACGTCGGCGGACAGATCCTCGAGCGCATGGCGCATTTTTTCCTGCAGCGCGAGCGCCTCGGCCGAGGGGCGCTTGAGATCGGGCACGCGCAGATTGACGGCAAAGCGCGCCTGATCGCCCGCCAAACGGCGCACCGCATCAATGGCGTCCGCCAGCTCCGCGGGCTCGAGCGCGTCGCCCGTCAAAACGCCCAATCCGCCCGCGCGGCAGACGGCCGCGGCCATAGCGGGCCCGGCCGCCTGCGTCATCGGCGCGTTCATCACGGGTAGCCGCACGCCCAAAAGCGCGGTGAAATGGTTCGTGCGGGCCTGAATCTGTTCGGCGATCGAAAGCATGAGGATTCCTTGCGCGGAAAAAGAAAAATGAATCAGTAGCGGGCCCAGGTCAGAGCTTGCGTGTTTTGTTTGAGTGCCTCAAGCTGCGCGGCCGTGCCAACGTTGTCCCAAAAGCCCGTGAAGACTTCGCCGCGCATGCGCCCCTGTCGGGCAAAGCCCCAAAGCCAGGGGAAAAGCTTGCTCCAGACGGGCGCCAGGCCGGCAAAAATCGCGGGATTGACGAGCAAAATGCAGCCGTAGGTGTGCGCGTGGGCCCCGTCGAGCGACACTCGCCCCTCGTCGGTGACGGTCAAGTCGCCCGTTGGGTGAAACGGCGGGTTGGGCACGGCGACAAGAAAGACGTCGTAGCGGCCCGCCTCGATTTCCCTGGCGCGCTCAAAAAGACGCGTAAAGTCGTAGTTGTGCACGATATCGCCGGCAATAACGACAAAAGGCGACAAATCGCGACCGTTGTCAGTCAAAAACGGCAGAGCGCGTACGATGCCGCCCAGACTTTCGAGCGCCAGGCTGTGGTTGGGCGCCTCACGCGAGAGCTGCAGATTTAGGCCCCGGGGGGCAAGCTGCACGGGCAGCGCCTCAAAGGCCTGCGGCAGATGCGCCGTGTTCATCACCACGTCGGTGATGCCGGCGCGCTTGAGGGCGGCCAGCGTCCAGTCGCACAGCCGCACGCCCTCGGCCACCGACAGCAGCGGCTTGGGCGTGACGTTCGTGAGCGGCTCGAGCCGCGAGCCGCGGCCGGCGGTCAATACCATCGCACGCACGATCGACTCCTTTCAATAGGTCCAGCCCGTCTTGGTCTTTTGCTCCTCGAACTGATCCAGGAGCCAGTTGATGGGCTTGAGGTCGTGATAACGGTTGGCCGTCTCACGCACGTAGTGCAAAAAGCGCGGCGTGTCGGCCAGATACCTCGGACGGCCGTCGCGGTAGTTGATGCGCGCAAAGATGCCGAGCACCTTGAGGTGGCGCTGCATACCCATCCATTCGACGTCGCGCCAGAATTCACCGAAATCGGCGGGCACCGGGATGCCCGCGTGACGGGCCTTGTCCCAGTAGCGGATCGTGACGTCAAGCACAAAGCTCTCGCCCCAGCTGATGAAGGCGTCGCGCATGAGGCTGGCGATGTCGTAGCTCACCGGCCCGTAGAGGGCATCCTGAAAGTCCAGTACGCCCGGCATCGGGTCGGAGACCATCAGATTGCGCGGCATGAAGTCGCGGTGCACGAAGACCTTGTTCTGCGCCAGGCAGGCGGCGATGATCTTTTCGTAGACGCCCTCGATGATCTCGCGCTGCTTGTCGGTCATCGTAAAGCCGCGGTGGCGCCCCACGTACCATTCGGGGAAAAGATCAATTTCGCGGCGCAGCACCGCCCGGTCGTACTCGGGCAGCACGCCCGGCTCGGAAATAAGCTGCCACTTGACGAGGGCGTCGGTGGCCGCGTCCATCAGACGCGCGGCGTTGTCTTCGTTGAGAACGTCCAGATAGGTCTGCGTTCCCAAATCGTTCATGAGAATGAAGCCCTGCGCCTCGTTGAGGCAAAGCAGTTCGGGCACATTGAGCCCGGCGCGGCGCATCAGGCCGTCGACCTTCACGAAGGAGTCGATCGGCTCCTTGGCGGGCGGCGCATCCATCACCACGAAGGTTTTGTCCGTCCCCCGCACGCGGAAGTACCGTCGAAAGCTCGCGTCGGCACTGGCGGGCGCCAGCGTCGAGACATCGAGTCCGAAGGCCGGATCCAGCGTTTGCAACCACGCCGTCAGCGCCACGAGGCGCTCGTCCTTTTCCATCTGCATCACGTTTTTCCCCTCAAGCGAGCGGCACGGCGCTCTTACGGTTTTATATCAGGCGGATTATCCTCGAAAAGCCGCCCGCTTGCCTGAGGCGGCCTCGGCAAACGCGAAAAGGCGCACCGCCTCTCCCCACAAATTCCCGCATTTTCCCCGTCAACGGCCGACTTTTTCCGAAAGGCCGCGGCGCATCCCCCTATAATCCCCTCACCAACCAGTGAACCGTATCGACACATGCCACGGAATACCCAGCCGCAACTGCTGCCCCTTGTTGCCGCCGTGACGGCCGCGCTTTGCGCGCAGACCGCCCATGCCGCCGCCCCCGCCGGGGGGCTCACGATTGCCTCGGCCGACGCTCCCGCTCCAGTTCGCACGGGCGGCGAGAATCCTTCGTCCGATCCCTCGGCCCCCATGAACCAATGGACGGGCCGCCTTGCGCAGCCCTCGGGCGACGAGGGTGACTCGCCCACGATCGCCAAGGCCTATTCGATCGAAGGCTCGCCGCAGACCTCGCTCACGCTCTCGGGCGAAGCCGAACTGCGCCGCGCCGGCACCCTCATTCAGGGCGAAACGATTGTCTACACGCAGGAAACCGGGGAAGTGATCGTCAAGGGCGACGCACTGGTCGCACGCGAAGGCATTGAGCTCAAGGCGCCCGAAGCGAGCTATCAGCTCGACGAGGGAACGGGCGAGGCCAACGACGTGCGCTACCACTACAAGCCGCGCGGCCTGCGCGGCAGCGCGCGCTGCATGCGCTTTGTCTCGGCCGACGTCACCGAGCTCAAGGACGTGCTGATGACCAGCTGCGAGGGCGACAACCCGGCCTGGTGGGTGGAAATGAACGAGCTCACCCTCGACGAGTACGAACAGGCGGGCACGGGCAAGGGCGCCGTTCTCAAGTTGGGCGGCGTGCCGGTCTTTGGCTCGCCCTGGCTCACGTTCCCGCTCTCGAGCGAGCGCAAGTCCGGGGTCCTCTCGCCGGTCGTGGGCATGAGCTCGGCCCGAGGCCTGGACATTTCGGTTCCGTACTACTTTAACATCGCGCCCAACTACGACTACACGCTCACGCCGCAGATCATCACCAAGCGCGGCGTGATGCTCGGCAATGAGTTCCGGTTCCTGACCGAGCACCTCGAAGGCGAGATTTCCGGCCAGTACATGCCGCACGATCGCGAATACGGCGAAGACCGCTACAGCGTCAACGCCAACCTGCGCGGCAGCTGGAACAACTTCGGTTACGGCATCAACTACAACCGCGTCTCGGACGACGACTTCTTCGACGACTTCTCCCGCAGCCTGCGCGACGGCTCCGACGATATCCTGCCGCAGGACTACTGGCTCACCTATTCGTCGGCGTACTGGAATTCGGCCGTGCGCGTGATGAAGAATCAGACGATCGACTACGCGCAAAAGCCCTATGAAATCGAGCCGCAGTTCTCCTGGAACGCCTACGTGGCCGATGCGGCGGGCTTTGAGCTCACCACGCACCTGGAAGCGACCCGGTTCCGCCACCCCACGCTTTTGGACGGCGACCGCTTCGTGCTGCACCAGCAGGTGGCCTACCCGGTGCGCGGCGCCGGCTGGTTCGTCACGCCCAAGGCGCAGATCATCAGCGCCCGCTACGACCTCGATCACGACGACAGCGGCCGCTACAGCGAAACGGATCCGAGCTACACGCTGCCGATCGTCTCGCTCGATTCGGGCCTGATCTTTGACCGTGATTTTGCCATGAGCGGCCGCAACATCACGCAGACCCTCGAGCCACGCCTTTTTTACAGCTACACGCCCTACCGCAACCAGAGCAACATTCCGCTCTTTGATTCGAGCGAGGCGGACCTGAATTTTGCCCAGCTCTTCAATGAGAACTCCTGGACCGGGTACGACCGCATCGCCGAAACCAATCAGGTCACCGCCAGCGTCACCTCGCGCTTTATCGACGCCCAAAGCGGTCTGGAATGGGCCAAGGTCTCCGTCGGTCAGCGCTACTACTTCAACGATCAGACGATCAACAGCGCCGGCGAGCGCATCTCGATGGAAAACCAAAAGAGCGACTTTTTGGCCAGCATCGGCGCCCGTCTGACGCGCACCATTTCGGCCTCGGCCTTCGGGCAGTGGTCCTGGGAGCGCTCGAGCTTTAAGAAGGCCATCGCCGGCGTGCGCTGGCAACCCAAGCCCATGAGCGTGATCGGCCTGTACTACCGCTACAACTGGCAGGAAAACCGCGACAGCGACGACTACATTGATCAGATCGACCTGTCGCTGCAGTGGCCCCTGTCCGACAAGCTCTACGCCCTGCTGCGCCAGAACTATTCGCTCTACGACAACAAGTTCGTCGAAAGCCTGGCGGGCGTCGAATACCACGCCGGCTGCTGGACACTGCGCGCCGTTGCACAACGTTACATCCGCAACGAGAACAAGGACAGCGAAACCAACTTCTTCCTGCAGTTAGAATTGACGGGTTTGGGCGGCATCGGTTCGAGCCCGCTCTCGGAGCTGCAGCGCAGCATCCCGGGCTATCAGACCCGCAGTCCCGTGCCCACTTCCATCGGTACCTATGACTACTATCAATAAACGCATCTTCCTGGCGGCCGCCGCCCTCGTGTCGGCCGCGCTGCCCGCCTTTGCCCAGCAGCAAAACGCCGGCATCCGTGAAACGGTCGCCCAGCCCGCCGCCGCGCCTCAAAGCGCCCCGGCCACCGAAGGGCTGACGCTGCCCAAGACCAAACTGGCCGACCGCATCGCCGCCGTGGTCAACACGGACGTCATCACCGAGTACGAACTTCAAAACCGCGTGCGTCAGGCCGCAATCAACCTGCGCCAGCAAAACATCAATCTGCCGCCCATGCCCGAGCTGCGCCGTCAGGTGCTCGAGCGCATGATCACGGAAAAGGCCACCGAACAGCGGGCCCGTGAACTGGGCATTCGCGTCGACGAACAGATGGTCTCGGCCTCGATCGAGCAGATCGCCCGCAACAACAAGCTCACCGTGCAGGAACTGCGCGAGAAGCTGCGCGCAGATGACGTGAGCTTTGCCGCCTTCCGCGCCCAGGTGCGCGACGAAATCACCGCCCAGCGCCTGCGCGAGCGTGAGGTCGACAGCAAGATCACGATTCCGGAAAGCGAAGTGGACGCGTACCTGGCCGAGCAGACCGGCTTTACAACCACCGACACGCAGGAATACCGCGTGCGCCACATTCTGCTGCCGATTCCGCCGGGAGCCTCCGACTCCGAAGCCCGTGACGTCGAGCGTCAGGCCGAGGCTCTTGCCGAGCGCGCCCGCGACGGCGAAGACTTCAGCACGCTCGCCGCGGCCAACTCCAAGGCCAAAGACGCCCTCGAAGGCGGCGATCTGGGCTGGCGCGACGCCTCGCGTCTGCCCACCATCTTCTGGAAGGCCATTGAAAACCACCGCTCCGAGCGCAACTACGTCACCGTCGTGCGCTCCTCGGGCGCCGTGCACGTCGTGTGCCTCGAAGACAGCCGCGACGGCGTCAAGGCCAAGCTGGCCGGTCAGCCCATCGAGCAGACCCATGTGCGCCACATCCTGATGTTCGTCTCCGACCTCACGCCGGAAGATCAGGTGCTGACGCGCCTTAACGAAATCCGTCAGCGCATCGCCTCGGGCGAGGCGGACTTTGCCACGCTCGCGCGCCTGAATTCGGTCGACAACTCGGCCACCCGCGGCGGCGACATCGGCTGGGTGAGCCCGGGCGACACCGTCCCCGAGTTCGAGACCGCCATGAACAAGCTCGCGCCGGGCGAAGTGTCCGAACCGGTGCGCACGCCCTACGGCTACCACCTCATTCAGGTGATCGAACGCCGCAAGGCCGAAGCCAACGCCGAACGCAGCCGGATCAACGCGCGCAACCAGCTGCGCGAAAAGAAGCTGGCCGAAGCCGTCTACAACTGGCAGCGCGAACTGCGTGACCGCGCCTACGTCGAAATCCGCACCACGGATTACTGACCGCACGCGCAGCGACGGCCTTAAGCCGCATTTCAAACGCCTTCGGGACCGATGTCGTACACTAGCGGCAGACGTTCCCGAGGCGTTTTTCATTTTTGCCGACCTCTCAAGCCAACCATCATGCCCTTTCATATCGCCGTCACGACGGGTGAGCCCGCCGGCATCGGTCCGGAAATCTGCGTCAAAGCCGTTTTCACCGGACGCGTCAAGTCGCCCGTCACCCTGATCGGCGACAAGCATCTGCTGATGCACACGGCCGAAACGCTCGGCTTTGGCTCGATGTTTCCCGAGTGGGTGAGTTTTGAGCACGTGCCTCTGGCGCACCCGGTCACGCCGGGCCAACTCGATACGGCCAATTCACCCTATGTGGTTGAAATCCTGCGCCGCGCCGCCGCCGGCGCGCAGGCGGGCACGTATGAGGCCATCGTCACCGCGCCCGTGCAAAAGAGCGCCATCATCGAAGCGGGCATTCCCTTTACGGGTCACACCGAGTTTTTCGAAGAGGCCGCCGGTGTCAAACACGTGGTCATGATGCTCGTCTCAAGCAGTGCGCCCGAGGCACTGCGCGTGGCCCTGGCGACGACCCACCTACCCCTGCGCGAGCTGCCCGAGGCCATTACGCCGTCGCTGCTCGACGACACGCTCTCGGTGGTCGCGCACGCGCTCAAGCAGGACTTCGGCATCACCGAACCCAAGATCGCCGTCACGGGGCTCAATCCCCACGCGGGCGAATCGGGCCACATGGGGACCGAAGAAATTGAAATCATTGCGCCGGCGATCGAACGGGCTCGCCGCTCGATCATCGGCGTGCAGCTGACCGGGCCGCTGCCCGCCGACACGGTGTTCGTGCCGCATCACTCGGACAAATACGACTGCATCGTGTGCATGTACCACGATCAGGGCCTGCCCGCCCTCAAGCGCGAGGGCTTCGGGCACGGCGTCAACGTCACGCTCGGGCTGCCGTGGGTGCGCACCTCGGTCGACCACGGCACGGCCCTGGACATCGCCGGCACGGGTGAAGCCGATGAGGGCAGTCTTTTGGCGGCCCTGCAGCTGGCGCAGCACATGGCCGAGCGCCGTGCCAAAATCCGCGAGCTGCAGCGTCTGCTCGGCTAATTTCGTCCACCCCAACCACAGCGAATTCATCATGGCGAACGAAGGACTTCAAGGACACCGCGCCCGCAAACGTTTCGGGCAGAACTTTCTGCATGACCGCCACTGGATCGAGCGCATCGCGCAGGCCGTCAACGCCGTGCCCGGCGACGACGTCGTCGAAATCGGACCGGGGCAGGCGGCCCTGACGCGCGAGCTGATGGCCGCGGCGGGCAAGGTGCGCGCCGTAGAAATCGACCGCGACCTGGCCGCCTGGCTCAAACAGAGCTTTCCCGAGACGCTCGAACTCATCGAAGCCGACGCGCTCACGCTCGATTGGACGACGGTGGCCAAAAACAACGACCTGCGCGTGGTGGGAAACCTCCCCTACAACATCTCCTCGCCCCTGCTCTTTAAGTTGCTCGAGGCGGCCGACCTCGTGCGCGATCAGCACTTCATGCTGCAAAAGGAAGTCGTGGACCGTATGGTCGCGCCCCACGGCAGCAAGACCTACGGCCGCTTGTCGGTGATGCTGCAGTGGCGCTACCGTATGACCAAGCTCTTTGACGTGCCGCCGGGAGCCTTCAATCCGCCCCCGAAGGTGATGAGCTCGGTCGTGCGCATGGTGCCCAAGGCCAAATCCGAGGTGCCCGAGGTGGACTTGGCGCTTTTCTCCTCGGTGGTGGCCAATGCCTTTTCCCAGCGCCGCAAGACGATCCGCAACGCCCTCTCGGCCATTCTCAAGGAAGACGAGATCGTCTCCTGCGGCGTCGATGCGGGCGCGCGCGCCGAAGCGCTTCCCCTGCAGGCCTTCGTGGCGCTGACCCAAAAGGCCGCCGCCTTGGGCCGTCGCCCCGTCACGCCCGGCACGGCCGCCGACTGACGGCGCAACCGGACGCTTTTTTCGGGCGCCTTGCCGTATTACCAAGGCAAAATCGCCCGTTTGCGGGCACAATCCCTGAACTTATTCTCAAGAACAACAACGAAAGGAATTATCCGTTATGGCACACGTCAATCCTCCGTATCGCTGCGACGTCGTCGGCAGCTTCCTGCGTCCCAAGACCGTGGCTCAGGCCCGCGTCAAGTTCGCCTGCGGCCAGATCAGCAAGGAAGAGCTCACGGCCGTGGAAGACGCCGAAATCAAGAAGCTGATCGCCAAGGAACTCGAAAACGGTCTGACGGCCGTCACCGACGGCGAATTCCGCCGCGCCTTCTGGCACCTCGATTTCCTAGCGGCCCTCGGCGGCATCCGTCACGTCAAGGCCGAAGCCTGGTCGGTGCACTTTGAAGGTCACCAGCCCAAGGCCGAAACGATCGTAATCGAAGACAAGATTCACTTCCCGGGCAACCACCCGTTCCTCGAGGCCTTCGATCGCCTCAAGGGCCTGGCCGGCGACGCCCCCATCAAGTTCACGATCCCCTCGCCCTCGATGCTGCATCTGATCTGCTGCGTGCGCGAAGAGCACTACAAGCCGATTGACCTTTACAAGGACAACGAGGACGCGCTTTTTGCCGACATCGCGCAGACCTGGAAGGACGCCATGCTCGCCCTGTACGCCAAGGGCTGCCGCTATCTGCAGTTCGACGACACGAGTTGGGGCGAATTCTGCTCGCAGGAAAAGCGCGCCGCCTACGCCGCCCGCGGCATTGACGTCGACGCCGTCTGCCGCCGCTATGTGGCCTGCATCAACGAGATTCTCTCGGCCAAGCCCGCCGACATGACCGTGACGATGCACATCTGCCGCGGCAACTTCCGCTCGACCTGGTTTAGCTCGGGCGGCTATGAGCCCGTGGCCGAAATGCTCTTCGGCGGCTGCCGTGTCGACGGCTTCTTCCTGGAATACGACACGGAACGCGCCGGCGGTTTCGAGCCGCTGCGCTTCATCAAGGATCAGACGGTGGTGCTCGGCCTCGTGACGAGCAAGTTCCCCGAACTCGAGGACAAGGAAGCCATCAAGGCGCGCATCCACGAGGCGGCCAAGTACGTCCCGCTCGATCGTCTGTGCCTGTCGCCGCAGTGCGGCTTCTCCTCGACCGAGGAAGGCAACATCATGACCGAAGAGCAGGAGTGGGCCAAGGTTCGTCTCGTGCGCGACATCGCCCGTGAAGTTTGGGCCGACGCCAAGTAAGGCGCCCGCCCCTTAGCCGATCGGCAGCACGCACTTTCCCCCCGCGTGGGCGAAGGTGCGTTTTTTTATTTCCGGCGTTTGACTCAGAAGACTTCGTCGACGAGCAGATCGGCCCGGCCGCCCTGCAAAAAGCGCGTGAATTCGCGGCGGTTTTCCAGGTGGATGGCCAGCCATTGCGCGTAAGGCGTCATCTGGCGCACGGCCTGCGCGTCCGAGCTGCCACCGTCAGGCCCGCCGTGGCAAAGGGCTCAAAACCAAAGCGCGCGTAATAGGCCGGGTCCCCGAGCACGAGCGCCAGGCGCTCGCCGCGTTGGGCGGCATCCGAAAGCGCTCGCCGCACCAGAGCCGTGCCCACCCCCGTGCGCCGCACGGGCTGCGCCACGCAAAGGGGCGCAAGCAGCACGGCCTCGAGCGGGCCGCCGCTCAAGCGCACGCTCGTGCGCGACAGCAGCGCATAGCCACACAGCTCTCCGCCTTTGAGGGCCACAAATTCGAGATCGGGCAGCGAGCGCGAGACGACGCTTCGCAGATGCTGCGTCAGACGCGCTTCGGCGCCGTCGGCATGCTCGGCCGTTTCAAACGCATGGGTATGAAGGGGGCGACCTGCGCAAAGGTGAGCGAAATCTGCGATAAGGGCAAAACATCGAACATAGGCTACAGGCTTGCGGGACAAAAAACGGAACGCCTGAGGCGGCGCGGATTCCCACACGGACAACATAGTCAAAGGCCGCGCCCGAAGGCGGCCCGCAAAGGTAAAGGCCCGAGCAAAAGCCGACAAAAGACAACAAAAAACCGCGGCCCTTTAAAACGGGTGTCGCGGTCATCGTCGCTGTTCGAATTTTTTCAAAAGCGGAACTGGTGGCCAGGGACGGAATCGAACCGCCGACACGCGGATTTTCAATCCGCTGCTCTACCAACTGAGCTACCTGGCCAACAGAGGACTGCAACTATATCGACTATTTTTTAAATATGCAAGTGCCTCTTCAAAAAAGTCCGTTGCCTTAAGTTTTTCAAAACATTTCCGAAGCATAATCCTCGCCATCTTAAGATCAATTCACAGACGTACGCGAACCGTTCGTGCGCTCTCCGTCCCGCCCCCAAACACCGACGGCGATCACGAATGCGCTCGTGCTTTTAACCCCATGCAGTTGCTTTGTCTCGGCCTCAATCACAAGACCGCGCCGCTTGCGGTGCGTGAGCGCGTTGCCTTCGGCCCCGAAGAAACCGGAGAAACCGTCGCCCTCATCAAATCCCGTTTGGCCTCCGCGGAAGCGGGCGGCGTGACGGAAGCGATGATTTTGTCGACGTGCAACCGTACCGAAATTTACTGCGCCGCCGTCGACACCACACGGGCCGCCGCCTCGCTGCTCGAGCTCATCGAAGAGATCAAGGGCGTGCGCACGGCCGACCTGCAGCCGCATACCTACGTCTACGAGCAGTCCGAAGCCGCCCGCCACGTCTTTCGCGTGGTCTCGGGCATCGACTCGATGGTGCTCGGGGAAACGCAGATCGTCGGCCAGTTCAAAAAGGCCGTGGCCGCCTCGCGTGAGGTCAAGAGCCTCGGGCTGATGCTCAATCACCTCTTTCAGGAAGCCTTCACGGTGGCCAAGCAGGTGCGCTCGAGCACGGCCATCGGTTCCAATTCCGTGAGCCTGGCGGCCGCCGCCGTGCGTCTGGCCGTGCGCCTTTTCGGCAAGCTCACCGACTCGAACATCCTGTTTGTCGGCGCCGGCGAAATGATCGAGTTGTGCGCCGCGCACTTTTCCGCGCAGAACCCGCAGTCGATCATCGTGGCCAACCGCTCGCTCGAGCGCGGCCAGAGTCTGGCCGCCCGCTACAACGGCAAGGCCATGAAGCTGCAGGACCTTCCCTCGGTCATCAGCGAATTTGACATCATTGTCTCGTGCACGGCCTCGGCCCTGCCCATCATCGGGCTGGGCATGATCGAGCGCGCCGTCAAGGAGCGCCGTCATCGTCCGATCTGCATCGTCGACCTGGCCGTGCCCCGCGACGTCGAACCCGAGGTCTCGCGCCTTGACGACGTTTACGTCTACAGCATGGATGAGCTCGGCGCCGTGGTCGAATCGGGCCGCGAAAGCCGCAAGGCCGCCGTCGTGCAGGCCGAAGTGATCATCTCCATGCGCGTGCAGACCTTTGAAAAGTGGCTCGAGATGCGCGCCGCGGTTCCCGCGATCGCCCGCATCCGCAACCGCGCCGAAAAGGTGCGCGAGGAGCTCATGCACAAGGCCATCAAGCAGATTGAGGCGGGCGAAGCCCCCGCCGACGTGCTCGAATGCTTCGGCAAAGCCTTCATGCACAAGCTCCTGCACGATCCGACGGTGCTGCTGCGCAACGCCGAGGGCCTCACGAGCGAGGAGCGCGAGCACATGACCACCATCGTCGGTCACTTCTTCGGGCCGCGCTAAGGCGCCCCCGATTTCGGGACCGGCAAGGCGGACGCGTACAATTTCAGTCGCGTCCGCTTTTTTTTCAAGCGGCTCTCCCTTTTTGAATCGATTGTGTCGGCTCGGACCCTTTTCGCCCGCGGCCGATGACTAGCTTGTTGTCATGAAAGAAAACATCCGCGCCAAGCTGCTCGGCCTGTGCCGCCGGCTTGAAGAACTCGATGCCATGCTCGCCGCTCCCGACGCGGCCGACGACATGAAGCGCTTTACGGATCTGTCGCGCGAGCGCGCCGAAATCGAACCCGTTGTGCTCAAAACCAAGGAATACGAGCGCACGCTCGAGGACATGAACACGGCCGAGGAGATGATGAAGGATCCGGAAGCGGCCGAGTTCGCCCGCGAGGAGATGCTCTCATGCAAAAAGCGACTTGAGGAGCTCGAGCAGGATCTGCAGATTCTGCTGCTGCCGCGCGACCCCGACGACAACAAGAACACGTTCCTGGAAATCCGTGCGGGCACGGGCGGCGAAGAGTCGGCCCTGTTTGCCGGCGATCTGCTGCGCATGTACATGCGCTACGCCGAGCGCAGCGGCTGGCGCGTGGAGATCGTGAGCAAAAGCGACTCGGATCTGGGCGGCTACCGCGAAGTCATCTGCCGCATCATCGGCGAGGGCGCCTATTCGCGCCTGAAGTTCGAATCGGGCGGTCATCGCGTGCAGCGCGTGCCCGAAACCGAAGCGCAGGGCCGTGTGCACACTTCGGCCTGCACCGTGGCCGTGATGCCCGAAGCCGACGAAGTCGAAGCGGTCAAAATCAATCCGCAGGATCTGCGCATTGACGTGTACCGCGCCTCGGGTGCGGGCGGTCAGCACGTGCAAAAGACCGACTCGGCCGTGCGTATCACCCACCTGCCCACGGGCCTGGTGGTCGAGTGCCAGGACGAGCGCAGCCAGCGTCAGAACAAGGAGCGGGCCATGAGCGTTCTGGCCAGCCGCCTGTACGCCATGGAAGTGGAAAAGCGCCGCAGTGAGGAAGCGAGCACCCGCAAGAGCCTCATCGGTAGCGGCGACAGAAGCGAGCGCATCCGCACCTACAATTACCCGCAGGGGCGCGTCACCGATCACCGCATCAACCTGACCCTGTACAAGCTCGGGGCCATCATGGACGGCGACCTTGATGAAATCCTCACGGCGCTGCAAAACGAGCACCGCGCCGAGCTGCTCGCGGCCATGGGAGAAAACGCCTGATGCGCGTGGCCGAGTGTCTCGTGCGCGCCGCCGGCCGCATCCCCCGCTCGGATGCGCGCGTGCTGCTGGCCGCCGTGCTGGGAAAACCCAAGGAGTTTCTCATCGCGCATTCGGACGCCGAGCTCTCCGACTCTCAGGCCGAGCGCTTTGAGTCGTACGTCGAGCGCGCCCAACGGGGCGAACCCATCCCCTACATCGTCGGCGTGCAGGAATTCTGGGGTCGCTCCTTTGCCGTGACGCCCGCCACGCTCATTCCGCGGCCCGACACCGAAACGCTTATTGAAGAGGCGCTCACATTTTTACGCGACAAGCCTGCCTCGCGCGTCCTGGACCTGGGCACGGGCAGCGGCTGCATCGCCGTCACGCTCGCGCTCGAGTGCCCTTCGGCCCAAGTCTTTGCCTGCGACAAAAGCGACCGGGCCCTGTCGGTCGCGCAGCGCAACACCGACAGCCTCAAGGCGCGCGTGCGCTTTGATCAAAGCGACTGGTTTTCGGCCTATGCCGACCAAACCTTTGATCTGATCGTCTCCAACCCGCCCTACATTGAGGAAAACGACGCGCATCTGGCGGCTCTGACCTACGAGCCGATCACGGCGCTGACGGCAGGCGCCGACGGCCTGTCGGACATCCGCATTCTGGCCGCGCAGGCCGCCCGCCACCTGGCGCCCGGCGGCTGCGTTCTCGTCGAGCACGGCTACAATCAGGGCGAGTCGGCCGCCGCGCTTTTCCGGCAGGCGGGCTTTGAAAACGTGCGCACGATCGTCGATCTGGGCGGCAACGCCCGCCTGTGTCGCGCGCAGCACTAACCTCTTTTGAACGGACCCACCATGCAGATCCGCGACCTCATCACTTTTTTGGACGACACGCTCAATCCGTCGGCCTACCGTGACTACGCGCCCAACGGCCTGCAGGTGCAGGGCACGCGCGTGGTGCGTCGCCTCGTGACGGGCGTGACCGCCTGTCTTGACCTCATCGATGCGGCGCACACGCGCGGCGCCGACGCGCTGCTCGTGCATCACGGCTGGTTCTGGAAAGGAGAGGAGGCGTGCATCACTGGCCTTCGGTACGCACGCATCCGCCGGATCCTGGAAACGGGCATGCACCTGATCGGCTATCACCTGCCCCTGGACGATCACCCGGAAATCGGCAACAACGTGCTCTTGGGAAAAGCGCTGGGCCTGACGAGCGACATGCGCTTTGACGACTACGGCCTGTCGGCGCCCGTCTCGGAAGAATTGACCGTGGTGGCCCTTGCCGAGCGTCTTGAGGCGATTTTGAAGCGCACGCCGCTGGTGCTGGGCAAAACCGACGGGGCGATCCGGCGCCTTGGCTGGTGTACGGGCGCGGCGCAGGACATGCTGCAGCAGGCCGCCGCCGTCGGCTGCGACGCCTTCATTTCGGGCGAAGTGAGCGAGCGCACCTATCACGAGGCCCGAGAGTTGGGCATCACGTACTTTGGTTGCGGCCACCACGCCACCGAACGCTTCGGCGTGCGCGCCCTGGGCGAAATGGTGGCCGCGCGAACCGGGATCGAGGTCGAATTCATCGACATCGACAACCCGATCTGAGAGCCGGGAGCGCTCCTTTAGGCGCTCTTGCCGCCCGCCTTTTCCTTGAGAAGGTCACGGATTTCGCGCAGCAGCGCGATGTCCTCGGGCGTAACGGGCGTAGCGGGCGCGGGAGCCGCCTTGGCTTCCTCAGCCTTTTTCTCCTCGGCCTTGGCCAGTGCCTCAATGCGGCGGCGCACCTTGGTCACGGCCGTGATGAGCCAGAAGATCACAAAGGCCAGCAGCAGGAAGTTGACGACGGCCGTCAGAAACGCGCCGTAGCCAAAGACCGTGGCCCCGGCGGCCGTCAGGGCCTCATACGTGCGCGGGCCGCTGTAGCCGGCCGGCTCCGAGAGCACCACAAACAGGCCCGTGAAGTCGGGCTTGCCGACCAGAAAGCCGATCAAAGGATTGATCACATCCTTGACGAGACTGTTGACGATGGCCGAAAACGCCGCGCCGATGATCACGGCCACAGCCAGATCGAGCACGTTGCCGCGCGAAATGAACGCCTGAAAATCCTGCAGAAACTTTTTCATCGCAATCCCTTTTGAAGTTTCTCGCCGACGCTTATTTTTCTCTTTAAAAACAAGTGGTTGCAGCGATTTTGAAGCGAAATTTTCCAAGTTTCGCTAAAATGAGGTAATTTCCCGTCAAAGGCCCACACGCAGGCCGCCTTGCGGCTCTGCGCGCGTCTTTTTGTTCAGCTCTTTCGAGAATTCAATAATAACTATGATGGTTCTGTACTCGGGCGCCACCTGCCCCTTCTCTCACCGCTGCCGTTTCGTTCTGCATGAAAAGAGCGGCGACTTTGAAGTCATCGACGTCGATCCGAACAATCCTCCCGCAGAGATTACCAAACTCAACCCCTACGGCGAGCTGCCCATCCTGATGGAACGCGATCTGACGCTTTATCAGTCCACGATCATCAACGAGTACATCGACGAGCGCTTCCCGCATCCGCAGCTCATGCCCGCCGATCCGATTCAGCGTGCGCGCGCCCGTCTGTTCATCTACACGTTCGAGCGTGAGCTCTTCAGTTTCGTGCGCCTGCTCGAAAAACGCGACGCCGACGAAAAGCGCAAGATGATCGCCCGTGCGCAGATCCGCGAACAGCTCATTCAGCTCTCGCCGATCCTTGCCAAGAACAAGTACCTGATGGGCGACGAATTCACGATGCTCGACATCACGCTCGCGCCCCTGCTCTGGCGCTTGGGCCTGTACGGCATTGAGTTGCCGACCTCGGCCGCTCCGCTTCTGAAGTACGCCGAAACAGTCTTTTCCCGCAATTCCTTCATCGATTCGATGACCCCGTCCGAAAAGGTGATGCGCCGTTAAGCGGCCTGACCAGGAGAACTTGTCCATGAACAGCAAGATTGTTCTTATGCCGCTTCAGTGCCCGGACTTTCGTCCCCATCTGATCGAGGCTCTCATCAGCTGGTGCGAAGACCGCGGCCAGACGCCCTACATGCTCGTCGACATCGACGACGCCTGTGAGGTGCCCCGTCAGCTCGCCAATCCGGACAACACGATGGTGTTCTGCATCTCCGATGAGGCGGTGGACAAGTTCACCATCGACGAGGACGCCATGTCCTTTAATACGCGCTTCGGCGATCAGATCAGTCAGATCTACATCCCGCTCAACCGCATTGCGGCCATCTACCCCAAGGAAGACACCAATTTGGTGACCTACTTCCCGCTGACGCCGACCGTGGCCAAGACGAAGATCTCCAACGTCAAGTCCGAGCCCATCGATCTGCCCCTCTTCACGAAAGTCTGAGGCCCCTCTGTATAATCACCCTTTTCTGCCTCAATAGCTCAGTTGGTAGAGCAACCGCCTTGTAAGCGGTAGGTCGTCTGTTCAAGTCAGTCTTGGGGCACCAAATTCGCAAAAAGCACGCCCACGTCGGACGTGCTTTTTGTTGCCGGCCCCCTTTGGGGACACTTACACCGTGCGTCGGGTTAGGTGCAGAAATGCGGAGTTCTTCAACCCGTCAGTCCGCGCACAAGGCAGCCGTTTCGCATGACGCACACGGCATCGCAGTTCTGGAGAATCCAGCCAAGCCGGTGGTCGGCCTCCAAAGCGCCGGCCCTCTTTGTTTCAGTTCGCTCAGCAGGTGCGCCAACTCCTGCGTTGACTCCGGATCGAGGTTGTCGCGCGGCTTGTCAAGCACCAACACCTGAGGGTGCATCACAAGAAGCTAAGCCAGGTCGACTTTTTGTTTTTGTCATTCGCTCAGAGAGTGAATGTCGCGGCTCAGAAAGGACTCGAGCCCGCGCTCGAGGGCGGCCTGCCGTACCCCCTCCTTGACCTCGACGGCGGGAACTGCCGCAGTTTGCGGCGCGAATACGATCTCGTCGCGCACGTTAAGAGCAAAAACTGCTCGTCCGGATCCTGAAAAAAGCGCCGCCGCGCGCAGACTCACCGCCTGGTCGTCCTGATGATCCGAAGCGACCGACGACGTGACGACAAATCCTTCGGGGAAGCCACCGGTTTGACCTTTTTGAATGACTCCTCCCCCTGAACCCATCCGTCAGGGACAAAAGTCGCCACAGCGGAAGTGTGTTTACGGGGGACCTGCAAAAAGCAGGTTAGTACTATGGGATCTTTGGCATTTCGTTAAAATGTCGGATATATTGGGATGAGCTTCCGTTTTTTGGGCCTGGAGGAGATGCGGGGATTTGGACCGCCGACTGCTTTTTCAGGAATAAGAGGCGCCGCTTTCACCCCATGGCGCCGGACGGCACAAAATGTACGCAAACAATACAACGCTCAATTCCGGCCAGTTCAGCGACCGAAGATCGTGGTTTGTCGAGAAGGTTAAGGCTCGTCTCACCAAAGGTGTGCATGACTTCGCCATCGTTTCCATCGACGTTTGCGATTTCAAAGCCATCAATTGGATTTTTGGACACAAGGCCGGCGATCGAATGCTCGGCAGCGTCTACAACGCCATTCTGGCCGGCCTCGATGATGATGAGGTCGTCGTGCGCGATACGGCCGACGTCTTCTACGCACTCTTGCATTCGAAAAACAAGCGGGCGATTCTTGATCGTCTTGCTCAGATTCGCCGCAATCTCGACGCGCTCGTGTTTGCCGACGAGGCGTATTCACCGTATCTGGACACGCGCTTCGGCGTCTATCTGCCCACTGACAATGAAGAGACCGTCGAACAGATGCTGGAGTGCGCCAACATGGCCCGCAAGCATTCCCACCACGAGCTTCTTCTGAGCGACGCCTGCTTTTACAATCCCGATCGCGGACTGGAAGTACTTCAGGAAAAGGAGCGCATCTCGCACCTCGTCGAGGCGCTTGAAAAGCATCAGTTCGTCGTTTACCTTCAGCCCAAGGTTTCTCTGACGACGGAAAAAATCATCGGTGCCGAGGCTCTTGTTCGCTGGAATCATCCGAATGTCGGCATCGTGTCGCCGGGCGAATTCATTCCGCTTCTTGAGCGCCATCGTCTGGTTCACCATGTCGACGTATTCGTTTTCGAAGAGGTCTGCAGGATACTGGCTGAGTGGAAACGCCGGAATATGCCGCTCCTTCCGATTTCGCTCAATCTGTCGCGCCAGACGATTGAGATTGCGAATCTTTTGCCGCACTTTCAGAGCGTGTGCAAGCACCTCGACGTGGATCCCGGTCTCATCGAGCTTGAGATCACGGAAACCTCTGCAATCAAGAGCTACGACAAGGTCCGCGAACTCATCGACCAACTCAAGAATTTCGGTTTCAAGTGCGCCATCGACGACTTCGGCTTCGGCTATTCGTCGCTTGGCTGCCTGAGCGAATTGAAGGTCGATATAGTGAAGCTCGACAGAAGCTTCTTTGTCAATCATGATCGCAACAAGGCCAAGATCATCGTCAACGCAGCGACGGATCTGGCAGGTATGCTCGGATACCATACGGTGGCCGAGGGCATTGAAACTCAGGAGCAGCTGGCGGAACTCAAGCAGACGAGCTGCAATGCCGTGCAGGGCTTCTATTTCTTCCGTCCCATGCCTGTTGAGGATTTCGAACAACTGGCTAAGTCTGAATTCAATGCGATGAAAACAGTGAAGGATTAACAGACTTTTCGTTGATAGAGAAAATTGATTGGGGGGGGGCCCTTGTGCCCCCCTAATGCTTGTCTGCGTGTGAACAATCGAGCGCCCGGACACGAACGCCCCATCCAAAAAGACCAGACAATGACCAATTTGAATCAAAAAGGCTTGCTTGACGACTCCATCTACAAGGAGGTCGTCGATTTGCTGGAAATCGGCGGCTGGATGATTGAAATGCCCAAGGACGGCTCTCATCCCCGCCTGTACGGCAATCGTCGGATGCATGCGATATTTGAGGCGCCGGAGGATCTTTCTCCAGAGGCGCTCTTTGACTTCTGGTTTGATCGGATCATTCTGACCTTCAGAGGGGCGCCCAAGATGATTCTGCAGGCGCTTGCCAATGAGCAGAACCATCGAGATTCCTGCTATGCCTGGCAGCACCCCTCGAAAGGCTGCGTTTTTATCCGTGCGCGCGGAGCCAGAATCGTATCCGAGAACGGAGATACGTGGCTCAAGGGATTGGTAGAGGAAGCCGAGGCTGAATTTCAGTTTCGCATGCCGGAAGGAAAGCCCTTACAGATTCTGGAGCCAAGAAAGCTTCAGATTTATGCGCCGTATTTCCTGGAGTCGTATGAAGAGATTCACGAAATCGACCCCGTGACTCTTCGTGTGACCCCTCTGAGCTATCGTCACGATCATTATGAGCCCAGACCAAAGAATGTAAACTTTTACGAGCTTCACAGGCTTGACCTTCATCCGGAGGATTTCGAGCGCGTAAAAGCTGCTTTGGACAAGAAGATGCTCGAAGGGATCATCCTTGACGGGAAGGAGCTGACCCTGCAGTTTCGTGTTGCCGACAAGGTGCAGGGGTGGCGCTGGGTTGAAGCGAAGTATTTCGCCGCAGAGTACCGGGGCACCCCGAAGATTCTCGCCCGTACGATTGATATCGAGACGCGGCGCCGTCTCCAGACGCTTGAGGCCGAGAACCGTGATCTGATCGAGGCGATGTTCAACCTTTATGAGTGCGTGCTCGAAGTTGATCTGACGACGGGTATGATCCGGTTCCTCAAGCGTGAGTACTGGGATGTGAAGGAATTGCCCGAGGTCCTTCATCTCGATCAGCTGACCGAGAAGATTGCGCCCCAAATTTTGCTTGCTTCGGAGCGTGAGAAGTATTTGGCCTATTGCAATCTCGACAGGATGAGATGGGCCGCCGTTACCCGTGAGTACCGTGACTGTACCATCCGCCTGCGCGACTTCCGGAAGAATGCAAAGTACTACACTTTGCGTCTCAGCTACCTCTACATCAAGAATCGACAGGACAAGCTTTATCTCGTCAATACTCGCGAAACGTTCGATCCGACCTCCAACGAGGTTGCGGGCAATCTGGCGAATCTAACCTGCGACTACCTCTACTATGTGGATTTGGCGACGGGGTACTTTCGCTGCATTTTCGCGAAGGATACCGTGCTGATGAAGTATGAGGGCGAAGGGTACTGGGAAAATCTGCTCAAGATGTCCTATCTCTACGTTGTGCCGGAGGATCGTGAGATGGTTCTTCGAATGCTGTCGGGCGACATGCTCAAGGCGAAGCTTGAAGCGGACGGCGAATATACCTTCAGCTTCGGCATGCTCTACGCCAATCGTGAATTCCGAAGAAAAGAGATCATCGTCCGCTATGCCGATCCCAAGCACAACATGGCGATGATTCAGCGCAATGACGTGACGGAGGCCTACGAGGCCGCACGCCGCCATGAGATGCGTCTTGCGGTCATTGAGCATGAGGCGTCTCAGGACGGGCTGACGTCGTGCTTCAACCGCAGCGCGGGCATCAAGCGCATCAACGAGCACTTGATCGTTTCGAGCGGCACGGACGCGCTCCTGCTTTTGGACCTCGACAACTTCAAGAGCATCAACGACACGTTCGGCCACAAGACGGGCGACGAGGTGTTGAGACACTTTGCAAAGTCGCTCAAAAAGAGCGTCCGCACTTCGGATCTGGTCGTGCGTATCGGCGGCGACGAGTTCATCGTCTTGCTTAAGGACGTCGGCTCGCGGGAAAACGTGACGAACTGCGTCAAGAAGATCTTCGCGCACATCAAGACCGAGCATTACGGCGTGGAGAATGACTACGATGTCAACGTCTCCATAGGCGTGGCCGTTGCACCCGACGACGGCGGCTCGTTCGAAGAGCTTTACGAAAAGGCCGACGAAGCCCTCTACCGCATCAAGCGCGGAAGCAAGCACGGCTACGCATTCTTCAAAAACTGAACCTCCGTCCAAATCTTGTTCGCATTTGTCGAAAAACTCATTTGGTATATTCGAATGAAAGAGAATCACTCTTGGGTGTCAGGATTCTGAAGATCCTTCTCACATAGGCAAGAAGAAGTTGTCGGGAATCATTGCTTCGCACAGTCGAGACGAAAATTTGTAACAGCCTGGTCTGGTTAAATTCTTGAAGCCTTTGCGGGACAACGGTTTGAATCTGATGTCCTAGATGTGTTGAGGGTCTGCGTACCGCAGATGCGGAAAGATATTTTGACTAATGGTAAGCTTGGATTCCCATGAAAAGCACATTGCATAAAGCGGGAGTGTATGCGTTCGCAACCCCTCAACCGACACACTGCATTGTTGCGATAGCGTTATCGCAAATCGAGACTGCCGTGTTGCAAAGAAGAACACAAGCTCATTAAATGACTAACCGTACTGACAAGGCTGTCGCATCCGCTGCCGGCCGCGTCGCTCCGAAACGCGGCCGGGTGAAGGCTGGCGTTGTGCTCGACCGAGACGGCGTGACTGTTGTTCAAAGTCGTGAGGGAATCGATGCACTGGAGCGGGCGGCCTATGTGGCCTATCCCGCCGATTGCGGCAATGCCCCCGAAGCCAGAGCCGGATTCGCCGCCAGGGTGATCCGCAGCATTGTCGACAAGCCCAACGACTGCGATGTCTGGGCGAACCTCTCCGAATCCGTCGTTTACGTCCTGACGCTTCCCGTCGTCAAGGGCGCCGATCTTGACGCCGTTGCGCTTTTGAACGCGAGCCGCGTCTCTCCGATCAATCCCGAAGAAACCAATTTCGACTACCGCCTTCTCGGCCCCACGGCCGGCAAGGACGTGCCCTCTCTGCGCGCGACCGCCGTGAGTGCTTCTCAGGAAGGCTGCGAAGTCTGGCGTTCCGCCTTTGAAAAGGCCGGTATCAGGCTCGCCGGCCTCAGCTCTCAGGAGCTCGCCCCGGCGCTTCTAGCCTGCCGCACGCCCGTTGACGAAAGCTGGACGACCTACGCCTACATAACGGTCAATGCCGGGGAGAGCGTTCTCACCATTATCGAAAACGGCCGCATCGCGCTTCTGCGCAACTTCAACTTCGGCATGGACCAGTTCCTCGCCGATGCCGTCGAGCGCCTTTCCGTCACGGAAGAATACGATTCGAACGAATCGCCCGACGATCGCCGCGCGCACCTGATGCTTCGCGTCAAGAAGCTCTTGGCCGACGAAGAGCTTCTGAAGATGCACGGCGACATGCTCGCGTCGAGCCTCGACGCGAGCATCGATTGCTCCATCAAATACCTGGAGCGCACCTTCAGCTACTACGAGCGCGTCGAGCGCGGCGCCGCTCCGATGGGACTGTGCCTGACGGCCGACCACGGCGTGGCTCAGGTGCTTGGCCGCAGTCTGGAAAGCAAGCTTGGCATTCCGTGCAAGGTTCGTCTGCCCAACGCCTACTGCGTTGAGGGCGCGCAGGATCGCATTTCCGGCATCAAAGAAAACTTCAAGTGTGTGGCGGCTGTCGAGGCTCTGGGCCTTGCCTGCAGCAATGAGATAACGCCCAACCTGCTGGACCTGCCGGCCGACCGCCGCATGCGCGCCAAGATGCGCCGCCTGGTGCGCACCGGCATGATTGAGCTCGGCGCCGCCACGGTCTGCATGCTCGGCATTGCCGCCTGGTGCGGCCTTTCCTGGGTCCAAGACGGCCAGGCGCTCGAACAAGGCCGTCGTCAGCTTGCCGCCATCGGCACGCCGCTCACTGCCCGCGCCATCGACAGTGAAATGCAGGGTCTCGAAGCGCTTGAAGCCAGTGGCGTGGCCGTTCTCGAGCGTCGTCGCTTCGCAGGTATTCTCGGCGAGCTTGCAGACGTGCGCGGCGCTGACATCTACATTCGATCCGTCGAACTCGTGCCTGCAGGCGAAGCCGTGACGGCAGACAAGAAGAAGGCCTCCCGCGGCGAGCAGAACAAAAAGGCTCAGCAGACGCTTGTCGTCATGCATGTGAGCCTCTACGGCAGCGCTCAGGAGCGCGAGGCTTCCTTGGCCGAATTCATCAATCGTCTTGAAGGGCTCAACCGAGGCGGCACGATGACCGTTGTGACGGAAGATTCCGCGGACAACGGCGTGGCCTACGTCATTCGCATGAGCGGAGGCTTCTGATGAAGAACGTGTTCAAGAATATGCGTGGTGCGGGTCTGGGCGGCCTCCTTGTGATGGGCGTCGTCTTGGCCGTGTCCGTCGTGCTTGCGGGCGGCCTATACTTCGCCAAGCTTTCGCGCGGCATGGAGCTCAACGCAGTCAATGATGAAATCGCCGCTCACCGCACGATCGCGCCGATTGTGGCAAGCCTCAAGGTGCGCCGCGTCGAAACTGAAAAGCTTCTCACGCCTGCAGCCGTTTACAACATGCCCAAGGATGTTCGCGGTCTCCTGAAGACGCTTCGCGTCGTGGCTCAGGATGCCGGCCTGCACAACACGCAGTTCGTGCCGGACGCTATCTCCGTTGTGGGCAAGAGCGACATTCGCCTTAAGGGCGAGGCTCAGGGCTCGACCGACTGCTTCCGCCGCTTCCTCGTGGGCCTGAGCTCACAGGACTGGGTCTCGTCCATCGACCGCGTCAAGGCTTCGGCGGGCGATGATGCCAACAGCAACAAGTATGAAGTGACGATCCGGGCGCGTTTCGTCCTTCTTGAAGAGCGGGGAGGCAAATGATGAATTCTCGTGAGAAAAAGCTCCTCGGGCTCGTGATTGTCGCCCTGATCGTGGCGGCCGGCGACTTCTTTTATTCGTCGCTTGACAAGTTCAAGGCCGTCGTTTCGTCGGATTCGAAGGCCGAGGCTGCAGGCTCCGCCGTGGCACAACTGAGTTCAAGAATGGCTGCGATGCCGCTCAATGCCGAAGCCCGCCGCCGACTGGCTGCAGCCGGCGAGCCGCTCAAAAGCGATCCGCTTCAGTCGGTGCCGGCGAGCCGGCAGTTTGCACGCAACGGCCGGAAGCTTCCCTTAGTCTCGGTTGACGGCTTCATTCACATGGGCCGCACTCACCTCGTCATTCTCGGCGGCGTTGAATTCGCCAGAGGCGACGTGATTTCTGAAACGGGCGAAGTGGTGAAGTCGATCGGCGCCGATTCCGTGGTGCTCGAGCTGCCCGACACCGGCATGCGCCGCACACTGAACTACGTTCAGCAGGATATTGAAACCAATTACGAGCCGAAAGCCGGCGACTCCAACCCTATAACGCTAGTGACCGCCAAGCCGGTTCGGTAATCGAATGAAAGCACTCAACATCGACCTCAACACCTGCCTCATGCGTCCTCTTGCATCCGCGTTCGTTGCGGTGCTCGTGCTTTCCGGATGCGCAACCCGCGACAAGGACGACATTCGCAAGGACGATGCGTTCATGGTGCACTGGCAGAACCAGTCCGTTGACCGCCAGGGCTTCTCGCCCGCACTCGAGGATCTGGCGCCCGAACCCCGCGTTCTGATGACGCAGCAGTCTGCAAATCTGCATGGCACGCCCCGCGCGCTCCCTGATCAGCCCATCACACTCAAGCTCCAGAATGCGCCCGTCGAGTCGGTTCTGCGTGCCATGGCGTCCGCAGCCAACGTGAGCCTCATGATGAGCACCGGCGTTTCGGACAAAATCAGCCTCAACGTGAAAAACACCCGCTGGAGCGACGTCTTCCAGTCCATCCTTCGCTCCAACGGTCTCGACTACCGCTGGCAGGGCAAAATCCTGCAGGTGATGACGGTCGCCGACAAGCAGAAGGAAGTGAGTCTTCTGACGCTCAACAACCAGCTTTCCGAGCAGTATCAGACGGCCGCTCATTCGGGCAACATGATGGTGCAGGTCGTGAACGTCCGCTATTCCGACGCGGCTTCCCTCAAGAACAGCCTGATGCATTTCGTCTCGCGCAACAAGGACGCCGTCATTGAAATCGACGAGCACAACAATGCGCTCGTCATTCAGGGGACACCGACCGAACAGACCCGCATCCTCGCCCTGATCGACAACCTTGACCGTCCGCGTCCGCAGGTTCAGCTTAAGGCCTACATTGTTGAAACAACGAAGGAAAAGGCCCGCGAGCTCGGCGTACAGTGGGGCGGGCGCTTCGAGCATCATAAGCTGACTGGCGGTTCCGGCCATTCGAAATTGGAGGGTAATGGCACCGACACGATTAGCGGCTTGCCGCTGGGGCTTGACTACAGCAGCGTTGTCAATTCCTCCGGAGTGGGTACTCTTGGCCTGGCATTTGGCGGGAGTTCCATTCTTGAAGCTCAGCTCAACATGATGGAAAGCGAAGGCGTGCTCAACATTCTGTCGTCTCCGTCCATTACGACGCTGGACAACAAGATGGCCTACACCGAAAACGGTGAAAAGGTGCCGTATGTGAGCAAGGACGACGATGGGGATACAAGCGTCAAGTTCGAGGACGCGGTTCTGCGCCTTGAAATGACGCCGAACGTCATCGACCCGTCGAACCTCAAGCTCAAGGTCCTGATCAAGAAGGACGAAGTGGATTCTTCTCGCAACGTTCAGGGCAATCCGTACATCGTCAAGAAGCAGACGGAAACCACCGTGCTTGTGAGAAGCGGCGAGACTATCGTCATCTCCGGTCTTACAAAGGAAAAGGGCACGAATCAGGAAGCCGGCGTTCCCGGCCTGCGCGATCTGCCGGGCGGCAAGTATGCCTTCGGCAGCACGAACCGCAATGTCTCAATGGAAGAAGTGCTGATCTTCATCACCCCGACTATTCTGCCGACGCGCGCCGAATCCGGCCGACGTTCCACTCCGCTTCCTCAGTCTCCGGCCGTGCTTACACCCGACATGCGTTGAACCCGAACTGGGGAAGGAGTCAGGTCATGGCTGAATTCAACAAAAACAGTCGAGTAAAGATGCGTCTGGGCGAGCAACTTGTGGCTACGGGCCTTCTGACTGCCGATGTGCTTCAAGATGCACTCAGGCGCGCCCGTGAAGAGGGGCAGCGTTTGGGCGAGTATCTCGTCTCCTCCGGCATTGTGACGGAAGCCCAGGTGCTGCAGGCTGTTGCCGGCCAGCTTCAGGTGCCCATCTACAATCGTGAGGCGTTCCCGATCGACGAAAAACTGCGCTCGGTGATCCCGGCCGACTTCGCGCGCCGTCACCGCGTGGTGCCGCTTTGCATGCGAAGCGGCGTGCTCTACGTGGGTCTTCTCGACGCGCTCGACTTTCAGACGCACGACAAGATCGAGGAAATCGCACGTTGCCAGATGGAGCCCGTGCTCTGTCTCAAGAAGGACTTCGTGCGCCTCTTTACGGCTGTTTACGGCGAATACTCCGCCGTGGGTGAAATGCTGGACAATGCTGTCGGCACCGCTGAAGCCTCACCCATGCAGTCTGCGGTTCAGAGCGCCGTACAGGACCAGGAGCTCGAAGGCGACGTGAGCGAAGCCTTCGTCATTAAGCTCGTCAACATGATCATTGCCGAAGCCCTCAAGGCTGGTGCGAGCGACATTCACATCAATCCGGAAAAGACGGAGATCAAGGTTCGCTATCGTGTTGAGGGACTCCTTCGCCGAGCCTCCACGATCCCGGTCTCCATGGGCTCGGCCGTGGCGTCCCGCATCAAGATCATGTCCAACATGGACATTTCCGAAACGCGTCTTCCGCAGGACGGACGCTTTACCGTCAAGGCCGAAGGCCGCGAGGTGAACATCCGCGTGTCGACCCTTCCGACAACGTACGGCGAAAACATCGTGCTCCGTCTTCTGGACAGTCGCTCCGGGATCATCTATGACCTCCCAAAGCTCGGCATGAACCAGGCCGATTACGCGACGATTTCCCGCTGCATCCGAAAGCCCTACGGCATGATCCTTTCGACGGGTCCGACGGGCTCGGGCAAGAGCTCGAGCCTTTATGCCATCCTGAAGATGCTCAACCGCGAGGACGTCAACATCATCACGCTTGAAGATCCGGTCGAATACCGTCTTCCCGGCGTGCGCCAGGTCCAGTTGAACGTCAGGGCCGGCATGACCTTCTCGTCTGGGCTTCGCAGCATTCTGCGCCAGGACCCGGACATCATCATGGTGGGCGAAATCCGCGACAAGGAAACCGCCGAAATTGCCGTTCAGGCTGCCATGACGGGCCACCTCGTGCTCTCGACGCTTCATACGAACGACGCACTTTCCGCCGTCTATCGTCTCGTCGACATGGGAGTGCCTTCCTACCTGGTGACGTCGGTGCTGTTGTGCACGTTTGCCCAGCGTCTGGTTCGCACGGTCTGTCCGAACTGCCGCGAAAAGTATGTGCCCGCCGAAGGCATGCTTCGCGATCTGGGCCTCAAGCCCGAAGACGGTCCGTTCTATCACGGCGCCGGCTGTCCGCAGTGCGGCGGCACCGGCTACTCGGGACGCACGGCCATCTTCGAGGTGATGCCCATGTCTGAGGGAATCAACCACATGGTGCTGAAGGGCGAGTCGATGCAGACGGTCTACCGTCGCGCGCTCGAGAACGGACTGCACACGATGCGTCGGGACGCCGCGGACAAGATTCGCGCGGGGATGACGACCTGCGAAGAGGCGCTGCGCGTCACGATGGCGTAACGGGGACTGAGATATGCCGCTTGACTACCGTTACGAAGCCGTCGATGCCGCAGGACGCCGCCTCAACGGAACGTTGACGGCGGATTCCGAGAAGGATGCTCGCCGCAAGCTGTTCGAGCAGGGGCTCGTTGTCTCAAAGCTTCAAGGGGAAGCCAAGGCGAAGACGAGCTGGGATTGGCGTGGCCTCTTCCAAAAGCGTCTGAGCACGTCGGAGCTGATTCTCTTTACGCAGCAGTTCCGCACGCTTTACATGGCCGGCATTTCACTGCCCGAGGCTTTGCGCATTCTTCATGATCAGGCGGAGAACAAGCCGTTCAAGTGGGTTGTGGGCGATATGCAGCGTCGCGTGCTGGAGGGCGAAAGTCTGCATCAGGCGTTTTCGGCCAATCGCAAGGTGTTTTCATCGCTCTACTGCGCTATGATCGCTGCGGGCGAAAGCTCGGGTGCGCTTCCGGAAGTGCTTGAGCGTCTGGTGTACTTGCTCGAACATGACGCAAAAACGAAGCAGCAGATTACCTCCGCTTTGCGCTATCCGAAGATGGTTGTATTTGCGATGGTGATCGCCTTTCTCGTGCTTCTCAACTTCGTGGTGCCGCAGTTCGCCTCGATCTTTCAGTCCGCGAAGGTTGAATTGCCGTGGCCTACACAGTTTGCCTTGTCGCTCAATCGGTTCTTCCAAGATTATTGGTTTGTTATCCTAGCTTTGTTTCTCGGATTCATTTATGCTTGGAAAGCATATATGAAAACTGAAAAGGGAGTTTTTTGGCGTGACAGCATGGCACTCAAAATCCCTCTGATCGGCAAGGTTGTTCAGAAGGCGGCCATCGCGCGTTTCGCGGCTATTTTCAGCATTCTGCAACGAAGTGGTCTTTCAGTTTTGAACAGTTTGGACATCATCCGGGATACGGTTGACAACGCTTTTTTTCAGACGAAATTCGAAGGGATCAAGTCCAAAATTCAGGCTGGAAGCGGGATTGCGGCTGCTGTTGAATCAGTGAAAGGCTTCACACCGCTCGCGGTGAATCTTATTTTGGTGGGTGAGCATTCCGGTAAGTTGGACGAGATGCTCTATGACCTTGCCAGGCACTATGACAATGAAGTTGAGTTGGCAGTAGAGGAGCTAACCGAGTGGATCGGTCCCATATTGATTATGGCTCTAGGTGTGGTGGTTCTCTTCTTCGCATTGGCTATTTTCCTGCCAATGTGGGATCTTGTGAAGTTTGTTCAGTGATTTCGATAAAAATACTTCCCCTTGTACTATAGGATATAGAATGCTAAGGTCTAAGAAAAAAGAAAAAGGCTTTACTCTTATTGAGCTTGTTCTTGTTATTGTCCTGATTGGGATTTTAGCTGCCGTCGCGTCCAGCAAGTATTACGATTTGAAGAAGCAGACAGAGGATGCGGCCGCGGTTGCTTTTGTACAGGAGTTTGCTTCTGAGATTAATAATCAATTGGCCCGGAGGATTCTTAAAGGTGAAGATTGCCAAACAGCTAAAAAAGCCTTACTTGAAGGCTCTGGGGATGATTCTATAGGAAAGAAATATCTTTCGATGGTGAGAAATGGCCTGTGGATATACATCCCAGGTATAGCGGCAAAAGATAGCGAGACTATCACAGTCATTGTCCAAAAAACCGGAAGAGAAATTTCCGTCAGTTCCGGCATACTGAATTGTTATCAATAGTTAATTAATTAATTATTTATTTATAAGTTTTTTCATTTAATGTTGTTTGATAGGAGTTTTAATATGAAAAACAACAATCGCGGCTTTACTTTGATTGAAATCGTTATGGTTCTTGTGTTGCTCGGCATTCTCGCTGCAGTGGCCATTCCGAAGTACTATGATCTGAAGGAAAGTGCTGAGAAAGCATCCGCTCAGGCTCTGGCTGCCGAATATCAGGCTCGCTTGAACGGTAAATTTGCATACGAGCTGGTTAAGAATAACCAAAAGTGTTCCGAGGCTCGTAAGGCTGCAATCGGGGACGCAAACCTTATTGCCTCCGAGAATAAAGTGTTTACGTTCACAGGTATCGCAACTGATGCTAAGGGCGGCAATACTTCCCTTACCATCAATACGAAAGCCGGCACTGCGGTTGGCAGTTACGATGTTGGCATTCCTGTTTGCCAGGATGACAACTGATTATTATTCCAAACTCTATGCAGGGTGAATGCGATGTCATGCGTACGTGATTCTGCTTTACCCTTTACATGATTGGATCTTGCGGGGTACGGATAGTGCACTGCAAGGTCTATTTTTAATTGATTGGATGGTTCAGTTTTGTATCAGTTTTCAACCTTATAAGTACAAAAAAGCTGACTATTAAACTATCGAGCAATAGAATATCCTCGACGAATTCCTTTGTATGAATCTTGATTTCGCTCTACGAACTATCCATCAACGCAATGGTTCTGACCTCCATCTATGCGTTGGCGAACCTCCCATGGCTCGTGTCGTTGGCGAGCTTGAACCCATCGACAATGCAACGCTTACGCCTGCAGACATGGCGTCTGTTTTGGACAAGATTCTCTCTGAGCGTCACAAAAGGATCCTCGAAGAAAAGGGCGAGGTTGACTTTCGTTATGAAGTTCCCGGACTTGCAGGCTACCGAGTGAATGTCTTTCAGACGCTCGCTGGAGTTGCCGCGGCTTTCCGAGAAATTCCGAATACCATTCCGACGCTCGAAGCACTCGGACTTTCCAATTCGCTTACCGAGCTTTCCATGCTCAACAGTGGTCTTGTACTCCTTGTGGGCCCGACCGGCAGCGGCAAGTCGACTGCAACGGCTGCGCTCGTCAACTATGCGAACGAGCATCGCCGTGAACACATCCTCACGATTGAGGACCCCATTGAATTCCGTTATGAAAGCCTCGGCTGCATGGTGAGCCAACGCGAAGTAGGCCTTCATACGACCAGCTTCCAAGCCGCTCTTCGCGTTGCGCTTCGCGAGGACGCGGACATTGTGGTGGTGGGCGAAATGCGTGACCGTGAAACGGTTCGTCTTGCCCTGGAAGCCGCTGAAACCGGACATCTCGTTTTTGCCACGCTTCATACCCGCACTGCGGCTCAGTCCGTTGACCGCATTATTTCGATCTTCCCCGAGGCAGAGCAGGCGCAGATGCGCATGGTGCTCGCCGACACGCTCAAGGCCGTTCTTGCCGTTTCTCTCATGAAACGCCGCGACATCAGGGGGCGCGTTCAGGCCATGGAGATCATGTTGGTGAACGGCGCCATTCGCAATCTCATCCGCGAAGGCAAGACTCCCCAGATCAACAGCGTCATCCAGACGAGCCGGAGTCAGGGCATGTGCACGATGGACAATGCGCTCAAGGATCTGCTTGATCGAGGCATCATCTCCCGCGAAACCGCCGAGCATTACGCCCTAGATTTCGACTTTCTTAAGGAGGTCAGGCGCATCTGATCTTTGATTCACGATGAGCGACTTTCTCTCCATTCTCGACTATGTGCCGCAAAGCGACTGGACGATCTTCAGCGCTTTGCTGGGGCTTTTGATCGGCAGCTTTCTCAACGTTGTTTCCGATCGTTATCTGAGCAATGAGTCGATTGTTTGGCCGCCGTCGCACTGCACCGAATGCGGCCACAAGCTTCGCATTTGGGAGCTTATTCCCATTGTCAGTTGGGTTTGCCTGCGGGGTAAATGCTTCGCCTGCGGCGCCAAAATCGGCATCCGTTATCCGCTCGCCGAACTTATGACCTGCGCGGCCATGGCCACCGTCGGCTGGGTTTACGGTCCGACGGCTGCCTGCTTCTGGGGCTGGGTGGTGACGGCGATCTTCATCGTGATGTCGCTCATCGATGCGCAGTCAACCATTCTTCCCGATCGCTTCACGCTGGGCGGCGCCGTCATAGCGCTTCCCATATCCATTTTCGTGTTCGGCAACGACTGGCTGAATGTATTGCTAGGCGGCGTACTGGGCGCCGGCGTATTCTGGCTCGTGGGCGTGCTTTATCTTCGCCGTCGCGGCGTCGAAGGCCTGGGCTTCGGCGATGTGAAGCTCATGCTGATGATCGGTTTTCTTGTGACCGCAGAACTCCTGCCGCTCATCATCATCATGGCCGGCCTTGCTGCCGTGCTGGGCTTTGCCGCTGCGGCGCTTCTAAGAAAATCCGCCGAAGGACTCGGCTCGATGGAGATGCCCTTTGGTCCTTATCTCTGCCTTGCCGCATGGGTGACGCTCCTTTGGGGGCACAACATCTGGCGCATGTGGATTCAATTCATTCTTTCGATTTGAGGTGCGGGATGAGAAGGAATGCAGGTTTCACGCTTCTTGAACTCGTACTCGTGCTTGTGCTGCTGAGCGTGATCTCAGCGATTTTTACCGCTCATTTCCCGAAGCTGGACTTTACCCTTGAAGGCGGTCCTACCGAGTGCGAAAGCCGCATTCGCGAGGCGGTTGTCTATGCCCGCAATCAGCAGCTCCTGCGTAGGGATGCTCAGACGAATCTGATAATTGAAAAGACTGGTGCGACTTTAGAGTACGAGTCGAAGAGCAGCGTGCTGGGCTCCATTGTAAAGGAGAGGCGCACCTTCAAGTGGACGGATGCTGAAGTGCCGTCTGACACTCCCGTCGAGCTCTCGTTTGACAGCTACGGTCGTCGTTGTTCTAAGTCGTGTACGCCCAAAATCATTGTTATCCGGCCTAAGGACGGGACGAACGATATATCGCTCACGATCTATGAAACGGGCTATGTCGGGAGGACGAAGTCATGAAGATTCAAGCTGGATTCGGATCCCGTTCGAAGTCAGGCTTTGCTCTCCTCGAAACGGTCATGACGCTCATCATGGTATCCATGGCGATGGGAGCGGCCGCCATGGTGCTGGGGACGGCCGTCAAGGTTGTGCAGCAGCGTTCGATGATGGACGCTCGCAGCCTTGAGGCAGCCAACTGCATGGCTCGGATCGAGGCGGCTTTTCAGGGACGCCGGCTCACGGACATTACCGCTGACCTGAAAAATGTTTGCAAGAACGGCGCAAAAGTGGAGCACTTGGACGTGAATACCGACCCCGCCCCTAATAAGGACGCAAAGGGCCGGACGAACTACGACGTCCAATTTGACACTGAGACAAAGTTTCTTCTAGTAAGCGTGACGGCTGATAACAAGATATACCGTCGCCTTTTCTCGCATCCGGAGATGACAATGATTCAAGGTCCGATTCCGGAAGCGACTGTTTCGACGGCAGAGGAGGGGCGTTGATGAGAAGCATCTTGTCTCGTGAGAAGGGCTTCACCCTCCTTGAGTGCGTGGTCACGCTTGTCATTGTCGGGTTCATTGGTGCCGTCATAACGGCTACCATGGCCTATGGCGTCAGGATTTATCAGGCACTCCTTACGCAGAGCGTCATGACGGATCAGGTTCACGTGGCCGCAGCGGCTATCAAGCGTCTTGTGGAGCAAACAGAGCTCAATAAGCTCAATGTAGTTAAGAACCAGTTTTTACTGGATAACGGTACCGTCTACTGGACTTACGAGAGCGTCAAAAACTCGGTCTTATTGGAACAAGTGTCCGACTGGTCGATTACGGCTAAGAATGTTAAGGATGTCGGAAGCGATTCCCGCAGCTTCGTGGAGCTTTCCATTACGCTCAATGACTCTGCCGGCACTCGGTATGTGTATGAATTCCATCCTAAATGGGAGGCCCAATAATGAACGGCGTTCTCATGAAGAAGACTCTCAATGGCCGTCAGGGCAATCGTGAAAAGGGAAGCATCCTTATTTTCGCCTTGACGGTTCTGTTCTTCTTTGCAAGCCTGGCCGTCTTTCTTCAGACCGTAAGCAATTCTCAAGTTATGGTTCCCAGCCGGGACGCTGAGCACATGACGGAAGCCAACATGCTCATGGCTTCCGGGATGGAGGTGTACGGACAGTTGTTCGCGGAGTTGTATCCCACAACAGAGCCGACACCTCAGCCCGGCGTTTCGGAGATGAAGCTCAAAGTTGCGGCAACTCTTAACAGCATTGGGAAAATCACGCTCAGAGACATGAATAAAAAGTCGTGGGGCGTCTTCTACAAGGATAGTGATTTGGATCCGAAGGACGTAGAGGTCCAATACACTCCGAACCGGGACGGTTGGATTATTACGAGCGATAAAGCTTTGATTTGGAAGATGCAGCTTTCCGATGGAACGATCCTGACACGCCCGGCTCCGTTCAACCTCTATATTGCGGGTGACTAAGCGGCCCCAAGGACGTCGGAATCAAATGCATATTTCCACGACTTCGTGCACGGTTCCCCATGGAATATTAGTGAGCTTCCCATAGATTGGAACGCACCTTGAAGCATTGACGAATAATGACCATCACGAAAATCTTTTTGTGAGGGTTGTAATGTATAACCTAAAACGAGTCCAGACCATACGTATGGAACAGATTTTCGACTTAAAATTTGTTGAAAATCTGTTCTTTTTGCTTGAAAACTACGTATGTATATGATATGCATACGTGTCAAGAAGGCGCTTTTAACATGTCCGAAACGAGCAAATAATCCACCGTTTCCCCCGACGATGTCGAGAGCTTTCCGTTCGATAATCCGCGTGCCAAGATCGTGAAGGATCGGGGCCGGACGCGTGTCGTCGAACGTCAGTACTACTGGGACAAGGAAAAGGGCCGAGGACTGGAAAAGCGCAAGTACATCGGCTATGTCGTCGCCGGCGTTTACTACAGCAACGAGCAGTACCGTCGCAAATTCATGCGCACGGGCAAAAAGCGCGTCGTCGCGCAGGCGGCCCCCGAGGAAAGCCCGGTCACGGGCGTGGTGCCTGCATTGGAAACGCGTCAGGCCGCGGAGTTTCCGCTTTACTACGCAGTGGCCCGCGACACCGGCCTCATCGAGGATTTGACGGCCGTCTGGGGCGAGCACCGTGCTCAGATCATGCTGTCGGTCTCCTTTCACTGGATGCACACGGGGCACAATGCCGCGTATCTGTACGAGTCCTGGTCCCCTGGCAAACTGCTGCCTTACTCGGAGAATCTGAGCAGCAAGGAACTCAGCGGCTTTTTCGACGACCTGGTCCAGAAACCGGGCGGGCGCAAGGATTTCTTCCAGGCCCGAGTCAACCGCCTTCCCGAAAACGAAGTCCTCTCGTTTGACGCCTCCGCCATCGCTTCCGAGGCCGAAGACTTGAGCTACGTACGCTTTGGTAAAGGCCAGGGCGGCGCCTACCAAAACCAGATCGGCCTGATTGTCCTGCTGGGGCACCGCACGCAAATGCCCGTGCTCTTTCGCATCCTGCCCGGCAACATCTCCGTAAGCTTCCCATAGGTTGGAACGCCCCTTGAAGCATTGCCGAATAATGACCAT
>ERZ1026848.59-NODE-59-length-58908-cov-20.824869_pt1 | contig 58908 bp, 50 predicted proteins | sample MGYA00380154_ERZ1026848 | MGnify/ENA primary metagenome ERZ1026848 (study PRJEB33269, sample SAMEA4719790) | human gut metagenome | biome: human-associated habitat; feature: organic feature; material: feces | place: Cameroon | collected 2013-10 ...
ATGGAAATAACTTGCTTAGCACAAACTGGCGCGCTTGTGTGATGCGTTCGCCCTGAAGGTGGAGCCGGTGACGGCCAAACACCCCGCCTTCGGCGCGATGACGGACGAGGAGGTGAACCTCGTCAACGTCGCCCTCTTATACATGGCCGAGGCCGCCCGTCCCAAGATGTCCTCGGCACCGCCCACCAACCTCAACGAGCCGCACTGCGACATGGTCAACGCCGTTTCCCTCAAGCGTTTCCGTTCTCCCACGGCCGTTTTCGGCTACCAATGCGTCAACGGCAAACGCTTTGAGTTTAAGGTCAATATTCATTCGGCGACTCCCGTCAAGCCTTAAAGAATAGCCGGCTAATAAAACGGTTGGTTTGACCTTGCGGCGTGCTGGATTGCCCACGCAGTTACGCTCGAACCCTCGGACTCGTCCCGTTGTTTGAGGCTTGAGGACTTACGCTAAGCCAAAGACGTGACGGGCGCTCATTGGCGTAATCTCGCCTTTGGGCGCCGCCGGGCGCCTCGAGTCAAAGGAGAAGTGTGCGATGTTGGACCTCATCATTGAAAACGGCCGTGTGGTGGACCCAGCCAACGGTCTGGACTGTGTCTGCGACGTGGGCATTGCCGAGGGCAAAATCGCGGCGGTGGGCGAGGGGCTGGCCGGCTGCGGCTCGGCCCGAGTAACGTACGATGCCAAGGGGCGCTTGGTGATGCCCGGCATCGTCGACATGCACACCCACATGAGAACCTGCGAGGGCCATCCGCACGCGCAGCGCATGATCGCCATGGCGGGCGTGACCACCACCCTGGACATGGCCGGGCCTCTTGAGAACATCCTGGACTCGATTCCGGAAAGCGGCGCGGGCGTCAACATCGCCGTCTTGGAAGCCGCCCGCGCGCCCCTGACCATTTCCTCCAACCGGCCCGACGCGGCCGAGCGGGCTTCCCTGATCGAGCGCACGCTCGAGCACGGCGGCCTGGGCATCAAGCTTTTGGGCGGGCACTTTCCGATGGATTTGGACATTTCGCAGGCTTTCATTGAAGAGTGTGCCGAGCGCCGCGCCTGGGTGGCCTGGCACGCGGGCAGTACGGTGCACGGCTCCAACATCGAGGGCATGCGTGATGCCGTTCAAGCCGCCCAAGGCCATTTCCTGCATCTGGCGCACATCAACAGCTACTGCCGGGGACAGGTCAGGGACGAGGTCGACGAGGCGCAGGAAGCCATCGAGTTACTCAAGGCTCATCCCAACGTCTTTGCCGAGTCGTATCTTTCACCTTTAAACGGCACGCGCCTCACAATTGACCCGGCCACCGACCGGCCGATGAGCAAGGTGACGGTGACGTGCCTGACGCGTTTTGGGTTTGAGGCGACGCGCCAAGGCATCAAAGCGGCGATCCTGGCGGGCAAGGCCGGGGTCCTTTATGACGACGGCCGCATTGGGCGCCTCATCTATGGCCAAGAGGGGGTCGACTATTGGGAAAGCCGCGGCACGTCGATCGTGGGCAGCTTTGCGGTCAATCCCGCGGCAAGCCGCCTTTTGCTGGCGCAGGCCAAGCGCTCGGACGGCTCCTTTGTGGTGGACAGTTTCTCGACGGACGGGGGCTGCTATCCGAGAAACGTCATCGTGGAAAATGGCCTCGCTCTCGTGCAGTTCGGGGCGCTGACGCTTTCCGAATTTGTGGTCAAGACGAGCCTTAATGGGGCACGGGCTCTGGGCCTCTCAGACAAAGGCCATCTGTCGGTCGGCGCCGACGCCGACATCTCGATTGCGGACCTGGCTCTTCGAAAGGCCGTCTCGGCCCTGGTGGGCGGGCGCTTTATTCTGCGCGACGGAGTCCTGACGGGCAGCGGCACGACCATCCTGTGCGATGCGCGCGGCAGGGATTACCTCACCAAACGCGGCATTGCCTGCGCGGTGGTTGCGCCCTTGGAGCCCAAACGCATCACGGCGCGTTTTGTGCCTGCGGCTGCGTAAGAGAGCCAAGAGGATATTGGGGTCGGATGATGGGCCCCGTACAGACGCAAACCGCCGGACAAAGCCGGCGGTTTGAGGACGCTTAGTGAAGCGAACTTAGAGCTTAGAGCGGATCGCCCGAGCGCAGCAGCAGACGGGCGATTTCGGCCGCGTTGTGCAGATCGAGCTTGCGGTAGGCCGAGCCGCGGTGCACCTGCACGGTCTTTTCGCTGATGCCGAGGTTTTCGGCCACCTGCTTGTTGCTCATGCCGTGGGCCACCATGCGGATCACTTCGCGTTCGCGCTGCGTGAGCTGCATCAGGCGGCTGCGGAAGGCGGACAGTTCCATCTCCGTGCGGCGGTGATTGAGGTTGTTCATCACGGCGCTGCCGATGGCCGTGAGCAGACGCTGATCGTCCACGGGCTTTTGCAGGAAGTCCACCGCACCGAGCTTGAGGGTGCGCACGGCCATGTCGATGTCGCCGTGGCCGGAAATGAAGATGATCGGCAGATCGATGCCGAGTTCACGTATCTTGTCCTGCAGTTCCAGACCGCTCATGCGCGGCATGCGCACGTCCAGAACGAGGCAGCCCGGACGCTGGAAGTCGCCGGAGCTGATGAAATCAAGCGCATCGGAATAGACCGCCACGTCCCAGCCTTCGCCTTCGATCAAAAAGGCCCACGAACGGCGCATCGCATCGTCGTCATCAATCACGCGGACCAACGGCTTGAGGGATTCCACTTTTGAGTCTCCGCAAAAAGCAGCCTGCCTTTGGGGCAGGTTTCAAATTTCAGGGTATGCCCCCTTAGGCAAAGGGCGCATCTCGGGGTGCGCACATTTTAGCAACAGCACATGCTCTGCGGTTGAAAAAAGTGTGCCCATTGTGCCGTGCCGCAAGCAAAGATTGTGGGCTTTACGTCAAAACAAGCCGCCGGCCGGCTGAGCGGCTCGGCGACCTGAGGGCGCCTGCTTTTGGATCGCTTTCTTATCCCACCAGAAGGATGCCCGCAAGCACCCACTCAAAGAGGAACACCGTATTAAGGGGCATGAGCACGATCGGCGCCCAGCCCACGGCCTTGAATTTGCCCAGGCTCGTCTTGATGCCCAGCGCGCCCATGACGATCAGAACCAAAAGCTGCGAGGCTTTGGCGAGGGTATCGCTCACCGCCACCGGAATGAAGTCGGCGACAATCAAGCCCGAGAGCACCACAAAGCCGACCAGAAAGAGCGGAATCTGCGTAAAGGGATTGACCGTCTTGGGCGTGTGGGCGGCGCCGTCGGCATCCTTGACCGCAAAGAGGTAGGTAAAGACGAACATCATCGGGATGAGCATGGCCACGCGGAACATCTTGGTCATCGTGGTCGTCTGCAGCGCGTCGTTGCCGAGCATGGCGCCCGCGCCCACCACCTGGGCGACGTCGTGAATCGTGCCGCCCAGAAGGAACCCGGCCTTGGGGCCCTCAAAGCCGAGCAGCTCACACAGCAGCGGATAAAGGACCATGGAAATGGTCGACAGGGCCGTCACCGTGACGATGATCGCCAGCAGCGCCTGCTCGCGCAGGGCCTTCTTGTCGATCACCAGAGCCAGGGCCGCCGGGGCACTGGCGCCGCAAATGGCCACGGAGGCACCGGCCAGAGCGCCTTCGGCGCGCGGCCACTTGATCTTGCGGTTGACGAGCATGGAAAAGGCCACGGTGGCAAAGACGCCCGTCACGAGCACCGTCACGGAGCCGACGGTCAGGTGCGAGAGCTCTTCGGCGGTGATTCGGGCACCCAGGAGGGCCACGCCGGTGCGCAGGAAATTCTTGACGCACAGCTCGATGCCCGCGATGGCGCGGGTATCTTCGCTGATGAAGTGAAAGGCCATGCCCGGGAGCAGGGTATAGAGAACGGTCGGACCACCGTACGTGGTCGAGATGAACATGGCGGCGATGCCGATGACAACGGAAGACAAAACGCCGCGCTTTGCACGATGCTCGTCTGCCCGTGCCGGATCATAAGGCCCTCGCGCTGCCACTGCGAAAAAAGTTTGGACACCGACATGCGCGTGAGGTTGACGACGCTGCCTATTCTGTCGGCCGTCAGCAGCAGCGGCACGACGTTTTCGCCGTCCTTAAGCTCGAGCCCGTAGCCTTCAAACAGAACCCGCAGGAAGATCTTCAGGCGCATGGCGGGCGGCAGCGTGAAGTTGGCCACCATGCCCTCCAAGTGCGACTCTTCCTTGCGCATGATGTGACGGGCCCATTCCAAGAGCAGGGGCGGGTGCAGCAGACACTCTTCGTGCACGGCCCTCGGATCGACCTCCAACACCGTGCTCTTTTGCCAGGCCACGCTGCGCACGTTGACCACGTCACCGGTCAGGCAGGTGATGTCGCCCATGGTGCGCCTCGGCGTGATGAGGCTTAAAACGGACGGCCGCCCCTTGAGTTCCTCGGCCACCTCATAGGCGCACAGTCCCTTTTCCTGGAAAAAGAGCCGGGGCTCCTGCCCGCCGCTTTTGAGCACTTGGCCGCGCGAGACGGTGCGCCGCGTGCCGCAGCGGCGGTAGATGGCCACAAGAGCGGCCGGTTCGGGCGGATGCACCCAGGCAGAGTCTGAAAGATTTGTCGCATCGGTGCGGTGACGGGAACAGAACTGGAGAATCCGCTGATTTTTGTACAGCCGGATAGAGAACGCCCCCGCTTTCGGCGGGGAAAACGGGGGCGCACATCCTGATTTAGTTGTCAAGGCCAGGACGTAAGACGAAGCTAAATCTGGCGTCCCAAATCCCCCCATTTTTAAATTCAAATACGTACGCTCTGAGCCCGATTTAGATTAACATGCATACCGAGCCCTCCGTTTTGAAGTGGATAATCAAAATTTTGGGCTCGGGAGACTGTGATCCGCAAGGACGCAGCCTTTCTTATTTGCCTCTCTTTAAAAAAACAACCGAGAGGCGGTGTCGATTCATTTGCTTGTCCTGAGCTGGAAGCCTTACGAGAGTTTTCGAAGCCGATCAATCAGGGCTGAGTTTCGGGGCCTTGGTCCGAGGCTGAGCCCTCAAACGGGGTCCGGGGGCTCGGCTCGTCTTTGGCGTGTGCCTTAGGCCTTGGCGATGCGCGAGGCCACGATCGCGGCGGCCTCGTCGGCGGCGAGCATTTCCTTGTTGTCAAGGCTGCGGCGGCAGGCGTATTCGACCTGACCGTTGGTCAGACCGCGGTCGCCGATGACGATGCGGTGCGGCACGCCGATGAGTTCCCAGTCGGCGAACATCGGGCCGGCGCGCATGTCGCGATCGTCGAGGATCACGTCCACGCCCTTGTCCTTGAGTTCGGCGTAGAGCTTGTCGGCGGCCTGACGCACGGCTTCGCTCTTGGCGTAGTTCATCGGGCAGATCACCACTTCAAACGGGGCGATCTGATCGGGCCACATGATGCCCTTGTCGTCGTGGCACTGTTCGATGGCCGCGCCCGCAAGGCGCGAGACGCCGATGCCGTAGCAACCCATTTCCATGACGCGCGGCTTGCCGTTTTCATCGAGGAACGTGGCGTTCATCGCTTCGGAGTACTTCGTGCCCAGATAGAAGACGTGGCCGACTTCGATGCCGCGCTGCAGACGCAGCGTGCCCTTGTCGTCCGGGCTCTTGTCGCCTTCGAGCACGTTGCGCAGGTCGGCAACCTTGGGTTCGGGCAGATCGCGGCCGAAGTTCACGCCCGTGAGGTGGTAGCCCGTTTCGTTGGCGCCGCAGCAAAAATCGCTCATGTTGGCGACGGTGCGGTCGGCATAGACGACCACGTCCTCGGAAATGCCCACCGGGCCCAGGGAGCCGGGGTCGGCACCGTTAAAGTGCGTGCGGATTTCCTCGTCCGTAGCAAAGCGCAGGGCACCGGCCAGTTCCGGCAGCTTGCTGGCCTTGACTTCGTTGAGTTCGTGGTCGGCGCGCAGCAGCACCAGCACGATCTGCGCGGGCAGGAGTTTGCCTTCTTCGTCTTCGCGGTCGTGCGCCAGCACGATGCTCTTGACGCAGTCGGTGAGGGCAATGCCAAGGAACGGGGCGACCTCTTCGCACTTTTCCTTGCCCGGGGTGGCGTGCTTGGTCAAGTCCTGCGCGGGAGCCTTGCGCGCCTCGATGAGGCTGAAGGCTTCGGCCATTTCGATGTTGGCCGCGTAGTCCGAATCCGGGCAGTAGGCGATGACGTCTTCACCGACGTCGGCAATCACCTGAAATTCCTGCGACAGGGAGCCGCCGATGGCGCCGCTGTCGGCGCGCACGGCACGGAACACCAACCCCAGGCGCGTAAAGATGCGGTTGTATGCATCGAACATGACCTGATAGGACTTGCGGGCTTCGTCGGCGGTGCGGTCAAAACTGTAGGCGTCCTTCATCACGAATTCGCGGGCGCGCATCACGCCGAAGCGCGGACGGCGCTCGTCGCGGAACTTCGTGCGGATCTGGTAGAAGTTCACGGGCAGCTGACGCCAGCTCGTGATTTCCTGGCGGGCCAGATCGGTGATCACTTCTTCGCTCGTGGGCTGAATCACGAAGTCGCGCTGATGGCGATCCTTAAAGCGCAGCAGTTCGGGGCCGAACTTGCCCCAGCGGCCCGATTCCTGCCAGAGTTCGGCCGGCTGCACGATCGGCATGGAAAGCTCGATGGCACCCGCCGCGTCCATTTCCTCTCGGATGATGCGCGAGATCTTGCGCATGACGCGCATGCCCATCGGCATGAACGTAAACACGCCCGCGGCAAGCTTCTTGATGAGGCCGGCTCGGGACGAATAGATTTGGCTCGGAATCTCGGCGTCCGCCGGTGCTTCCTTCAGGGTCTTGATAAAAAATTGACTCGCGCGCATGTCCGTATGAATGCAAAAAGGGACGAAGGGCTTCGCCCCGAAACGAAAATAACTCGATATTTTACTGCGGCGGCGGGGTGCTTGAAAAGCCGGTCGGCGCCCGCGCGGGCCCCCGCGGCGGTGGCCCCGAGCCGGTCCCGCAGCCGCCGAGCCTCGTCAAGCCTGCGATAATGATCGTTGGATTCAGGCAAAAAACCACAACGATGACCGAGACGATCGAACGGGACGCGACGCTGTTCCCAACCGCAGAGGCGGGCGCCAAGCCCAAGGGACGCACCCGGCGCACCCTGCGCGAAAAGCTGCGCAAAAAGGGCGTGTGGGCGAGCCTGCGCACGCTGTTGCGCTTTGCCGCCGACCGCGCCCATGAAAACGACCTCACGGAAGTCACAAGCTCCATGGCGCTGGCTACGCTCACGGCCATCGTGCCCGTATTGGCCCTGTCCCTGGCGGCCTTTACGGCTTTCCCAAGCTTTGCGGGCGCCCGTCAGGCGCTGCAGGACCTCATCGTCATGAGCCTGCTGCCCGCGCAGTACAGCGAGCAGATTCTGGGCTACATCAGCCAATTCACCGCGCATGCCGCGGGCCTGACCACCTTCGGTTTGCTCGGCTTGGCGGTCACAGCCTTTTTGCTGATCGACAAACTCTTTGTGACGCTCAACCGCATCTTCAAGGTGACGGCCCCGCGCCCCCTCTCGCAACGTGTGCTCATCTATTGGGCCCTGATGACGATCGGCCCTCTGGCGGTGGGCTTTAGCCTGACGATGACCGGGCGGTACGCGGCACTGGCCCTCGAGGGCATCGACGCGGGCCTGTCGCAGACGCTCTACAACCTCGGGCAGCTCGTGCTGCAGGCCGTGGGCTTTGCGGTGATCTATAAGTTCGTGCCCGCCTGCCGCGTGCACTTTACCCATGCCCTGGCGGGAGGCGCGATCGTCAGTGTGGTGAGCCTGCTCGTCAAATACCTCTTTGGCGTGTGGGTGACGACGGGGAGCCTCACCAACATTTACGGCGCCTTCGTGGCCGTGCCGGTCTTTATTTTGTGGATCTATGTGGCCTGGTATCTCTTTTTTGCCGGGGCGGCGATCACGGCCATTATTCCCAAACTGACGGCCGGACGGTTTCTGGACTACTATCGGCCGGGCAACGAATTTCTGACGGCCCTCGTGATCCTGCGAGAGCTCGTGCGGCTGCGGCTCAAGGGTCGGCGGCCGCTTCTGGACGTCGAGGGGCTGTGCGAGGCGGCCGACACGTATCCCGAAGCGGCCGAGCGCATTCTCTCGCGCCTCGCGGAGGCCGGGTACGTGGCCCCCGTGACGACTGAGGCGGGAGGCCGCACCCAGGAGTGGGTGCTCGTGGCCGACACGCAGACGACGAGCCTGCGCCGCGCCTTTGAATTTTTTGCGGTGAGCGGCGGCAACTCCCTCGTTTCCAGTAAGATGCTGCGCGCGCCGGGAAAAGACAGTGCCGGCGGCGTTTTAAACGCCTGGTGGACACGCTTTATGACCAACGAAGCCTTAAGCGAACCCATGGCCGTGCTCTTTGCCCCCGACGAGAGCAAAAGCGAGACCAAAGAAGAGGGGACTCAAATCCCCAAGACAGTGCAACAGCAATCCGGACAACAATCGTGACCCGAATTCTTTCTCTTGAAACGAGCGGCGACTTTGCGAGCGCCGCCCTGTGGGCCGACGGCACGGTGACCCTCAATCTTTTTAAGGAAAAAAACCGCCACACCGAAAGCCTGCTTTCCCTCGTCGACGAGGTTCTCAAGCGCTCGAATCTGACCGTCTCCGACATGGACGCCGTGGCCTTCGGCGCGGGCCCAGGGGCTTTTACCGGGCTGCGCGTGGCCTGCGGCGCCGCGCAGGGCCTGGCCTGGGCGATCGAAAAGCCCACGGTGGCCGTGGGTAACCTCGCGGCGGCCGCCTATGCACAAATGCAAAAGGATCCGAGCGTCAATCGCATCACCGTCGTCAACGACGCGCGCATGCACGAGTGCTACACGGGCACCTATGAAAGGGGAGAAGACGGCACCCCCGCCGCCGTGCGCGAGGCTGAGCTCGTCAAACCCGAGACGCTCGCTTCTTACCTCACGGACGTCGGCGCGCAGGCCGTCACGGGCACGGCCCTTTCGGCCTACGCCGACGAAATCCGGATCCCCGAGGGGGTGCGTGTGATCGCTTCCGAGCAGATCTCGGCCGAAGACATCGTGCGCTTGGCTGCGGTGATGTTTGCCAAGGGCGAGACGACCGACCCGCATCTGGCCGCGCCCCTTTACGTGCGCAACCGCGTGGCTCTGACGATTGAGCAGCGCTGCGCCGGGGAAAAGCTCTGATGACCGTTGCGTTTCGAGCGATGACGCCCGCCGACCTCGAAGCGGTGGCCGCCGTCACGCACCGCTCCGATCCCTACGGCTGGACCTTGCGCAATTTTGCCGACGCGATCGCCGCGGGCAACAGCCTGACGGTGCTCACGCTCGACGGTGTTGTGGCGGGCATTGCCGCCGTCATGCACGTCATCAACGAGTGCGAGCTTTTGGAAATCGCCGTGGACCCGCAGCATCAGGGAAAGGGCCTGGGAAAGGCCCTGCTGCACGAGGCCGTGGGGCTGGCGCGCCGAAATGGTGCCGCGCGCATGTTCCTGGAAGTGCGGGTGAGCAATGACAGGGCGCGTAAAATGTACACTTCCTTCGGATTTGCCCAAACCGGGCGGCGCAAAAACTACTACCCGACCGACACGGGTCGCGAGGACGCGATCCTGATGACGGCCGAGTTCAACACAATCCCGCAAGGGCTCTAGGCGGAATTCTTTTCAGATGGCGTTATCGCGGCAGCAAAGTCAGATTTGGCAGGCTATGAACGTCGGCGTGCAGTGGGTGCTGCGCGACGGCGACGACCCGCTTGCGCCCCAAGCGCGCCCCGCCCGGCCTGCCGCGCAGCCCTCCGCCGGCGTTGCCCCGACGGCTTCGGCCGCACCGGCCTCACCCGCAGCTTCCGCCGCCGCTTCGCCCACGCCTTCGGCCCCGGCGATAGCGCGCCGCGGCCCCATGGCTACGCGTCTGCGCCGACAGCAGGCCCAGGCCGCCGGCACCCCCGCATCGGCGCCGTCCATGGCGCCCGCTCCCATGCCTTCGGCTGCGCCGGCCCCGGACGCCGTCTCGCGTCCCGCCGCGGCGCCCATGCCCTCGCTCAAGCCCGTGCGCGCCCCCGCCCGTGGTCCCCGCCCGGGCGTGTCCGTAGCGGCAACGCCCGAGCGCGTCAGTGCGCAGGCCGACCCGCAACTTGCGGCCGACGTGCGTACCGCCTCCTGGCAGGAAATCAAGGCGATCGTCGATCGCTGCACCGTCTGCCCGATGGCCAAGGAGCGCACCCACACCGTGGTGGCCGACGGCGCGCCGGGTTGCCCGATCGTGATGATCGGCGAGGCGCCCGGCCGTGAGGAAGACCTCTCGGGCATTCCCTTTGTGGGCAACAGCGGCAAGCTGCTCACGGAAATTCTCAAGGCCTGCTCGCTCGAGCGCGGCAAGGACGTGGCCATTTGCAATGTTCTCAAGTGCCGCCCGCCCGGCAACAGAGACCCACACCCCGACGAGGTGGCCGCCTGTGCGGCGTTTTTGGACCGCCAGCTCGAGCTTTTGCAGCCTAAACTGCTCGTGCTCATGGGCAAGCACGCCGTCTCGCGGATTCTCGGGGAAACCAAATCCATTTCGGCGCTGCGCGGCAAGGTCTTTGATGCGCAGATCGCCGGCCGCACGGTGCCCGCGGTGGTGACCTACCACCCCTCGTACCTGTTGCGCAACCCCATTGCCAAGGAACTGGGCTGGCACGACATTCTCTTTGCCAAGAAAAACCTGCCGCCCGCCTGAACCGATTTAGCGTTGAAAGACTGAACTTATGGAATTCGAACTTTGGTATCTGATCGCCGTCCCGCTTCTTTTTGCCGCCGGCTGGTGGCTGCGCGGTGTGGACAGCAAACAGCGCAAGAAGGCCGCGCAGGGCATCGATGAGCACTACGCCAAGGGGCTGTCGCTGCTTTTGAGCGACGACCCGGTGCAGGCCGACAAGGCCATTGACCTTTTCATCGAAGTCGTGCGCCTCGATCCCGAAACGATCGAGCTGCACCACGCCTTGGGCAACCTCTTTCGCCGCCGCGGGCAGTTTGACCGCGCCATCCGCATTCACAGCTTCCTTGTGAACCGCCTTGAGCTGCCCGAAGCCGAGCGTGCCGCCGCCATGGCCGAGCTCGCGCTCGACTATCTGAAGTCGGGCATGTACGACCGCACCGAGGCCGCCTACGAGCAGCTCGCGACCTTCAAGGGCCGCGAAGAGGAGGCCCTGACGGCCCTCATGCACATCTACTGCACCGAGCACGACTGGAAAAAGGCCGTGGAAAAGGCCGAGCGCTTGCAAAAGAACGGGCACGATCTGCACGTGGAAATCAGCCACTACTACTGCGAGCTCGCCGTTTTGGCCCGCCAGGCCAAGGACGCCGACCGCGCCGTGGAATTCGTGAAGTTGGCTCTCAAGGCCTATCCGGAAAACCCGCGCGCGCTGTCGCTCACAGCCGACCTGGCCCTTGGTCAGGGTAAGCGCGACGAGGCCCTTGAGGTCTGGCACACGATCGAAGAGGTCAAGCCCGCCTACACGCCGCTCATTGCCGCCAAGAAGGCCGATATCCTCGCCGAAACCGACAAGATGGCCGGCGTCGAGTACCTCAAGAAGGTCTTTGCGATGTCGGGTAGCGTCGACGTGCTCACCGCCGCCGTCTCGCGCATGTCCGTGTGGGCCGACGCGCCCTCGGCCGCGGCCTTTGCGGGGGAAGCCCTCAAGAGCCGCCCGTCGCTGTCGGCCTTCTCGGTGCTGTGCAACCTGCGCGCCAAGGCCAACCCCGACGACGAACAGGCCAAGCTTTTGGCGGACATCACCACCAAGCAGAGCAAGCTTTTTGCGCGGTATCAGTGCCGCCACTGCGGCTTTTTGGCGCACACCTTCGCCTGGCAGTGCCCGGGCTGCGAGCGCTGGGACACGTTCCCGCCGCTGCGCGTCGATGAGACCAAGAAGGCCTCGTATCACGGCTAAACAATGGACAACGGACTTTCGGTGCGGGTGACGCCGATCGCGCGCCCGGCCAAGCCGATAGCGGAGTGAAAAAATGAAGATTGAATCGGTCAAAAATCTCAGGGGCCTGACGGCCGACACCCTCGTGGTGGGCGCCTGGGCCGGATCCGGCAAGAGCGAACCGGAACTGACGGCCTCGGCCAAGGAAGTCGACGGCAAAGCCGGACAATTGGCCGCGCAGATTGTCGCGGGCGACTTCACGGGCAAGGCCGCCGATGTGGCCGTGCTTTACGGCGCTTCGGACGCCTTTAAGCGCGTGGTCGTGGTGGGCCTCGGGCGCAAGGACGATTTTTGCGAAAAGACCTTCATCAACGTGCACCGCAAGGTCGCCAAGTTCGCCAAGGGCGGCGTGGTGGCCCTGACGAGCGCCGAGTGGCAGCTTGATGAGCGCAACGAAGACTGGGCGGCCCGCACCGCCGTGCGCGAGCTGCTCTTTGCCGCGCACAAGTCGCAGGGTCTCAAGACCAAGACCAAGGGCAAGAGCGCCGACGCGCTCGACGGCCTCGTCTGGGTTTCGACCAAGAACGAAAAGGCCGCTTTGAGCACGGGCTGCATCGCCGCGGGCGCCATGATCTGGGCCAAGGAGCTGCAGGATCTGCCGCCCAACATCTGCGATGCCCAGTTCTTGGCCGAAGCCGCCGAGAGTGTGGTGACCGAATTTGAAAAGACGGCCGACAGAAGCGCCAAGGGTAGGCTCACCGTCAAGGTGCTCGACAAGGAAGCCATCGACGAGGCGGGCATGGGCGGCGTGATGGCCGTGAGCAAGGGCAGCACGGTCGATCCGGTGTTCATTGAACTGGCGTGGCACGGCGCCGACGCCAAGAAGGCCCCCGTGGCGCTTGTGGGCAAGGGCGTGACCTTTGACGCGGGCGGCATTTCTTTGAAGCCTTCGCGCACGATGGATCAGATGAAGTTCGACATGTCGGGCGCGGCGGTCGTCATGGCCGCCGTCAAGGCCGCCGCCGAAATGAACCTTGAAGAAAACGTCGTGGCCCTCGTGCCCGCCGTCGAAAACCTTCCCTCGGGCAGCGCCCAAAAGCCCGCCGACGTGATCACCACGTTAAGCGGTCTGACCGTTGAAGTGCTCAACACCGACGCCGAAGGACGACTGATTCTGGCCGACGCCCTCACGCGCGCCGCCGAACTCGAACCGGCCGTTTGCATCGACGTGGCCACGCTCACGGGCGCGTGCATCGTGGCTCTGGGTAACGACGTCTCGGGCCTTTTCTGCGACGACGAGCCCCTGACCGCGGCTCTGGCCTGCGCGGCCGACAGCGCGCACGACCCGGTCTGGCCCATGCCCATGGGCGGCACGTACAAGAAGGCCCTGGAAAGCGCGGTGGCCGATCTGGCCAACATCAGCTGGACGGGCGGCGCGGGCGCCTGCACCGCCGCCACGTTCCTGGCCGAGTTCGCGCCCAAGTGCCCCTGGGCTCACCTGGATGTGGCCGGCACCGCGCAGTCGACCAACGCCAAGCTCGGCGGCACGGCCCGGCCGCTCCCGATGCTCCTGGAGTGGCTGCTCGAGCGCGCCCCGGTGAGCGCCGCCAAGGCGGCCAAGAGCGCCCCTAAGATCAAGAGCGCGGCCAAGGCGGCGGTTAAGACGACGGCCAAGAAGACCCCCGTGAAGAAGACCGCCAAAAAGGCCTAAGTCCGCGATCCGCCGGTCATGCAGAAGATTGATTTTCACTTCAACGTCGCGCAGCGGACCCTGTACGCGTGCCGCCTCATCAAGAAGGTGCGCGCCATGGGCCTGACGGTGGCCGTCTGGAGCAGCAACGAAGTGCTGCTGCGGCGCGCTTACGACGATTTGTGGCGCTTTGAGGATCTGACCTTCATTGCGCACGCCTGGGCGGGCTCGGCCTTTGAAGCCGACGCCCCGGTGGTGTTCGCTTCCGACATCACCAAGCTCAAGGCCGCCGACGTGATCATTCTGCTCGACGAGACGGTGCCGCCCGACTGGCAAAAGGTCCTGGCGCCCTTTGACCGCGTGGTCGACATCGTCTCCACCAATCCGACGGAACTCACCAATTCCCGCGCCCGCTACCGGCTCTACAAAACGGCCGGCGTCACCCTCAACGCTTACGATCGAAAGGCAGGCTAACCATGGCCAATTACCAATCTGCGCTTCTGACCGAGCGCGTTCCCTACGACTGGGACGAACTCAAGCGCGTCTCGCAGAGCCTCAAGGAGGGCGCCGGCGACGACGGTCTCGTGCTTCTGACGCCCGCCGCGTCCCGTCCGGCCTTTGCGCTCTCGCAGGCCCAGGCTCAGGTGCAGCCGCACCCCGAGCGTCAGCCCGAAGCCGACAGCGCGCCGCTGCCGCCTCAGGTCGCCTCCGTCTCCGAGGTTGAGGCGGCCGAGCTGGAACTCATCGCCCGCATCGTGCCCAAGGTGCTCGAGCGCCTGAACTCGCAGATGGAAATCATCGTGGACGTCACGCTCGATACGGCCGCCTCGCGCATTCGCGCGGACCTGAAAAAGGCCATCGAAACGACTGTGCGCCTGACGGTGCGCGAAGAACTCGGCAAACTCGGCAAATAAGCCGTTTTGCGATCAAAACGAAAGCCGCCCGCCCCGGGAGCAATCCTCGGGCTGAGCGGCTTTTCGCGTTTGAGCAAGGGGGTGGCGCTTTAGCGCACGCCGGCCACGGCCTGCTTCATGGCCGAAATGACCTCGCGGTACCCTTCGGGGGTTTTCATGCCGAAGACGGCCGAGCCCGCCACGAAGGTGTCGGCGCCGGCCTTGGCCACCTCGGCGATGTTGCCCGTCTTGATGCCGCCGTCGACTTCGAGGCGAATGGCGCGACCCGTGCGCGCCTCGTAGGCGTCGAGCTTGGCGCGCATGGCGCGGATCTTGTCCATGCTCGAGGGGATGAAGCTCTGACCGCCGAAGCCCGGGTTGACGCTCATCAGCAACACCATGTCGACCTTGTCGATGACGTAGTCGAAGTACTCAAGGGGCGTGGCCGGGTTAAAGACGAGACCGGCTTTACAGCCTTCGGCATGAATGAGCTGCAGCGTGCGGTCGATGTGGCGGCTTGCCTCACAGTGAAAGGTAATGACGTCGGCGCCCGCCTTGGCAAACGCGGGCACGAGGGCGTCCACGGGCTCGATCATCAGATGCACGTCGATGACGGCCTTGGTGTGCGGCCGGATGGCCTGGCACACCAGCGGGCCCACCGTGAGGTTGGGCACGTAGTGATTGTCCATCACGTCGAAGTGAATCCAGTCGGCGCCCGCCGCGATGACGTCGCGCACCTCTTCGCCCAGACGGGCAAAGTCGGCCGACAAAATGGAGGGAGCAATGACGGTGGTCTGCATGAGCGAGCCTTTGGGGTCCTAGATAAGCGGGGAAGGGCGCCGCGCAAAGCACTCAAAGCTCGGGCGCCGTTTGTAGCGCGAATGATAACGAAAAAGCCCGTCGGGCGAAAAACCCTTCGGGCTTTGGGGACGGGGGCGGGCGCCTCAAAAGAAGGCGGCCGCCGGGTTGCAACAGCTCTGCTTTAGGGCTTGATGCAGGAGCATTCGTCCAGGTTGAAGGCTTTGTGCAGGGCGCGCACGGCCAGTTCCATGTACTTGTCCTGGATGATCAGGCTCACCTTGATTTCCGAGGTGCTGATCATCTCGATGTTGATGCCTTCCTGGGAAAGCGACTCAAACATGCGGCAGGCCACGCCCGCGTGGGTGCGCATACCGATGCCCACGACGGAAACCTTGGCGATGTCCGAGTTGGTGTGGATGCTTTCGGGATGACACACCGGCACGACTTCGTCGTTGAGCACCTTGAGGCACTTGTCGAGGTCGCCGCGCGGCACGGTGAAGGAAAAGTCCGTGGTGCCGTTCAGACCGTCGTTCTGAACGATCATGTCCACATCGATGTTGTGGTTGGCCACCGGGCCGAGAATCTTATAGGCAACGCCCGGGGTGTCGGGAACGCGTGCGAGCGTGATCTTGGCTTCGTCGCGGGTGCAGGCAATGCCGGAAACAAGGGCTTTCTCCATTTTCGGATCATCCTCAAAAGAAATCAGAGTGCCGCTCGACGCTTCAACGTCAACGGGAAGATTGGGGTTGGTCAGGCTCGAGAGCACGCGCACGGGCACGCGGTACTTGCCTGCGAATTCAACGCTGCGGATCTGCAGGACCTTCGAGCCCAGGCTCGCGAGTTCCAGCATCTCTTCAAAGCTGATGACGTCGAGGCGCCGCGCCTTGGGCTCAATGCGCGGGTCGGTCGTGTACACGCCGTCGACGTCGGTAAAGATCAGGCATTCTTGCGCCTTGAGGGCCACCGCTAGGGCCACACCCGAGGTGTCGGAGCCGCCGCGGCCGAGCGTGGTGACGTTGCCTGCGGCATCGCACCCCTGGAAACCGGCCACGATCACAACCTTGCCGGCATCGAGTTCGCGCTTAACGGGTTCGCTGTCGATCGATTCGATGCGGGCCTTGGTGAAGGCGCTGTCCGTGTGCACGGCCACCTGCGAGCCGTTGAAGCTGACGGCGTCCACGCCGATGCTTTTGAGTGCCATGGCAAGCAGGCCGATGGAAACCTGCTCGCCGGTGCTGGCGACGACATCAAGCTCGCGGGGATCGGGGTTAGGCATGATTTCCTTGGCAAGGCCAATGAGACGGTTCGTCTCACCGCTCATGGCGGAAACCACAACCACCATCTGATAGCCCGCTCGATGCCACTTGGCAACGCGGCGCGCAACGTTCTTGATGCGCTCGATGCTGCCCATCGAGGTGCCGCCGTACTTGTGAACAATAATGGCCATAGGTGCGAGTCTCTTGCTGTGTTTCGTTGGACCGATTGCGCCGCGCGCGTCTCCGAGGGAATGGCGGGTGCAAAACTTCACCGATTCTCGCAGACTTTCAGACCGATGCGCTTGCACCTGATGAAAGCCCGAGGCCAAGGCGGCAATGTTTTGACGTATACCAACTCACCCTAGCAAAGCCGCCTAGGAGATTTATCTAAGCGCAAAGGATTGCGGTGAGGCCGACCGCTCTTAGAATTTGGGCATTGCCCGTTGCCGGGCGCGTTTTTTCGGAGAAAACCCCTCATGTCCGTGAGCATCAAGCTGAGCGAAATAGACACCCCGAGTCTTCTGATCGACAAGGTCAAGCTCTTTGACAACATCGACGCCTGCCAACGCAAGGCCTATGAGCTCGGTGTGAACTGGCGCCCGCACGTCAAGACCCACAAGTGCGCCCCGATCGCCGTCATGCAGACCCGCGGCATGTTCGGGGGCATCACGGTTTCGACCGTCAAGGAAGCCGAATACATGTTTGAAGAGGAGGGCATCGCCGACATCATCTACGCGGTGGGCATTGCGCCCAACAAGCTGCCGCGCATCGCCCTGTTGAACAAGCGCGGCGCTGACGTCAAGGTTATCCTAGACAACGCCGCTTCGGCGATGATCGTGAGCGAATTCTGCCGCAAGCAAGGCATCAAGCTCGGCGTGCTTTTGGAAATCGACTGCGACGGCCACCGCTCGGGGCTCAAGCCCACCGATCCGGAACTTGTGACCGTGGCCAAGGCCCTCACGGACGGGGCGACCTTCAAGGGGGTTCTGACGCACGCGGGCGACAGCTACCTGGCCGTGGGGCATGAGGCGCAGCTGGCCTGTGCCGAAAACGAGGTGCGCCAGATCAACGCGGCGGCCGAAACGCTCAAGGCGGCCGGCTTTGTGAGCGAAATCGTCTCCGTGGGCTCCACGCCGACCTTCATGGCCGCGCAAAGCGCCCCGGGCGTGACCGAATACCGCAGCGGCGTGGGCGTTTTCTATGACCTCTTCATGGCCGGCATCGGCGTGTGTGAGGTGAGCCAAATCGCCCTCTCCGTTCTTGTGACCGTGATCGGCCATCAGCCGCAAAAGGGCTGGATTCTCACCGACGGCGGCTGGATGGCCATGAGCCGCGATCGCGGCACGGCCAATCAGGCCGTCGACTGGGGCTACGGCCTCGTGTGTGACGAAAAGGGCAAGCCCATCGAAGGGCTGTGGATGAAGTCGGCCAATCAGGAGCACGGCATCATCTGCCGCCGTGACGGCGCCCCGATCAATCCGGAAGACTATCCGGTGGGCACCCGTCTGCGCATTCTGCCCAACCACGCCTGCCCGACGGCCGCCGCCTTCGATAAGTATTTCGTTGTGGGCGAAAACAACAACGTGCAGACCATCTGGTCGCGCATCAACAACTGGTAATCGCTGTTTCTCCTCGGGGGACGAGCGAGTAATCGCCCCGTCCCCGGCCGCTTTTGAGCGGCGCTTGAGGCTAAACTCATCGGCGACGAAAAAAAACGACACCATGAGGGAGGAACCATGTCCGGTTGCACTTTCTATCTGGTCCACGCACAGGTCGACTGGCGCGACAAGACGAGCAACATCATCCGCACGCGCGAGTTTTCCTACATCACCGACGAGCCCAAGGACGACATGGGCAATGACCTTGGGCCCACGCCCGCCGAAATGCTCCTGTGGTCGGCCGCCGGGTGCGTGGCCATCAGTGTCGAGCAGATCGCCATGCATCGCAACATCCCCTTCACCGATGTGAAGGTTGAGGCCGACGCCGTCTTCCGCGGCGCCCTGGAGGGCATGCAGAACCTGCGCTTTAAGGTGCTCGTCAAGTCCGACAGCCCCAAGGAAGTCTTTGACAAGATCGCCGAAAAGGTGCTGCGGGTCTCGCCGATTCTCAATTCGCTCAAGTGCGAAACCGCCATCGAAGTGGTGATGCTCTGAGCGAGACTTCAGGCCCTGCGCCATGTCCCTTTTGCGACGCCTTCGTCCCGCCGCGCTGCTGGTCGCCACCCTTTTGCTGACGGCCTGCGCACACCTGCCCGGTCTCGAGCGCGAGACGCTGCAGGCGCTGGCCGACGAGGTCGGCCGCGCGCACGCGCCCGACAAACGGCTGGCGTTGTGGGACGTTAGGGTGCAAGACGGGGAGAAGGGGCCGGTTCTCGTGGGCCACACGGACCAAGAGCAGGCGCTCGCGGCCCTGCACGAGCGCCTTGCCCGTACCGGCCGCACGGTGGCCCTTGACGTCACTGTTTTGCCCCAGCCAGGGACTCCGGCCGCCCAAACGCCCTGGGCCCTCGTGAGTGTCCCCACGGCCACGATTCTCACGCGGCCGGCCTTTGCTGCCTCCACCACGACGCAGGCGCTTTTGGGTACTCCCTTGCGGGTGCTTGAGTTTGAGCGCCCCTTCTGGCGCGTGCAGACGCCCGACGGCTACATCGGCTGGGTGCATTCCCTGCAGATCGAACGCATATCGGGCCAGGCGCTCGGGGAGTGGAACGCCTCCGAGTTGCTCGTGACCGTCGGCCGCACGGCGCAGGTGACCGACGAGACGGGGCGGGTGCTCCTGCCCCTGCCCGAACTTTCCGTCGTGCGTCTTGTAGGGCAAACCAAAGCAGGGGCGGCCGTTCGCCTTCCCGACGGACGGCAGGGTCTCGTGCGGGTCTCGGATTTGCAAAGCCTCACCACTTTTGAAGAAAACCGTCAGGCGCTGCGCGAGGGCGATGAAAAGGCCTTCCACGCGGCCTTTGTGCGAGAGGCCCGCTCTTGGCTGGGCACCCCGTATTTGTGGGGCGGCACGAGCGAGGCGGGGCTGGACTGCTCGGGCTTTGTGTCCCTTGTGTGGCGCAGCCTGGGCGTGATCGCGGCGCGCGACGCCGATCAGCAGATCGCCCAGGCAACCCCCGTTGCCGTCTCGTCCGTGCGTGATCTGCAGCCGGGCAGCCTGCTGGCCTTTGGTCGAAAGGACAAGGCGGGGAGAATCAAGGTCGAGCACATCGGCATTTCGCTCGGAAAGGGTGAGTTCATACACTCCCTGGGCAGCGTGCGCATTGAGTCTCTCGATCCGACATCAAGCATCTACAGCGCCTATGAGGCGGGAAGATTCCTCGGGGCCTACCGTCTGGATCCGACCCTGACAAACGTACCCTGCGCCACGACGCTGCGCGACAATCCCTTCTATGCCCAAAAGCCGGGGCTATTGACGCCCTGCCGGCTGCCGGCGATTGAATAAGGAAGTCAACAGAATGCTTTATCCCGTGGCTGTGTGGAACACGAAAGGGGTGTTGAGTGCCGAGGTGCCCGATCTGCCCGGCGTCGTGACCGAGGCCGACAGCCTGGAGGCGCTCAAAGGTGCGATCCGGGAAGCCGCCTCGGGCTGGATGCAGAGCCGATGCGCCGCTTCTCAAGCCGTTCTGGCTCCTTCGCCGATTCAAGCGCACGCCGCCAAGCCCGAGTTCTCGGGGGCCGAGTGGTTGGTGATCGACTTGGCGATCGACGACGCCACAGCGTAGAAGAGCGCGACGCCTGACCACGGTCGGATCGGCAAAGCGGGAGAGTCGGGACATTGTGTTCCGGCTACTCTCGCTTTTTTGTTGTCCTATCGGGGGTCGGCAGTCGAAGAAGCCCTTGCGGGAAGGGGGCGACGTGAGCAATTGGATACGGCTGGCTGTTGCGTGCAGAGTGCCCCCCGTCGCCGACGGCACGGATCCGAACGGGCCCTCGTCCTTTGCTTGCGTCTTTTTCCCATGGGACACGGTGCGGATCCTGTCGCCGAGGGCAACTCTAATCCCTCGGCCTCGGAAACCTTTCCATAGGCCAACTGATCAAAAATCATCGGCAAATTGACGGAAAATCATCTCGACCACAAAATGTTTGCTTCAACAAACAATAGCCGACTAAATAAAAAAATGAAACTCTTGTTTTTATGTAATTTTTGAAATCGCATTTACATTAGCCGTCATTTGAATCCGGCTATACCCAGAGTCAAGATGCGCCGACCCACGCCTCAAGCGACTTCAAAGACGCCATCGCATCGTCATGCCCCATTTGATAGGCGCGGCGGATGGCCTGCGGGTCGTGCGACAGGCGCCCGACGGGCACCGCGCCGTACGGGCGAATGATGAAGGCCTTGCCTTGGGCCCGTTGCGCGTTCAGATGGGTCTGCGTTTGCTCGTAGACGCGGGGGCTGTCGGAAAAGGTGCGGCAAAAGGCAGGGTATTTGCGGTAAAAGAGGCGCACGAGCGCGGCGTCGCGGTCGCGGACGCGGTGCTCTGAGGGGTGCGTGAGCACCACCACGTTGCGCGCAAAGCCCATGGCTTCAAACGCCTTTAAGGGGACGCGGTTCGAGCAGCCGCCGTCGAGCAAAAGCTTTCCTTGGTATTGAACAGGCTTTGAGACGTAGGGCAGGGACGCCGAGGCGATGAGCGGTGTGATGTCGTCCATGCACGAGCGCATGCGGATGTATTCGGGTCGGCCGGTCACGAGGTTCGTGCTCACCGTCCAAAACCCCATGCGCGAGGCGGGAAAGGCCGCTTCGTCAAACGGTTCGTAGACGCTCGGAATGGCGTGGTAGCAAAAGTCGTTGTCGACGATGTTGCCCGTGCGCAGCCAGGTGCGGAAACTGAAAAAGCGCGGATCGCGGCAGAAGCGTTCGTAGATGCGCAGACTGCGGCCTTTCTGGCCCGAGACGAACGAGCAGCCGTGGAGGGCGCCGGCCGACACGCCGATGACGCCCGTAAAGGGCAGCATCAGATCGTGCAGAACATCGAGGACGCCTGCGGCATAGATGCCGCGCACGCCGCCGCCTTCAATGACAAGGCCGAGTGAGGTCGATCGGGAATCCGACATGATGAAGTGGTTGGGAAGAGGAAAGGGAGGGGATGGTTCGGAGCGGGGCAAAACGCGGGGCGCAAAAAAGCCGCAGGGGAAAAACCGCTGCGGCCTTTTGGCGCGAGGCTCAGAGAAGAATTACTTCTTCTGGTGGCACATCGTGCAGGTGTTGTGCATCGCGTCGGGCTTGTTGGAGTCCTTGGCGAAGTGGTCGGCCGGCATGGCCTGCGGAGAACCCGCAACCTTGGCGGCACCCGACTTGGTCTTGTCTCCGTGGCACATCACGCAGGGATTCATTTCCGGGGTGATCTTGTAGGCGGAGATGTCATGCGGGATCTGCGGGGGAACGCCACCGGCAGCGTAAGCACCGGCGCAAAGCGACATGGCGACGGCGGCCACAGCGGCGGAAAGACTGAACTTGGCCATGGGTTTTCTCCAAAGCATTTTTTTAGGGTTTTCTCTTAACTTGAATCTTAACTGATCTTTAAGATTCTGCGAGGAGTGATTTTTAATGCAAATTTAAGAGTGCCGCAATAGGCCGCTAGAGCTAGTTCCAAAGGACTACCCTTGATCGGACACGAAATATCGGGACGAGTCGCCTGCCGATTTTCCATGCGAGTGCTTGAAAAGTCAGCAAAAAACGCCGTTTTGCCGCAGGGACGGTAAAATGCGCCCTTCCCCAGAAAGGCATAAGAATGGCAATAAACCTCAATCAGCTTTCCGTCGGGCAGAGTGCGACGGTGGAGACCGTCGGCGGGAGCGGGGCGCTGCGCCAGCACTTTCTCGACATGGGCCTGATTCCGCAGGCCACGGTGACGCTCGTCAAGCGCGCCCCGATGGGAGACCCCATCGAAGTGCGCATCCGCAGCTACGAGCTCACGCTGCGTGTGGCCGAAGCGGCGCAAATTCTGGTGACGGACGTTCGCTGCGGCGAGCCGGTCAAAAAGACCCCCGCCAAGCCCATTGAAATGGATCACCCGGGCTACTCGGAAGCCGGGGCCACCAAGGGCCGCCAGGAGCCGATTCTGACGACCGACACGATCCGCGTGGCCCTGGCGGGCAACCAAAACTGCGGCAAGACGACGCTCTTTAACAAGCTCACGGGCTCCAATCAGCACGTGGGCAACTTCCCGGGCGTGACGGTCGACCGAAAGGACGGCCGCATCATCGACCACGAGGACATGCTCGTCACCGACCTGCCGGGCATCTATTCGCTTTCGCCCTACACCAACGAAGAAATCGTCACGCGCGAATTCATTCTGCGCGAGGACCCGCACGTCATCATCAACATCGTCGATGCGACCAACATCGAGCGCAACATGTACCTGACGCTGCAGCTCATGGAGCTCGGCCGCCCCATGGTGCTCGCGCTCAACATGATGGACGAGGTGACGGCCAACGGCGGAGCGGTGCGCGTCAACGAAATGGAGGCCTTGCTCGGCATCCCCGTGGTGCCGATTTCCGCCAGCCGCGGTGAAGGCATCGAAGAGCTCGTCGAGCACGCCCTGCACGCGGCCCGCTATGTGGAAACGCCGGCCGTGCACGACTTTTGCTCGATCGAGGATCACGGCGGCGCCGTGCACCGCTGCCTGCACTCTCTGATGTACCTCATCGAAGACCACGCGCAGGCCGCGGGCATTCCGGCGCGCTTTGCCGCGGGCAAGATCGTCGAGGGCGACACGGTGCTGATGCAGCGGTTGGGGCTCGACGTCAACGAAAAGCGCACGATCGAACACATCGTCAAGCAACTCGAGGCCGAGCGCGGCCTGGATCGGGCCGCGGCCATCGCCGACATGCGCTTTGCCTTCATCGACAAGGTGTGCGCGCAGACCGTGGTCAAGCCCGCCGAAAGCCGCGAGCACATCCGCAGCCAAAAGATCGACCGGATTCTGACGGGCCGCTACACGGCCATCCCGGCTTTCGTGGCGATCATGGCGCTGGTGTTCTGGCTCACGTTCAACGTGGTGGGCGCCTGGCTTACCGACGGGCTCGATGCCCTGATCGGCCTGGCCACCGATGAAGTCGATGCGCTGCTGACGCAGTTTGAGGTCAACGCCTCGGTTCACTCGCTCGTCATCGACGGGATTTTCAACGGCGTGGGCAGTGTGGTGAGTTTCGTGCCCACGATCGTCGTGCTCTTTTTCTTCCTGTCGTTTTTGGAAGACAGCGGCTACATGGCCCGTGTGGCGTTCGTGATGGACATGTTCCTGCGCCGCATCGGTCTGTCGGGCCGCAGCATCGTGCCGATGCTCATCGGCTTTGGGTGCACGGTGCCAGCGGTGATGGCAAGCCGCACGCTGCCGTCCGAGCGCGACCGCAAGATGACGATTTTGCTCACGCCCTTTATGAGCTGCTCGGCCAAACTGCCCATCTACGCCTTCTTTGTGGCGACGTTCTTTCCGGGCGAGGGGGCGCTCGTGATGACGGCGCTGTACCTGCTGGGCATCGTCATGGCCATTGGGCTGGGCAAATGCATGCGCAGCACCGTCTTTAAGGGCGAGGCCATGCCCTTTGTGATGGAGCTGCCCAATTACCGCATGCCGGGCGCGCGCAACGTGGCGCTGTTGCTCTGGGATAAGGCCAAGGACTTTTTGGAGCGCGCCTTTACGGTGATTTTTGTCGCAACCATCATCATCTGGTTCCTGCAGTCGTTTGACTTTCGCATCAATCCGGTTGAAGACGCCCAGGTCTCGATGCTGGCCGTGATTTCGGGCTGGATTTCGCCGCTCTTTGCTCCCCTGGGCTTTGGCGACTGGCGCGTGAGCACGGCCCTGATCAGCGGCTTTATGGCCAAGGAAAGCGTGGTGAGCACCCTGTCGGTGACCTTCGGCTCATCCGAGGCGCTCGCGGCGGCCATGAGCGGCCTGACGGCGGTCACTTTCCTGGTATTCTGTCTTTTGTATACGCCCTGCGTTGCGGCCGTGGCCACGATCAAGCGTGAGCTCGGCGGTTTGTGGGCTGTCGGCGTGGCGTTCTTTCAGTGCGCCTTTGCCTGGCTCATCGCCCTTGTGGTGAGCCTCATCGGTCAGTCGCTGGGCTTTATGTGATTGTTGGAGGTTTTATGAACTTTGTCAGTTGGCTGATTGTGGCACTCGTGGCCGCACTCTTTGTGCTGATGGTGATCCGTAAGATCAAACAGGGAGGAGCCGGAAGCTGTAGCTGCGGCTGCGAATCGTGCGGCTGCGACAGAGCGCCCAAGCCCAAGAAGGAAAAACACGCCTGCTACTGCGGCTCCGAAGAGCCCGAGCACAAGACGGAGTCGTCCTGCTGCTGCGGCGCCGAAAAGCCCGAGCACAAGAAGGAGTCCTGCTGCTGCTGCGGCAAGCACTGAGGCTTGAAGCCAAAGGAAAAAGAGTCCGATGCGGCGGTTTTGCCGGTCGGACTCTTTTGCTTTCGGACGCCGCGCACGGATGCCCTCCGGAATTTACGCGGCGCGGGACCGCGGGGGTTGCACGACGGAGAGTCCGTCGGCGCGGCCGATCAGATCGGCCAGGGTGTAGCTCTCCAGATCCTTAAAGAAGGCCTCTTCGGCCCTGCGCAGCGCCGAGCGCAGACGGCAGCCGCAGGCCAGAAGCGGGCAGGGCGGCTCGCTGCAGCTCACGAGTTCCTCGGCGCCTTCGCTCAGACGCACGATTTGCCCGAGGTTGTATTCCTTGGCCGGCTTGGCCAGGGCCAGACCCCCGCTGCGGCCGCGCGCGGCCTTCAGAAGCCCTTCCTGCACGGCCATGTGCGCCACCTTGACGACGAGGTTCTTGTTCCAGTTGAGTTCCTCGCTGAGGTCCTGAATCGAAACCGGCTCTCGCTCGGGGTGGGAGGCCAGATACAGGAGGACGCGCAGGAGAATGTCCGTCGAACGCTTTAACTGCATGAAATCCTGACCAAAAGAAACCGATGGGGAAAAAGGGCTGGGGTGCCCCGAAACAATAATAAAACGACGGCCGAGAGAACCGAAGGGGAGCCGGTTCCGTTGGCCGTCGTCAGTCGATCGGTGAGACCGCACGGATCACCGATCGATGCGCTTTGGTGCGCCTGACTGCTCAGTGTTTAGCTCTGATTGCCCGTGCCGAACGCTTCGGTATGAATCTGCTCGGCGGGAACGCCCGCGGCGGCAAAGGCCAGGCTCATGGACTTCATGAAGTCCACCGGGCCGCAGATGTACACGTCGGCGTCGGCAGTCGGCGCCAGGGCGGCGACGGCGGCCGCGTCGGGGCGACCGAACTTAAAGCAGGTGCACTTGCCGTCGCCTTCCTTGGCCTGCGTCAGGTACACGCCGCACTTGCCGTTGGTAAGCTTGGGCATGCACTGGCGCACTTCGTTCATGAGCGCAAAGTTTTCCGTCGAGCGGGCCACGTGCAGGAACGTGACGGGGCGCTGCGGGTTCTTGGCGAGGATGTCCTGGAGCATGGCCATCACGGGGGTGATGCCGATGCCGGCGCTCACGAGCACGACGGGGTTGGTGCCTTCGGCCAGGAAGAATTCACCCGTGGGGGCGGACAGTTCCACGATGGCGCCCTCGGAAAGGCCATGCAGGTGGTTGGAGACGAGGCCGGCCGGAGCGGCATCCTTGGCGTCGATGCGCTTGACGGAGATGCGCAGCATGCCGTCGTCGGAAGCGGCGCGCGACAGGGAGTACTGACGCGGCTGCATCACGCCGAGCTCGGGCAGGTAAACGCGCACGGAGACGAACTGACCGGGCTTGTAGCCGCTCACGGCGCCCTTGTCGGTCGGACGCAGGTAAAAGCTCGTCACTTCGGGGGTTTCGACGACCTTGCGTTCGATCACGAAGGGACGCCAGCCCGACCAGCCGCCTTCGGCCATGGTCTGATCCTTGTAGATGCCCGATTCGACGCCGATGAGAATGTCGGCGAGCTGCCCGTAGGCGGCGGCCCAGGCTTCGATGAGCTCATCGGTGGCCGCTTGGCCGAGCACTTCGCGGATGGAAGCCAGCAGGTGCTTGCCGACGATGCCGTACTGTTCCGGACGGATGCCGACCGTGCAGTGCTTGGTGGCGATGTGCTTGACGGCGCCCAGAAGCACGGCGGGGTTTTCAATGTTTTCGGCGTAGGCCAGAACGGCGCCGGCCAGAGCCTTTTGCTGATGCCCGCGTTCCTGGTGCGCGTTGTTGAACGTGTTCTGCAGTTCGGGGTTGCCCGAGAGCATGCGCTTGTAGAAGTACGAGATCAGCGCAACGCCGTTTTCACGGAGCACGGGAACGGTGGCCTTGATGAGTTCAATCTGGCGGGAAGTCAGCATAGTGGGGGTCTCTCCTAGGTTAAAGGTTGCGATGCCGGACAAAGCCGCGCATCGTTAAGTGCCCTAAATCATATAAATGAAATATATGATTTACAAGAAGGCAATTGTTAATTTCTGTTGCAGCTCGGATTTTTGGTCAACAAAAACCCCGGCGCTGGGCCGGGGCGGAAGGCTCGTTTGCCCGTTCTTCAGAGAGCCCGGGCAGACGGGAGAGCCGATCAGAAGTCGTACGTGTACGAGAGCCAGTAATTGCGCCCTTCGACGTACTGTCGGTAGGCGTTGGCGTAGCTGCCCGTGTCCTTGAGCACCCAATCGGTCATGTCCTTGTCAAGCAGATTGTTGACGGCCACCGAGAAGCGGTGGTGTTTGCCGAGTTGATAGGTCGTGCCCAGGTCCACGATCGTGTAGTCCTTGTACTTCTTTCCAGGGCCGAGGCCGGCACGGCTGTCGTAGCTGTTCATGTCCCACTTTGAGGTGCTCTTGACGTAGGCCGAGAAGGGCCCGTGACGGTAGTCGGCGCGCAGCTGCAGGCTGTGCTTGGGTAGCTCGTTGGGGCGCTCGCCCGCGTCGGGCCCTTCCTTGATCTCGGCGTCCGAGAGCGTATAGCCGCCCGTCAAGCTCAGCCCGTAAAACTCGCTCGTCTTAAAGAGCACTTCAATGCCGCGCACGCGCACCTTGCCGTGGTTGATGAGGTGCGTGTCGCAGCTTGTGGCCGTGCAGTATTCGTCCCCGACCATGTCCTCGGAGGCGATGAGGTTCTTAAAGTCGGTGTAAAAGCCGCCCACCGTCAGCTGCGCCGCGCGGCCGATGTCCACGGTGGTGGAAAGCTCGTAGCTCCAGCTTTCCTCGGGTTTGAGGTCCGGATTGCCCCAGATGCGGTCACCGGCTTCCGTGCCGTTCGTGTAGGTGTCGACCACCTGCTTGACGTTGGGCGTTTTGTAGCCGGCGGCCACGCCGCCCTTAAAGCTGATCCAATCGGCGGGTTTGTAGACGAGGTAGGCGCGCGGGGCCACGTGCGAGCCGAACATGTCGCTCCACTGCACGCGGGCGCCTGCGGTGGCGTTCCAGTGGTCGTTGATGAAGTATTCGGCTTCGGCAAAGCCGGCCAGGATCGTCTGATCAAAGAGGGCACGACCCGCGGGTGAGGCGGCGTTGAAGTCCTGGAAGAACTCGTAGTTGCCTTCCACGCCGACCGTTAGGTTCATGCTGCCCCAGGTGCCGTAGTCGTACGGCAGGATTACCTTGCTCGCCAGGGTGTAGGTCATCGTTTCCTTCAAAGGATCGGACCAGGAGCCGTGTTTTTCCCCGGGGACGGCACCGGGTTTGGAGGCTGAGGTGCGCGAGGTCTTGGTCTTGACCATCTGCAGCGCGTTCCAGGACAGGTACGTTTCCGTGCGCCCGAACGAGTAGTCGCCCTCGTGCCCGAGCGCGACGTTGTACTTGTTGTACCAGCGCTGAGCTTTGATGGAATTTTTGCTCGTGGACATCGAGCCGCCCGAGAAGCGGGCGTATTCGACGTCGGCAAAGGCAAAGTTCTGCGGGTTGACCGACCAGTTCAGGCGCGCGCCGAAGTTGCTCGCATAGCCTTCGGTGTTGCTGTGGCTGGCAAAGTTTCCGTTCGGCTGCGTCATGCCCACGTCCTCGTTGTAGGCGTAGCGGCCGCGCAGCATCAGCGAGAGCCGGTTTTCGAGCATCGGAATGCCGAAGTAAAAGCCGGCGCTGCCGCGGTTGCCGTATTCCTTGCGGTGCTCCTGCAGCGTGGCGTCAATGGAGACGTTCCCGGTGAACTCCTTGACGTGCTTTTTGGTGATGACGTTGACCAGGCCGCCGACGGCGTCAGACCCCCAGATCGTGGAGGCCGGGCCGCGCAGCACTTCAATGCGCTCGATCATGCCCAGCGGCGGTAGGAAGGCCGTCGTGGGATCAAAGCCGTGGTCCATCATCGCGTCGCTGAAGTTTTGGCGGCGCCCGTCCGTCAGAATCAGCGTATAGCCCGCGTCGAACCCGCGGATCGAAATGGTCGCGTTGCCCATTTTGGTGGTGTCGATATCGACGCCGGGCACGTCGCCGACGGCCGTGCCGATGTCGCGTACCGGACGGGTGGCCAGGTTCTCGGCATCAATCACGGAGACGCTCGCAGGGGCCTCGCGCACGTCCTGCGCGTAGCCTGCGGCCGACACCACCGTGGTGTCGAGCTCCGTGTAGTCGTCTTGGGCCCAGGCCGGGGACCCGGAGAGGGCGGCGCAGACGGCCGCGGCCAGAGGAATCAGCTGAAACGGTTCAGCGGTTGGAAAGGATTTCTGTTTCACGCTCATATTTGAGAGAAAAATTGAGTGGAGATAAAAAAAGCGGAATGTTTCCGGCCGGAAAACAAACCGAACGAAGTATAAATAAGAATCAATCTCATTAATGAGCGACGGGGAGGCAATTGTCATTGAACGTGGACGAGCTACGGTTGTTTGCTTTTTATTCTTTGAAATCAAGGAAATTAGTCGGTTCTTGGGCAGCTTTGCAGTTCGCTCGTCGGATTTTGCAGGGAGGGGAGTTTCCCGTACAAGGAAGGGGCCTCAGAGGTCTCGACGGCACCCGTAAGGCGGTTGCGTGGTTGTTGCACGCCCGCGTCGAAATCGGCAGGGGATGCGGAACGTTCGGGGGCACATCGCTCGACTTTCGTTGGGGGGCATTGTCAAGCCTAGTAAAGGCTGTGCAAAGTTTGGTAAAGACAAGGTGTTGGCGCAAAAACCTATGGAAGCGGCCGACATCTTTTCCCTCAGGAAACCAGTCGTTTTCCTACTCATTCGGAGGGAGAGATTTATGCAGATGATTCTTGATTTGGTGTTCTTTGCGGCCGTGGTGGCGCTTCTTTCTTATGCGCATGCCGCTCAAAGTGACGCTGATCGTGTTGGGCGTGTGCGCCCTTTTGTGGATTCTGGCGCCGGGGCCGATGTTCGGGCCGGGCATGGGCTTTGGCCCGGGAATGGGATTCGGACCCGGTCCGGGCTGGGGCCACGGCTTCGGCCATGGGTTCGGGCACGGCTTCGGGCCGATGTTCGGCATGGGCCCGCACGGCGGCGGTCTCTTGATGATCCTGCTCGGGGCGGCCCTGAACGGTGCCGTCATCTGGTTTGCGATGCGCAAGGCCGATGAGAGCAAGAAGGAAGTGCCCGTACAGACTCAGGCCCAGGCCCAGGTTCAGGGCGAATCGCAGGATAAGCCGAGCGCTCCGGCTCCCTAAGTGATAGTGCCTAGTCTTAGCCCCTACCGGTATGGCTCTTTGGGGGGTATACTCAAAATGTTCGGATGGATTCGAACCGCGTGCGAAAGCCTTGTCAATCAAGGGCTTCGGGTGCGGTTCTTGCATTTGGATTCCAACCGTATTTTTTCTTCTTTAGTTGTACGAAAGGAGAGGAATGATGAGTCTTCGCAAGGTTTGCGCCGTCTGCCTGACGGCGATGTTTGCGGCGGGCGCCGCGCTGGCCGTGCAGGCCGCCCCCGAGGCCAAAACCGCTCCCAGCACCTTTAAGCCGGGCACCTACACCGCGACGGTCAACGGGCACAACGCTCCGGTGACGGTCAAGGTCACGGTGAGTAAGAACCGCATTGAAAAGATCGACACGAGCAAGAACCTCGAGACGATCGGCGTCGGGCGCGTGGCCCTGAATCTGATGACCGACAAGATTCTCAAATACCAGTCTCTGGGTGTGGACGCCATCACGGGCGCTTCCATTTCGAGCTTTGCGGTCCTAAGCGGCGTGGAGCAGTGTCTCGAGCAGGCCGGCGGCAACATCGAAAAGCTCACCGAACAGGTGGAGCAGCATCCCGCGGGCACGAAGACCTATGAGGCCGACGTCGTGGTGATCGGCGGCGGCGGCTCGGGCCTGGCCACGGCCATTGCCGCGCATCAGGCCGGCGCCAAGAAGGTGATCGTGGTGGAAAAGCTCGGCTATCTGGGCGGCTCGACCAACGTCTCCGAAGGCGCTCTGAACGCCGTGGACGATAAGCGTCAGAAGGCGCAGGGCATCGAGGACAGTTTCCAAAAGTTCTATGACCAGACCCTCAAGGGCGGCCACAACAAGGGCGATCCGGTCCTTGTGAATTACCTCACCGAAAACTCGATGAAGTCCGTCGAATGGCTCGAGAGTCTGGGCGTCAAGTTCAAGGATGAAATCGGTACGGCCACGGGTGCCCTGTGGCAGCGCAGCCATTATCCGGCCACGCCCTCGGGCAACACCTACATCCGCACCTTTGAAAAGGTGATCGGCCAAACCAAGGGCGCCATTGAAGTGCTCACCGACACGCAGGCCACGGACCTTATTCAGGATCAGGCCCGCATCACGGGCGTGGTGGCCAAACACTTCGGGCAGAAGGTCGTTTTGAACGCCAAGGACGGCGTGGTGATCGCCACGGGCGGCTTTGGCGCCAACGTCAAGTTCCGCCAGGAAGTCAACACGGGCGTGTGGAAGAGCGTCAAGCTCGACAACTCCATCGGCTGCACGAACATTCAGAAGGCCGCGCAGGGCGAGGGGCTGATCATCGCCAAGAAGCACGGCGCGCAGGTCATCAACCTGGACGACATTCAGATTCATCCGTGCGGCACGCCGGGCACGGGCCTGATGGAAAACATCCGCACCTCGGGCCGCAACCGCATCTTCGTCAACCTGGAGGGTGATCGGTTCGTTAACGAAGGCGCGGCGCGTGACGTGCTGGCCGGCGCCATCTTCGCGCAGCCCAAGAGCACGTACTACGTGGTGGTCAACAAGGTCCGCTATCCGAGCCGCGACTGGGTGGACGCCAACGGCGCCACGATCCGCGACATGGTGGCCCTGGGCTCGGTTGTGGAAGCCAAGACCCTCGATGAACTGTCTCAAAAGACCGGCATGAACGCCTCCAAGCTCAAGGCGAGCATCGACAATTACAACAAGATCGTCAAGGGCCAGCTGAAGGATCCGCTGGGCTTTAAGGCCGACAACAAGGCCGATACGACCCTCACGGAAGGTCCTTGGTACGCCTGCAAGAAGGTGCCGACCGTCCACCACACGATGGGCGGCATCAAGATCAACGTCAACGCCCAGGTCATTGATGTCAACGGTAAGGTGATTCCGGGCCTGTACGCCGCCGGTGAAGTCACGGGCGGCATCCACGGGTCGAACCGCCTCGGCGGCAACGCCATTGCCGACATCATGACCTTTGGCCGCACGGCGGGCACCAATGTGGTGCAGATGAAGTAATCGGCACCCTCTGATCCGGCGTGAGGCTTGACGCCGACGCCAATCCGGGCCGAGTGCAGTGTTTTCAAGCACTGCGCCCGGCCTTTTTTGTCGTCTGCGCCGGGCGGCGGCCCGTATTTAGTGGTTTTCCCTTGGCAAAAGGCAAGGAGTCTACCGAATTTGCCTTATGGTGCCCTTCAAGCGCATCCCTACAATAAAAAAGACGCCCTCTTTTGGGGCGCAAATGCACAAAAAGTAGTTGTTTTAAGGGAGTTTTTTATGAACGCGCTTGCGGCCTTGAGCCGATTCTGCAATAAAACCTTCGCCCTCTGGGTGTTGGTGTTCGCGGCGGTTGCCTACTTCTGGCCGGAAACCTATAAACCGTTGGCCGGTTGGATTTCGCCTCTGTTGGGTCTCGTGATGTTCGGCATGGGCCTGACGCTGTCGGTCAACGACTTCAAAATGGTCTTGACCAAACCGACCGACGTTCTCATCGGCATCCTCTCCCAATTCATCATCATGCCGGTGCTGGCCTACATTTTGTGCATTATTCTGCAGCTGCCCGCCGAAGTGGCGGTCGGCGTGATTCTTGTGGGCTGCTGCCCGGGCGGCACGTCCTCGAACGTGATGACGTTCCTGGCGCGCGGCGACACGGCCCTGTCGGTCACGATCACGAGCTGCACGACTCTTCTGGCCCCCATCGTCACTCCCTTCCTGATTTGGGTCTTCGCGCATCAGTGGATTGAAATCAATCCGCTGGCCATGTTCTGGTCCATCTGCCAGATCGTTCTGTTGCCCATCGCTTTGGGCGTTGCCATCCACACCATCCTCGGCCACAAGCGCGTCGAGGTGGCCGCGACGGCTCTGCCGCTCGTCTCGGTGGTGGCCATTGTTCTGATCGTGATGGCCGTGGTGGCCGTGAGTCAGCCCAACATCGCCAAGACCGGTCCGCTCGTTCTGGCCGTCGTGATCCTGCACAACGGTTTGGGGTACCTGGTCGGTTACGGCGCCGCCAAGCTTTTTAAGATGAACCTGGCCAAGCGCAAGTGCCTTGCCATTGAAGTGGGCATGCAGAATTCCGGCCTGGGCGTGGCCCTTGCCACGGCGCACTTTGCCACGATGCCCCTGGCGGCTCTGCCCTCGGCCATCTTCAGCTTCTGGCACAACATCTCCGGCCCGATCGTGGCGACGATCTTCCTGCGCATGACCGAAGACAAGAAGGAAACGGCCAAGCAGGCTGAGGCGGTCAAGACCTCGGTTGTCTAATCCGCCATTGAATTGAACACGCAGCGCCCAGGCCCCAAAAGCTCAGGCGTTTTTTTTGGGCGGCAAACTTTCCCGCCTCAACTGCCCGTAAGGGATTGATTTGTTTGAAAAATCGTATTCGCAAGCTGTTGCGGGGTTCACGGCGGGCGAGACCGACAACAGAAAACTAACCGGGGCGTCACGAGTGGTCTGCACGGTGGAGGCCGAGGGTGCCATCGCCGCAGGCTTCAGCGGGAAAGTTCCCCGGTGCAACTGCCCGTAAAGGCTTGTTTTGCTTGAAATACCGCATGCGCATGTTGTTGCGGTGTAGCTGTGCCGAAAGCCGAAAAAATCGCCCGCACTCACAAAGAGCACGGGCGACGTGTGTGCTTCAAACAGTCGGCCTTCCGACTCGGACGCCGAACCGTTTAAGCCGATGGGTTAGGCCTTGACCTTGACGGCGGCGGGCTGGGCGGCGGCAGCGCCGGCCGCAGCCTGAGCGCCGGCACCCTGACCGGGCTGACCCTGGCCGGGAGCCGGGGCAAAGAGCGTGCCCTTGATGAGGCCGCGCACGGTGCCGACGGCGGCGGCAAGCCAGACGAGCAGCAGCAGCGTCAGCAGACCGCAGGCCACGTAGGGCAGCAGTTCGAGCTTAGCCAGAGCCGAGAGGCGAATGGCCAGCACGGTGATGGCGCCGATCGGGAACACGAAGGCCCACCAGGAAAGGGCGAAGGGGAGCTTACCCTGCACCCAGTTGCGGATCGTCATGGCCATGGCCAGCACGAGCCACCACAGGGAGGCACCCATAAAGCCCATGGCCACGAGCATGCCGTAGGCCACGGCGCCTTCGTTGCCCGCGGCGTGCAGCAGCGAAAGCATGCTCAGGGGGATGACGCCCAGGGGAGCCAGATGCACCCACAGCGTCGGGGTCATCTTGCCTTCGATGGCCGGAGCCAGGAAGTGGCGGCCCATGACCATGGCCAGCAGCGCCACGTACATGAACGTGCCCGCGCCCATGCCGAGCATGTTGATGCCAAAGTAGATTTCACGCATCGCGCCGACGGCCTGACCGGCAAGGCTCGCGCCGGCCACCGGAATCACCACCAGACCGACCGCGGGAATGAAGTGCGCGGGGGTGACCATCTGCAGCTTGAGCTTGTCGGTCGTAAAGAGGCGGAAGAGAACGACGTAGCTGCACAGGAACGTGCCGGCGACGCCGACCCACCACAGCAGCCCGACCCAGGTCGGATCGATGCCGCGGGCGCTCCACTGGCCGGCCATCACCAGCAGGGCGATGGGGAAGGTGGCGTAAAAGCTGCCTTCCACCGGGTGCGAGATCGTTTCAAAAACCTGACGCGGGAAGAGGAAAAGACGGGCCAGGCCCGCGATGCCGAGCACCACCATCATCACGATCGCGAGGTAGTGCAGACCGTCGGCGATCCACTTGAAGGCGGTGCCGGCAAAAAGCAGCCAGGCCGCAAGGCTGGCCACCGAGGTGCCCATGACGGAGGCAAACCAGCCCGGCGCCATGGTCTTGATGAACTTAAGCATGATGGAAAATTCCCCGAGAATAGTTTCAAAAAGATGCCCCTCGGCCTGAGGCAAAAGGGGCTTTTGCAGGGCAATTTAGGTCAGCTCCAAGGGGGGCGTCAATACCCTTAGAAAAAAATGAGCGCATCAGCGCTTTTCCCTAGATCCTCGCTTTTTGCTTCGTGTTTTTGAAATTTTTTGCTTCAAAATCAAGCGGCAAGCGGTTTTCCGGCAAAAGCCGTTAACAGCGCGCGGCGGGCGATCGTGGGGAGGGGATAGGAAAAAACGACCGCGCGCCATAGAGCAAACCTAAAGGGGCGATCGTTTGTGCCAGAGATGCAATCAGGCAAGGCGCAACGCCAAAATCCGCCGGCGCACGTCTTCGTATTCGGCCCAAAGCAAGCCGCCCATGACCGATTGGGTCGCTTGGGCCAGCGCTTGGGGCAGATCGCCGTAGTAGGCCTCGGCCATGGCGCCCGTCATCGCCGCCTGCGTGTCGGTGTCCCCGCCCAAAAAGACGGCCAGACGCAGGGCTTCTTCCAGCGAAGAACTTTCCAAAAAGGCGCGGATGGCGCGCGGCACGGAGTAGCGGGCGCTTGCCTTTTGGCGGTTGGCGAGTAGCACCTGCCGGCGGGCCGGATGGGAGAGAATCGCCCAGTCCGTGGCCTCGTCCGAGAGGTCATAGCCGCAGGTCTGCTGCGCGTAGTCTCGGAGGGTGTCCTTGTCGGTGCCGGTGCGCGCCAGAAAGGTGATGCCCGCCACGGCCCGGGCGCCCAGCAGGCCCTCGGGGTGGTTGTGCGTGACGCCCGCGGTCACCTGCGCAAAGCGCTCGACGTCTTCGAGCGTGTCGTAGGCCCAGGCGACGGAAGCTACGCGCATCGCCGCGCCGTTGGCCCAGCTGCCGTAGGGTTCGGGATGCGCGGTCGCGCTCCAGCCCAAAAACTTGGAGCCGTAGCCCGCGTCCGGATACTTTTGCACGGCCGCGCGCATCTCGTTGACGACGGCCCGGCGAGTGCCTTCTTCGTCGTGACGGTGCGCGAGCACCGCCCGCGCCACCGCCAGGGTCAGTACCGTGTCGTCCGAGGGCACGCTGCCTTTGACAAAAAGCGCAAAGTCGATCGTCTTGGGCTGGGCGAATTCAAGCCCCGCGCCGATCGCGTCGCCGGCGGCGACGGCCAGAAGCGGATGGGTAAGCGCAGGGACGGGGCTGGACATGAGCGCTCCTGAGCAAAAGGCGGATTACTTGTCGACGATAGTCAGGATCTCGTCGACCGCTCGGCGCGTCGAGCGGAAGGCGTTCAGGGGCACGTCCTTGGCGTAGCCGAGGGCCACGCCCACGGCCAGCGCCAGATCGTCGGGGATGCCGAGCTCGTCGCGCAGGATGTCCGGGTACTTGATGAGGTTGTAGGCGGGCACGGAATCGACGCCGCGCGCGCAGGCGGCCAGCAGCAGCGTCTGCTCAAAGCCGCCCAAGTCCAGCAACGCCCAGTGCGAGGCCGTCTTGGGAACGGTCAGATAGGCCACGGCCGGGGCGTGAAAGAGTTGGGCTTGACTGGCTTCTTTGACTTCAGCCAACCCCGCCTTTTCGCGGCGCGAGGAGAAAAGGGCCATGTTTTCCTGCGCCATCGCCGACCACTGTTCGCGATGGGCGGCCGCAAAATCCGAGTTGCCCTTGATGCCCGCGGCGGTGCGCTTGGCGTAGGCGGCGCGGATGCGCCCGAGCTTGTCGCCCACGGCGATCCACACGCGCCACTCCTGGGCGTTGACCCACGAGGGGGCCTTTTGGGCGTCCTCGACGATGGCGCGCAGCGTCTCAACGGGCACGGGGCGGCCGTCGAAATCGCGCACGGAATGGCGGGCGCTCAGAACCGAGTGAAAGTCCATTTTGATTCTCCCCAACCGGCGGTCTTGAAAACGTTCCAAGAGTGTACACCGCTGAAAAAAAAGCCGTCCGCAGGCGCGGTCGGCGTTAAAAAAGAAGATCACGCGGGGGCGGCCGGACGGGCCGCCCCCATCGGTACGGAACCGATTACTTCTTGGCTGCCTTTTCCTTGAGGGTGAAGTTGTGGCAGCTGTTGCACATCAGCTCAGGCTGAGCCTTGTCGGCCTTGTGGCAGTCTTCGCAGTTGACGCGCCCCATGTGGTTGTCGTGGGGGTTGGGCTCAAGATGGGCCGTCTTCTTGGCGAGGTCTTCGTAGGAGACGTGGCACTTGAGGCACTGGTTCTTGGTCACAAAGCCGTTTTCAGACTTGGGCCACATGCCCTGATGCTTCTGGGCAAGGGTCTGTTCGGCGGCTGCGGCGGCGCCGGCGGCAAAGGTAAGGCTCACGCTGAGAGCCAACGCGGCGATAAAACTCTTTTTCATGTCAGTTACTCCCGGGTGAATTACTTCTTGGCCTTCTTGGCGCGGTTGGCCATTTCAACGCCGGCCACACGGCCGAAGACCGTGGCGGCGCCGAGCTGCGCACCGCCGGCGTAGTTGTGGAAGAAGATGCCGCCGGCCGAATTGCCCGCAGCGTAAAGACCCGGGATGCTCTTGCCGTCGAGATTCTGAATTTCGGTCTTGGTGTTGATGAGCGGGCCGCCGAACGTGGCCGTCATGCCGCCCTGCAGGGGAACGGCGTAGAACGGAGCCTTGGCGATCGGATGGGGCTTCTTGAAGGTGCACGGCGGATTCATTTCCGCGAGCTTGCCGGCCTTCATCTTGTCGTTGTATTCGGCAACGAGCTTTTTGATCTTTTCGGCGGGCAGACCAACCTGCTTGCACAGCTCGTCGATCGTATCGGCCTTGCCGTAGGGCGAGTTGAGGCGGTCAAATTTCGGAATCACCTTATCGAGAACCGAGCAGTCGCTGTCGACGATCACCCAGGCACTGTTGTCCAGGGTCATCTGAGCGGTCGTGCGGGCCTTGATCACGTAGGTGTTGTTCTCGTCCATGTAACGGTTGCCCGAGGTGTTGACCTGGATGCCGTAGCCGGAATTGAGAACGTCGGCCGGGTTGACGTGCGTCTTGCCGATGATCGGGCCGGCATGGAACTGGTCCATGTTGACGAACTTGGTAAAGAGCGGCATCGTCAGGGAGATGTTTTCACCGGTGATCGCCGGAGAGCCGCGCAGCACCATGCGGGTGGCCCAGCCGCCGATGTAGCGGTCGACCATTTCGGGGTTGCCCGAGAAGCCGCCCGTGCAGATGCAAACGCCGCCGCGGCTCAGGAAGGTCTTCTGGCCGGCCGGGGTGAGCACCTTGACGCCGGTGACGGCGAACATGTCGTCGTGCAGCAGCTCGATGGCCTTGTGTTCGTAGCGAATGTCAATGCCGCGCTTTTCGGCGGCCTTCAAAAGCGTCTCAACGAGACGGGCGCCGCCCGTCTTGCCTTCGCCCAGAACGCGGCAGGTGCGGCCCAGACGCGGATAGGGCATCTGACGGATCTTGCCGAACTTGACGCCGATGTCCTTTTCAAGCCAGTCGATGCCTTCGGAAATCTTGTCGGTGTACAGGCGGTTCAAAGCCTTGTCGCCCATCTGCTTGGAGATGTCCATCATCATGGCGTAGAAGGCGTCGGCCGTATCGGTGATGCCCTGTTCCTTCTGATGACGGCTGCCCCAGCCGCACACGGAACCCAGAGCGAAGAGGGCGTTGCCGTTGGGACGGTCGCACTTTTCGAGCACCACAACCTTGGCGCCGGCGTCGTGGGCCGTGATGGCGGTGATCAGGCCGGAGGGACCGGCGCCGAGCACGACGGCGTCAAACGTTTCGGCCTTGTCCTCGCGGGGAGCGGCTTCGGCCGTGGCGGCCACGCCGAAACCGGCGGCGCCCACGGCGGTGGCGCCGGCAAGCGAGCTCTTAAAGAAGCTGCGGCGGCTGATTTCTTTTTCGATCATTTGTATCTCCTGATTAGAGGCGGCTTTGCAACTGTGTTCGCTGTCCGCCAGGCTCTGCGGCGCCGACGCGGCTTCGGACACTTCGCCTGAAAGTTTTCAGACCCGCTCCCGGGGTAGGGCTCGGGCTTTCTCCTTTACTCAGGGGAAATTGTCATCAACGTAGGTGCTACGTAGATTTGATTTGGCTCAACAAAAAGGGAGGTGGTTCAGACCGGGTTAAGAAAGAAAAAGCAAAGAAAAAGCCCGGCGGCCGAAACCGTCGGGCTTGCCGGACAAAGTCGGTGAAAACCGCCTACCCCCAGCTGTCGATGAACCAGTCGGCGACAACCGCAAAGGTGCCGCAGCGCACGCGCTGACGGGCGGCCTGCGCCACCACGGGCTTGGCGCGGTAGGCAAACCCAAAGCCCGCGGCCCCGATCAAATCAAGGTCATTGGCCCCGTCGCCGCCGGCGATGCACTGCGCTAGGCTCGCGCCACTTACCTGTGCAATGACTTCCATGGCGCGCCGCTTGCCGCTGCGATCGAGAATGGCCCCGCCCGCCGGGCCCGTCACTTCGCCCGTCAGAACCCCGTTTTCAATCACAAGGTTGTTGCACACGACGCCGGCCATGCCGTAGTCGGCGGCCACGCGGCGGGCAAACTGCGTAAAGCCGCCCGAAGTGATGTAGGTCTTGACGCCGCAGCGGTGCAGGAGCGCGAGCGTTTCTTTGGCGCCCGGGGTGGGCGTCAGGCGCGCGGCCGCTTCCTCAATGATCGAGGCCGGAGCTCCTTTAAGAAGTGCCACGCGCTCGCGCAGACTGTGCTCAAAATCGAGTTCCCCGCGCATGCTGCGCTCGGTGATCGCGGCCACCTGCTCCTTGATGCCGTAAAGATCCGCGAGCTCGTCGATGCACTCGTTGGCCACGAGCGTGCTGTCCATGTCAAAAAAGGCGCAGGCAAAGTCCTTGAGCGACAAGCCCGCGGGCACGACGGCCGCGTCGGCCTGCGTGAGGGCCGAAAGGTCGGCCTTGAGCGCCTCGGTGATCTGTCCGGCTCCCACGCCGCAAAGGCGCAGGCGGTGGGGCTGCTCAAAGGTTTGGGCGGCGTCAAGACGGGAGAAAACGTTGGCGCGCTCCTGCGCGGTCAGGTGCCCGGAGAGCACCACGTCAAAAAGAGCCGAGTCGGTCATGGCGGATGAAAAAAGGGACGGAGAAACGGGAACAAAGGGCAGGGCGCTCGAGCCGATGAAAAGGCGGCCGGAGCGCTTCGCCGTGGCCGTCATGATGCCCCAGAAAAGGACGAAATGCACGCGCCTGCCCCGAAAAATGCCCTCTGTCACGGGTTTGTCATGGCTTTGTCGCCGACTTGTCGCAAAAGTGCCATCGGTCGTTTAAAGTTGGCTTGGAAAATGCGCTCTGAAAACAAAGCACAACAACCGTTCCCTTGGTTCTTCCTGAAAAATGGGGAAAGTAAAGGGTTAACCCGACGCGATAAAAAGATCCTTAAAAGCAGCCTCTTGCACCAGCCGCCCCTCGTCCCTCAGCAGGAAACCCTGCCACGACTTACCTACAACCGCAGCCTACGGCCCAGTAAGTAGGCTGAGCGGCCGAGGTTGTGGATAAGACTGCGCACTCAACGTTACCGCTGCACATACACGGCGATGAGCGCGGGCTACACGCAAAAACGAAGTGGCGCTCCACCTGATAGATTGTGAGTTAAGCCTGAGTTCCCGCCAAGATGTCGTTACTACATCTTGGCGGCGTCTTTTCGGAGGTGCTCCTTCACGGGCTTGACCTGAAGGAGCTTGTAGATCCGACTCTGCTCCTTGACGGGATCCGAGGGAATGACAACACTCTCCAAGACCTTCGCCTTTTGCGTGCGCATCCGGGCGAGCACCCGATCAAGAGAGAACTCCGTGGCCTTGAGCTCGTTTTGGAGCTTTTGCATGACGACGGTCGCCTGGAACGTCATTAAAAGGTGGCCGCGGAACGTTTCCTCCTTCTCCACGTGCAACGGAAGGAGCGATGCGTAGTTTTTCGAGATGTCGAACACCTGTTCAACATCCTGCCGCACGTAGTAGTGCGAGAGTACGTGCTCGGGCTTGATTCGACGCGTAGCCAGTAGCACGAACACCTCGTGCTCGCGCATCTGCCTGTGCAGGTCGTCCCTGTCGACACGACCATCGGCGTTGCGACTCACCAGCCCCTTGCGCTCGATCTCCTGCATGGCCTTGTCTCGGCCGACGTACGCATAGAGCTTCATGCCCTTGTAGACCTTCTCGACGCACTTGACGTAAACCATCCGACCGTTGAAGAGCTTCTCCTTTGAGTCCATCGCAAGATGCCCCGAATCCTCGAGGTCGTCGAGCTCGGTTTCCATCAACTCCTGGTAGATGGATCGATTCGTGGGGCATCGGGTGATGAATGACACGCCCTCCGAGTAGAGATGGCAAAGCCCTTCTTCAGAAACGTACCCGGCGTCGAGGATTGCAAACATGGTGTTTACGCCCATGGCCTTGAGCTCCTTGATCGTCGTGGAGAGGGTTGATGTGTCCACGATGTTCCCCGGAACGTAGCGCATGTAGATCGGGAAGCGCGTACCCTGTTGCACCACGTAGATGAGGCGGACCTCTTCGGAAATCTCGCCGTTGTGATTGCTTACGGCCGTAGGCGGGAACCGGATGCTGTTGGGCAGACCGGTGCTGTCGATGAGGATGTTGGCGTTGTCCGTGACCGTGGCGCCGAGCCATCCTAGGTATGCGTTGAAGAACGCCCGCATGCAGTTCTCTCGACCGATGGACTCGAGCATGGCGCTGATGCGCTGCGTCGTCAGGTTGGCGCGAGGGTACAGAATCCGAGCGTAGCTCCCTTCCCACCAAACCTCGGCGTGCGCGTTGCTCCGGCGCTCCAGCATGTAGTAGAGCAGCAGGGCCTTGAACGAGTCGGGGTTCCCGTAAGTCACGGCCTCCAACACCTCGGAGAGACCGTATTTCGCAATCAACGCATCAAAGAGAAAGGCGTCGCCATAGTCGAGTAGAAGCTCCTCGCGCGCATTCTTGCGTCGGACATCGGGTACGAAATCGGCGGGAACCTCACCGTACGTGCCGGTGTTCAGGTCGAACGTGAACACGCCGCGCTCCCGCGACTTGTAGATACCGCGCTCGGCGTCAAGTACGCGCCCCAGATATCCCACCAACACCTTGCGCACCTGCGCGCCTTCGCGCACCGATTCCATGAGGGAGGCGTACGGGATGCCGCTTTTGTGATTGACGCGTAGTGTAGATATTTTATCGTTGCCGCAAGTGTAAAAAAATCGGCTCGATCCGCAAGCCAGAAGGTTACTCTCTCAAGAAAATCAAGCAATTAAAACAAAAGACCTCCCGCCTAAAGGATGTCTTTTACCAGTGTGGTAACGAAATTGGATAGGGAACTCAGGTTTAGGCGCTCTTGGCCGCTTTGGCCGCGGCCTTGGCGGCCTTGGTCTTGGCCTCGCAGCACGGGATGCGGATTTTCACGCGCAGCCCGTGAGGCTTGTTGTTTTCGAGCGTGACGGTGCCTTCGCTGCGGCGCACGATGCGATCGACGATAGCCAGGCCCAGGCCCGTGCCGGTGGTGCCGCTGCGGGCGCTGTCGCCGCGCTCAAAGGGGCGCATCAGGCGGTCGGCCTGGCTCATGTCCAGACCCGGGCCCTCGTCGTTGAACGTAAACACGGCCCCGGCCTTGTCGCGGTAGACCTCCACGCTCAGATGCAGCAGATCGTCGTCGCTCTTGCCGTAGCGCAGGGCGTTGGTGATGAGGTTTTGCACCACGCGGGCAAATTCGTTGGGATTGGCGTTGATGAAGATGTCGTCCGCGATGGAGGTCGTCAGCTTCACGCCCGGGTCAATGGCCAGGCGCGCGGCCGAAATGGCGCCCTTGACGGTTTCCGACAGGTTGATGCGCTCGGTGGGCTGCGTGCTGCGGCGCGCGTAGGCCATGAACTGATTGACGATCGTCTCCATCTGCTCGAGGTCGCTGATCACGTTGCTGCGCGTGTCGTCGGGCAGGTTCGCCATCTCCATTTCCAGGCGCAGACGCGTAATCGGGGTGCGCAGGTCGTGCGAGACGCCCGCCAGAAGCATTTCCCGATCGTTTTCCACGCGCGTGATGTCCTGCACCATGCGGTTAAAGCTCGAATTGACTTCGCGCAGCTCCATCGGGCCGCTTTCCTCGGGCAGGCTCGGGGGCATGGTGCCGCGGCCGAAGGCGCGGGCGGCGTTGGAAAGTTTGTTCAAGGGGTCGATCACGCGGCGTGTCAATGCCGTGGCGCCCAGGATGGAGGCCACGAGGGCCGCCAACGCCCACCAGATCCAGGTCGTGCCGTAGCTCGGGTTGATGAGCGTGAGGTTGCTCATGAGCCAGTACTCGTCGCCGTCGATCGACAGGGACACCCACAGGCCGTGCTCGCCGTTGACGGCGCTGGCGATCACCGTATCGGGCGTCATGTGCGTGTGCACGTAGTTTTCAATGTCGGCCACCGACCAGGGCGAGCCCACGTCGCCCGACAGGGGCATGGTCACGTCCGAGTCTTCCTTGGGAAGAATGCGAAGGCCTTCGCGGCTCGCCAATACCATCAGCAGATCGGGCCGGTAGAAGGGATCGGCACTGATCAGGGCATAGCGCGTCAGGTTGGCCATCGTCACGATCTGACGGGCCGCGCCGATGGCGTAGGGCGTTTCGTTCAACACGCGGAAACTCTGCAGCCAGCCCATCACGCAAAAGATGATGAGCAGCATCATGAGAATGAAGGTGCGCCAGAAAAGGCTCGGGGCGCGGACGGGTTTGGGGTCAGCCATGGCGGTAAAACCGGACGGAAAACAGGAAAGTAAGTGCGCACATTGTAGTCGGGCGCCGGGACGCAAAAAGCTGCCTCAAGACGAACCTGAGACAGCTTCGGAGCCGGTGCGGCCGCGCGATCCGTTAGGACTTGGCGGCGTCTTGCGGATCGTCCGGAATGAAGACGTAGCCCAGACCCCAGACCGTCTGCAGGTAGCGCGGCTTGCTCGGATCGGGTTCGATGAGCTTGCGCAGGCGGCTTACCTGAACGTCCAGTGAGCGGTCAAAGGCTTCGTATTCGCGGCCGCGGGCCATTTCCATGAGCTTGTCGCGCGACAGCGGCACACGCGGGTGGCGGGCAAAGGCCTTCAAAACGGCAAATTCGCCCGTCGTCAGCGACACGGGCTCGCCGTTCTTGCGCAGTTCGCGGCGGCCCAGATCGAGTTCGAAGTCGCCGAAGACGACCACTTCCTTATCCAGGCTCGGGGCGCCGGGTTCGTCGGCGCGCGGACGGCGGCGCAGCACGGCGTGGATGCGGGCCAAAAGTTCGCGCGGGTTAAAGGGCTTGGCGATGTAGTCGTCGGCGCCGAGCTCAAGGCCCACGATGCGGTCGACGTCTTCGCCGCGAGCCGTGAGCATCAGCACGGGCGTCATGTCCTTGCTGGCACGCAGGCGGCGCAGGATCTGCAGACCGTCTTCGCCGGGCAGCATCAGGTCGAGGATGAGCGCGTCAAAGCGTTCGCGCATCCAAATGCGGTTCATCGCCGGGGCGCCGTCGGCCACCGAAACGCTGAAGCCGTTTTCGCCCAGGTAGCGGCGCAGCAGGTCGCGCAGACGCGGGTCGTCGTCGACAATCAAAACCTTCGGTGTACGTTCTTGATCAGCCATGAAGAATCCTTTCTCTTGTTGTTGTCCGTAAAGGGCAGGCCGAAGGATTGCAAGCAATCGTTCGGGCACGGTCCGAGGGCGGGATGGGGAACATGCCCGCCGCGCCGCTCATTTTGTTGTGCTCATTGTGCATGTTACAAATTCGGGAAGCGTGCGGGCAAAAACCATTGTTACAAATTTGGAACGGCTGTTGCCAAAAGGGTAAAAATACCATTAGACGAGACTTAGGCAAACGGGTTAAAGTTCGCTTGTCAAAAAACAGAACGGCCGTATTACCCCAATGACCTTCAGTTTGCGTCAACTTTTAATTTCCGCCTGTGCCGCCGGCTGTTGCGGCTCGGCCATCGCCCAGGGCTCCTCCATGCAGATCTTCGTGTTCGAACCTGTGCATACCGGCCCCGATGTGCTGATGTGGGAAGACATGACCGCCAAGCAGCGCGCCGAGCTCTGGCCTTTGCTCTCGAACGAACAACGACTCGTCAAATGGCGCCACATGACGCGCGAGGAGCGCAATCAGATGCGCCGCCTGATGTCCCCGGCCGAACGCGGTAACCTCAAAAAACGCTTTGTGATCGACAATGTGCCCGATCAAGCCGCCGAAAAGCTCAAGGCGCGCAAGATGCCCCAGGCCGAGCGCGAACTGCTGCGCCGCCAGGTCATTCAGGTGCATGTGGAAATGCGAGCGGGCGTTCCCTTCGACTGCTTTGATCCGACCGACTGCCGTCGTGTGCGCCCGCAAAACGGTGTGGCCGCCGCCACGGCTCCGGTGCCGACCCGCCCGGTCCAGGCTCCCGTTCCCGCGGCCGTGCCCTGAGCCCGAAATTTCTTCCGATTGCAAAGCCTGCTGACGGACGACCCCGGCGGGCTTTTTGCTGTCCGCCGTTTACGGACGGGCCGCCACGGTGCGCAGGGCCGTGCCGTCGGCCAGGGTATTGGCAAAGATATGCACGTGCACCCCGAAGGCGCGCGAGAGGACGTCTGCGGTGAGCACCTCGCCGGCGGCGCCGAAAAGCGGCTGCTCGCCCGGCAGCATCACCAGGGCCGTGTCGCACACCCGCAGGGCATGGGCCGGATAGTGGGTGTTGATGAGCGTGCCCACGCCGCGCTCGGCCAGGGCGCGGATGCACGTGAGGACCCGCAGCTGGTTTTTAAAGTCGAGGTTGCTCTCGGGCTCGTCCATCACCAGAAGTTTGGGTTGCGCGGCCAAGGCCCGGGCGATGAGCACCATCTGATACTGCCCGCCCGAGAGGGTGTTGCAGGCGCGGCCGGCCAGATCGCCGATGCCCACAAAGTCAATCGCCTCTTGGGCCAGGGCGCGGTCACGCGCCGAAGGCGTTCCGAAGAGCGACAAATGCGCCGAGCGCCCGAGCAGCACCGTCTCTTCGACAGTGTAGGAAAAAGGAGCGCTTTTGGCCTGCGGCACGTAGGCGATGTGCCGCCAAAAGTCCTGACCGGAGACATGCGCCACGTCCCTGCCGTCGAGGTACTCGCGGCCCGCCGTCCACTTTTCAAAGCCGAGCACACACTTTAAAAGCGTCGTTTTGCCCGCACCGTTGGCCCCGAGCACGCCCAGGACGCCCGGGGTCTGTAGCTCAAAGGAGAGGTTTTCAAAAAGAGGTTTGCCGTGCGGGTAGGCAAAGGAGGCGTTTTCAACGGTTAGCTTCATGCCCGCCACCTAAAAGATTTTGCCGCGGCGGCGCAGCAGCAGCAAAAAGATCGGCGCCCCCACGAGGCTCGTTAAAACCGAGACGGGGATTTCCATCTGCGCGGCGCTGCGCGCGACCGTATCGCACACGAGCAAAAAGAGCGCGCCGTAGATAAAGCTGGCGGGCACCACGAGGCGGTTGTCGCTGCCGCAGGCCAGACGCACGAAGTGTGGGATGAGCAACCCCACCCAGCCGATGAGGCCGCACAGGCTGACGCTCGCGGCCGTCACGGCCGTGGCGGCGGTGACGGTCATCAGACGCAGCCGCGCCACGGGCAGGCCCAGACTGCGCGCTTCGGCTTCTGAAAGCGACAGGGCGTTGAGTTTCCAGCGCAGCAGCCAGATGAAGAGGGACCCCGCTGCAATCAGGGGACAAGCCATCGCCAGGGACTTCCAGTCGGCCCCCGTGAGGGATCCCATGAGCCAGAACGTGACGGCGGGCAGCTCGTCCTGCGGATCGGCTGTGAATTTCACAAGGCTAATCAGGGAGCTGAAGAGCGCCGCCACCACCAGGCCCGAGAGAATGAGCATGAGCACCGAGCTGCGGCCCGCCACGAGCGAAATGCGCCAGACGGCAAACACCGAGGCAAGCCCGACGGCCAGCGACAGCAGCTGCACGCCCACGGCGCTCAGGCCCAGCAAAATGCCGAGCACCGCCCCGAAGGCCGCGCCCGAGGAGACGCCCAGCGTGTCGGCCGTGGCCAGCGGGTTGGCAAAGAGCGCCTGAAAGGCCGCTCCGGAGGCGGCCAAGCCCGCGCCGCACACCAGGGCCGTGAGGATACGCGGCAACCGCACGTTGAGCACCACGGACTCAATGGACGGCGAGAGCGCAAACGTGTCGGAAAATGTCCCTAAGAGGGCATATATGACCTCTTGAGGCGGCACGCACATCGCGCCGATCCCCAGAGAAATAAGGCTTAGGAGGGCCAAAAGGATGACGCCGGGCAGAAGAGACGCCCACTTGCGATAAGAGGTCATTTGTGAGCTGCCGGAAAGAGGGCGCGGGCCTTGTCGGGGCCGATGGCGATGCCGTAGACGTCTTGATAAAAGGACTGCACCTCCTTGGCAAGGTCAATGTCGGCAAAACGCTCGGGATAGAGCGTGGCGGCCATCCACAGCAGCGTCAGGGGCGAGTCGCCCGAGGGGGTGTAGCTGCGGTATAGGCCCAAGGGCATCTTGTAGATGGCGCCGGTTTTGACGGCCTGGACGCCCGACCAGTCGTGCCAGGTGCTCTGGACGATGTCCTGCGGCGAGCTCCGGGTGAAGTTGGTCACAAAGACCGCGTCCGGGTTCCACGCGAGGATCTGCTCGAAGTTGATGACGGCGCTGCCCTTTTCCAGAGTGAGGTCGTGCCCGACGTTGACGGCACCCCCGGCCGAGGCCCAATACTCCCCGAAAAAGCGGCTGCCGCTCGTGACGATGCGCTTGGCGTCGTACTGCACGAGAAAGAGCACGCGGCGTTTTTGATCGTGCGGGATGTCGGCCGTGCGCTCACGGACGAGCTTTTCAATGGCGCGGGCCTTCTCGAGGGCCTTGGCCGAGTGCTTTTGCGCCGGGAAGGTCTGATCGAGGAGCTCAATCCAGTGCGCGTAAGTCTGAACCACGTTGTAGTCCCACTTGGAAGTGCTCACGGCCAGGGCGGGCAGGCCCGCGGCCTCGAGGCGCTCGATGAGGCGTTTGTTGCCCGCGTTGACGAACACCACGTCGGGCTTGAGGGCCATGAGGGCCTCGAGGTTGACCTCGGCACCCCGCATGACGCTCACGTTGACGTTTTTGACCTCGGGGTAAAGCTCACCCAAGAGGCCCTTTTGCGCTGCGGCCATGCTCGTCGGGTGCATGGCCACAAGCCGGTCGCAGCCGCCGAGGTAGACGCAGGTGACCGAGGCATAGGGGAAGATGTCGGCCACGGCCACGCGCACGACGGTGTCGGGCACGTCGACGACGCGGTTGAGATGGTCGGTGACGGGGCGGGCAAGGCCCGAAGTGCCGGCCAAGGCCAGACAGAGCAGGCTGCCGGCGGCGGCAAGCTTACGCAGGAACGTATGGGACATAACCGGGCGGGGCGCCGATCGGCAAAACCGGCGGCCGACGAAATCAAGTGGCGGAAGGTTGTTTCGTCGGAAATTGTACGCGAGGCGGGCGCACCGCTCACGCCGAGGGGGCAGGGGGACGGGGAGCCGGAAAAAACAAGACCCGCGGCCGACGCACGGCAGCGGGTCTTGGCGGCAACGTCGCGCGAGGACGTTACTTGTTCACGGCATCCTTAAACGCGGTGCTCGGGACAAACTTGGGCACCTTGGCGGCCGGGATGGTGATCGTGGCGCCGGTGGCTGGATTGCGGCCGGTGCGCGCGGCGCGTTCCTGCACCTTGAACGTGCCGAAGCCCACGAGCGTGACGGATTCGCCCTTCTGGACGGCACCCATGACTTCTTCGAGCAGCGAAGTCAGGAAGCGGTTGGCTTCAGCCTTGGAAACGAGGTTCTTTTCGGCAAGTTTTTCGACGAGTTCCATGCGATTCATAAAGTCATCTCCAAATGAGTTTGATCAGCGCCGCTTCACCGAAAAAATACAGTGGGTCAAGACGGGAACCGAGGGTTTGGTCTGCCGTCTCAAAGTGTCAAAACCGTCCCGGAGCAACAGCCCCCGACAAACGAACCCGGTGAAACAACGACCCAATAATAGCCCTGAGAATCCGTGAATGCAGTACGCCTAAAGTCTAATTCGGGCAAATCCCGAATCCTTTTGAAAAGTCCGTGCGGCGGGCGTTTTCGAAGGATGAACAAACTCCGGTTTTCATCAGGGTAAAGGCTTGACCGGCAAGCCTTTTGCCCGTCCGGCGCGGCTTTGGACGCGACGCGCTCCACCTCTTTTGGTCAACGGTTCTCCAGGGTTCAGAGCGGCCTGAAAACCCGTTGCCCGAGAGTGGGCGCAAACGCACTCAAGGGAGATCTTTGATTGCGATTTTGTTTGCGTTTGTGTCCGGACCAAACCGATCCGCTACGCCCGCCCTCGTCCGCGCGTGAACGATTCTTGAACGGTCGTCGGCGGATTGCCCGTGGAAGGGCCGATTTGAAAGGCAATACCTATAAAGGCTTACAGGTTTATGGCAGGAGGTGGGCGAATCCGTGTACACAGTCAGAAGGAAAATGTTGCTGTAAACCCTTGTCCGTGAGCGAGAAAAGTGCTTTAATACGCCTGTACGAAGGGAATCGGTTCGTTCCGGTTTTTCTCCGGCATCTCCTTATTAAGTGGTATTCACATCGGCGCAGCCCTGAGAAAATTTTCGGGTTGCGTTTTTTTTCGCACGCGCCAAAGCCCCTCGGCCGGGGCAGTCGAAGGCAAACCAGGGGCGGAAAAAGGGGGGCGTTACCGGCGGCAGAGCGCCTCGATGAGCGCGGCCGTCTCGGGGCAGTCTTGGCAGAGCATGTGCGCGGCCCGCACGGTGCTCTCGGAGAGCTTGACGGCGAGCTCGCGCTCTCGCAGCTGCGCTTCCTCACGAACCTTGGGCTCCTCGGCCGCTTCGAGGGCGCGCAGCACGAAGGCGTAGGCACCCGTAGCGTCGGGGGTCTGCGATTCTTCACACAGGCGCGAGAGCAGCAGCAGGGCGGGCACGCTACCGCGTGCGGCGGCGCGGCTGGCCCAGTCGCGGGCCTGTCGCACGTCGCGTTTGACGGCGCGGCCGGCCCAGTAAAAAAGGGCCAGGGCGTATTGGGCGTCGACAAAGCCGGCGCGGGCACTCTCGCCCATCCAGCGGAAGGCGTCGGCGTTGCTTGCCGACGGGTTGTCCGGGCGCAGGTAAAGCTGCGCGAGCTCATAGGCGGCCTGCGGGTGGTGGCTGAGGGCGGCCTTGCGAAGCCACGAGGTGGCCTGCGTGAGGCTGGTTTCACATCCGCGCCCGTGCGCGTAGGCCACGCCCACTTCGTATTGGGCGGCCACATGGCCCTGGGCCCCGGCCAGTCGCCACCACGTCTGGGCTTCCTTGGGATTTTCCGCGCAGCCAAAGCCCCAGTTCAGGGCTCGGCCGAGGTCGTACTGCGCGTCGGCGTTGCCCATGATGGCCGCGGCGCGAAAAAGTTCGGCGGCCTTGGCCGGATCGGCGCGCACGCCTTGGGCGCGGGCGATGAGCACACCCAAGAGGTGCTGGCTTTGCGCGTGTTCCTTTTCGGCGGCCTTCTTGAGCCACTTGACGGCCGCGCGGTTGTCGGCCGAGACCGGGTTGCCGCTCGTGAGGAGCTTGGCCAACTCAAACTGCGCATTGGGCGAGCCTTCGGCGGCCTCGCGCTGCCAGTGCGCCAGCGTGTCCTGATCGGGCACGCGCTCGAGCGGCGTTTGTACGCGCCCCTGCAGGAGCGCGAGTACGCCCGCATCGGGTGCGGCTCGGTTGGCCGGCAGTTCAAAACGAAGATCGGTGTTGCGCTTCATCGTGCTGCCCGCACGGGCCCAACCGTTGGACGGTTGCGGCCGTGTGTGCGTTTCTCCTGTTTGGCTCACGGGCGGTGTGCCGCCCTTGTGGTTTTCAATGTCGCTATTGTCTCAGGCTTTGGGTGGTTCGGCCGGCGGCGCCGAATCGAGGGCCCGTTACTTGCCCTGCGGTTGCGATTGCGTCTGCGCCGGCACGTCGTTTTGCAGAATCGGGGCGTTGTCGGGGAGCTTTTCAATGCCCATGACGTGCAAAAAGAGTACGAGCGTCAGGGCGATGGCCGAATAGGCCACCCAGCCGAAGGCGCCGATCATGACGCTGCGGCCAAGGAACTTGCGCGTGTACACGGGCACGAATTCCTTGACGTAGCGCACCTGATCCCAGCCCATGGTCAGGGTCCAGCTCGCCCAGAAGCCCACGAAGAGGGCGATCATCAGATAGCGCCCGATGAGCGTCTCGTCAATGAAGGGCTCGGCCACGGTGTAGGTGGCAAAAGTCACGAAGGACCACTTCACCCAACCCATGCTGCGGGCGGCGCGCTCGTCGTCGCCAAGTTCGCGCCAGTTGAGGCCCTGCAAAAAGCCGCCGAACATCGGCGTAAAGAGCAGCGTGAGAATCACGCACGCCAGGGGGCTGTAGAGGGCCGGCACGCGGTTGGTTTCGTTGTGATCGAGCGTTTGTTGGGTTTGCTTGTTCTCGGACATGGGAGCGTTTTTCTTTTTATTTGTCGGCTAATCAATTTAAAAAAAAGGCTTAGGCGGCCACGGCGGGCAGGGACGTCAGAATCCGCGCCCCGTTGAGTTTCAAGGTGGAGGCGGCCTTCGTGACGGCCTCGGTGGCGGCGGCGCGCGGGAAAGACTTGCGCCAGACCAACACCACGCGGCGGCGCGGCACGTTGGGCTTTTCAAACTCAAGAATCTTGATGAGCGGATTGCTGCTGTAGTAGGGCACGGCACTGGCGGGAAGAATCGTCAGACCCAGGCCTTGGCTGACCATATACACGAGCGTTTGCAGGCTCGTGCCTTCCATGGCCTTCTTGTTGAAGTCGTCCGAGCGGGCCATTTCCGAGCAAAAGTCCAGAATCTGGTCGCGGAAACAGTGACCGCTACCGAGCATGAGCATCGGTTCGGCCTTGAGCTGCTCGCGCACGATCGTCTCGCTCTTGGCGATGGGGTGGTCGGCCGGCACCGCCGCCACGAAGTCTTCGTCATAGAGCGGCTGCATCATCAGACCGGGCTGCGCGATGGGCAGCGCCAGGATGGCGCAGTCGATCGTGCCGCTTTTGAGCTGCTCGAGCAGGGTGGCCGTGTAGTTTTCCGACAGAATCAGCGGCATCATCGGCACATGGGTGCGGATGGTGCTCACCAGGGGCGGAATCAGGTACGGGGCGATCGTATAGATGACGCCCAGGCGCAGGGCGCCGGTGAGCGGATCTCGCCCCTGGGCGGCGCACTCGCGCAGCTTGTCGCAGCGATCGAGGATGTGCTCGGCCTCATCGATGATGGCCGCCCCGGTCGGGGTGAGTGTGACCTCGTTGCTGCGGCGCTCGAAGATCTTGACCTGCAGCTCGTCCTCGAGCTTTTTGACCGCCACGGAAAGCGAGGGCTGCGAGACGTGGCAGGACTCGGCGGCGCGGCCGAAGTGGCGCTCGCGGGCCACGGCCAGAATGTAGCGAAGTTCGTTTAAGGTCATGTTCTCGGTTCCTTAGCTAATTGCTTCGTGCGCTTGGAAAAGGGTTTGGGATTTCTCAGGCCTGTAGGAATTCGCCCGAGGCGGCAAACCAGCGTTTGGCGTGTTTGAGCGCGCCCTGCGGGTCGTGCGTCAGCCACGTCTGCGCGTCGTTGCGTGCCGCTTCTAAAAGGGCGGCATCGGCATCAAGGTCGGCAAAGCGCAGCAGGGGCGCGCCCGACTGCCGTGCGCCCATGAATTCGCCCGGGCCGCGCAGACGCAGATCCTCGCGGGCGATTTCAAAGCCGTCGGTGCTCGCACGAATGACGCTCAGTCGCTCGCGGCCGACCTGCGAGAGGGCGGGCGAATACAGGAGCAGACAAAAGCTCTTTTTGCTGCCGCGCCCGACGCGGCCTCGGAGCTGATGCAGCTGCGAGAGGCCAAACCGCTCGGCATGCTCGATGATCATCACAGAGGCGTTCGGGACGTCCACGCCTACTTCGATGACGGTGGTGGCGACCAAAATGTCGACGTCCCCGGCGGCAAAGGCGCTCATCACGCTTTGCTTTTCTTCGGGCGACATGGCCCCGTGCACGAGGGCGGCGCGGCATTCCGGCAGCTCCTGCGTGAGGGAGTTGTACCGCAGCGTGGCCGCGGTCAGATCCGACTTGTCGCTGTCTTCGATGAGGGGACAGACCCAGTACACCTGCGAGCCCGAGGAGACGGCGCGGCGCACCGCCGCCGTCACTTCGGCCATGCGGTCCATACTGACGAGCGTTGTGACGATGGGCGTGCGCCCCGGCGGTAGCTCGTCGATGACCGACACGTCGATGTCGGCCAGGTAGCTCATCGCCAGCGTGCGCGGAATGGGGGTGGCCGAGAGCATCAGCAGGTGCGGCAGCACGCCGTCTTGATTGGAGCTTCGCAGTTTGAGGCGCTGCGAGACGCCGAAGCGGTGCTGCTCGTCGACGATCGACAAGCCGAGCTTAAAAAAAGCCACCGACTCCTGAATGAGCGCGTGCGTGCCCACAACGACCTGTGCTTCGCCCGAGGCGATGCGCTCCTGGCACTGCGCCTTGGCTTTGGCTTTGAGGGAGCCGACGAGCAGTTCGATTTTTACACCTAGCGGCTCGAGCAGGGCTCGGAGCTTGTCGAAATGCTGTTCGGCCAGAATTTCCGTGGGCGCCATCAGCGCGGCCTGATAGCCGCTGTCGACGGAGCGCAGGGCCGAGAGGGCCGCCACGATCGTCTTGCCGCAGCCCACGTCGCCCTGCACGAGGCGGTTCATCGGGGTGCCCTTGGCCATGTCGGCAAAGACTTCCTCGAGAACGCGCGACTGCGCCCCGGTGAGGGTAAAGGGCAGGGAGGCGGTGAGTTTTTCCTGATAGCCCCCCGCGGCCCCGGTCAGGATCGGAGCTTGGAGATTGTTTTTGAGGCTGCGGGCATGGCGCAACGTGATCTGCTGCGCGAGCAACTCGTCAAACTTCAGACGCCGCCACTCGGGGGTGCGACGCTCGCTGTAGGCCTCAAAGTCGGCGCCCGGCAGCGGGTGGTGCAGGCTCTTGAGGGCTTGCGACAGGCTCGGCAGGCTCAGCGGGGCTGTAAAGGCGTTGGGGACGATGTCCGTGAGGTCCACGTCGAGCATCGCCCGGTCGATGCGCTTTCGCAGCCACGCCTGCGTGATGTATTCGCCCGCCGGGTAGACGGGCGTGAGGGTCGTGGGTAGATCCTCGGCGTTTTCGATCGGATCCTTGATCTTTGGATGCAGGATCTGAAGGCCTCCGCCGTACTGCGGCGGCTGCTCGAGGGCTTGGCCCGACAGGCGCAGGCGCACGCCCGTCTTAAAGCGCTCCATCATCTTGGGGGTGAAGTGCAAAAAGCGCAGTTCGAGCTCGCCGGTGCCGTCGGCGACCTTGACGATGAGCTGCAGAAAGCGCCCGCCCACCGTCCGGCGTCCGAGAACCGTGGCCTGAATCTGCACCCACTCGCCCGGATTGGTTTGGGCAATCGGGGTGATGCGCGTTTCGTCCTCGTAGCGCAGCGGCAGATGCAGCACAAAGTCCCAGTCGTTGACAAGGCCCATGCGCGCAACGCGCTCGGCCACGGTCACCTTGGCTTGTTTTTTTGTGCCGCCGTCACTCTTAGGCTTTGATTTTGCGTCGTTTTTAATGGGTTCGGTCATTGCGGACGGCGCCTTTTGGAGCGTTTGTTTGACTTCAACGGATGGAAGCTGTGTGCCGTTGCGTTTGAGTCGATCAGAAAACGGCGATGGCTTCGACCTCAACGAGGGCGCCCTTGGGAAGGGCCGCCACCTGCATGCAGCTGCGCGCCGGATAGGGCTGCGGGCAGTGTTTGGCCATCACTTCGTTGACCTTGGCAAAGTCGTTGATGTCGGTGATGAAGATGCTGATCTTGACGACGTCGGTGATTTGGGCGCCGGCTTCGGCCAACACCGCCTTGAGGTTCGTGAAGGCCTGTTCGGCCTGCGCGGTGACGCCCTCAACAAGCGCGCCCGTGGCGGGCACGAGGCCAATCTGGCCGGAGCAGTAAAGGGTGTTGCCCGCCTTGACGGCCTGAGAGTAGGGGCCGACGGCGGCCGGCGCGTTGGTGGTGGTGATGATCGTGTTCATTTTTTTTGTCCCTGTGGGCGTGCGTGCGCGGCCGAAGGGCCGCAAAAATCGATGCGCACTATCCTAGCAAACTTTTGGACGCGATAGATTCTTTCAATCGCTCTGAGGGTACGCGCGCCATACCACCGTTGGCAATGGGAGTTTTGTCTTTTATACGCAAAAATACCTATAAATAAATATATCTCAAGGGACTTTGGGGTAAAAATCGCCGCTTCTTTGATCCAATGCAAACTTTCCAAGTTTTGCAAAGATCTAGGTAGTGATTTGAATTAAAATAAAAATTATGTAAATCTAGTCCAAGTGGCCTAGGGTTTTTCCCGATAGTTCCGAGGTGGTACAAAATCGTAGACTGCGGAACGTTTTGGTATCTCGGTACCCGATGGCGGGAGGCTTTTTTGCCAAAGTTCTTCCGAATCTAGGTAGAATTGCCTAAACACATTGGGAGTCGATAACCCTCCGATGGTTTTATGCGTTCGAAACTGATCCGCCGTTGGCGACGGAACAAGGGATCTCGCAGTTTCGAATGCGGCGCCGCCGCCCCCACGCGGTGCGCCGATTGAACCGGGACATACGCCGATCGGCGTCGGGACTGTGTAAACACGGCCTTGCCGCTTGGGGTTATGTCATGCAGAGACCCATTGGCATGACCAAATGCATTCCCCGGGAATAACATGCAGTCGTGCGCTGCCGGCGGGCCCTGAGGCCTGCGGGCGACATCTGAGGAAGAAGTAAGTTATTTGACCCTGCTTTTAGACGTGTGCGGTTTCGGACCGTGCTCCGATTCAAGCGGATCCATTTAACGGATCAAGGAGACCTTGAAATGAAGATTGTTTACACCGACGTACTGGTGATCGGTGGCGGTCTGGCCGGTCTGCGCATGGCGGTTGCCGCCAAGCGTCGCGGTCACGACTCCATCGTTTTGTCGCTGGTGCCTCCGAAGCGCTCCCACTCCAAGGCGGCGCAGGGCGGCATGCAGGCATCCCTGGCCAACGTCATTAAGGGTGTCGGCGACAACGAAGACATTCACTTTGCCGATACCGTCCGCGGTTCCGACTGGGGTGCCGACCAGGACGTGGTTCGCATGTTCGTGAACACCTCCCCGAAGGCCGTGCGTGAACTGGCTGCCTGGGGCGTGCCCTGGAGCCGCATCACCCCGGGTGACCGTCAGGTGATCATCAATGGTGAAAAGGTCACCATTACCGAACGCAAGGAAGCCGCCGGCCTGATCGGTCAGCGCGACTTCGGCGGCACCAAGAAGTGGCGTACGTGCTTCGTGTCCGACGGCACGGGTCACGCCATGCTCAATGCCGTGTCCGACCGCGTCATCGCCGAGCACGTGCCGGTGATCGAACGCGTCGAAGCCCTTTCCCTGATTCACGACGGCAAGCGCTGCTACGGCGCCGTGGTGCGTGATCTGATCACGGGCGAGCTGTACGCCTACGTGGCCAAGGCCACGGCCATCGCCACGGGCGGTGCCGGCAAGCTCTTCCGCGTGACGACGAACGCTCAGATCTGCGAAGGCACGGGCCATGCGATCGCTCTGGAATCCGGCGTGGCCGGTCTGGGCAACATGGAAGCCGTTCAGTTCCACCCGACCGGCATCTTCCCGGCCGGCATTCTGGTGACGGAAGGCTGCCGCGGTGACGGCGGTCTGCTGCGCGACGTCGACGGCCATCGCTTCATGCCCGACGTTGAACCGGAAAAGAAGGAACTCGCCTCCCGCGACGTGGTTTCCCGCCGTATGGAAGAACGTATTGCCCAGGGCAAGGGTGTGAAGGGTCGCTTCGGCGAACACATCTGGCTGGACATCACGCTTCTGGGCGAACACCACATCAAGCACAACCTGCGCGAAGTCTACGAAATCTGCCACTACTTCCTCGGCGTTGACCCGACGAAGGAATGGATCCCGGTGCGTCCGGCCCAGCACTACACGATGGGCGGCGTGCGCACGAACTACACGGGCGAATCCCGTCAGCTCAAGGGGCTGTTCGCCGCCGGCGAAGCCTCCTGCTGGGATATGCATGGCTTTAACCGCCTCGGCGGCAACTCCGTGGCCGAAACCGTGGTGGCCGGCATGATCGTCGGTGAATTCATCGCCGACTTCTGCGACAAGCCCGAAAACGGCATCGACATCCCGACCTCGGTCATCTACGACTCGATCGCCAAGGTTCAGAACGAACTCGACGGCTTCATCAAGAACGCCGGTACGGAAGACATGGTCGCCATCCGTACGCGCATGCAGGATCTGATGACGAGCAAGATCGGCATTTTCCGCCGCGGTGCGGACATGGAAAGCGCCGTTTCCGAACTCGAAGACCTCCTCAAGAAGACCTACAAGGTCTCCTGCAAGGACAAGGCCGGCAACAACCCCGAACTCGTGTACGCCTACCGCACCCGCAAGATGCTCAAGGTCGCCCTGACCATCGCCTGCGGTGCCGCTGCACGTAAGGAAAGCCGTGGCGCTCACTTCCGCGAAGACTACCCGGTGCGTAACGACGCCGAATGGCTGTCCCGCACGATCGCCACGTGGAAGAACGAAAACGACACGCTGCCGACCCTGACGTACGAAAAACTCGACATCAGCAAGATGGAACTGCCGCCGGGCTGGCGTGGTTACGGTGCCAAGAACTACATCGACAACCCCGAAACCCCGAAGCGCCAGGCCGAAGTCGACGCCATCCGCGCCAAGATGGAAGCCGAAGGTGCCGACCGTTACGCCATCCAGGATGCGATCATGCCGTTCCACGCTCTGCTGCCCAAGCGCCTGCAGGGTAAGAACGAACGCATCGACGAACCCCTCGCTTAATGACTAGGAGCTGACTGAAATGAGTACTCAAGTGAAGAAGCAGCACCGCATGCTCAAGATCAGCATCCTGCGCTACAACCCGGCTGATCCCGCAAGCGTGCCGCACATGCAGACGTTTGAATGCGAAGAAGCGGATTCGATGACGCTGTTCATTCTGCTCAATGAACTGCGCGACCATCAGGATCCCACCCTTCAGTTCGACTTCGTGTGCCGTGCCGGCATCTGCGGCAGCTGTGCAATGCTGATCAACGGCAAGCCCGGTCTGGCCTGCCGTACCCTGACGCGCGACCTGCCGACCGAATTCACGCTCGCCCCGCTGCCGGCGTTCGAACTCATCGGCGACCTGTCCGTGAACACGGGCAAGTGGATGCGCAACATGTCCGAACGCATGGAAACGTGGGTTCACATGAAGACGGAAGAAATCGACCTTCGCAAGAAGGAAGAGCCGATGGATCCGCAGCTGGCCGAAGACATCTACCTGCTCGACCGCTGCGTGGAATGCGGCTGCTGTATCGCCGGTTGCGGTACGGTTCGCCTGCGTCCGGACTTCGCCGGCGGCGTGGCCATCAACAAGATCGCCCGCTTCCGTCTCGATCCGCGCGACACGCGTAACGACGGCGACTTCTACGACGTCATCGGTGATGACTCGGGCGTGTTCGGCTGCATGTCCCTGCTGGCTTGCCACGACTTCTGCCCGAAGGATCTGCCCCTCAAGACGCAGATCGCCTTCATCCGCCGCAAGATGGCCGAACAGGGCATCAAGAACTACGACAAGGTTCTTCCCACGCCCAAGACCGGCAAGAAGATCCCGATCAAGGCCGCTTGATCGCTTCGTGCCTGATCCGGTTCGGGTGCCTTAGGGCGCCCGTCCGGTTCGGTCAAAAACACCGCCCCACGGGTTTTCTCGCCGGGGCGGTATTTTTTGGGGTGCGCTCGGCATGAGCGCGTTCTAACGGGTGAAAGCCCCGAGCGCAGGAGGTATAGCACCAAGCGCATAGCCAAAGACAAGGGTGTCCGTCGCGAGACGGAATCTGAAGGAAGTCGGAGGCAAACCACTGGCCTGACGAACAGGAACTGCATAAGGCATGCGAGGATGGGTAAGTCTGCATGACAAGACAAAGCCCCAAGCGACACGGAATCCGAGGTGTAAATGCAGCAGGCACATGGTGGGAAAGAACACGTTCTTACCCGAGGAGGACTCACGGACGTGCGCCCAACGGGCACACGGAGTAAAGCTTGCCGTGAGTAGTCAGCAGAAGCCATAGTAGGCAGGGCAGTACCTGCCGAAGGGCTGAATCTATAGGAGTACGGTGCTGTTGGGGGACACCTAAATTGACCCTGTTTAGGACGACTTAAACTGACCCACCA